>Ga0078972_1010433_pt1 | contig 17366 bp, 13 predicted proteins | sample YelNatPaOPGAMG01_FD_67568 | JGI IMG/M metagenome (GOLD analysis project Ga0078972, IMG submission 67568) | Hot spring thermophilic microbial communities from Obsidian Pool, Yellowstone National Park, USA - OP-RAMG-01 (SPADES assembly) (version 2) | ecosystem: Environmental > Aquatic > Thermal... | reverse complement strand
CTGGAGAAAGGAGTTTTTTGATTCTCGCCTGGAGCAGAGCAGTGGTATTGAACTGTGCAGGAATGCAGAGAGCTCGGTATACCGCATATTCAAGACCGGAACGGGTCTCCTGGGCAATTGTTGAAAGATAATGGTGGTCTGTTTGTCGATATCACCGAGTATAGCCTTATACCATTCGTGGACGCTGACTAGATCCATTCCTCACTTACCATAAACAATACCTGCCCAAGTCCAGCAGTATTCCATGCCACCTGCGGCGCGTTGAACCACAAGATACGCGGCATTCGGCGTCGTGTCAACAATCGTGCGCCCACAGAGAGCTGATTTCGACCTCTCCAATGTTTCGGAGCGGTGCCGATGCCGGAGCAGATGACAGCGCTCTCGGCTGCGGTGCTTGTCCACAAGGCATCACCCTGGCACTCTTCCTGGTACGCGTGACCCGAATAGAAGGCTACAAAGGATCAAATGCGCTGGCGATGTTCTGCATTGCTTCCTGTCCACCTGCGTTCGATGCAGCGAAAAGTGCAAAAGCGCATCGCGCTGTCACTACGTTCGGTGCATTCGCCTGTATCCGGACACATGGGCACAAGATTTCGTCTGATGGTGGATATTTCGCAAATATCGATACATGCGTTCATGAGTGGTTTGCGAGCTCACCGCGCACGCATTCGCTAGCGGACTTTGCGGTGTTCACACGCAAGAAGCGCCCTGAGTGTCAAACATGCACGTACTGAACGCGATCTCAGGGTGCTCTCTAAGCGTACACAAATGATCATCTTTGCGATCTTGTGACGGAATTGGGATGTTGACGCGGACGCCTGCCCTCTGGAGGCATCAAAACAGCGGTGCTCGTTTCATACAGGTAATGATTGCAACAGAATAGCCCATACACCGTCGTAATTCCCACCTGCGGCTTTCACCGCGTAATAGGTTACAGATTCGAACAGCGAGATCGCCACTGCCTGGTATCGGTGCGGATTGAATGTTTTCAACAAGAGCGCACTCGCTGTTCGAGCTCCCGCGGAAAATCCTCGATCTGGATTTCGCGAAGTTGACCAAGCGCTTTGAGCGAATCGGCTGGAGACAAGCTCAAGTGCTCATTGATGAGCCCGTCTGCCTCTCTGTGGCACAAGATAACTGCACCGACAGCGTATCGTGCCGCGTAGGAGACTCTTTCCACGAAATAGATTGTGCTTATTTCGTTCGTGCTCCACAGGCAGCGAACGACACGTCATGAGAAGAAACTGCAGCTGGATGAACGCCAGCGCTGCAGTCGGCGCGTATCGACCGCTGTCGTGGCCGGGCGCCGCTGCCTGCCGGCGCTGTGCGGCGCTGACGCGAAGTTCGCTTTTCTTTCCGGTACTCAGGAGCACGACGTGGTGTGTGTTGGGTGGATGGGAGCTTCATGGACGCTCTGGCGGGCGGAATACCTGTCCGATAACCGACTTCACTTTGGATTTGTGCCTGTTGGCTTCCCTTGCCGTTCCCGGCAGCGATGCGTCGGGAAGAGTCTGCGCCAGTGCGGTGCTTTGCGAACGCGACAGCGGCTGCTGCAGCCGCCACCGCCGCTCGACTACACCAGCGTTGCTGCGCTGGTTCACTCTGTAAAGCAGCGGACTGTTCCCGGTAGACTGGAAACTGTTCTACAACCGGACGCCCGAACCCTTTGCCTTGGCCTGAGAACGCTCGAGATCCCACGGGTGTGGTTGACACTGTCGTGGCACCCGCAGCTCGCGCGTCTAACTGCGGTTCCGGAGCGCAAGGGCTCCGGCAACCAGAACGACGCACTACGGTATGGTGTTCCCAAGGCGTTCCAAGCCGAGAGCATGCCGTATTCGGTGTCGAACGTGCTGCGCTCAAGAGAGTTCCGAGACTTGATTCTCTGCGATTGTCGCGCCCCACTTGCTTTTGAGCGCCTCGTGGAGTTCGACTTGGCACGACGACCTGGAGAAGAGCCCATTTTGCGCATAATTCTGGAACTTGTTGGAACTAGAAGCAACCTCGTTGTACTTGGTGGCATGGATCGACTGGGCGGTCGCGATTCTGGCGATATCCTCGCGTGCGGTTACCAGCTGGCTGAGGGCAAGAGTGATCGGCCGTTTCGAGTCGGCGATCGTTACGTGTATCCTGCAACAGTACAGGCGAGTTCATCACGTATGCCATCGGTTTATCGGGACGAGGAGCCGTGGCGCGAGCGACTTGTGGCGACTGCGAGCGGGGATCTCATCTGGCGGGGCCTCACGCGAGCCTTCGTCGGACTCAGTAGTGCACTGGCGCAGGATATGGTTTCCAGTGCGCTCGGGTCGGATGCACTCGAGCGTTGCACTGAAGAGCTTGAGGCGTCTGAGTGGCACGCGCTGTTTTCAAACTGGCTTGCGTGGTTAAGTGCGTTGGAGCGTCACGACTTTGCTCCTCATCGAAAAGTTGGCGGCGCTCTTGCAGAAAAAGCATCGGGCCGCACCTCTTACTCTATGGTGCGTTGGCCGAATGAGGCTCCGTTTGTTCCCACTGATGCGTCTGATCTCATCGCAGACCTGTTCGATCGCTATGAGGTTTGCGTCTACGCGGAATCTATGGGGAAACGACTGCGCCGAGAACTCGCCCCAAAGCTGAAGCGGGTGCGCAATGCTCTCACACAGTATACGAATCGACTCGCTGAAGCGGAGCACGCTGACCAGTTGCGGGCACGTGGAGACTTGCTCATGGCGTGGCAGCATCTGTGGCAACCTGGCGAGACCTCCCTGAGACCTCCGTCCGAGGCCGCATCGGCGTTCGAGTCATGGAAGGGAGACGGCCTGAACGCGGTGTTGGAGATCGCTCCGGGGCGGACGCCCGTGGAAGAGGCTCAAGCGTGTTACCAGCGCAGTCGCAAACTGCGTCGGGCGGTGCAGGCGCTCGCTCCACTGGAACAGGCCGCGCGCAGAGAGCTTGAACACCTGGAACATTTAGAGTACATGATTTCCGTAGCGCTTGACTACGGGCAGGATCCAGACTTGGAGCTGCTTCAAGAAGTTTTCAATGAATTGCACCTTGCGCAGGCACCAAAATCCGGCAAGTCTGTACCGTCCAAGCGTGGCTCGCCGACCCGTCGTGACGCAAAGGCTAAGGGCGCATCGAACGCCCGTCTGCTAGACCGTTGCATCCAGTTGCAAGCTGCAACCGAAGGTTCGAGAATCCTGTGTGGCAAGAGCCAGCACCAGAATGATTACTTGACATTTCGGGTTGCAACGGAGAGTGATCTGTGGTTCCATGCGCAGGGATGTGCGGGATCGCATTGTATTCTGCGAATGCCGCCCGGATTTGTAGCCTCCACGGACGATGTGCAGCTCGCCAGCGACGTCGCTGCCTACTTTAGCAAGGCACGACTCCAAAAATCCGTGCCGGTCGTTTACACTCAGATCAAGTACGTGCGCAGAGCCGATGCCCCGGGTACTGTGAAATATGCAAATGAACGAGTCATTTTCGGTGAGCCGGATCGAGCTCGGGCGTTCGTGGAGGAACGCAGCGCCATTGAGTTGAGCTCTGCGAGCTCTTCAGCGTCCAGCGCTGTTGAGTCCGGAGACGAAACGTGACCAGCGTAGCCAGATGCTTATCGTCAGGTCAGGAAAAGTGCATGTCGATGTGTGTCTGTTGAGAACCAGTGACTGGGCGTGGTATCGTGAGCTCAGCATGACCAACTCTTTCGGCAGATGCTGCACGAGGCGCATCGATACAAAAACTGTTCGGGTCCATCAGAAGCATAAGGAAGCTGACTGGCACTCTCCTTTTAGTGAATTCGTGGGAGACTGGGCGTCAAATGATCTCTGGGTGACCGTGGGACGTATCAGCGAGAAAGCACGTGACTTTGCCACTGGTTTCTCTGCTTCCAGCGTTCAACGCGGAACCCGCGAAAGGGTTTTATTTCGGATACCGCCGCATCTAGGCGTCAGCGGCTGCACGGATGTAATAGTCCCCCCGCCAGCGTCGTGCCCTATGCTTCGCACGCTTTGGCGCTGTGCTGAAATCCACGCTCTGTCGTTGCCCTTGTCGTTTGCGAAAAGCCCATCTATTGGACGAGGCCTGTTCATCCTGGCAATGATGTTTCAGGAGCCAATCTTGATGTGCGGGTGCAGGAGCGCGCCGCCACTTCATGAAACGCGCCTGGCATGTCGACTGCGATGCACCGGCAACAGCGTAGCGAGATCGGCGATAGATATGCACGCTGGGGCACCCAGCGCGACATACCACCGACTGATGCAACACCAGTGCAGAGGTTACGAGTTTAACGCAAAGCCCGGCACAGAAGACGTTCACTATGATACTCGGTACAGGGGGGGGCGCGTGCCTAAACCAACGAGTTTCCCTCAGTGGTGCGACGCGCGCGTCTGGGGTCTCTTCACCGGAAGCGCATTGCCCCGCCTAAACCTGCCGTCCATCGTTCACGCAATGGATCAACCTGCCGTTCACGCATCACTGCCGCGAGCGCGTGCATCCATGCATGCAATCTGCTGTCCATCTTTTACCCCATCGATCAATATCGCCGTGCACGCATGCGTCGTCGCTTTGCATCACCGGGCGCGCGCACGAAGCAGATGCTCCAAATGTGCATCATCTTCGATCGATGCGTGTGCATTGTGCGGACACGTTGCGTAGATCGCGATCGGCAGCGCGCGGCTGCGGCTGCGGCGGCCGTGCGGAGATACGGCGGTATCCAGGCTGGCGCAGCGTGTCTGCGTGTGCGAAACGCGCACCATCCCGAGGCGAACTGTCAGACAAACGCGGTGACGTCGACTCAAGGAACCGGGCTGTGAGTATAGCGCTCTTTTGTGCTCTGGTATAGTAGGCGCAGACTCGGCTTAGCGAATGCGTGAGCGCCTCCCCAGTCCAGGCCGTCCGGGAACGCCTGCGCTGCAGTCTACGCGTGGGCACGATTCGCTGCAGCGGCTGCGCGTTCGGCCGGCGAGTTTTTCACAAACTAGCAGTGCAGCCGACGTACCAACTAGTCCTTTAGTGCTACCACCACTCGTTGGTGGCATGCAGCAAGGTGTTTCGGATTTTGGAAGAGCCTCAACTGGTCGGGGCCCTCTGTCTAGTGACGCGCCGCCTCCAAGCAATCGAACCGTCGGAATAGGCGGATCCGAAGGGGTACAGAAAGGCGATGACGAGGGCCAGGACGGCTTTTTCATAGGTAACAACCTGTTTCTCGCAAAAGGCCTCACAACAGCCGCCGCTTTGGCGGACGAACAACTTACGGGCGCGGCGCCTAGCCGGCTGGGCCCCAGCGGAAACGGCGAAAATAACCCACTGACGCTGAGACGAACGCTTTCCTGTATAGAGATAGACCCGTTTGGAAAAGCACAAGTACGCGTTTACACTCGAGAGGAACTCATTCGAGAGCTGCGTTCAGAGTCCGTTACCGGGAACACTGCGGTCGACGTGGTCGAGCTTGCCTTCATCCGAGGCGATGCCCGCGAGGAGTCGCAAATGTCTGGCGCACTGGATCTGGCGCCGGTGACTGGTGGAAATCGACGCACCAAGTCATCAAAATCGAAGAAGAGGACCAAGTACGGCCCGATCCAGTCTCGCGATCTACGGTTGTTGGACCCGGCGTTCAGTGTGGAGCCGGCCTTGCACGTACGCGATCACGTCATTCTCGCGGTTTTCGATAATCATATCCGAGCTGCAATCCAGTCGCATCGCCTGTTTATTTTTGATCACGAGTCCAAAAGAGCGCGACGGGCTACTGAGTTCGTTGTGCAACGACTCTCCCGAGTGTCAGCCGAGGAGGCGGTGCCCTTTGAGTTCGTTGCGCTGGAGGCGCTTCTCATGGCCACTTGTGCGGACATAGAATGGATGATGAGAAACGTGGAGCCATTAATTGAGCGTGAACTAGGAGTTCTTTCAAGAGATCTGCGACGGAGTAATATCGAACGGCTCCGGGTCGATGAGCGCAGGCTCTCTCTTCTGCTTTCCCGAGCGCGGAATTTCGAGCACCTGCTCGAGGACATCCTCGACGAGGACGAGGACATGAGCCATATGTACTTGACCGAAATGCGTTACCATCCGGAAAAGTATCGTCTTCCTACCGATCACGAAGATGTGGAGCTGTTGCTCGAGAACGCGCTGCAGACGGTGCAGAGTCAGGTTCGTCGATTGGAGCTGCTCGATGCCGGCATCAATAACCTTGAGGAGATTCTGGAAATCAAACTGGATATATCTCAGAATCGCATCTGGTCGTTTAATATTTTCGTGCACCTTTGCGTGGCGACATTCTTCTTAGCTGCAATACCTGCTGATTTTTTCGGAATGAACTTGCAAATACCGCCTGACAAGGATCCGAATGTATTCTGGCCGTGGTTGCTGGTTTTTGGATTGAATATGGGCTTGGCGGTGGCCTTCTTTTCGCTTGCCATGCTGTTTCTTAAGCGACGACGATTGCTCTTTGGTCTCTTTAAGCGCCATCCGAGTGACTAGGGTACTGGCACGAGACATGCGCCAGCACCAGACCTCTGCGGGACAACGCGTGGTACCGCAAGACGCGCGACCGTTGCCGTGCTCGGGCGCTCTCGTCGACGTTAATCGGCGGATTCGTGGTGATGCTTCCCGAAGGACGCAGTTGATCTCGCTGAAACTTCATACGGTAAGGATACCAACCCGCCGCGCCCACCAAAACATACACAGAATCGTGAGCGGCACCGTGAATGCCGTGATTGCCACAAAGCCGATGAACCACGAAGCATTGGTGCCGTAGATCGGCAGTTGCAGATTCATGCTAAAGAATCGATTCACAACACCGGCGCCAGCGAAGACACAGGTCAGGACGGTCATTAACACACTGATGCGCAAAAGGCGATTTCGCATCGAGTCCAGTTGCAGATCCACTAAACCCTCGGTATCATCGATGGTGGCACCGAGGAGCCGTGCTCGGCCCGCCAGATAGTCCAGCACCCGCAGGTACGACTCGAGCAGCTCCTCCACCTGTGTGTGGGCTTTTGTCGGGCGCTCAGTGTCGGGGTGCTTCCGCATTTCGGTTAAATACATTCGAGCCATATCTTCGTCCTCGCTGAGCAGGTCTTGGAGCGCGTCTCGCACTCCGTCTACTCGAGATGAAAAGTTGCTCAACATTTGCTTCAAATAGAGCATTTCTTCCAGCTTCCTGCCGCTTATCTTGTGTGTCAACTCATTCAGGAGGCGCGTGAGACTCGGCTCGATACACGCGAGATCTCGTTCGAGTGCGACGCACACCTCGATCAGAACGGATTCCAGGGCGTGAAGTTCAAAGGGAATCTCCTGTTCCTCATCACTCTGGGCAGCGATGAGCCGCTCTTCGATGGATCGGGCACTCTGACGCACACTCTGATCATTGGGATTGAAGAGCAACATATGATCAGCGAAAATGACGGCGCGCAGATGCGCAAGACTCACAATGATTACATGTCGCCGTACGAGAATAACGGGCCGCGGTTTTGTGGTCGGATGGATTTGTCTCAGGTCGCGGCTTTGAAGGATACCACGCAGCTCAGCCTGGAGCTTTCTGCGTTCCTTCTTGCGCTGTCGCCATACCGCGTGATGAAGCGTCTCTTCGGACTGGGAGTCTGCTGGAATGCAGTTGGCGCTGCTCGGTGCACGGATCTGATCGTTCGCCCGCGCTGCCGCCAGAATCTCTGTTGTGGTGATTTTCTCAACCGTGGCATGTCCGTTAAACCCAAACCGGAAACAAAGCAATGTGTTCAGGGCGCGTTTTGGTTTCTTTTGCTCGGCAGGAGTGTGTTGTCCAAATCCGGCGTATGGTGTTGTCGCGATGGGTTCCGGCGCCTGGCCCCGAGCACGCCCGCTAGGGCGCAACGTCGGTGGCTGCGGAAACTCCTCATCGTGGCTGTCGCGGTGCTCAGGAGACACGTTTTCCGCACTCGAGGGCAGCGCGCCTTGTCTACGCTCACTTACAGGCGAATCCTCCGCACGGCCAGAATCTCTGTACAAGTCCCGCTCGTTCGTTGTAAGCGCTCCGTGCAGGTTCGTCTCGTGTTCGGGTCCGGAACTACTGCTAGGTTCAGCGTTGTCTGGGCGTTCGCGTGTGTGCAAGCTATCCGGGGTCGCGCGTTGCGTCGCACGCTGCAACAAAAGTTGGTTGCGAATCGACTGCTGAAAGAGTTCCAGAGTCTGGTTTCGAGATCGGAGGCCCTCGAGCGCACCGCTCGAAAGAGAACGTCGGAAATTCGTTTCCTTCGACGAGTACAGTCCCGACTCTGGAGCAGGCTCGAAAGGTTCCGCGGCAACTGGTGGCGGGCCAGTCTCGAGCAGGGGCGAAGAACCCGCCACCGCCACCGTCACCGCGGACTCCCGAGCGTTCGCCTCGCTCTCGGAGCAAGGTGGCGCCGGGTGCAAAATCGTCTCATCGTCCAGGCCTTCAGAAGCGTTTAGCGGTAGAATGGGAACTCCACCGTCGCTTTCAGAGTCTGACGCTTCCATGTTGCCGAGGCGCGAGCAGCGTGTGCTCGAATGCCAACCTCGATGCGCGAGCAGCCTTGCATAGCCGCATTTGGAGCAGAGGCAATGGAGCGGGCGCGAGGGCCGGGCATGTAGACGAAGCTGCATATTTTGGGACTCTGTGGACAGGGTAGCATACAGCTGATCGTTCTGCTGCGGCACGACAGCGTTGCTGGACTCGTGAGCACTGGGCCTTGGGCAAACAGCGCTATGCGCATGCACGTGGGTGCACAGCACCGCAAACCCATGAAAAGAGTCCATGTTAACTGAGTTGTTGGCAAGAGCAAGACTAAAAGTAGGAGCGTCTGCGAAAGTCCGCTGGGTGGAAGCTTCTGCCCACCGAGCGATCGAGAAAACTGCAAGAGGGATGCGGGCCTCCGTCGCGCTCTACCTGCACGCACCGACAACCGGGGCGGTGCTTCGCTAGACGAGCGGGTGGAGCAGCGGCGCGCTCGATGTCGCAACACACACAGACCAAAGCATGCTGTATCCGTTAAGCGCTAGGAATTTCGTATTCACGTTCAGATGCCAACATGTCGCGGGGTGGTAGAGTCGAATGCGCTGCTGGCCGGACGGCACAGCATCGCCGCATGATCGCGGAAACGGCGACGGCCAGCAGCTTCATTCTGTAACCTGTTTCCGTTTTGATGAATTCGCGCCAACTTGCAACGAGTTTCTGTTCTCTTTAAGCCTATGATAGAACAAAACGGAACAGGTTGTCCAATTCGCAGGTACACGCAAAAATTCTGGGTCTCCTCCCGCTGCGATCAACGCTGGCATTTTAGGGTATTATTCGGGGTCCGCATCCTTTTCCTCTCTAGTCTCCGGTTCAAAATACGCTGGACTCTTCTGTCACTCCTGCGCCGTGCTCACCATTCGAAGGACGCTGATGGCAGCGTGAGAGCACCGATGTCGCTGGATATGGCTGTTGTCGACTCTTTCCATGAAGAGACGGGAGCAGCGGTCGACCTATCGCTTGCAATTCTCGGCTTTATACACAGCCTGTCTATGTGCGCTTCGCAGCGGTGATACAAGAATGTGGAGAGGTGATTCTACATGTCCACTACATGTCGTCCTCCGGGGGCCACTATGCGACATACGAATGCTTGCTTGATCGCTCGGTACATGGCCTTGACGGGTACAGAAGGCGCCGCTCGATGCCCCACGCCATAACCGTGCCCGATGCGGTTCGCGACGATCACGGGCTTCATCTGGAGGATGTCTTCGAACATTACTCCGTTCGCTGTACCTGGAAGCGCACACTGTTCAACTAGATTCAAGATCTGAGGAACGCGATGTTGTTCATGTTGCAGCGAGTACCGGAAAGAGAATGCGTGTTGGAGAATACGTCGAGAGATTGACATGCCTCTAGGTTCCAGTCGCGTCAATCGGCGACCTACGATTCAACGTTAGAGAGACAGCTGCGATAACACAAGTCCGAGTCCGCGACCATTTTCGATGCAAAAAGAAACAACGGGAGTCTCTCGAAGCATAACTCGTGCGGCCTAACATGCTACTTCCGTCGAATGCCGCTCCGTAGCTTGCCAAAAAAAGACAAGGATTCGGCTCTCGATTCTCTGACGTGAGACGCTCGATGAACTTCCGCAACGCACTTGTAAAGAATGCGTCAAGGGGCGTTGTCTGCTTTTTTTCTTCGTCAGTCGTGCAATACGAATTGCAGCGCCCACGAGTTGCATTGAAAGACGTAGATAGAAAACTGAACTAATGCGAGATTTGAGCGTGCTACACGTAAAGAACAAGTCTGGAGGCTTTTTAGTACGCTTTGGGTAATCATATCGGTTCGTTTACGCACCCTTGCTCAAGCGCGTCATGAATCAGCTTGATTCCGGTGACCTAGCGGATTCCGGTGCGAACGAGTCGCAGGAGCCACTTCGCAAAGACAACCGAGAATCCTAAAAGTACCCACGAACCAGTACACTCGTAATAGTGCATGTCGTACGTCGAGGCTGTACATCTAAGAAATATAGGTCGGAAAAATTCGAAAGACGGGAAGGAATCGAGCTGCTCCGTGTTTCATTCTAATCTGGCATGGCTGCAGCGGGGAATCGCTCACGGTTGCGTGCCTTGTATACGGCGCTCATCGTCAGCTGACATCGACACGTGCCCTATGACGACAGCGGCCTTGGGGCGGGCACGAGCTCGGGACCCTCTCGACTATTCCTTGAAGGCATTCTCGCACAAGCAGGCAAGGTCCCCTGGCGTAGTGTCATCAGAGCATTCACTACGTATGCCGTGCGGTATGACGCAGGCGCTGCGACGTGCGTGCTCTGCCTGCGTTCCCCGAAATGCAGGCCGGGAGGCGCGCTCGCGGATCGCCAGTAGCAGCACAGCAGCGTCTCACCGTTGTTGTGCTGTCCAAATATATCTTATTTATTACATGATTGATCTCTAGCGTTCAGGCTGCATCGTTGCCGCCGTCGACCTCTTCGCCATAAAGGCGACCGCAACGCGCGAAACTCGGCCAGCACCAGCCAGGAGCTGCAGTCCCAGTAGCCGAATGCTGTCTCTTGATCGCTACTATCCAAACAAAAACAGTGGTCGTTTTTTCTGATGCGCCAGCGCGGATCGTTCGTTCGTCGTGGAGCGTTCTCAGCGCGAGCGACAGGGCGCGGCCACGGCGGTGCAGGGCGCACTAGCCGTGCCGCAGATCCCGCGGACGCGGACCTCCTGTGCTTCGGAAGTTTCGTTCATGCCTGCGAAGGCGAACTTGTATACAAAGCGATCGTACCGGATAAAGTTCCATATTTCAATGCGCCGATTTTTCTCGAGAACAAGGCGCAGATCGGACGCGTGGAGGAAGTTTTCGGTCAACTTAGTCAAGTTATGTTTAGCGTCAAACCTGTGCCGGGTGTAATTCCTGAGAGCGTTCGGCCTGACGACCGAGTCTACATATCTAGCAATAAACTCCTACCCGCTGCTGTGTTTACCAAGAAGGGACAGCAGGGCAACGCCTCAGGTGGCGCAAAGGCGAAACAGCGCAGGCCACTGAGGACACCCGCGACCCGCGGCGGGCGTGGCGGCTCTCGGCCATATCGCGGACGCGGCGGTGCCATGAGCACTCGGGGTGCGGGCTTTCGTCGACCGTCGTCCAGCTTTAGTGGTGGTGGTGGTGGTATCTCAAAGCGCCCGTACCGCCGGTGATATGGTGAAGCGGGCTCGCGATGCGTCTGTCAAGAACGGCGCTCAGCGTCTGTGCGTATTCCACGTATGTGCCTGTGCCTGCCGTGCAATCCCTCGACGCATAGGATTTTGCGTGACAGGAAGCGTGCGGTCTCGGACAGGAAGCATCGACGCAGACGAGGAATATCTCCTTCTCTTACGCAGGACAGCTTCCCGAAGCATCCAGGACTCTTGTGGGGTCTGAGTTCCAGCACCCGCGATTCGACTTTGCGAACAGACCTCGACGTGTGTCTCGACACGAGCGGTGCGGTTGCCCTGGTGATGCTGGTTGCTGAAATACGCGCTGTCCCAGTTGCTCGAGAATGCTCTCATTTACGCCTATCCATTTGATCGGTGATATACTCGAAATGCCGGTGTTGCGCATTGTTCGGTGCGTTTTGCAGAATACCTTTCGAAACGTTCATGGAATTCGGGTTCACCTGATCAACCACGGGCGATTCCTTCGACGAACTCGACAAGCGTACGAGTAGGAACACCTGTCGCCATGCTCTGCTTCTCATTCCACACGGTTCCCGCGATATCCAAATGTGCCCAGGGGACTTCCTTTTTCACAAATTCCTGAAGGAAGAGGGCGGCGATAATTGCCCCGCCCCATCGACCTCCTGTGATATTCTTGAGATCGCTAATTTTGCCCTTCAGTCCCTCGCGGTACTCAGGTGCAAGTGGCATACGCCAGACGCGCTCGCCGACAAGTTTGGCGGCAGAATCCAGCCGTGCGGCGATATCATCATGAGCGGTCCACATGCCCGAGTACTCCGTGCCGAGCGCGACAATGCAGGCCCCGGTCAGCGTCGCAATGTCGACCAGGGCATCCAAGTTAGGAATATTCTGCTGGGCGTAGAGAAGTGCGTCCGCCAGCGTTAGGCGACCCTCGGCATCCGTGTTCAACACTTCAATGGTTTTCCCATTGCTCGCCGTTAGAATGTCCCCGGGATGGTACGCTTTCCCCGAGATCATGTTTTCACAGCATGCCGTAATGACGGAAAGCTCTAAATTGGGCGGCTCCAATGCCATGATGGCCTTCATCGTGCCGAAGCAAGCCGCCGCGCCGCCGCAGTCGAACTTCATCAGTTCAATCATCGAGCCGGCGGTCTTGAGGTTGTAACCGCCAGTGTCATGCGTTATGCCCTTACCAACGAGACACACGCGCTTTTGAGTCTTTCCCGGTGTCACGACGGGTGAGGTATATTTCATATGGATAAACTTGGGAGGGAGCTCAGAGCCCTGGGCAACTCCTAGAAAAGCGCCCATGCCGAGGCGCTCGCAATCCTCCTTCTCGAGGATGGTGCAGGTTATCGATCCTCGGGAGCTTTCGGCGAGGCTCCTTGCGGTTTCCGCGAAGAACTCCGGCGTCGCTACGTTTGGTGGCGCGTTCACGATCTCGCGCGTGAGGATAACGCCGCTGGCCATCGCTTCGCCGCGCTTCACTGCGGTCTCGTCCGCACCGAGGAGATCGATGAAGGCACCGCTGGGTTTCGTTGCTGCGCCCTTCGTCGCGCCGTCCTCTTCCTCCGATGAACGGAATCGATCATCGGTAAAAGCTGCGAGCAGAACGGCTTCCGCGAGGCGCTGCGTGAGTACTTCCGGCGCTAGCGATGCCTTTCCTAGCGGCGAAGCGATGACGACGCCCAAACGATCCGGTTGGGAGCTGTCGGATTTCAACTGCGTGCTCACAAAGGCACCAAACTTGTTCAAAATATCAGTGTTGAAGTCGTCCTCCTTTCCAAGACAGTAAACGGCCACGCGCCGCACTCGCACGCTGCTGGTATTGCTATCTCCCAGCACCAGGAGGTGTGTTGTGACAGAGCTTCCGGACTTTAACCTCGGCTCCGCGTCTTCAACGAGCTTTTTCACGATTCGAGCAAGATCTGGGCCCAGTAAACGATTCGCCCGTTCAGAAAGCTCGTATATCGTGGCACCAGTTCCGCCGCTGGCACTGGATGCACTGCCAGCCGCAGCGCCACGGGTCAAGTCAGCCGAGAAGAGGCCAATGACCAAGGTTTCCCCTTCGAAGGCCTGCGAGCCCTCCGACGGCAGCGGTCTCGCTCTCAACGTCGGTAGTTGCCGTCGCTCGGACGCCGGCCTCGGTCTCGTGGGTACAGTCATAGCCAGTGATCGGATAGGCGCAACTGGAAGGACGCTTCGCCGAGCAGCGGGACGCAAACGAGCTCTCTCCCAGCACGGCCCAGCCACAAACAAACAATTGCAGAGTGCGTCCCCTTTGGTGCTAGGGCGAAAACCAGCGATGAATTCCTGTCCGGGAGAACGTTGCAACAGGAACGATAAACCTATTGAAACGAGTCGCTGCTTCATGGGAGCGATAGCTTCAGCAGCGGGCGCAGCTGCCTCCAGCGACGACGCCCTGGCGCGCATCGACGCGCTCTGTTGGCCGCGGCGTTGCAGCGCTGCTGCCGATCCGGCCGTCGGTTCGTGAAGGCGTTCCCGGGGGGCGGTGCGCGCGGCGCGGCTGTGCAGCATCAGCGCGATGCATTTCCCTAGGAGCGGGGCTAGTCGAGCGAGCCTGTGTGAACGGTGCATGCGGCTGTATACTTGTCGTGTGGTTGCTCTTTGATAGGGTCGAACCGGTGTCGTGACAGTTGCTGGTACGTCTTTTCGTGCATTCGTTTTCGTGCAAAAGCACGGTCTGATTTGGCTCAATTCTCCTGCGTGCTGTGTGATCATAGGCAGTGAGCGTGCTGGAACGAGGCAGGGCAACGGAGGTGTAGCGCACGCGAGGCTGGGCGGTGTGCTCGGTGCAGCCGGCTCGATACACTGGGGTGGCGAAACTATTAGGCTGTTGGAGCACGGTTCTCTGTTCTGGACTATCCGAACGCACGCGGGAGCTGTCGGGCTCGAGCGGGAAACATTTTGAGCTTGGGAACTGCGAAGATGGCCATACGGCTTTCCTGAACCTGTTGCAGTAGAAGTTTGTACTGAACGCAGTTGAAGCTTGAAACAGACATCGTTTCTAGCAGAATGCGGTTTGCCCGCTGGGAGCGACTCCTCGCAAGCGCGAGACAGTCTGTGAACGTGCTTACGTCCGCTCGAGGTACGCGGTTTTGTCACAGACGTGCCTTCTCTGGACGCATGCCTGTCGGTTGGGACACAACGGCACGCAAGGCACTTGCGATGCACGACATGTTTATGAGGTTTCGTTTTCAGTATCGGAGTGGCGCTATGTACAGTTCCTTCTCGACATCACAAGGAGAAACCCTAGTCAGTGCAGAGCGAGTTTCAGACGCAGCAGTCTGGCGACGACGTCTGGAGCAGCGTCGGCGCCGACAGTTTTACAGCGCGTTGGGCGGCGTTGTTGGCGCAGCGTTGATGACGTTCGCGGTGATAAAAACAATGGAAGACAGCATGATCTTCTTTTACACGCCGACGCAAGTATTGGAAGAATTGCCGCCAACAACTGCAAACAGACGGATGCGTCTGGGCGGGCTGGTTGTCAGCGGTAGCCTGCAGCGCCATGGCAACGGAGATGTTGAATTTGAGATCACGGACTTGGAGAACGAAGTTCTTGTCACGTTTAATGGGTTTCTACCAGACTTGTTCCGCGAAGGTCAGAGCGCTGTGGTTGAAGGATATATTTTGGAGCGGGAGAACGATGGACGACCGCTGCGATTCAAGGCCACTAGCGTCCTTGCAAAACACGATGAGAAGTACATGCCGGCTCAGGTTCGCAGTATGCTGGAAAAGAACCGGCCGACTCGCAGTGACACGCCCTAGTGTCGACATCTCGCACTCCATGAAAGCTTAAATGCACAAGAGCACGGGAGAAGGAAGCAGCGTGAACCCCGAATGGTGAGCATTGCGTGCCGCTACTGGCGTTCTGCTGCTATGGAGCCAAATCCGCAGCCACGGAACCTATTCCGGCTGCATCCTCTGAAACATATGTCGCTCACACAGCACTAGTTCTCAAGGAGAGGCTTGCGTCCTCAAACAGCGACAGCGCGTATTTTCTTAGAAAACATCCGGACGTTCGACTGATCAGCACCGCGGGATCGCTGGCGAACTGCTGGTATTCTGCGCCCGGCTTGATCGTTATCAACTGCATCCGCAAATCTCTTTATTCGATGTGACGCCATGCGTAGAGCAGTTTCAAATAGGAAACTTCGCGGATACCTAGAGTAAGCCGAAACTTGTTGGGCGTATTCGCGCAGAAAATAGCGGTATCCAATGCTTTCAGGGCTGTAATCTTTCAAGTGTTTCTCAGCGTGGCTTCAGAACGACAGGAATATGCAGGGCAAACGAATGATTAGGGTTGCGGAGCACAAGGAAAGGCCTCTGTGCTGTTTCCGCTGTGCGTGGATGCCTCGCGCACGGGCCATGCTTTCCGCGCCGACGCGAACACTATCGTTCGTCGCGGGTCACCGCTGTCGCACTTGTTGGAGAAAACGGCGTATTTTCCTCGTCACGCACTGGAACCGAACGAACCACGTTTGGAATCGCTGGCGCGACGCTCCCAGACGCAACAAACTTGATGGGAAACCTTCGAAAGGCTCCGCAAATTTTGCAGTGAAGCACTAGTCGTTGGCGGCGAACGCGCACAAACGTGTTTCTTCCAGGTTGGAAGATGCTGCCACAGCGCTTACAGGTGTGCCGCTTGACATTCTCACAGTCCAGTTGAAGGTTCACCCTCGTAGCGATCTTTCGCATGAGCAGCACATACGAGCGCGAGACCGCCGGTAGGCTCTGTTGCAACGCCCTGGCAGCGCGCCACAAGTGTGCGACTCGGGCTTCTGCATCCCGTGAACGAGTGTTTTTGTAGTTGTTCTGCTTGTTCTGCTTGTTCTTCTGGGATGAGGAAGAGCATTGATTCGCCATGCAGTGTCCCTACTGAGCGGACTAGAAGCGGCGGTTTTCAAAGAGTCGTTGGTGGTCACAGCGAAACGCTGTTCGAAAGTCTCACGTCGCCGACCGTGCACGGTAGTAGCGGCAAACGCGCGTTCGACATAGCGTTTCCAGCTGACGTGTAGACGCCTCCCCGTCTTTCTCGACCGGCCACCGACTACTGGTTTCAACTTTTTCTCATATAGTTCCACTTTGAGAGGTTGCCCCACAAGTCCGCTCTTGTCGTCTCTGGAGGTCTTCTCTCCAGCACCGCACATCTCCTTCTATAGATTGCTGCATTAAAGTCTCGGTTCACAAACTCCATACATTTTTTACCGTTGGTAGTTGTGCTTACTAGTGCAAGTAGCCCTCGCACTTTCGCCCTCCTTTCCATTTGCTCTTCGGTCAGCGGTCCGTACTTTTTTATATCCTCAGGGCTCCGCTGACACTTTTCCATCTCGACCCTTTGAAGTGTACATCCCAGTTCATGGTGTGTATAGGATGTTCGGAACTCATCTACAGTTACTGTGACGAAACGCCATGCACACTCTTTGTACGTTCTTGTCGTTGGAGCTGGTGTAGTTCCTTTTTGGGTCATCAAGCGCCCTGCTCCGTACGCTATTACAAGCCTCTGACTTTCATCCTCCTTCAAGGCGCTCAACTCATTGAAACAATTCACGAATGCACGCTGCTTCTGACAATACAAGTTCATACGCAGACGAGCCCACCGGGGCTTTGTATACTCTTTCCACAGGGCATCCCAATGCGCCATGCGAACTTCCATGAATTTCCAAAAAGCTTCAAAGTCCGCTCCTCGGCTCGTCACCTCGCTCAAAGCTTCCAGGTGCTCCTTCATTCCTGCATTC
>Ga0078972_1010432_pt1 | contig 17367 bp, 15 predicted proteins | sample YelNatPaOPGAMG01_FD_67568 | JGI IMG/M metagenome (GOLD analysis project Ga0078972, IMG submission 67568) | Hot spring thermophilic microbial communities from Obsidian Pool, Yellowstone National Park, USA - OP-RAMG-01 (SPADES assembly) (version 2) | ecosystem: Environmental > Aquatic > Thermal... | reverse complement strand
CCTTCAGGTGTATATTTCATCAAGATTGGGGATAATTTTAGAAAAGGTGTGATAGTGAAATGATAGATTGACATTTTTAAAGAAAGATATAAAATTTAAAAAAGGAGTGAATATGAGGTATAATGTAATATTTATACTTTTAACAACAGTTATATATGGAGATTGGATGTATAATGGAAATCCAGTATGCACTGCGCCAGATTCACAATCTTTTCCTCTCATAGTTCCGGATGGTAATGGTGGTGCAATAATAAGTTGGTATGATAATAGAAATGGTAATTTTGACATATATGCACAGAGAATTGACGCAAATGGGAATATTATGTGGAAAAATAACGGAGTTGAAATATGCACCGCTGATAGTGAACAATGGTTATCAAGTATGATTTCAGATGGTTTAAAAGGTGCAATAATTTCATGGGCGGACTACAGGAATGGTAATTTTGATATTTATGCTCAAAGGGTTGATAGTCTTGGGAATGTTTTATGGGGAACAAATGGTATCCCAATATGCACTGCAGAAGGAGATCAAAATTATCCACTTATATGCTTAGATGGGATAGGAAATATTGTTTTCAGTTGGTATGATAGGAGAAGTGGGGATAAAGATGTTTATGCACAGAAGGTAGATTTAAATGGGAATATTTTATGGGAATTAAATGGTATTCCAATATGCACAGCAGAAAGTTCTCAATCTGCCGCTCCTATGGTTTCTAATGGCTCAGGAAAGATTATCCTTGTTTGGAATGATTATAGGAATGGTAATTATGATATTTATGGACAGAGGATAGATGAAAATGGAAATATTTTATGGGCTCCTAATGGCATTTCTATATGCTCTGGAGATAGTGACCAGGTTGCTTCTGTTTTAATTTCGGATAATAGTGGCGGTATTATTCTTACAATGGTTAAATTTATTTCCCCATTTACTAACCCAGATATTTATGCTCAAAGGGTTGATAGTCTTGGGAATGTTTTATGGGGAACAAATGGTATCCCGATATGCACTGCAGAAGATTACCAGTATTATTCAGAAATGATAGGGGATGGAGATGGTGGGGCTATTATTGTTTGGGAGGATAAAAGATATTCTGATGATGATATATATGCACAGAGGGTGAGTAAAGATGGGGATATTTTATGGGATTTAGACGGTATTCCTATTTGTAATGCACCATTTGACCAATTTGATCCCCAAATTACATCCGACAACGCGAAAGGTGCAATTGTAATATGGACTGAATTTCCTTCTTCTTTTACTTTCAAAATATATGCACAAAAAGTTGATAGTTTAGGGAATCTTTTATGGCCTTCTCCCGGCGTTCTTGTATCCAATTCATCAGGTTTTAGCTCACAGGGTAAAATAGTAAGTGATGATGCTGGGGGTGGGATAATAACTTGGCATTATAATTACCAATATCTTGACTATACTGACATCTATGCACAGAGGGTTTATGCGAATGGACAGGTTGGGATAAAAGAAAAGGATGAACTGAATATTCCCTCTAATATCTTTATTGGTTCATTGAGTGTAAAGGGATATGAGGATGAGAAAGTGGTTGTTTATAATATTGAAGGTATTAAATGTGGAGAATATTATGGAAGAAATATCGGATATGATTTAAAGCCTGCTGTTTATTTTATGAAATTAAGAGGGAGATTTTATAAGATAATAAAGATAGGTGGATAGGTAGTTTGATTTTTTTATTATGCTATTAGGCTCAATGGAAAATGAAAAATAATATTGTAAGGTGAAATATTTTTTCTTATAATTTTTAATCAATCTGTTAGTAGGTGAACACATAAGTTTGCCTATACAATATTGATGTGATTATAATATAAATACCACCTATTGATTGTGGTCATTGCGAGCAACCGAAGGTTGCGTGGCAATCTCATTACTTGCTATTCACAAATGTTTATATGAGACCCCTCGTTTCACTCGGGGCAACAACTTCGTTGTTGGTTTATGACTGACCCCATGTATTATGAAAAGGGAGCAGAGAGGAGAGAGCAGGGAGGAGAGAGATTACAATCTCCTATCAAATTGGTTAAGATTTTTTACAGAACTGCTCCCTCCTCGCTCCTCACTCCTCACTACTTTTCCTCCTTAGAAACACAAAATAGAATGTCATTGCGAGTAACCGAAGGTTGCCGTGGCAATCTCATTACTTGCTTATTCGCAAATGTTTATATGAGACCCCTCGTTTCACTCGGGGCAACGACTTCGTCGTCGGTTTATGACTGACCCCAATTTTACCTCTTGACATAAAGATTATTTTTGTTATTCTTTAATATGAATGTTTATATTGGAACTTCAGGATGGAGATATTTCTGGAATGAAGGTGGAACAATTGAATGGTATATTGAGAACACAGGATTAAATGCAATAGAACTTAATGCATCATTTTACAGATTCCCTTTCAAGAATATGGTCTCAGGATGGGCAAAGAAAGGAAGGTCTCTTAAATGGTGTGTGAAGGTATCAAGACAGATAACACATATTCACCTTTTTGGGAATAACTCAATAGAGATTTTTAAAAGGTTTAAAGAATTGTTTGAACCTATGGAGGATATTATCTCTTTCTATCTTTTCCAATTACCACCAAAGATGAAATCAGAATATAAAAATAAGATTGAAGATTTCTTAAAAAATTCAGGATTAAAAGAGAAGATAGCGCTTGAAGTGAGAAATGTTGACTGGTTCAGAGAAGAGAATTACAGGTGGGCAATGGATAATAATATTACCTGGGTATCAATAGATGCACCAAAACTCCCAAATGAGATTATAAAAACAACGGATGATATTTATGTAAGATTTCATGGAAGGGAAGGATGGTATGAACATAATTATACAAAAAAAGAACTTGAAGATGTGAAGAATAGAATTGTAGAAAAATCCCCTGATAATACCTATATTTTTTTTAATAATGACAAAGATATGCTTGAGAACGCAATCCAGATGAAAAAAATATTTTCTTAAAAAATATTGACATTATATTAAAAAAACTTAATATTTATAAAAAAATGGAGGTGATTTATGAAAAGGTTTTTTGTGTTGTTTTTATTCTTTGTTTTAGTTTTAGGTGCACAGGAACTTCTCCAGAACAATGGATTTGAATCCTGGACAGGAGGTATGCCAGACTACTGGACAAAGTCATCTGGTATAACAGTTTCACAGGAAGGTACTATTGTGCATTCAGGAACATATTCTGTGAAAATTTACAAAACATCAACTGTTACTGAGAATATTCAGCAAAAAATAGATGTTGACCCCAATACCCAATACAATTTTTCTTTCTATACTTACACAGATAAACATATAAGAGTGAGACTATGGTTAAAATGGTATAATGCTTCCGGAACAAATGTGAGATCTGACCCTTCACCTTATTCAAACCCTTCAAATGCTAATGTATGGCAATATGTTGATACAACAATCGTTTCCCCTTCAGACGCAGACTCTCTTGAATATCAGGTCAGATTCTATAATTGGTCCTGGGGTGATTCAATCACATCTGCAACCTGTTATGTTGATGATGTTTCCTGTTTTAAACCTGGTACAAATCAATTTCCTGTTATTGAGAATATCACATTATCCCCTTATGCACCATATCCAAATCTTCCTGAAACAATCTCTTGCACAATAACAGACCCTGATGGAAATATTGTTACAGATTCACTTTATTACAGCATTGATGGTGGTTCTTATAATGTTATGACACATTCAAGTGTAAATGGGAGCACATATAGTTACAATCTCCCTGCTTTACCAGAACTTTCAAAGGTGAACTATTACATTGTAGGGATAGATAATGAAGGTGCAAGGACACAGACATCTATAAAGACATACAAGGTTTATTATCCAGTCTCAGTTAATTTATTGAACAAAGGATTTGAGAACTGGACAGACCCAAATACACCTGAAAACTGGACTGTTGAGGATCCAAGTTATGTCACAGCAACACAATCAACTGATTATGTTAACTCAGGTGTATATAGTTGTAAATTATCAAGGATACAGATAGGAAATTATGGTATATGGCAGAAGATAAAGGTGAATCCAAGGGATACAATTGTTGTTGTGGCAAACTTCTATGATAATGACCCTGATGTTTCAGGTAGGTTGTGGTTTAGAAGGATATTCTGGGATGGAACAACTTCAAATGTTTTTGCTGATTATACAACAGATGGAACAGGATGGCAGATGATTGCTGAAACACTCGCACTCCCCGATGAGATAGATTCGCTCACTGTCCTTGTTCGGGTTTATACACAAACAGGAAGCACAGGTGATTCATTGGGTGATATATACCTTGATAATATGGATTTAAGGAGTATAAGCGGGATACCTGAAGAGAATAAAGAGAAAAAACTTAAGACATACATTATAACGAATGGGATATTCTCACTTAATACTGGAAAAACAGATATTGTTGCTACACTCTTTGACCTCTCTGGTAGGATTATTGAAGAAAGATTCTTCAAAGATGGTTTAATAAGGTTTGAATTGAGAAATAAAGAAAATGGGATTTATTTTGTGAAAACAGGGGACGAGGTTACAAGGATTGTAAATCTCAGATAGGAGGTTTTTGTGAACATAAAGGAACATATCATTGATATATACGCAAGGGAGATCCTTGATTCAAGGGGAAATCCTACTATTGAAGTGGATTGTATTACAGAATCAGGGGCATTCGGAAGGGCAGCAGTCCCTTCCGGTGCCTCAACAGGAAAATTTGAGGCACTTGAGTTAAGAGATGGTGATGAAAGATATAAAGGGAAAGGTGTTAAGAAGGCTGTTGATAATGTGAATAACATCATATCACCTGAGATCGTTGGTGATAATGTCCTTGACCAGAGAAACATTGATAGAACCCTTATCGAACTTGATGGAACTGATAACAAATCAAAACTTGGTGCAAATGCTATACTTGGAGTATCATTAGCGTGTGCAAAAGCAGCGTGTAATTTTCTTGGTATCCCACTTTATAAATACATAGGTGGTGTGAAATCACATATCCTTCCAATCCCTATGTGTAATGTGATAAATGGTGGAGCACATGCCGATAATAACCTGAATATACAGGAGTTTATGATAATCCCTGTGATTATTAAGAGAGAAGGAAGGAATTTCAAGGAGGCTATAAGGGTTGCATCTGAGACATTCCATACATTGAAAAAAATCTTAAAAGATAAAGGTTTCTCAACAGGTGTTGGTGATGAGGGTGGATTTGCACCAAATCTTCCCTCCAATGAAGATGCTATAAAATTTATATGTGAGGCCATTGAAAAAGCGGGTTATAAACTTGGTGAGGATGTTTGTATAGGTCTTGATGCTGCTGCAAGCAGTTTTTATGAGAATGGATTTTACAACTTTGAAGGAAAGAAATTAAATTCGTCAGATATGATAGTTATTTATAAAGAATGGGTGAATAAATACCCTATAATACTTATTGAAGATGGTCTTTCTGAGGATGACTGGGATGGATGGAAGAGGTTAAACGAAGAATTGGGAAAGAAGATAGAGATTGTTGGTGATGATATCTTTGTAACAAATATAAAAAAGATAAAAGAAGGAATAAACAAAAATATTGCAAATTCAGTCCTTATAAAACTGAATCAGATTGGAACATTAACAGAAACAGTGGATGCAATAGAGTTTGCACATAAATCAGGATGGAAGACAGTTGTATCACACAGATCAGGCGAAACAGCGGATACAACGATTGCCCATCTTGCTGTTGGAATGAATACTGGGAAAATAAAGACTGGTTCTCTTTCAAGGTCTGAAAGGATAGAAAAATATAACGAACTTATAAGGATTGAAGAGGAGTTAGGGGAAACAGCGAGTTTTGGTGCATAAAAGAATCTTCCTTGTTTTAATAATCAGTTTAATTTTTGTATATTTCGTATTTGGTAAATACGGGATATATCATACTATAAAACTTGAAATAAAGAGAAGGTCTCTTGAGAGAAGAATTTTAATTATGAATGCGGATATGATAATAATGAAACATAAAATGAAACTTCTTGAAGATTCAGATGATGAGAAAGAGAGGATTGCAAGGGAAAAACTTGGTATGTTGAAAAATTCTGAGAAAATTATAATAATGGAGGAAGAATGGAAAAGATAGTTGAATGCGTCCCTAATTTTTCAGAAGGAAGGGATATGGGTATTATAAAGGCGATAACTGATGAGATTGAGAAGGTTCAGGATGTCTATCTTTTAAATGTTGATCCTGGAAAAGAAACTAATAGAACAGTTGTAACTTTTGTTGGTTCACCTGAAGGTGTGAAAATAGCAGCATTTAATGCTATAAAGAAAGCGGCAGAACTTATAGATATGAGAAAACACAAAGGAGCACATCCGAGGATGGGTGCAACAGATGTATGTCCTTTTGTTCCTGTAAAAGGTGTTACAATGGAAGATTGTGTGAGGATAGCAAGGGAACTTGGTGAAATGGTTGCAAGGGAATTGAAGATTCCCGTCTATCTTTATGAAGAGGCTGCAACAAAACCTGAGAGAAGGAATCTCGCAAATATAAGGGAAGGGGAATATGAGGGATTACCGAAAAAGATAAAAGACCCAAACTGGTATCCTGATTTTGGGGAACCTGAATTTAATCCAAAATCTGGTGCAACTGTTATAGGTGCAAGGGAGTTTCTCATAGCATACAATATTGATTTAAATACAAGGAGTAAAAAGATTGCTCATAAGATTGCGCAGGAGTTAAGGGAGAAAGGAAAGACAATAAAAGATAAGGATGGGAATAAAATAGAAGTGCCGGGTCTTTTAAGGGCTGTTAAGGCAATTGGGTGGTATATTCCTGAATATGGATATGCACAAATATCCGTTAATCTCACAAATTATAAGATAACGCCTCTTTATAAATTGTTCGATGCAGCAAGTGAAATTGCTGAGAAAGAGGGTGTTAGAGTTCTTGGAAGTGAACTCGTTGGGCTTATACCAAAGGAAGCATTGCTTGAAACAGGAAGATATTATTTGAGAAAACAGGGGCTTTCATCAGGTGTTCCTGAAAAGGAACTCATACATATCGCTGTCCTTTCATTAGGATTAAATCACACATCACCTTTCAAACCTGAAGAAAAGGTGATTGAGTATAAAATAGCAGAGAAGAAAAATCTCATATCTATGAAGATAACAGATTTCGTAGATGAGTTATCAACAGATTCACCTGCACCTGGTGGTGGTTCTGTTTCTGCATTATGCGGTTCACTTGGTTCTGCATTATGTTCAATGGTTGCAAATCTTACATTTGGTAAGAAGGGTTATGAGGAATTTAATGATGAGATGATAATGATTGCCGAGAAGTCTCAAATATTAAAAGATGAATTCCTTGAACTTGTGGAGAAGGATACAGAGGCATTCAATAAAGTTATGGATGCGATGAAATTACCAAAGGGGACCGAAGAAGAAAAAAAGAAAAGGGAGGAAATGATTGAGGAGGCAACGAAGAATGCAACCTTAGTTCCTTTTGAGACACTCAAAAAAACAGAGAAAATAATAGAGTTAGCAGATGAATTGGCATCAAAAGGGAATAAAAATTCAATAAGTGATGCAGGGGTTGCAGTTCTTAATGCGATTACTGCTGCAAGGGGTGCATATATGAATGTGATAATAAATCTTGGAGGAATAAAAGACGAGGGATTCAAAAAAAATATTCTTGATGAAGCAGAAAAAATACTTGAGAATGTTAAAAATAAAGGTGAGAATGTGATTAAGAAGGTTGAAGAGTATTTAAAAGGGAAATTGAATTAAAGTTGATTTTTTTCACATCAAAAGATTTTCTCAATAATGAAAGAGATATTATCACCAAACAGTGTTAATCTTTATATTATCAGGAAGGTTAAGAAATAATATTTTTAAAAATATTTTTAAAATTTTTCTTGATTTTTTTCCAAAATCTTTTAGGAATATCATATGCTGAAAATAGTTATATTTGATCTTGATGGAACACTCGTTGTGAATGAGAAACCTTTTGAGGAGGTTCGTCAAAAGATTGCCAAGGCTTTTAATCTGAATCAAGAAGAACTAAAACCACTTTATGAAAAATTGATTGAATTAAATAATCCTGATGCATTGAGGATGCTTGAAGAAGAAGAGATAAGAAGGGCAGAAGAATCTGTTCCTATGCCTGATCTTATGTCTCTAATAGAGTTTTTGAGAACAAGATATATAAAACTTGCTATATTGACAAGGAATTGCAGGAAGGCGGTTGAGAAGGCATTAAGACATTATTATGGTTATTTTGACATTATACTTACAAGGGATGATGGACTTGAATTGAAACCAAGCCCATTACCTATTTATACAATCCTTAATACTTTTGGAGTTTCCCCAAGGGATGCAATAATTGTTGGTGATTTTGATTATGATATTGATGCAGGAAGAATAGCAGGAATAAAAACAATCAGATTGGGTGCTGGATATGCTGATTATAATGTCTTAAATATTGAAGAATTGATCTCATTATTAAAAAAAATACTTGAAAGTGAGCAGGAAGAGTATTTTGAAGAAACACAACAGGAATCTTGACAATCTGAATTATTCTTTTAATATATATTATGATGATTTTAACTCTTTTTATAGGGATCACATATTCATCACCAGTAATAGATGGTGTTATAGGGAATGACTGGGAGAACGATGAAAAGGTTATTTATAATACTATCCCTACGAACTGGTCTGGAAATAGTCTTGACACACTTTTTATCACATTCAGCAGTGATTCACTTTATATAGGTATAAAAGGAAGATTCACATCAAATTCTGGTAATTGTATTCTTATTTATCTTGACAGAGATTTTTACAATGATGATACAACAGGTGGTTTCAATAACAGATGGGATTTTAGCGATGAATCTGGTAATCTTGACCAATCTATATCTGGTTTATACCCTTCAAATGTTCCTGTAAGGGGTTTTTATGCAGATTTTGTGATAGGTTCAAAAGATGAGAATGATATATCACCTGATGGTTATTCGGACTATGCGGGAATGAGGGAATTGAAATTTCAGTCAAGACAGGATTTTCCCTGGATTTCAGGTGTTCATATCGTCGTTAATGATTCTGTCTTTGAATCAGCAATATCATTCAATTCAATTTATCCTTCTGGTATACCACAACATTCAAGGATAGCATTATTTTCTATTATAAAAAACTGGGATGGAGATTATATATCAAATCAATGTCTCCCTGAGGATTCAACAACAATCACAATAAACAATCTCCTTATGATACCAATAGATATGGATGGTAATTCAATACCTGATTCAGGTATAAATGTTTATTCCTCTTCTTTGATCTTAAATTCTTCTAATACAACTTACGATGTTCCTTCTATTGATGGTTATGTTTATAAAGATCAAGATGACTGGAATGGGAATCAGTTTTGCACAAGGAATACAATCTCCACAGACTGGTCAGGTAATTCCCTTGATTCATTATTCATCACCTATGATAGATATCACCTATTCATAGGGATTGATGGTTTAATTCAGAATTCATCAAATGTCTGTCTTATTTATATAGATAAAGATTTTGGGAGTTCTGACAATACAGGTTTTAATGATAATTCAGATTTAAATGATAATAGCGGAAACCTTGATAATTCAATAACAGGAAATGTTCCGAGAATTGTCCAGATTTATAATTTTTGTGCAGACTATGTCTTTGGTTCTACAAATGCCGTTTCCTGTGATTATTTCAATCTCAATGATAATGCTGGTTTGAGGAATGTTGAAACATCAAACGATTTCGGATGGGTTAATTCTGTTTTAAGGGTTACACCTGATGGTGATATGGAAGGTTCTATTCCATTTAATAAGATATACAATCGTGGAGAAGGTCTTGTTGATACAGGAGCAGTCCTTGGGATATTTGTAACGATTAAAAACTGGGATGGAGATTATATATCAAATCAGTCATTGCCAGAGGATGGTTCAAATGACACAATAAATTATATATTCGTTCTACCAATAGATAGTGATTCAAATGGGATACCAGATGATACAATAACAATCTCATCTCAGGGATACATTCAATCTTCTGTTTCTATCATGCTTGCTGATTCAACAGAACCTCCAAGGCAAAATATTTATTATGATGATTCTTTAAAAATATGGATTTATGCAAGTTCATTTTTTGATACATGCCTTTTTGAAATGAACATTGAAGGTTCATCAGTTGATACATTCCCTTGCAGATTTTCTGACCCTAATACAAATGAAAATCCTCTTATAATTATAGGTTCCTCATCATTTGAGACAAACTGGTATTGTTTTATTCCAAAGGAATATCTTAATTACCAGACAACAATAGTTGGGAAGGGGATTGGGATTCATTCATCAACGAATGAGACATTAACAACAGAATCTTACAAAGGTAAATACACACAGAGTTTTATAAGGTCAGGTGTGAGTAAGAATAAGTTTAATAAATTTCATACATTGAGAACAGACCTTTCAATGGAAGATTGGAGGGATAATGAAAGATTGGGGACTGATAATCCCTGTAATTTTTATTTCACATTTGATTCACTTTACTTTTATGCGAACTGGAATGGTTTTAATCCTGAATTTCAGAAGATGAATATTGCATTTGATGTGAATCCAATGACAGATTCAGGTGCAACATCAGAATGGTCTGGTTGTTATTTTGGTAATAATGAAAGACCTGATTATGTTGTACAACTTGATGCAACACAAATACCACCTAAAGTCTATGTGTCAAAATCAGCAGGAAGTGGATGGGAGACCGCTTCTGATTCTTCAAACTGGCTTAACTGGGTTGAAAAGGTAAGTTTCGGATTTGGTGAGGTAAGGATACCAAGGTCTTTCTTTGAAGGGAATGCGGATCCCAATGATACAATAGGAATATTTATGTGGGTTGAAAACACATCTAAAGATGTGTGGGCTTCTTTCCCCCTTGAGAACGATGATTCACAGGATGACCTTGACCCTTCAAATATGAATGTTTTTCTTGGTTATGAAGCAGTCTGGTATGGAACAAATGATGGTGATACAACTTATGATGTTATAGTTGCTGTTTATTTAACAGACTTCTCAATCTCTGTTCATAATGGAAATGTCTTCCTTCTCTGGAAGACAGGAATAAAATTTGAAGGATACAGGATTTTGAGGGATAATGTGATTATTGGTGAAATTAAAGGTGATGAAAACTTTTTTGTTGATAGACCAGAACCATTTAAAAAATACAATTATAAGATATTAGGGAAGAAAGATGGAAAGTTCGTTCTTCTCGTTGAGAAGGATGTTTTTGTTGATACGATTGAGAATGAAAAAGAGGGTAATATTTTTATTGATTATCTCTATACAAATATAAAAGATGAAGAATATTCTATATTTGATATATCAGGTAGGCTTGTGAAAAGCGGAATATCTGATGGTAAGATATCCATAAAAGAACTCTCAACGGGTATTTATTTCTTGAAATACAGGAATAATTATGTAAAATTCTTAAAGGTGAGATGATGGAATTTTTGAAGGAATATAAAGGTAAGAAAATAGTTATTGTTGGTGTTGGAAGTAATTACAGGAAAGATGATGGTGTTGGGAATTATATTGCAGAAAATCTCAAAGATTATCTCATATCAATACCTGTTGAAGAGAATCCTGAACTTTATATAGAAACGATTAAGTCTTTAAAACCTGATTTAGTTGTCATCTTTGATGCAGCAGATTTTGAAGGTATCCCTGGTGAGGTAAGAGAGATAGAACCTGAGAATATTGATAATTTCACAATTTCAACACATACATTGCCTTTATCAATTTTCACACATATGTTAAAGATGGAATCAAAGATAGAGGTTAAGATAATAGGTATAAAACCTGAAAATGTCTCTTATGGTAAAGGTTTGTCAAAAAGTGTTCAAAATTCAGCAGATGAAATTTTAAACTCCATCAAAAATCTCTTGAAAGAATAAAAAATATTGTTATATTTAAAATATGTTTGGACAAATCACAGGTAGTATAAGAAAGATTATAAGAAATATAACTAAAAAGGGAATACTAACACCAGAGATAGTTCACGATGGGCTTCAAGAGATAAAGAAAGTTCTTATTGAGGCGGATGTGAACATAGATGTTGCAGAGAGATTTGTTCAGGATGTTGAAAAGATAGCAACAGGTGAGAAGGTTCTGAAGAGTTTTGCACCACAGGAGATGCTTTTAAAGATTGTATACGAAGAGTTGATAAAAATTATTGGGAATCCAGAACCTTTAAAGATTTCAAGGACACCATCTGTTATTATGCTTGTTGGTCTTCAGGGTTCTGGAAAGACAACAACCTGTGTTAAACTTGGGAATCTTTTAAAAAAGAAAGGGAAAAACCCTATACTTGTTCCCTGTGATGTAAAAAGACCTGCTGCATTTGAACAATTGAAAGACCTTGCTATAAGGTATGAAATCCCATACTATTCAACATTTATGAATGATGCTGTTAAACTCGCAAAATCCGCTTTAACACAATCCATATTGAAAAGAAACGATGTGATAATATTTGATACAGCAGGAAGATTGCATATTGATGATGAGATGATAAAAGAGGCTCAGGAAATAAAAGAGAATACAAAACCTGAAGAGGTTCTTCTTGTTGTTGATGGTATGACAGGTCAGGATGCAGTGAATATAGCGAGGGAGTTTGATAGAAAAATAGGTATAACTGGAATTATACTCACAAAGATGGATGGTGATGAAAGGGGTGGGGCAGTAATATCTGTAAGACAGGTGACTGGGAAGCCATTGAAGTTTATATGCACAGGTGAAAAGATTGATGATATTGAGGAGGCAAACCCTGAAAGTATCGCCTCAAGGATACTTGGTATGGGTGATCTGAGAGAATTACAGGAAAGGGCGAAGGAAGTTCTTGATGCAGAAAAGCAGAAAGAATTCCAGGAAAAATTGAAAAGGGCTGAGTTAAACCTTGAAGATTTCCTTGAACAGATAAAAAGTTTTAAAAAAATGGGTTCAATGGATAAAATACTTGAGATGATACCAGGTGGAGAAAAGTTCAGGGATATGCTTGATGACAGGGCATTGATAAGAACAGAGGCAATAATAAATTCAATGACAAAAGAAGAAAGAAGGAATCCTTCTATTATAGATGGTTCAAGGAAAAGAAGAATAGCAAAAGGTTCAGGGACATCAGTTCAGGAGATAAATAGATTATTAAAAGAGTATGAGATGGTGGTTCAGTTGATGAAACAGATGAAAAAAGGGAAGGGTGTTAATCTCCCATTTTTCAAGGGGTTTTTATGATATATTTTACTATATTCCTTTTTTTAGCAGGTATTGCAGGTTCATTTTTTCATTATCTTCCAAGCACAACACTCGTTTTCATAGGTATATATTTCTACGCATTAAAAGATGGTTTCAATGTGATAACAAAGGATTTCATCCTTCTACTCGCAATCATAACGGCATTTTCTGTTATTTTTGACAATTTCTTCCTATTTTTTAAGAATTTGAAAAAGGCAAGAATTTTTCTAAAGATATTTTTTTCAATAATACTTATTGTGAGTTTCTTTATCAAAATTTTATGAACTGGTTTATATCAGGTATTATTACAGCATTAACATGGGGTATTGCAGGGATTTTCAGCAGAGGTTCATTAAAAAGTATTCCACACAACCTTTCCCTTATTATATTTGGAATATCAATTCTTTTTTTCTATTCTATTGCCTGGTTCATTTTTGGAACACCTTTTCCTAAAGGGAATTATATTATTCCATTCATATCAGAGTTCGCTGCAACACTTGGTTATATCTTCTTTTATATCGCTTTGAGTAAAAAAGGTGCATCATCAATTGTTCCAATCACATCATCTTATATTGTTATAAGCATATTGATAGGGAAATTTATATTAAAGAATGATATAACGGAAAAGCAAACAATCGCAGTGATACTCATTGTCCTTGGTATAATAATACTTTCATTTAAGGAATTCAGGTTTGAGAAAGGTAATTATGTTATTTTTGCAGTTATTGCAACCATTCTATGGGGAATATGGGGCGGACTTTCCGATATCTCTGTTCGGATTGTCAAACCTGTTAACCTCAATCTTTTTTTCAGTTTAATAGGAATTTTTGTATGGGGAATTTACTTCATATTTACAAGGAAGAGTATGCATTTTAATTTTCCCAAAAATGTTTTATTCCTATCAGTTTTATCAGCATTTTTCAGTGCATTAGGTTCTATCCTTTTTTACTTCTCTGTTCTCAAATCAAATGTTACGCTCGCTATACCGGTTGCGAATATGTATCCGCTTTTTACAATTATAATCGGTATCCTTTTCCTGAAAGAGAAGGTGCATAAAAGACAGATTATAGCATTCCCTTTGATATTGACAGGTCTTTTACTCATTGGATGATATGAATGAATATAAATTTGTTGATGCACATACACATCTTGTTGGGTTTGGTCTTGAAAAACTATCACTATCATTTGAAGGTGTGAAATTTAGAGAAGAGATTTTTTTGAGATTAAGAGAATATTTGAAAGAGGATAGGGATTTTGTTATAGGTTCAGGCTGGGATGAATCTTTATGGGAAAAGAAAGAGTATCCAAGAAAGGATGAAATAGACGATATAAATAAAGAAATCCCTATTGTTTTAAGAAGGGTCTGTGGACATTTAGCAGTTTGTAATAGTGCAGCATTAAAAATGATACCTGATAATTATAAGAAAGATGAAAAAAATGGTTACATATTTGAAGAGGCAGTCCTTTACATAAACGAGATTTTTAAGCCGAATTTTAAAAGGATAAAAGAAGCAATATTAACTGCTCAGGATGAGATGAAAAAACTTGGTATCGTTGGAGTATCTGATATGATGAATCCCGAATACTTTAATGCATTTATAGAACTTGAAAATGAAGGAAAAATTGAGATAATGGTGAGTGCATTTATATATGATAAAGATATTGAATCTTTAAAGTTTTTAAGGAGTGGCAAAAAGGTAAAATTAAAAGGTATAAAGATTTTTATGGATGGTTCAATAGGTGCAAGGACTGCTGCAATAAATAATTTTAGATATATTGATACAAAAGGGAAGGGACTTCTTTTAAGAGATTCTGAATATATAGAAAAAATCTTAAGATTTGCAGAGGATAATGGTTACCAAATTGCGATACATTGCATAGGTGATAGGGCAATAAGTGAGGCACTGGAAGGTTTTAAAAGATTTGGTGACAAAAATCTTTTAAGACACAGACTTGAACATTTTGAACTTGCAACTGATGAGGAGATAGATTTTGCGATAAAGAAGAATCTCATACTTTCAATGCAGCCTAATTTTATTGGTAACTGGTCAAAATTAGATGGATTGTATGGAAAGGCATTTGGTAAAGATTACATTTTTAATAACAGGATAAATCTTATTTTAAGAAAAGGTGGATTTGTTGCATTTGGTTCAGATGGTATGCCATACTCACCTGAATATGGTATAAAATCAGTTGTTGAGAGTCCAGTTGAATCACAAAGGATAAGTTATGACGAGGCGATAAGATGTTATACTTTTAATAGTGCATTTGCATCATCAATAGAGAAGGAGGTTTATGCCTGAACTTCCAGAGATAGAGATTGTGAAAGAGAGATTAAAAGAGAAAATAATTGGAGAGATTGTGAAGGATGTGAAACTTTTAAAGCCATATATATTGAAGAGTGTAAAACCTCATTACAACAAACTTTTAGGAAAAATACTGAACGATGTCCAGAGGATAGGAAAATGGATTATATTTTCTTTTGATGAAGATATAAATCTTTTCTATCATCCAAAACTTTCAGGTTATCTGAGGTTAAAAGAGGTTATATCAAGGGATACATCATTCATAATATCCTTTGGAAAAACAAATCTTCTTTTCAATGAAACAGGTAATAAAAAGATATCAGAGATATACATATTTGAAGGGAAGGAGGATTTTTTTAAATTAAAGAAGATTGGGATAGACCCATTATCACAGGATTTCACAAAAGAGTATATTAAAGAGAAATTAAAAAAGGAAAAGAGGGTGCTATACAGGATTCTCATTGACCAATCCATATTTCCAGGCATAGGAAGGGCATATATGAACGAGATACTTTTTGAAGCAAGATTATCACCTTTTAAAAAAGGTTTTGAAATTAATGATGAAGAGATTTCAAGGTTTTATGAATCTATAAAAAATGTTTTGAATAATGCGATAGATGAGATAAAAAAGATAGATGAAGGGATAGAATTCAGGGAAAAAAGGGATTTTCTGAAAATCTTCAGGAAGGAATGCCCTTTTTGCTCTTCCGAGATAAAGAATGTATTCTTAAAGGATATAACAATATACTATTGTCCAAATTGTCAGACAGGAGGTAAAATTTATAAAGATAGGAGGTTCTCATTATTCCTGAAATAAAGATTATAAAAAATATTGAAGATGTTATAGAAGAGATAAGGGAGGTTTCGAGCTTTATATGGGATTTTGGTTGGGCAGAGAGGAATGCCGGGAATTTTTCAATTGATATATCTGAGAGATTTTATTTTGAAAGGACTATAATCTTTAAAAAGAAGGGTTCAAGATTCAGGGATTTGGCAAAAAATCCTGAAAAAAACATAGTTATCTCTGTTTTTGAGGGTGAAAAGATGAGGATAATATTTGGGGATGGTGAACCCACATCAGAATTTCCAACTCATTTTTTAATACAGAGATATTTAAGTGAGAAAGAACCAAAAAATAAGGTGATATTACATACTCATCCAGAATGGACAATTATTTTAAGTGGTTTAAAAGGTATGGATGAAAAAAAGATAAACAAAATATTATCTAATGCATCACCTGAATTTAATATATTTATAAAAGAAGGAGTGGGTCTTATTGAGTATATTGAACCTGGTTCAGAAGAGATAGGAAGAGAGACATTAAAGAAATGCAAAGATTTCAGGATTATAATCTGGAAGAAACACGGAACAATATCCATAGATGAGAATTTGAAAGAGGCATTTGATAAAACCCACATTATTGAAAAGACCTCAAAAATAGCCTACCATCTTTGGGGTCAGTCATAAACCGACAACGAAGTTGTTGCCCCAAGTGAAACGAGGGGTCTCATTTTAACATTTGCGAATAGTCAATAATGGGATTGCCACGGCAACTTCGTTGCCTCGCAATGACAGCCTTTCTGTTGTAGTCAATATGCGATTGCCACACTCACTTCGTTCGTTCGCAATGACATTCCTTTTTTGTCATTCCGAATGAAATGAGGAATCTCATTCTCTCCCGAAACAATTATATTTCTTCATATAAATCTTTAAATTCGGGATTTAAACTCTTTATAAGTTCTATCTTCTTTTTCCTTGA
>Ga0078972_1010431_pt1 | contig 17373 bp, 27 predicted proteins | sample YelNatPaOPGAMG01_FD_67568 | JGI IMG/M metagenome (GOLD analysis project Ga0078972, IMG submission 67568) | Hot spring thermophilic microbial communities from Obsidian Pool, Yellowstone National Park, USA - OP-RAMG-01 (SPADES assembly) (version 2) | ecosystem: Environmental > Aquatic > Thermal... | reverse complement strand
TTCTTTCCTTGCTACACCTCGCAGTCTCAGCAAGTTTACTAATTATATCCTTGCCGAATATTTTTACTGCTTCACTCCCAATATCACCCAACACCCAGTTTGCTTGTCTTTCTACTTCCAACGCCCTAGAAAATTCCTGTAACACTTCTTCAAGAGTCACTTCGCACCTCCTATTCCCAAGATTTTGAATACTCTCTATCTTTAAACAAATTACCTAACCCCACAAACTGTTTAAGTCTCAAAACCTCATCTTTATCCATCCCCAATTGCTCTGCTATTCGTTTATCGGACCAACCCATAAAATACAACTGTTCCACGATCTTTGCCATTCCCGGTATTGCGTGTGTCCCCCTTGCTCTATTATGCCTGATAGTAGATGCCATCCTCTCTCTTAAATCCTTATTTATTACCACGACCGGGAGATGATTCTTAATTCTATCAGAAATATCCTTAACCTCTTTGCCTACCCTCGTTCTATGAAACCCGTCCACAACGATGTACTGGTCCTTATCTGCGTCGTAAAAAGTCACGATTGGTTGTGTATACCCGTCCTGTCTTATTGATAGCTCTAAAAGCTTCATCTCGGGTGGAGCCACACGGTTAGGATTATAATCATTGCCTATAACCTTACTGCTCGGAACCCATTCCACAACATCTATTGGTTCCACGAACGGACTTGCTTCGTGTAGCTTCTTTTTCATTTCATTTAGCAAACTTATCCTCTCAGATTCTGGCAATTCCTTGACCTTCTCAACTAGCTCATTAAACTGCTTAAGAATCTCTTCTTTAGTCATTTCTATCCCTCCCCGTACAATTCTTTCAATCTCATATACTTCTCGTACAATCCTTTTGTGGCATTAAAAGACAGTGACTTACAAAGCCTATCATTCTTAAGAATACATTTAACAATCCTACGCCAACTCGGTACTTCTCTCTTTGCCTCCAGCTTGGGATCAGCCTCGTCTGGTATTCCATCAGGATATCCGTGTTTAGCCCACCACTTTAGGAATACATTAAATTTCATTTTGTACCACTCTGCCTCGTACCTCGGTAATGTATCCAACAAAAATTCCGCATATTGTTTCCAAGTCATACCTTCCGGCTTGTAAATCTTTCTATTACCCAGAAGGTATGTATTACAATAAATATTCCCAAAATTAGCACCAGCGACCCTATTTACCACTTTTGCCCAGGTTTCTGGCTCAAGCTGTCTAAACAAGTTTAATCCTTTTCTCTGATCATCTCCATAAGGCTGACAAATTCTCATCTCACTTAAAGATTTACCCTGCATATACATAAGATCATACAGTTTGTTATATGACCATCCATTTTTACCAACTGCAGTCCAGATGTCTTCTACTCTCCAGTCGTAGATTGGATAAAAATTATAGACGTTATTACTTATTTTGGTAGTCCAGAACTTGTCTTTAAACCGGCCTTTTCTCTCGTTTCGCAACGTTCTAAACCTATTTAAACTCTCATCAGCTCTGATAGCTACCCCACACGCAGTCAACTCTCCTTGTGCAAACCACTCTCCAAATTCCACTACAAATTCTTCAAATTCCATTCGGGGTCTAAAAAACGGAAAGTAATTTAGATCGTTAATAACACAAGGTAAATTAGGCATCTCCCTAATCCATTTATCTCTCTTCTCTGGATCCCAACACACCCACTGACTCTCAAAAACGCTAACTGCATTACGCAGGGATAGCGGTAAACAAATCCAGTAGCCATCAACATCATCTCTTGACATCATTTCTTTTGCATAATCGATAGTAAGTTTATACTGACCTTCTAGATCGATAAACAAAACACTGACTGGTAGTCTATTCTTCCGCTTTGCAACATCCAAAGCAAGATGCAGCATAACGCTACTATCCTTACCAAAACTTACAGAAAAGTATACTTTAGGAAAGTTATCAAATATAAACTCCAATCTTTCAATTGCAGCATCATATACATTCTTAGTACTATACCGTTTAGTACTCATCTTGTCCTCCTTTCTTCCTTAGACTTTTTCTTTTCTCCGCCCTAGCTCTCCACTCCATATATCCATTACTATCCTCGCTAAACTTGTCATACCCAGCTTCCTCAAGCAGCCTTATAAATTTATCTTCAGGAATTACAAACAGTCGTTTGGCATTTGCCTTCCCTACTACTACAAAGTCAGTCAAGTGGCTCTGGGCAAAATATTTATAAAGCGTTTCAAAACCTTGTCCATCGTGCCTGAACTTGTTCTCCCCTACCTCCAAAACCTTACCATCCTTAACGATCCTTACAACATCACCACCTGTCATTATTCCAGAATCAAGCCTACGGATAAATCCAAACTGATAGAGCAATTCTTCTAATTCCATTTCTTTCCTTACTCCTTTCCGCTTATTTCTTCTACCCTGCATTTTTGCTTCTTGAATAGCTGAGTTTTGTTTTTTAGCTTCTCTCTTTTCCTTTCTTTCCAGTTTCCCCTGTTCCTCTAAAATATCTAGCTCGTCTACACTATCCTGATTTCGCACTTTGGACACCTCCTCTGCAATTCCTTTGCTACATCCCACTCGTCTTCGTAATAAACCTCTATTCCCAGTTCATTAATCGTTTTTGCCTTATGCTCAATCGCACTCTCTTTAGAGTAACCGTTCGGATTATAGTAAACATCACCAATAATTCCGTGAAGTTTAAGCCATATTTCGGTTATCTTCTTATCTTTTACGCTTCTCCCAGTGATGATAGTCACAAGCTTTCTGCCATCAAGACTTCTCGCTGGTCTCATCTTCACTGGACACAACAGAGAACATACATATAGAATTGGTCTACACCGTTTTAAAAGGTTATAAAATTTTACTGGTGTTTTTGCAATCACACCATCTAGATCATACGCAACCCTGATAATAGGTCCATTACTCAACATCTTGACCTCCAACAACCATAATCTCACTAATATCAAAAACAGAATAGTCAGACGAATTACCCTTAAGAATCCTTATAAGACCATCAAAGAAATAAGCCGCATCTTCTAAACTCATACCAATATAGAAATCATCTATCCTAATACCACCCGAAGGACTAATACCAATAACCTTTGCTAACGATAGGTTTATAAGATTTCTACCAGTATTTATCCACACTATCCTTTCGCCTCCCTTTCTAGCCAATAAATTGCTAATAAATGTCTAAAAATCTCCTTTTCTCTTTCAAAACTAGTAACTGATTGAACTAAAAACCTCTCATCTTCGGTTCTTGGGATATTTAATATCATCCCCTTCCTGACATCTAGCCCAGCTTCTTCTAATAAAATACTATACCCAGCAAGCTGATAAAAATATTCCTGATATATTCCGTTACCAGTTTTAAAGTCAACAAGCGTCTTCTCACCATCAACCAAACCGTAGAAATCAAAAGTTCCACCAAATAATTCCACCTCTGATACCATCGACTTCTCTACACACAACGGTTCAACTTCTTTGTTTTTGGTCCACTCAAGAAAGCTAAGAAAGGAATTTTCCGCCTTGTCTATAACATCCCTTGAATACTCGGAAAAGTCGGTTTCCTGACTCAAAAAATAGTCAAGTATCATTCTATGCGCAACGGTCCCTATTTCCGCCTTAATGTCTACATACTTTTTAACATCTATACCTTGCAGACCCAGCTTATTAGCCCAGGTAACCAAAACTGGCTTATTTAACATACTAACAATTTGTGTCACCGAGGGAACTACTATCCCGCTCTTAGTTTTATATACTTGGTGTGCTTTTTCTCTCATATCTGCCTCCATACCACGTAATACGTATTCCATTACCGAAAACTTTAGCAAATTGCCTCCTGATTTTTAGATATCTAGCTAGATCATCGACTTCTTTAAATTCGCAAAGCGGAACTACAAGACCCTTATATGAACCAACATCACATAAATCTCTAACCAGCAAAAACTCATCACCGTTATACCTAACCTTTAAAACCGTCTCCTTAATACACTTTGCTATAATACTCTCCTTATCCAACTACACACACCTCCACTAAACCATCATTGTTTCGGTTACTCTTAGTACGCTTCTCTCTTCTCTTCCGCAAGATCTCATCCCTATGCCTAAGATAGTAATGCCTCTGGTTCTCTCTTATCCTTTCCCTATTTCTTAGATACCGCTCCCGTTCAGCCTCTCTTAACCTCTCTTTGTTTTTCTGATAATATTCTCTGCGTTTCTTCCGTATCTTCTCTCTATTTGCTTCTATATATCTACGCCTACGTTCCTTGAGTTCATCTTTATGATTCATTCTGTATCTTTTCTTTATAGCGCTTAGTACATCTTTATGCGTCTTCCAGTACGCAAGCCACTTATCACGATGCTTTTTGTAATACATACGCCTATAAATTCCAAGATCCTTTTCGACACTAAATTTAGTCATTAGCTTTGCTCGTTTTATATCTATACCAGCCTTAAGCGCTACCTCCTTTACCTTTTCCCAAACTTGTTCTGGCATACCATATTCAGTCATAAGATAATTCTTTATCTCCACCTCACCATACCCACGATCTGCAAGCTTTTTGATAGTATCGATTATAGTATCCAAAGTCATTAGCAACCTCCCAAGAAACCTTCCTCTTGTATTGCAGATATACTACTAACATCGATCTTTGCTATATTACCCATCAAATTCAACCTCCTGAATTTGTTTGGGACTAAATCTATTAGTCCTTTTATCAAAATCCAAAACAACAGTTCTTAATGCACCGTTTCTATTCTTCGCTACCTCAATCTCCACTGGCACTATATCTTGCTGTTCCTTTTCCTTGCCCCTTTTATAATAGTCTTCACGATACATAAGCAACACTACGTCTGCCTCTTGCTCTATCGCCCCACTCTCACGAAGATCAGAAAGTTGAGGACGTTTATCCTGTCTCTGTTCTACTGCCCTACTTAATTGAGACACTGCCACTACTGGGATATTAAATTCCCTCGCTATACATTTCAGATCCCTTGCTATCTTAGATACCTCTGCTACCCTATTTTCTACAGTCTTTTCCGACTGCATCAACTGAATATAATCCACAAAAATAATTCCGATATCCCTATGTCGCCTAAGAATACTTCTGATCTGCGAAGTATTTACAAGACTGGAATCGTCAACGTAGATAGGAAGGGACTGGAGGTAAGCTAAAGACTCCAGTTTATTTTCTCTAATATTTTTTATCTGTCCAGCACGAAGTTGGTATATAGGAATTCCGGTTTCAAGAGAGATAAGCCTAGTTGCAATCTCTATCCCACTCATCTCCAAACTAAAAATTCCAGCCTTAACATCATTAACAGCCATCCTATATGCCACATTTAAAGCAAAAGCAGTTTTGCCAACGCTAGGACGAGCAGCAACTATAATAAGTTCCCCATTTCTAAACCCACCAATAATATTGTCAAGTTCTTCAAACCCACTGTTATGACTTGCCCCACTAAGCGGATCCCTTTCTATTCTAGACACTGCTTCTTCTATTACACTACTAATATGTATAAGATCGTCCGGCTGGTATTTGGAAAGTTCCATAAAAATCCTTTCCGCCTCTTCTATCGCTTCCTGTGAGTTTTTAGTTGGATCCGACACTATATCTAAAACTTCTCTGCTAGCCTTTGCTATTTTCCTGAGTATAGACTTTTCCCTAACAATATCTGCAGACTGCAAAGCCACTGCTGAAGTAATAGCAAAATTAGTCAATTCGGATAAAATGACAGACGCCCCTTCTTCTCCTACCTTATCAGCAACTGTAACTATAGACACCTCTTTTCCCGCTTCCCACTCATTCTTTATTATCCCAAAAATCTTGCCTAGGAAGGGGTCAAAAAAATCATCGCTACTAATTTTATTAAAAACCTCACTACAAGCGTTACAGTTTATTAACAAACTACCAATTACAGTTCTCTCCGCATCTAAATTTATCTGCTCCATCTTACACTCCTTTCATTCAAGCCTTTTACTCTTCACAAACATTTCTAATTTTTCTAAAAACTCCTTATCAACCCCCGCAGGCGGAGATTTTCCGTTGCTAAACCTAGCATCATATGTATCTACATCTCTCTTGATAGCTTTAATCTTTTTAAAGTTTTCTAAAAATTTTTCAGGCGGGACACTTTTTACTATCCAGTGGTGCGCTTTCGACGCCCACCTCATCACATCGACTATATCGTCTGGAGTATTCCCCTGCAGAAGACTAACAAGACAAGAAGTATCTCCGTCATACTTAAACAGCCGTTTGTATGCGGTCTGTATTCTGTTGCTGTCACGAGTAAAATCGTCTTCAATAGAGGGGACTGGCGGAACCGTGGGGGGGTCCGGCGGAACTGTGGGGGGGTCGTTTCTAGAAACATCAGCAAGGGTTGTAAGAGATTGAGAAGGTTCCTTCTCTTTAGAAGTTTCTGCTTCTTTTAGTTCGTCTTTTTCAAAATTAAAATTTTCTTTCTTTATTATTTCTTTCTTTTCTGAATCTGATACTGAATCTGATACTATTGAATCGTTGGTAATGGATTGGTTATCTATAGGTAATGGATAGGTAATGGATAGGTAATCGATAGGTAATCCGTTTTCGTCTGTATCTATTTCACCAAAAACTTTAGGGAATTTTTTCTTAAGTTCTGGCTCAACTGACAGAATTATTTTGAGTTCGTTAGTATCGAGTTTTTTAAATGCATTAACAATTGCTGTCTCAAATTTAGTATTCTTACTTACCCACTGATATTGCGAAAAATGCCTAATATAAAATTTACTATCCGACAACATAACTATTCTAGGATACAAACTCTTAATTGCCGTTTTTACTTCTTCGCTAGATTTATTGAGATGTGCTCCTATTAAGATAGGAGCACATTCGCATATCCCAGCAGCATTAGTTTCTTTAGAAGTAATAAGGAAAAGATAAACTAGTTTCTCTGTGTCTGTGAGATTAATAAACCACTCCTTGTTCCATAAAGTGTCTTCTACATTTCTATACATTTTATCCCTCCTCTACAAGTGGCATAATCACATAAACAATGTTTGTATCCACAGTAGATGTGAATTTTACCGCTGAATCTTTTCCAGTGAACTCCATCTTTACCGGCCACTTTCCAAGAGATAAGAATTCAGATACGTATATAGCATCAAGCATAATACTAAAATTGCTACCATTTGTCTCTGCAGGTATTTCGTCTAGCACCACCCCTGATTGTGATCTCGAACTTAACACTAGCTTATTATCATCAAGCGTGAATTTGATTGAATTATTAGCGGTTCTGCATATTGGAATAATCCTTTGTATTGCATTTTTGAGCTCGTTTCGGTCTACTGTAGCACTTGCAATAAATTCAGTTGGAATGACCTTCTCATACTGGGGGTAGTTTCCAATTATTAGCGACGATGTTATCCATACATCCTCGGTTTCGAATTTTATCTTAGAATTACTAAACCTTATTAACATATCGATAGTGTCTAGATTTACTGCTGTCTCCATTGCAGACTTTGGGACGATAAAGCGTGATTCGTTAGTCTCGTCTAGTAGTCTATAGTTATCATTACTAATTGTATACACCATTAGTCTATTCCCATCTGTAGATACTAGTCTCAGTTCGTTCTCTTTTAGTTCTAGTAGTATTCCGCTCAATGTAAGTCTATACCCGTTATTACCAGCAAATGGAATCACGCTATTTATAGCTTTTTTAAATTCGTCAAAATTAACGACTAAACTCCCGTTTGGTCTGTCCCACTCAGGCATTGGATATCCATTCTGGTCTTGCGTAGATATGTGGTATACGGTCTTGTCGGAAGTGATCGTAAGCAGTTTGTTTTCCAGCTCCATACTTACAGTTTCTGTTTTTAAGCAGTTTACTATATTACTAAAAAGCTTGGCTGGGACAAGGAATTTGAATTCCTCGTCTACTCTACACTGATGAGTTACAACTAGCACATTTGTGTCCATATTAGTCCCATACAGATAGAGCTTGTCTGGTAGCTCGCTTCTTATGAGTACAGAACTTAGCCCATCTTTTGGGCTTTTTTCCTGAATAACACCACTTACAAGTTCCAGCTTCTCTTTTAGTTCTTTTCTGTTACACTCAAAATTCATAGTTTTACCTCCTTATATTCATTACAGATTTGGCACTGATACAAAAGATAAGAGACTACACCTTTCTCTACGGCTTGACCAACCAGCTCGTGAGGTGTAGTCTCTTCGCAAACTTCACAGAACAAACGCTTCTCTCTTGGATATTTCTCCCACCAAGCATCTGTAGAATTTTGCTCCACCTTAAAAAGTGGCTTTATCACTATATTATCTCCATATTGGCGTTCCTATTTTCACAAAAAGTGGGACAAAACATTCTACTTTTGCTCCTTCAAAATCCTAGCTTGCTCTTTCAAAAAGTCTATCAGCCCTTGGACTTGTTTACCTCTAAGGTCTCTACTAGAGTCTACTTTAAAATCTGTTCTTAGTAGGTTTCTGTATTCTTCGTCACTCATTCCTAAACTCTTAACGAGGCTATGGATAAGGTTTATTTGCTTCTCCGTTGGGGGGCTACCAGATTCTGCTTTTGGCTCTTCCATCTCTACCGTTTCAGGAATAGGTGAGTCGGATACTTCTTCTACTACTTGTCCTTCTTCATATTCCAGCGCCCATTGCGTGCCATATCCTAACTGGGCTAGCGCTCTTGCAATTGCTGTAGTTTCTGACTTTTCTACGAATTTAGAATTAAATACGGTTTTATTTTTTTTGAGTTCGGGGTCGTATTTTTCTTCTATCCTTTCCTCATATCCCCATCCATTGGCTTTAATTACGCCTTGATTATCTTTTATGACAGCCTCGGCTAGAGAGGCGAATGGACTGTCACTGTTTTTAATAAGACTAATAGTGGTAATGATAACCCAGTCAGGGTGATCCTCTCTAAACCAAACTAATCGCCATTTTGCCTCCAGATAGTTTTGGTTGACCATTTTCTTAAGCCTGTCATCCCACCTTGGGATTAAAATAAGATGTTCTTTTGGATTAAACTTCTTCTCTTCTCTCTCCATTTTGCCCTCCATAAATAAAAATTAAGGATAGGGGAATATCCCCTATCCCTTCACCTCCTTTTCTTCTAGCTTAGCTGACACTAGATATTGCGTCAGTTTGCTCTTCAGTTCCTCGTTTTCTTCTTGAATCATCCTGCTTCTTTCTTTTAGCACCATATTCTCTACCTTAAGAAACCTGATTTCGTCTATAAGCTTGTCTATATCCTTTGATTTTTTAAACCATCCAAACATTTCTATATCCTCCTTTCTAGTATTCTTACTTCGTAAAACCTGAAGTCTTCAGGATTAAACTGTATCGGCTCTCCGTTTAGCCTCCCCTTGACATATTGTGCAACGATAAGTGTGTCGTTATCTTCTAGCCTAAGATTGAAGCGGTTACACGGGATGTAGATGCCTAAAAATTCTGATAGAAATTTCGCCGTATCTTCGTGCCCGACTGCAGAAGTAAAACCGTCCTGAAGTTTTAGACACGCTTGGTCTGCGGACAGTTTTTTGATACGCACTTTCGCCTCGAATGCGCCGTTAATCATTTGAAGCGAAAATGCGTTAGTCAGATATGTCATTTTTATCTCCTCCTTTTCCCGCTAATTTTTCTGGATATGGTTTCTAATTCTATCTCTTCCTCTTGGTACTCCCAGGGGACAGATGCGTCCCATTTGCCAGTGAATCTACTGAGATACCAACTAGACCCACACTCGTTACACTGAAAATATGAGTTTCTCAACCCCTCCTCTCCTACCCGCCCGTCTGGATACCAAGTTTGCTCTGTAATTTCCCCACACTCCTTGCAAAATTGTCTCTTCTTATACATAGTTCCCTCCTCTTTTAAATTTCCAGAATACGATGCCTCATAATATTTTCCCCCCTTTATGATGGCATCAAGAGTTTTTATGAGAGTTTTTATCTCCACAATGCTTCTCCTAGAGCTTCATACGTTTCTTGACACTCCTTTAGAATTATTTTTTGTGCGTCTGGATTGTGCTGACTAAAAGCCTGAACAAGTGTTTCTTTTGAGATATTTACAATGTCTTCTGCTTCTTTCTGGACTTTCAATAACCCTATAGGATCTTCAATAGTGTTATTTTCAAGAGATGTATTAATAAGGAAATATGTATCGTCTCCGTCTTCTATCTTTAATATTTTATGTATCTTGGCTAGTTTACACGCAATCTGAAGACTTGGAATAGCTTGACCCTTCTCTAGTTTGTAGAGAAAGTCATAAGATACGTGCAATCTCTTAGCTAATTCACTTCTCTTTATGTTCCTTTTAAATATTATTTTCATACTAATCCCTCCTATTTTAGATTTCTATATATAGAATATCATATTAAACTCTTTTTGTCAATAGGTATTAATATGGAAATATATACAGTATAGGAGAGAAATATTAAAAATTTACGATTATGATACTTATTGATTGTATTATATCAGTAAGTTATAATGCTAGTATGAAGAGCATAGGGAGTATAATAAAAGAATTAAGAGAAGAAAGAGGGGTTAGTAGGGCTTGGCTTTCAAGAAAGGCTAACGTATCTTATGATTATCTCTTTAAAGTAGAGAGGGAAGTTATTAAAAAAGTATCTCACGAACAACTGTCCAAAATAGTCAACGCTTTAGGTTTATCGATGGCACAGTTTGAAGAGATACAGAAGAAATATTGTTCTGAGCAGAATCAAATAAACCATCATAATATCTCTAATGTAACTCTTCTTAATAAACCCTTGACAACAATTCCAGTTTATGGTAAAGTTCCAGCTGGGATGCCCAGGGAAGCTTGGCACGACTACATATGGGAATATATATCTGTACCAGACGTCTCAGACAAGGCGTTCGGTCTAGTTGTCTCTGGCGACTCTATGGTCGGTGAGGATATAACCGAGGGGGACATCGTGGTTATAGAGCCCAATATGGAGGCACATAACGGAGATATAGTTGTAGCAGTTATAGATGGTTCGGAGTTTACACTTAAAAAGTTCTATCGTGACAAGGATCATATTATCCTTGCTCCAGCAAATGAACACTACCAGCCAATTATCTTTTCGCTAGAAAGCTTTGATAATCGTGTTATGATCCTTGGGGTTATGGTTGGCGTGTATAAGAGATACAAGAAAAGGAAAATATTCTAGGAGGTGGCGTAAATGTTCAGAAAGATTGTGCTGTTTAGTTTACTATTTATGCTTTTGTTAGTAGACACTGGCTATGCTATCGATGGTATAGAGTTTTGGGGAATAAGGGTATTCGATCCAGAAAAACCATTCAATGATCTGGTAAATTTAGAGATAGCACTTAAATCATTTGAAATCGTAGATGCAGATGAAGACAAAGTTACTTATAGAAAAAATATACATACATCTGATGATTCCATAGTCTGTTATGCCTTGATGAACGAAGATGGTATAACTATTGCTATTTTCAACAATTCTAAAATGCCCATCGAATTTAATTTTTATGGTGATAAGTATTACTCGATTTCTAAAGATGGAAGCTTTTATAAGCTCACACCTATTAAAAAGGATTATCCAGAAACTCTGAATCCTAAGAAGTATGCTGTCGTTAAATTGACACTTGACGGTATCAGTTATACTGATATTGAATATCTAATGATGTTGATAAATATCGGTAGATATTGTGTATTTCTAAAACAGATAAAGAAATAGATGCGTGCCGTCATTTATGCCAGAGTTTCTACAGAGGAGCAAGCACAGAGAGAGTTATCTATACCAAGTCAGATAGATATCTGTAAGAAGTTTGCCACTCAGAATGGGTATGAAGTTATAGATATTTTTATAGACGCAGGTAAGTCAGGAACTACTTCTGAGAGAGAGGCGTTTCAAGAACTTATCGCACAAGCCAAAAAGAAGCCACCACCATTCAACGCAATACTCGTATATAATTATTCCCGTTTTTCTCGTAACGAGATGGATTCCATTGTCTATGAAGAACTTTTAGAGCGTCAGAACATCAAACTTATTTCTGTTACACAACCTCTCCCGGAAGACAACGCAATTCGTGGATTGGTGAGGGGTATCTTCAGGGTGATAGACAATTGGTATGCATTGAATGCGTCACAAGAAGCTCGTAGAGGACAGATAGCTTTGATTAAGCAAGGATATTATTGTGGAGGCACTATTCCTTACGGTTATACTTTAGAAACACTGGAAAATGGACGGAAGAAACTTGTACCAGATCCAAAGACTGCTCCAGTTGTACAACGCATTTTTGAGATGGTAGCCTCACAATATTCTTATAACGAGATTATTGCCTATCTTACACAGGAAGGTATCAAACCGCCAAAAGGGATGTTTTGGAGAAAGAATACTATCTCTAATATTATCCACTCTCCTGTTTACAAGGGAGATTTTGTTTACGGAAGACGAGCTAAAAAGCACAAGAAGAGAAATAGTAAGGAGAATTGGATTATTATCGAGAATACACACGAGCCTCTCGTATCGAGGGATTTGTGGGAGCGTGTCCAGAGGACACACAAAAAACCGGAACATATTCAGAAGTCACCTGCTCTGTTGGGAGGATTAGTTTTCTGTTCTCAGTGTGGATCTAAAATGTGGTACAGGAAAACATATAGACAAGGCAAACAGTATGGAAATTATATCTGCGCTAACAGAGAAGAGAGTAAAACCTGCGATATGCCAGCAATTGCTGCAAGCATAATAGAACCTTTTGTAATTAATAAGGTGATTGATATATTATTATCAAATGACATTGACACAATTATTGAAAATGTTATCAGACAGCAGGAAGAGAATAACGAAATAAAGAAACTGATACAAGAAAAGACAAGAAAGCTAGAACAGGTATACAGAACACGCAAAAATCTGTTAAGAAGTCTTGAGATATTGGACTTGACCGATAAGGATTTTATAGATATAAATATGAGACTTCGTCAACTAACTGCTGAAGAGGAAGAGTTAAAAAGGAAGATAGAAGAATATCAGCAAGAACTAGCACTTATGGATGTTCCAGACAAAGAAGTGGTTAGAGATGCTCTTGTCAGACTAAAAGCATCAGCCAACTCTATAGATATAAATAATAAAGAGGTTTTGAAAGATTTCTTGCATATTGTTATATCCAAGATTTTTATAAACACAAAGACAAAGCAGTATCAAATAATCCTGAAAATACCTAGTTTAGATGAATCGGAGAGGGGTAAGTCTGGTAGCCCCTACCCTTCCAGAACCTTTATCCCTCTCCTAGAAATACCCATATAGATTAGTAATACTCCAGCAATGTAGGGAATAACTATAGATTACAAGACATATTTTAGTTGACCAAGTTTTGCTTCTAAGAACTCTTCCAACCATTTATCCACATCGATATATAGTTCCTCTAATATTTTTAAGCTTTCATCCGTAATATGGGTCTTAAAGTAAGATATTGCCATATCCATAGCCTCTTTTGCTTCTTCTTTCGTGAGTTTTCCATCCTCTCTCGCCTTCTTAATGTTATCCACGAACTTCTGCTGAGTTGCTAGAACAGCTTGGTCAGCAATTTCGTTTGCTTCATCCAAAGCTCTCTGAATTATATTTCTCAACTGTTCGTCTTTTATTAACTCTGTCTTCTTCTTTAGAAATGCTATTGCATATCCAATTAGAGTCGTTAGGAGAGCTACCAGTACTGGTATTAATGCCTCTACTAAGTCCCCCAAAAATTTATCCCAGTTCATATTTTCACCTCGCTGAAACAGAATTCTAGACATTCATTCACTGTAAGAATGAAATTCATTCACAGCCTACCTGTCAAAAGCAATCCAGCTATCTTGAGCCAGTTCATTGTTATCTTAGCCTCTCCTTCTCCTATTACTTCTTCGTTTTCAAGATTCACAATAGTAATCTTTCCGTTGCCAAACAATACTTGTATTAGATCACCTTTGACCGCAATAAGGTTTATATTCTTGCTGGCAGCCTCTCTTAATTTGTCCCAATCAATTTTCCCTTTAAATTCTATCCCACAAAGAATAGTGCTCGTGGGAATATGAACAAAATTTATTTGTCTTGTCAGAGGGTTTATGTCTATTCTTATCTCCTTAAGATTCATAACCTACGCCTCCTTTAAAATTTATTTTTTATGATAAAATCATATAGATCTAAACACCTATTCAGCCAGCCCATCAAGAAACGCTGATTTTTCTTAGAGTAATCACAATATAACTTTATTCTTTCTATCAGATAGTCTCTCCAGTTGTCTGGAGCTCTCTTTGCTAAACTAAAGGCAGTTCCTATTCCCATATTTACCGCAGTATCGAACATTATTATATCTCTCGGATATGGAAGACTGTCACCATCTATCTTATCCCAGTATTCAGCTTTGTATATCCTTTTTGCTATGTCCTTACACTCATCGTACCTTCCTTGCTTCCACAGACTTTCCATCTGCCCCACTTCTTTAGGGTGATATTTTTTCGTAATACCATAAATTGTGGCACCCCCGGAATCTTGTGGATCATTCGAATATCCGCCCTCCCATTTCAAGACGAAGTTGATTGCCTTCTCCCAGTTTTCCTTCAAAATAACACCCCCTTACAATAGGAGCCATTGAACTTTTTTTCTAAATCGAATACAGAATAATCTTGCCTAAATTGGTTTCTCGACTTCCTTTGCATTTCCCGAATGTTTTCCCACAATTCAGGAAAGTGTATATAGATATTTTTCAAATCTTGTAAGTTTTTAAGCGGACAACAGTAACAACCAGTTCTTGAAACTAGATTATATAGTCCTTCCCAATCAAAGCCTTTTGAATAACAGTACTCAAGTGCCTGTTTTTCTGTTACTTTCCATTCCACAAGCGGATATACTGCATTTGGTTTGTCCTTAATCCTTCTTCTCTCGTCATATGCTATACCTATATACTCTGTAATCTCATCATTTAACGACCTACAAAATTTTCGTATCGTGTCCCTTTTTAGTGCAGTGCACCACCTAGAACGTATACTCGGAAATCCATATCCTCTCTCGCCCTTGTGCTTCCCTCTCGTAAGAATTCTCTGACCAAAGTAATAGTCATAGTCAAACGACAATCTAGTAATTTTGAAAGGGGAGATGTATTTTCCGAGCTTATCTAAATGCCTATAGACTTGCGGAAATTCCTTTGTGGTATCTATGAATACGATATAGTCAACCGGCATATTTCTCTCTAGCATCATTAGTAGCATTGCGGTACTATCTTTACCACCAGATAGACTTACTACGTGCTTCATTTTTAATTACCAGACTTGTAAGACAGAATCGCTATATGAACACTTCTGTTGTCAAGACTAAATCTCTTAATGTTTTGATATACCGTTATGTTTTTATTTTCACCAAGATATCCAATCGCTTCTTCGCAAACCCTATCCGCTTCAGGACCCACAATATGTGTTATCATTATGTTTTGCTCTTCTACAGTTTCTTCTGTTTCTGGAATAAATGATTCTTCTGGTTGTTTTATTTTGAGATATTTGTTTTTGAAGTCGTCCAGTTGCTTAACGGTCTCAATACTGTCCCATTCACTGAGAACAGTTTCAATGTTTTCCATTTCAACCCTCCGATTTAATTATTTGTTTTTTCTGTGCACCCTATTTTCTCACAAAATTCAGCACTAGAGAGACGAAAGCTGTCAGAAATGTTGTAAGTAATAGGTATAACAGTTTGTCTATCTTTTCTTCTAGCCTTATGAGAGAACCGTTTTGTGTTTTTTGCCACCCCTCTAGATTCGATACCCTTTCCTCCAGTCTCGCTATAGCTATCTCTTTTTGTATCATACTATCCCCCATTTCCACCTTATTATTTATTTCCCTTTTTATTATTTAATCGGAACTTCTAAATCTATAAGATGCCAACGAAACGGCCACCAATTTGGCGGTTTCCACATAGTTTCATTACACTTACTCAGAGGTCCAGTGGCGTAATATGGATAACCCTCTAAGTTTAGTCCCAGCCATCCTGCCAAATAAAAATAATCCCCCAGTGCTCTAAACTGTTTAACGTGGTTCATTTCGTGTTGTAAAATTAATTTGTCATCTTTAAATTCATTTTTGATAGCGACGACATCACCTACAGCAAAACCCGCAAGTCCCCATCCAGCTAGCTTCTCAAAAAAGTCAAGGTTATCCGCATAAAAAACAATTACGGGATCAAATCCAAGCCTTAGGTTTTTACCATCGTATACGAAGCTAAGATTTATACGGTTTATTTCGGGTTTAGCTCCCGTTAAGACTAGTATTATAGATACTAACAAACAGAGCAACTTTATCAACTTAAACCTCCTGAACGAAATGATATTCAGATAGTTTTATTGCTGTATCTGCTGCAGAAGTATTTGTAAGCTTTATATAAAGAAGTGTTTCTGGTGCCCTCCCTCCACTTCCTGGTATAACAGACGTTATTGTTCCAACACAATTACCGTTTACAAAAAAGTAAACTGCTACTTCTGGGATATGCAAAACTTCTAATACACCGCTCTGAAAGTTTTGTGCTAGTTGCACAGTAGCTTCATCGATAGCTTGTTTTGTATATCCATACAGAGTTACAGACGATCCGTTGCCAATTAACTTAAACATCGCTGCCGAAGATGTTGGATCAGAAGGTGGATTCCCTATTCCTAGAAAACATTCAAAACTACCAAAAGAAGATACATTTATAGCAGTTATGAATCTTCTTGTTTTTGCCCAAGTTAGCTGCGATACTTTAATCGTTGGCGCTTTTATTATACTAGCTTGAGAATTGGACGTACTTCCAGTACCGAGGGTTAACGATGTATAGTCCAGCGTAATATAAGCAGTTCCAGTTGTACTACGTGAAAATCCATCTATACTATCAAAGAACGTATCATACTGAATTCGTCTCTCGTAAGGGTTTAGGCTAGGAGAAGATATAGCACTTGACTCACTCGAGGCACTAGATTTATTTCCGCTAATATCATAAGAAATAGCTTTTACATAATAAGTTTTTGTGGGTAAATTGGTTATATCAAAAGAGGTTTGTTTTCCTTTTGCTTTTAGGGTTGAATCGCTAGGAGTAAATCCAGAGGTATCTGATATATGTATTTCATAGCCGTCCCAGTCAGAATCTGTTGGGGTCGGTAATGTAACCCTAAGTCCACCACTGATAGGGGTAACAGAGCTTATAGTAGGAGTTGCAGGTGGCGTTGTATCTTTTGCACTACTCCAAGCCACATTATTAGAATGCCAATTTAGATATGCACCTGCGGGTTTGCCTCTACAGATTAGCGAGGTTTCAAAGTCACTCTCGGTGAGAGTATGGGTAAAACCAACGATAGCAAGGTCTATGTCACTAGTAAAAAGGTCATTACCACCTTTAAACCTATACAGATCCCCGAGTTCTACAAAAGGAAAATGAGGGA
>Ga0078972_1010429_pt1 | contig 17375 bp, 18 predicted proteins | sample YelNatPaOPGAMG01_FD_67568 | JGI IMG/M metagenome (GOLD analysis project Ga0078972, IMG submission 67568) | Hot spring thermophilic microbial communities from Obsidian Pool, Yellowstone National Park, USA - OP-RAMG-01 (SPADES assembly) (version 2) | ecosystem: Environmental > Aquatic > Thermal... | reverse complement strand
TTATAAAAGATCCGGTTTTGTTACATAATTTAATTTTTTTAATAACAATTTTTTTAAATTATATCGTTAGTTTTTTCTTTTTTAAAAAAATTACCGGTTCTTCTCTTGGGGGAATATTAGGATCAATTTTTATCAATAATAGCTTTTATTTTTTTGATCAAATAATTCATCTTCAAACCCTATCATATTGGCCAATGATTTTAATTCTGCACTTACTTTTTGTCCAAAGGGAAAAAAAATTTAAATCTATTAAATTAAGTTTTTTTACCGGCTTATTAAGCGCAATTCAATTTTATTTTAGTGTTTATTTAGCAATATTTAGCATTTTTTCTATTATTTTATTTTATTTTATTTTATTAACAACAGATTTAATTCTAAAGAAAACCTCTTTATTTTTTTTAGTCAAAAGAGTTTTTTTATCGTTAATTGTGTTTGGGATTGTTTTTTTAATTTTTTCTTACCCTTTAATTAACGGTTATCTTGAGTTTCAAAAAACTCATCATCAGATAAGAGACATTAATGAAATTCTTTTAAATAATGGACATTTAACAGATTATCTATTTTTTCTCCCTAATACCTTTTTTTCAAATTTAAGTATTATAAAACAATATAATCGCTTTAATCGATTTGCACCAGAAAAAGCTTATTTTCCTGGATTTGTAATAACTTTGGGTGCTTTTTTAGGATTATTTTTTCAAAGAGTTAAAAAAAAGCTTAATAATTTTGAGGTCGTAAATCAATATTCATTCGAAAGTATTTTTTTTATCTTTTTGATAATTGTCGGTTTTGTTTTTTCTTTGGGACCAAGATTAATGGCTGGGGGAAAATATCTAGAAATCCCTCTCCCTTACCTTTTTTTTCTTAAGCAATTTAATTTCTTACATAGTATCCGTTTAACCCATCGCTGGAGTTTTTTTTTATTAGTCGGACTTTCTTATTTCGCAAGTAACTTTTATAAAAACTTTAAGAATAAATATGGAATTTTATTATTGATTCTTTTATTTTTTTATTTAGAAGCAATACCAAAAATAGAAGTAAACAAAATGACCTATCTTTCACCAGCTTATCAATTTTTAAAAGAAAAAAATAATCAACATAAAGTGCTTTTGGAATATCCATTTTTGAATTTAGAAAAAGGGGTTGATATTTCAGTTGAAACAAGAAGACTTCTTGCTTCAACTTATCATAAAATGATTTTATTTAACGGATATACTGGTATTTTTATCAATGATTATGGAACAATAAGATTATTAATGGAAAATTTTTTTCCAAACAATGAGATAAAAGCAATTCTTGAATCTTTGAGAATAGATTATCTTAAATTGGACAAAAAATTTTTAACTAATCAGGTAATAGAGAAAGCCAAAATTATTTTTGGTAAACCAGTTTATGAAGATAAAGACTCATTGATTTTTAATATTAAACACTCACAAAAAATTGCTGATTTAAAAACAATAAAGGTCAGTTTTTGTAAAAAATATTTTTACGGTAGCGATAATAAGTTGTATATTAATATTTGCTTCAAAAATTCATCCAACCAATATTTTTCTAATATTAACCAAAACAAATTAATACTTCATCTTAATTTTTATAAAAGAAATAAGTTAATTAATAAAAAAGAAATTTATCAATTATATCCTTTAATTATAGAGCCTAACTCTTTAAAAGAAAAAGAAATTCAGTTATATGAAAAAATAAATTTTGATAAATTAAAAATAGATGTGTTAGATGAATATAAAAATATAATTATTTCCCAGATTCACTAAAAATGATTGGAATTATTACCGTCAACTACAATCAATACCAACAAACTCAAGAATTTTTGGATTCTTTAAATTCAGTTCAAAAAGCAAAAAAGGCTTGGGTTTATATTGCTGATGTTTCTTCTAAAAAAGAGTTAATTAACATTCAAAAATATCAATTTCCGGTAACGATTGAAGAAAAAGAAAATAAAGGCTATGCTTTTGGAGTAAATTGTGGATTAAGATTTTTTTTACGCAAAGGGGTTGAGCGATTTTGTGTTGTTAATAACGATATTATTTTTGACCAAGATTTTTTAATTGAGGTTGAAAAAACTTTTAAAAAAGCAGATATTTTTGGCGGAAAGATTTATTATGCCAAAGGTTTTGAGTATCATAAAAACCGTTATCAAAAAAAAGATTTGGGAAAAGTTTTATGGTATGCGGGTGGTGGTTTTGATTGGAAAAATGCTTTGACTTTTCATCGAGGAGTTGATGAGGTGGATAGAGGCCAATATGATAATTTTGAAGAAACTGATTTTATCACCGGTTGCCTTTTTTGTTTTAATAAAAAAGTGGTTGATAAAGTGGGGTTTTGGGACGAGAGATATTTTTTATATTTTGAGGATGCTGATTATTGTGTTCGGGTAAAAAATAAAGAATTTAAACTTTATTACAATCCAAAGATTGTTATCTGGCACAAAAATGCCCAATCAACTGGGGGTGTCGGATCCAAAGTTCATCAAAGATATCAAAGAAAAAATCGATTAATTTTTGGGTTAAAATATGCCCCGTTTAAAACCAAGATTTATCTTATTTTAAACTATTTCTTGGGTAAATAAGGTATGAATGCTAAATTGGCTGTTCTAATTTTTACTCACAATGAGGAAAAAAATGTTAAAGCCTGTATCGACTCCGTCAAAATTATAACAAAAAATATTGTTGTTATTGACAGCCAAAGTACTGATAAAACAGTTGAAATTTTGAAAAAGGAAAAAATTAAGTTTTATTCTTTTCCTTATCAAAAGTATGTTGAACCAGCAAGAGAATTTGGAATAAGTAAGGTAAAAAATGACTGGGTTTTAATTTTAGACGCTGATGAAAGAATAACCAAACCACTTGCTTTAGAAATTATGGAAAAAATTAAAGATAACAAATTTTCTTATTACTATCTTCCAAGGAAAAACATTTTTATAAATCACTGGTTAAAACATGGTGGTTGGTGGCCAGATTATCAGATAAGATTGATTAATAAAAAATATTTTCTTTCTTGGCCAAAAGAAATTCATTCAACTCCAAAGATTAAGGGAAAAGGAGGTTATTTTAAAAATCCGTTAATTCATTTTTTTCATGGTAATTTAGAGGCAATGGTGAAAAAGACGATTATTTTTGAAGAAATTGAGGCTAACCTTTTATATCAAGCAGGAAGAAAAGCGAGCGTTTTTATATTTTTTAGAAAATTTTTGGGAGAGTTTTGGCGAAGATGTTTTAAATTTCTTGGATTTTTAGATGGAAATATTGGTATAATTGAAGCAATTTATCAAGCCTTTTCCAAAACTATTACCTATCTTTTTTTATATGAAAAATATTTATCAGACAAAAAAACAACCAATCAAAAAGGTTGCTCTTTATAATCCATACCTTGATGTTTTAGGGGGCGGAGAAAAACATATTCTTTCAATCATTAAGGTCTTTGAAGATTTTGGTTTTACTCCTTATATTTTTTGGGACAGAAATTTAAAAAAAAATATAGAAAATCGCTTGGGTTTAAATTTTAAAAATTTATTTTTTTTACCCAACGTCTTTAAGAAAAAATCTAAATTGTCGATCTTTAAAGTTCTTTCAACTTTAAAAAATTTTGATTATTTTTTTTATGTTACTGACGGTAGCTACTTTCTATCGTTAGCGAAAAAAAATTTTATTTTTGCCATGGTACCTGATAAAAATCTTTATCAATTAAACCTTATCAATCGATTAAAACTTTTAAATTGGCAATTTATCACTAACTCTTTTTTTACTTCTCAATGGCTTAAAAAATGGGGAATTAATTCTTATGTTATTACCCCATATATTGATGAAAGACTATTTAAATTCAAAAACCAAAAAAAAGAAAAAATTATTCTTTCGGTGGGAAGATTTTTTAGTCATTTACACTCAAAAAAACAAGATATTATTATAAAAACGTTCAAAAAAATGAAACAAAAAAATTCACTGTTTAAAAATTTTAAACTAATTTTAGCTGGTGGCTTAAAAGAAGAAGATAAAGGCTATTTCAATTATCTCCAAAAAATCGCTGCCAATAATCAATCAATTATTTTCAAACCAAATATTTCTCAAAAAGAACTTTATCGTCTTTATCAAAAAGCAACATTTTTTTGGCATTTTACTGGATATGGAGTTGATGAAGAGAAATACCCGCAAAACGTTGAACATTTGGGAATTACTCCTTTAGAGGCGATGGCGGCTGGTTGTTTAACCTTTTGTTATAATGCCGGTGGACCAAGAACTTTAATTAAAGATGGCTTAAATGGTTTTTTGTTTAATAGTGAGAAAGAATTAATAAGAAAAATGGAGAATATAATCTTTGATAAAAGAATGCAGAAAAATATTAAAAAAAATGCGTATGATTTTGTTTTTAAAAATTTTTCATATGAAGTTTTTAAAGAGAAGGTTAAAAAGTTAATAATTAGCATATGATTTCTGTTATTATTCCTGTTTATAAAAATACAAAAATTTTTTTAACCAACCTCAGAAAAAATCTTAAATTTTTAAAAGACTGTCAAATAATTATTGTTAACGATGATCCAGAAAGAAGTATTAAAAGCGAGATTAAAAAGATTAAAGCAAAAAATATTATTTTGATTGAAAACAAAAAAAACTTAGGCTTTGGTCAATCAGTGAATATTGGGGCTAAATATGCAAAAGGGGATTATCTTTTTCTTTTAAATACTGATGTAATTTTAAACAATAAAAATTATCTTCACGCTTTAAAATATTTTAAAAAAAATCTTAATCTTTTTGCTGTCTCTTTTGCTCAAGTAGAAAAAGATAACCAAATTGTTGGAAAAAATATTCTTTATTTTAAAGATGGATTGTTTTGTCATCAAAAAGCCAATAATTTAAATTTTGGATTTAATGCCTGGGCAGAAGGTGGTGCCTGTTTAATTGACAAAAAAAAATTTAATTATTTAAATGGTTTTGATGATCTTTATTCTCCTTTTTATTGGGAAGATGTTGATTTATCATATCGTGCTTGGAAAGCGGGTTTTAAGATTTTGTTTGATCCTAAAATTTTAGTTGAACACCATCATGAAACAACAATTAGTAAATATTTTGATAAAAATGAAATTAAAACTATCGCTTATCGCAATCAGTTAATTTTTAGTTTAAAAAACACCACCGATTTTGACTTAATAGCTAAATTTATTTTTTTCTTTTTCAAAAAATTAATTAAATCAATAATAATTTTTGATCTTATTTATTTAAAGGCAGTGATTACTTTTATATTAAAAATTCCATTAATTATAATTAAAAAAATATCGGCTTTAAAAATTTATAAAATTAAAGATAAAAAAATTATTTCTTTTTTTGAAAATGGGTAAAAAAACTTTTTTTATATTAATTTTTATTACTTTTTTGGGTCTTTTTTTACACTTTTACAAAATTAATCAATCGCCTCCTTGTATTAATGCCGATGAGGCAGCTTTTTCTTATAATAGTTATTCTATTTTAAAAACTGGCAAAGATGAATTCGGCCAATTTTTACCAGTAAGATTTAAGTCATTTTCTGATTATAAGATGCCGCTTCTTATTTATTTAAATGTTCCTTTTATTTATCTCTTTGGACTAAACTTATGGTCAATTAAATTGATCAATGCCTTTATCTTATTATTCTTTCCTTGGTTGATATATAGCTTGACAAGTTATCTTTTTAAAAATAAAAAAATTTCTATATTATCATCATTTCTTTTTGTTGTTTGTTGGGCAGTTCAATCTATGACAAGACAACTTCATGAGGCATTTTTAGCTTCTTTTTTAATCACTTTATCCTCCTATTTTTTTCTTTTAGCCAAGGATAAGAAAAAAATTAAATATCAATTTTTTTTCTTTATTTCTCTTTTGTTATCACTTTTTTCCTATCAATCAAGTCGAGTTTTTGGTTTAATGTTTTTAATTTTGGCAATTTTTTATCATCTTAAAAAACAAGTAAGTAAAAAATTTGTTTTGGGAACAATATTAATCTTGACCTTATTTTTTATTACCGATTTGATTTATAAACCAAAACGAGTTATTAATTTATTTTTTTTAAACAATCCCGGACTTTCATTAAGAATTAATGAATTAAGAGGTGAAGGAGGTTCAAAAATTATTTATAACAAATTAACTGTAGGTTTAAAAGAAAGAGTTTTTGAATATTTAAAGTATTTTTCTCCTCAATTTTTAGTGATAAATGGTGATGAAAATTATCGATTTGGATTCCCCCAATTTTTATCGATTATTACTCCGGTTGAATATTTTTTCTTTATCGCTGGTCTTTATTATCTTTTTAAAAATAAAGAAAAAAATCGTTTTTATATTTTAACTTTAATGATCGCTGCTCCTATAACTGGAAGTTTGACTTGGGCTGATCCATCGCTCCCCAGAACTTTTTTTATCATTATTCCAATTTTAATAACTACTGCCTATGGTTTTTTAAATTTTATTAATAATTTTAAAAAGAAAAATTATTTTTTAATTTTAACCCTCAATATTATTCTTTTTCTCTTTTTTCAATTTTACAATTGGGACTTTTATTTAAACCACTATCCAAAAAAAGCAATTACTATTCATGATTGGCAATGTGGTTATAAAGAATTAGCCGATTATATAAAAAACAATTATCAAAAATTCGATAAGTTTTATATAACAAAAGAAAATGGGCCACCTTATATATTCTTGCTCTTTTTTTTAAAATATTCGCCAAAAGAATATCAAAAACAAGCCGGGAGCGGCCCAATTGATCAATATGGATTTTCTCAATCAGAAAAGTTTGACAAATTTATTTTTAATTTAAATTATCATCCTCAAGAAAAAAATATTGCCATAATTGGCCGACCACATGATTTTTATGAAGAAAAAAATTTAAAAAAGATTATCTTTCAAAACGAACCTGTATTTTATATTAAAGAAATTTTAAGCAATTAAAGCAATAATAACATTATAAAAAGCATGAATAAAAATAGGCAGATTAAGACTTTTATAAGTTAAATAAAAATAAGAATTCAAAAGGCTCAAAAATACATCGGTCATCATTAAAAAAATAAGCTTATCTCCTACTAAACCAGGAATAGTAAATCTATAAGGAACGTGTAAAAAGAAAAAAATAATGGCAGCTAATAAGGCTGTTTGGTAAAAGTTTTTTGACTCAAGATACAATCTTTCAAAAACAAACCCCGTTGATAAAACTTGCTCACAAGCGGCACCAACAAGGGAAATAATAAAAACATAGAAAAAATAACTACTAGTGATATTTTTGCTAATTGAAATAATTTTTCCAGTTTTTACCCAATTGGCAGAAAAGATTGTTAGTAAAAACACAAAAGAGAGAAGAAGAGAAAGCAAAAGATCTTTTTTTAGGGATTTAAAAGACCAGTTTAAAGAAGAAAAAAATTTTTTATTTTCCACTTTTTTAATAAAATAATAAACTGGTAAGACAAAAATTACCGGTTTTGCTAAAAGTTCATCAAACCATTCGGGCATTTTAAGTTTTAGACGATAAAACGCCCAAATAATTAAAATAATTCCCCAAAGATTTAAAACTTTTTGAGAGTGGGGGATTTCTTTTTTCATAACATTATTCAAGAAAATCTTTTAATTTTCTGGCGCGGGTTGGATGTTTTAATTTTCTTATGGCTTTAACTTCAATTTGACGGATTCTTTCGCGGGTGACTTTAAAATAGGCTCCCACTTCTTCTAAGGTCTTTGGTTTTCCATCTTCTAAACCGAAACGCATCGAAAGTACTTTTTTTTCTCGCGGTGAAAGTGTATTTAAAACGTTGTTTAAAGCATCTTTTAAAAACTCACGCGATACTTTATCGTATAACGAAGGTTCGTTAATATCGGAAACAAACTGTTCTAAAGTTGTTTCTTTGTCATCACCAATAGGTGTTGATAAAGAGCGTGGTTGTTGAGAGATTTTTTTAAGATGTTCCACTTCCTCAACCGAAAGTTGCATTTCTTTAGCAATCTCTTTTGTTTTTGGTTCACGGCCTAATTTTTGGGCAAGTTTTCTTTGAATTTTGTAAAAACGATTAATTTGATCAACCATATGGACGGGAATCCTTATCGTTCTTGACTGGTCGGCAATGGCTCTGGTTATTGCTTGACGAATCCACCAGGTAGCATAGGTTGAAAATTTATATCCTCGTCGCCAATCGTATTTTTCCACTGCTCGGATTAAACCTTTGTTTCCTTCTTGAATTAGATCCAGAAAAGAAAGCCGTCTTCCTAGGTATTTTTTTGCTACCGAAACCACCAGTCTTAAATTAGCTTTAATTAATTTTTCTTTAGCTTGTTGGTCTCCTTTTTCATAACGTTTAGCCAATTCAATTTCTTCTTCAGCCGTTAAAAGCGGTGTTTGACCAATTTCTTTAAGATAAAGTTTTATCGGATCAAGTGATTCACCATGTTTTAAAATCTCTAGTTGTTCTAGCTCTTTCTCAAGTTCTTCAATACTTTTTTTTGCTTCTTCTTCTTCGCGAGAAGAAATGGTTTCAAAAATATCAACGCCTTTTTTAAAGGCTTTGTCAAAAAAATCATCGATTTCTTCAATATGTTTTTCTGGTTCAGGATAGACTAAAAGAATATCATCTTGAACAAGAAATCCATCTTCTTCACCCTGTTTTAGAAGATCATTGAGGTTTTTGGGAATTTTTGTTTTGGTCATGACAATTAATTTTATAACGAAATTAATTTTTTTTCTACTTCTTTTAATTGGTAATTTAGATGTTTTAATTCTTCGGTTTTTACTTTTTCTTCGTTTTCTAAAAGAAGATTTTTTATTTGATTTTTTAAAGAATATTTTTTTATTTGATAAGCTAATTTTTCTATTTTTTCTTTTTTAAGTTCAAAATCAACCGAAGCAAGAAGGAAGATTTCGTCAAATACCGGTTTTAGTTCGGAAGGAAGATTTTTAAGAAAATTTTCTAAAACAAATTTTTCATTCTTTACTTTGTACTCTAAAAAAAAAGTGGCAATTTTTCCTAAAGCCGGCAGTTGAAAGTCTTTTGGAGAAAGGATGGAAAAAACCAAATCAGCCAAAGAAAATGGTGATTCTGATTGGAAAATAAGACTTAAAAGATATTTTTCGGCCAAAATCAGATGAGAGTCATTACTTTTTTTGGTTTTTGGAATAAACTCAAGTTTTCTTTTTTTAAGAAGAAGATTTTTTTTAATTAGATTTTGGATACTTTGTTCATTAACTTCCAATAAAGTGGCTAATTTTTTTACATAATGCGATTGAACAACGGCATTTTTAATCTCAGAAATAAAAGGAATGATTTCTTCGCTAATTTTTTTCTTGGCAAAGGCAGTTTTTTCGGGATACTTTTTTAAGATTTTTTCAATTAAAAAATCATAAATTCCAACCGGGTTTTTAATGGTTTTTTTAAACAAATTAACATCTTTTTTTACCGCTTCATCAGGATCTTTGGCAAAATTAAAAGTAACGACGTTAATATCAAAGTCAAATTTTTCTGCTTCTTCTATTGCTCTTTTGGCTGCTTCTTCACCCGAGGCATCGCTGTCTAAGGTAAGGGTAATTCTTTCTGTATAGCGTTTAAGAAACATCAGTTGTTCTTTGGTTAAAGCCGAGCCTTTGATGGCAACAAAATTGGTAAAACCGGCTTGATAGGGAGAAATAACATCAAATTCGCCTTCAACGATATAGACGTTGTTTTCTTTTCTAATACTTTCTTTGGCCAAATCAATTCCAAAAAGGGTTTCCCGTTTGTGATATAAAATTGTTTCTTTAGTGTTAATATACTTTGCTTCTTTTTCTTCACTTTTTAAGGTTCTTGCGGAAAAAGCAATGATATTGCCCCGCGGATCACGAATGGGAAAAATTAACCGACCACGAAAATAATCACAAAAGCGACCCTTTTCGTTTTTAAACACTAAGCCATTTTCAAACATTTCTTCTTCTTCATATTTTTTCTTTTTTAAGAAAGAAAGAAGAGATTCCCAAGAAAAAGGAGCATATCCAAGACCGAATTTTTTTATTGTTTCGTTTTTGATTTTTCTTTGATAAAGATAATCGAGGGCTTTTTTGCCAAAGTCAGTTTTCCACAAAACATATTGAAAAAATTCAGCCGCAAGATTATTCATTTCTAAAAAACGTTTTTTCTTTTGCCAAGCTTTATCTTCAAAATCAATTTTTTTTAAGGTGACGCCCGCTTTTTTTGCCAGTTCTTTTAAGGCTTCAAAAAAGGTAAGGTTTTCCCATTTCATTAAAAACTTAACAATATCGCCTCCTTCATTGCAGGCACCAAAACAGCGCCAAATTTGTCTTTCTGGAGAAACAATAAAAGAGGGGGTTTTTTCTTGATGGAAAGGGCAAAGCGCTTTAAAATTGCGACCGGTTTTTTTTAAAGGAATAAAACTGCCAATAAATTCAACAATATCAATTCTTTTTTTAATTTCCTCAAGAGTGTTTTCCATCGTTATTATTTTACCATTCTTTTAAAAAGAAACTTTTTCCTCATTGTAAACTTTTAATTTAATGTTATACTATTATTTAGTATGATATTTCTTTCGTTGAAAAACCATCAAGTTAAACTCTTGGTTTTTAAAAAAAACATTTTTTCTCATTATGAAGTTGACTATTTTGAAAAGACCCATCAAACTCAACTTTTGAAAGATGGCCAAATAATAAACATTGATATTTTAGCTTCGGCGATTAAAGAAGGGTTAACTTCAACTAAAAAAAGTGAAGGAGAAAAAGAGGTTTTTCTTATTCTTCCCCAGGATTTTTTTATTTTTTTGCGAACTGAAGTCCCATTGGACCTTTCTTCTTCGGCGGTTGAAAGTTATGTTTTTGACAAGGTAAAAACTCAATTTAAGATTGAAAATGAGTCCTTATTAAGCGCTATATTACCATATCAAACACCCCAAAAAAAAGTAGTTAATTTTTTTGGTTTGACTCAAAAAAAACTCCAAGATTTGGAAAAGGTTTTTTCCCTTTTAAATTTAAAAATTACAAATATTATTCCGGAAACTTTGGCTTATTTTAAACTTTTTGAAAAAACTTTAAGAAAAGAAAAAAATGAAGTTGTTTTTTATGTTCACTATCATAAAGATTATGCTTTTGGTTACTTATATGATAGCTTTGGTTTGTTAAAAAGCGAAAAGTGGGCCTCTGAGGTAAATCAAAAGAATTCTTTAGAAATGGTGGTTAAAAAAGAAAAAGAGGTTTTAGAAAAATTGGGCTATAGACCTAACCGTTTGATTCTTTCTGGTTCTTCTTCAGAAAATATCCGTCAAGATACTTTTACCAAAGCCGTAGGCGTTTGGACCAATCCCTTAAAAAAAATTATTCCCAATTTTTATGGTGATTATTTAAAACTTTTACTTGTCGAGGAAAAAAATGTTTTGCCGATTTTAAGTTTAGATACTTGTTTTGGAGCTTTTGTTTTTTCTAAAGAAAATAAAGATTTTACTTTTTTAAGAAAAGCTAATTTTTATTCATCACAAGAGAAAATAAAAAAAGAACCACTTTTTTTGCCAAAAAAAGATTTAGTCATATTTTTTATTTCTTTTATTTCTTCAATTTTGTTTTTTACTTTTCTTTCAACGATTAAGCTAAAAATCACTCTTCCTTCTTTACTGGTAAAAACCCAAAAACCTTCACCAACACCAACGATTGTGGTTTCTCCTTCACCAACACCAACACCAAAGATTTTAGTCGATAAACAAGCGGTGCGGATTAAAGTTCTTAATGGCTCGGGAGTTTCGGGTAAGGCCTCAGCGGTTAAGGAAATTTTGAAAGAAAAAGGTTATCAGGAAATTTTAACGGGCAACGCCGATAGTTTTGACTATGAAAAGACAGAAGTGTTGGTAAAAAAGGAAAAAACTTATTTAATTTCGGTAATTGAAGAAGATTTAAAAAAATATGTGTCTTCTTTTAAAATAGGGACGCTTTCTGAGAAAGAAGCTTCAGATGTCGTCATTGTTATTGGCAAAGACTTTAAATAAAAAATTATGGAAGAGAAAAAAAAAGAACTTCAAAAACGGTTGGATCTTATTTTAAAAAAAATTAATCTTGTTCAAAAAAAAGAGGAGCTAAAAAAATTAGAAGAAAAAACATATGATTCTTCTTTTTGGCAAGACCCAAATAATGCTTCGGCTGTTATGAAAAAAATTGCTCAACTTAAAAAAGAAATTGAAGATTTGGAGATTTTACCTCTTCTTATAGAAGAAGATGCTTTGGAAGCGGAAAAATTGATTAATCAATATGAGATAAATCTTTTTTTGTCTGGCCCTTATGATCGGGGAGACGCGATTTTTTCGATTTATGCCGGACAAGGGGGGACAGAAGCAATGGATTGGGCGGCGATGCTTTTTCGAATGTATACTCGCTTTTTTGACAAAAAAAGTTGGCAATGGGAGATAGTTGATCAGGTTGAAGGGGAAGAGGCAGGGATAAAAAGCGTGGTTTTAAATGTTTATGGTCTTTTTTCTTATGGTTTATTAAAAGGAGAGGCTGGAGTTCATCGCTTGGTTCGCCAATCGCCTTTTAATGCTGATAAATTAAGACAAACTTCTTTTGCTTTAGTTGAGGTTTTGCCAATAATTGAAGAAAAAAATATTGAAATAAAAGAAGATGATTTGGAGTGGGAATTTTTTCGTTCTGGTGGTCATGGGGGGCAAAATGTTAATAAAGTATCAACGGCCGTTCGTCTTCGTCATAAACCAACAGGAATTGTCGTTACTTGTCAAAAGGAGCGTTATCAAGGACAAAATCGGGAAAATGCCTTAAAAATCCTTCGGGCTAAACTTTGGCAGATTGAGGAAGAAAAGAAAAACAAAGAAATCCAAAGCTTAAAAACAGGAAAGATTGCTTCTTGGGGTCGGCAAATTCGCTCATACGTTCTTCATCCTTATAAGCTAATAAAAGATTTGCGAACTGATTATGAAGAAACAAACGTTGAGGCAGTTTTGGATGGAGAGATTGATGGATTTATTGAAGGGTATTTAAAACAAGTAAAATAATGTTTTTATGGTTGACAAAATGAATTTACATGTTATATTATGTAATTAATTATGAAAAATTACTATTTTTCTATGCCCAAATTTTTTTCTGTTTCTGATTTACAACGAAATTACTCAGCTTTATTAAAAGATATTAAGCAATCAGATCAACCTCTTTTTATTTTAAGAAAAAATGATTTAGAAGCAGTCGTTCTTTCTCCCAGACTTTATCAAAAATTTGTTGAGAAACTTCAAATGTTAGAAGAAAAAGAAGCTTTATTGGCGATAAAAGCATATAAGAAAGAAAAAAGAGAAAAAAAATTAAAACGGCTAACTGATATTAACGATCTATTTTCAGAAAATGAAAATTAAAAATATTTACTATTCTTCTTACTTTAAAAAATCTTTACGGAAGTATTCTTCTTATAAAGCTCAAATCATTAAGAAATTAAAAAAATTTATTGAAAATCCTTTTGATCCGTCCCTAAAAACCCATAAACTTACCGGCAAACTTTCTTCTTATTGGTCATTTTCTATAGACTATAATCTAAGAATTATTTTTGAGTTTATTGATGAGGAGTCAGTTGGTTTGATTGATATTGGGACTCACGAGATATATAAAAGATAACCACTTGCTTTTCTTTGTAAAAGTTGTTATCCTAATTTTTATGGAAGATCAAAAAAAAAGTTTAATTAGATCGTTAGAAAGTGATGAAAAAGAAGAAAAAAATAAGGGGGAGAAAGTTTCTTTTTTTTATTTTTTTTCTTATTTAGGTTTAGCCATTTTTTTGGGAATATTAACAGGTTTTTTATTAACCAAAATTCCTTTTAAAATTGGACCAAAAGAAAAAAAAGAGATTAAAAAAGAAGAAAAAGCGGCAGGCGTGTTAGATAGAAAAATTTTTAAAGATAAAGCGGAAGGGGTTTTAAAAGAAGGAGGGATTGATGGGGAGGGGAATTTTCATCTTGAGCGCCCAGGAGGCCCGTCACAAAATGTTTATCTAACATCATCAACGATTGATCTATCTTCATATGTGGGGAAAAAAGTCCGGGTTTATGGTCAGACATTTGCTGGACAAAAAGCTGGCTGGCTAATGGATGTTGGTTATATTGAAGTTTTAGAGGAAAAATGATTGTTTTTGAAAACGTTACCAAAAAATTTCCTTTAGGAAACGTTGCTTTAGAAAACGTTTCTTTTTCTGTGGAAGAAGGCGAGTTTGTTTTTTTGGTTGGTCCATCGGGGGCGGGAAAAACAACGATCATAAAACTTATTCTTAGAGAGCTTCTTCCAACTTCCGGGTCGATTTTTGTTGATGAGATGGATATTACCGATAAAAATTTTTCAAAAATTTTGACTTTGCGAAAAAATTTAGGGGTGGTTTTCCAAGACTTTAAGATTCTTTATGATAAAAATGTTTTTGAAAATGTAGCTTTAAGCTTACAGGTTTTGGAAAAATATAGTTTTTTGGAGATTAAGGAAAAAGTAAAAAAAGCGCTTTCGATTGTGGGTTTGGCGGATAAAGAAAAAGTTTTTCCCATTCAACTTTCTGCAGGAGAATTACAAAGGGTGGCGATTGCTCGAGCGATTGTTGGTGAGAGAAAGATAATTTTAGCCGATGAACCAACCGGCAATTTGGATCCTCAAACTTCTTGGGAGATAATGAAGATTTTTAAAAAGATAGAAAAAGAAAAAACAATTATCTTTGCTACCCACAACGTCGATATTGTTAATAGTTTTCAAAGACGAGTTTTAGTGTTAAAAAACGGAAAAATAGTAAAAGATTTGCGAAAGGGAAAATATGAGTTTTAAAAATATTTTATGAGAGATTTTTTAATTTCTATAAAAAGGACTCCTTTCCAATCGGCGGCTTCTTTTTTAGTCCTTTTTTTTTCTTTGTTTTTAACTTTTTTTCTTCTTTTTTCTTTGGCTTTTTTTGAAGGGATTTTGGCTTATTTAGAAACTCGGCCTCAGATTATTGCCTATTTTCAACCAAAGACTAATGAAAATGAAATATTTAAGATTCGAGATGAGTTGGTAAGTTCGGGTAAAGTTTTGTCGATAAAGTATACTAATCAAAAGGAGGCATTTGAAAATTATAAAAAAATGAATCAAGACAATCCTCTGCTTTTGGAAATGGTTTCTGCGGATATTTTACCTCCCTCATTGGAGATATATGCCAAAAAACCAATTTTTCTTCCGCAAATTGCAGAATATTTAAAAAAACAACCCAGTGTTGATGAAGTTCAGTTTCAAAAAGATATTCTTGATCGACTGCTAACCTTAACTTCTATTTTGAGAAAAATATCATTGACTTTTTTTATTTATCTATTTTTAATGACAACTACGGTTTTAATAACAATTACTCATTTTAAAATAGCTCTAAAAAAAGAGGAGATTGAAATCTTAAATCTTTTAGGGGCTTCCCATTCCTATATTCGAAGACCTTTTTTAAAAGAAGCTTTTTTTATGGCGATTTTCGCTTCGATTTTTGCTTTTTCAATAATTCTTGCAATTTTATTTTATTTTCAGCCTTTTCTTAATTCTTATCTTCAAGGAATCTCATCACTTTCTTTAAATATTTTAAATTTCAATCTTTTAATTTGGCCAATTAACTGGAGTTTTTTATCAATTACCTTTCTTGTTACTTCTTTATTTGGTGTCCTTGTTTCTCTTTTTTCTACCTTTTTAGCAACCAAAAAATATCTATAATAAAAATTATGAAGAAAATTTTTTTTCTCTTTTTTTTTAGTTTGTTATTCCTTTTTCTTTTTAATAAAAATATTCCCGCAATTGAATGTGAAGTTGGAATAAATTTAAGCGGTCGTTCCCGAGAAGAACTTCAAGAAATAAAAAATAAATGTGAAGAAAAACTTTCCCAACTGGCTAAACAAAGAAATACATTAGCTTCAGAAATAAGCTATATTGATACTCAAATCTATTTAACTAATTTAAAAGTGGCCGAAACCGAAAACAAAATTGAAAAAACTGAAAAAGAAATTGAACTTTTAAACGAACGAATTGAAGGACTCGATGAATCATTAAATACACTTTCAAAACTTTTATTAAAAAAAATTGTTGCTGATTATAAAAATAAAAGAATTTCTTTGTTATCGATTTTTCTTGAGGCAGATAGAATTGATGATTTAGTTAATCGAATCAAATACATAAAAACCACTCGAGAAAATAATCAAAAACTAATCATCCAAGTCCAAAATGCCAAAATTAACTTTGAAGAGCAAAAAAAACTGCGAGAAGAAAAAAAAGTAGAGCTTGATAATCTAAAAGCTCTTTTAGCTAAACAAAAAACTGAACTTTTAACTCAGCAAAATGCTAAAAGAAAGCTTTTGGCTGATACCAAAAATAGTGAGGCGGTTTATCAACGAATAATGGCTCAAGCAAGAGCGCAATTAGCATCATTTATTAGTTATGTAAGAAGTCGTGGTGGAGCAACCATTCTTAGTAATCAAACTAGCTGTGATAATTGGGGTTGTTACTATAATCAAAGAGATAGTCAATGGGGAAATTTTGTAATCAATAATAGTTATGATTGTAATGACGGAATTAGCACAGAATGTAGTATTGCAAAAGTTGGATGTTTGGTAACTTCAGTTGCCATGTATGTTTCGCATTTAGGTTATAATATAACTCCTTTAGATATAGCTAGTAATTTTGATAACTTCGCTGCTAACACTGCATTACTTAAAAAAGGAACATTGTATGCTAAAGGGATAGCGATAAAAAGAATTGAAATTAGCGGTCCTTTATCACCTGAAATAGTATCTAATAAACCCGTAATTGTAGGAATTAAGTACGGACCTTATGGGACACATTTTTTGTTAATAAAAAAATATGAAAATGGTAATTATATAATGAATGATCCTTTTATAGAGAATGGTAAAGATAAAAATTTTACTGATTATTATTCATTAGACAGTATTTTTTCAGTAGAAATAATAAACATTTAAAAATTTAATATTCATTTTATAAGCTAAATTCATTTTTTGTTGCTTCTAGGCTATTGACAGAAATTTTGAGAAAAAATAAATTAAATTTATGGTCAAATTGTTGATTTTGTTGCCAGATTTTTTGATAAATTTATCAGCGGGTTATTTTTTAGCCGGTATTGGGATTCAAATTGTTTCTCAGTCTTATCTTTTTGAAAAAGTTATTACCTCTTTTTTAAACTTAACTTATGCTATTATTTTTTATATCTTAGCGGTTATTAGTTATCAAATAAATAATGAAAGATTTAACTGAACTTTCTATTGGTTTACAAATTTCCGGTGGGATTTTGGCAATCGTGATTATTCTTTTACTGATTTTAGTAAAAATTCAACCGCCAAAAAAATCTTTAAAATCAATTAAAAACTAAAAAATATGAAAGACTTCGCTGACATTACTGTTGGGAT
>Ga0078972_1010427_pt1 | contig 17376 bp, 19 predicted proteins | sample YelNatPaOPGAMG01_FD_67568 | JGI IMG/M metagenome (GOLD analysis project Ga0078972, IMG submission 67568) | Hot spring thermophilic microbial communities from Obsidian Pool, Yellowstone National Park, USA - OP-RAMG-01 (SPADES assembly) (version 2) | ecosystem: Environmental > Aquatic > Thermal... | reverse complement strand
GTCAGGATCCTTTGCTACCTCTGGATCAAGATTATTCATCATCAACCTTAAAGCTGCTTCTTGACCCCAACCTTTTGTATTCAATTCTTTTCCTCTAGGAGCATGTATTTCAACCATATTTTACCATGAACTATTTTAAATTTAAATTTTTTTACATCTGAGCCTAGTAGAAATCCTTTTTAAAAAATGATTTATTATTTTATTTATTTTGTAAGTGTTGCGTAACAAAAATTTCATAATTAAATTATTTCTGGAATTGATTCTATTAATTGAGTTAATCAAATAATAAGATTTATTTTAATTAATGTACTTTTTTATTAATTCAATCTATAATATTTTAATTTTAATAAATATTATTATATTTATGTCTTAAATAATATTTTTGTAATGCTTGCACTTAAATCCATTAACTAGCCCAATTTAAAGATAAAAGGGCCATCAAGTGAAACAATGATCAAGTCAAAAGATGATAGCAAAGGATTGTAAGTAGGATCCATAGATAGGATTTCTACAAAGCTTACATCTTTAAACCTATGAAATGATGTTTTTTATTTGTATTTTTATTATATTATAATTCTAGATAAATATATTGATCTTTAGAAATTATATTACAATTCTTTTTTAACTATTTCCAAAAGGTTTTTATTCAAATTTTCCATAGTAATATTTATCTATAAGTGAATTTGTTTAGGAATTATCCTTAACGCTTACAAAAAATTATTAAATAAAATATAAAAAAGGTGAATTAATCATATGAAAGACTCAATAGAAGTTAGAAGGTATAAAGAAAGAGCACATTATGATAAGGAAACTTTGTATAAAATATTAGATAACTCGCTATTTTGCACAATTTCCTTTTGTGAAAAAGGTACTCCATTTTCAATACCTATGAACTTTACAAGAATAGATGAATACATATATATTCATGGATCCTGTGAAACAAGAATAATTAAAATATTAGGTCAGGGAGTTGAAGCATCTGTAAGCATAACCATACCCGGAAATCCAGTAATATCAAAAAAATTGTGTGATTATTCTATGAACTATAGTTCTTCGATTATTTTTGGAAAATTTGAACCTGTTAATGATAAAAATGAGAAACTTAATTTTTTCATTCAAATGGCCAAAAAATTTAATCCTAATGATTGGGAGAATTCGGAAATTCCACAAGAAAAGGATCTAGAAAATGTGTGTGTACTAAAAATGAAATTAAAGGATTTTTCATCAAAAATAAGAATTTAAAAAAATGTGTAAAATTAGATAAATTTTATTAATAAGAATTTCAATAAAAGTTTATGAATGAAAAAAATTTTCAATTAAACATTGCCAACATTTTTCCACCATCTCTGTGGAGCTTTAGGAATCAGGAAATTGTATATCAGGATCTTAAAAGATTTACATACTTGGAATTCTATGACAGGGTAAGGAGGCTTTCTTCAGCACTTCTAAATATAGGTGTAAAAAAGGGTGATAAAGTAGCAGTTCTAGATTGGGATACAAATCATTACATGGAAAGTTATTTTTCGGTACCAATGATTGGGGCTGTATTACATACTGTGAATATTAGATATCCTCCAGAGATAATATTTTATACCATGCAGCACGCTGCAGATAAATTCGTCATAGTAAGGGACGAGTTCCTTCCAATGATTGAAAGATCAGCACAACTATTCGATTTTGTAAAGGGCTGGATAATATATTCAGACGAAAAGGGAGAAATAAGAACCTCCCTAGAAAATCATTACGATTATGATGAGATGCTGGAATCTTCAGAGCCAATTGATCCACCAGATATAGATGAGAATACGCCTGCTACAATTTTTTACACCTCTGGAACTACAGGTCTTCCAAAGGGTGTTACATTTACCCATAGAAAATTGGTTTTACATGCTCAGGCTCTTGCTGTAGGTCTTTCATATTCACCCCTTAATATAAATGAAAAGGATGTTTTCATGGGCCTAGTACCAATGTTTCATGTACATTCCTGGGGTGTACCTTATCTTACAATAATGACCGGGCATAAATATGTACTGCCTGGAAGATATGATGTAAAAAGGATCCTTGAACTTATAAAAAAAGAGCATGTAACATTTTCACATATGGTACCTAGTATACTTTATATGATTTTAACCCATCCTGAGGTAGAGGATTATGCAAGTTATTTGAAGGGATGGAAAGTAGTAATAGGAGGTGCGGCCCTTCCAAGAGGTCTTGCAAAAATGGCTGAAAAATTCGGCATTATTACTGTTGGTGCATATGGTATGTCTGAAACCTGTCCACTTCTCACAGCTGCAACCTTTACAGAAGAAATTAATTCACTCTCAAAGGAAGAAAGATTTGATTATATGATAAGTACTGGAAGACCAGCAGTTCTTGTAAATTTAAGGGTAGTTGATTCTATTGGAAAGGATGTTCCATGGGATAGTAGAACAATTGGGGAAATAATTGTAAGGGCTCCATGGTTGACTGATGAATACTACCTTGATCCTGAAAAGACTAAGGAACTATGGCGTGATGGCTGGCTTCATACAGGTGATCTTGCGGTAGTAGATAGTAAAGGCTTCATCCATATTGTAGATAGGGAAAAGGATGCAATAAAAAGCGGTGGTGAGTTCATACCATCCCTTGTTCTAGAAAATATTATCTCTGAAATACCTGAGGTTGGTGAGGTTGCGGTAGTAGGGAAAAAAGATGAGAAATGGGGTGAAAGACCAATCGCATTTATTACATTAAAGAATAAGGTATCCAAGGAATATATAATTGAAAGATTGATGAAATTTGTTGAAACAGGAAGGATACAGAAATGGTGGATACCGGATGATATAATTTTCATGGATAATCTTCCCAAAACAAGTACTAATAAAATTGACAAAAAAGAGCTTAAAAAGATGCTTTAAGGATAAAAATTATCTAATCCTTACTATTTTTTATCTCTATGAATAGAAGAGTGATGTATGGATTTAAGGATTTCATTAGTCTTGATGAAGCTATAAAGAAATTTAGGGAAAATATAAAAATTTGCAATTTAATTGAATACATCGATGTAAAAGATTCCCTGGGTAGAATTTCATCTGAGGACCTATTTTCTCCTATTGATTTACCATACGAAAATAGATCGGTGGTGGATGGTTACGCTGTAAGATCAATTGATGTTAGTGGCGCTTCTCCAAACAATCCAATTCAATTGAAGATTGTGGGGAAGGTTTATGCAGATAAAAGATACAATGGAAAAATAATAAAAAATCAAGCAGTTGTAATTTTTACTGGAGGCTATGTACCGGATGGTGCTGATTGTGTTTTGATGGCGGAGGATTGCAAAGTTGATGGTGATGAACTCATTGTTTACAAACAATGTTTTCCTTTACAGAATATATCAAAAAAAGGTGAGGATTTTGGGAAGGGGGATCTAGTTATTAAAAGAGGAACAAAGATAAAACCATTCCATATAGGAGCTTTATTATCCCTTGGAATAAAAAAGATCAATGTCTATGTAAAGGCAAGGATAGCAGTTATTGCAACGGGTAGTGAAATTCATGATATTGATGAAGATATGGAAGGTATTATAGATTCTACAAGACCAATGATATTATCCCTAATAAAGGATTTTGGTCTTATCCCAGTTGATATGGGAATTGTTCCTGATGATCCTGAAATGATAAAAACTAAGATCATTGAGTCTTTAAAAAAATCGGATATGGTGGTAATAACTGGAGGAACTAGTGTTGGAGAGCATGATCTTGTACCAGATTTACTGGAATCAATTACAAGTCCAGGGATAATTGTTCATGGAATTTCAATGAGACCTGCAAGAACAACAGGCTTTGCCTTCAATGGAAATATTCCAATATTAATGATCTCAGGGTTTCCAGTTGCAGCATATATTTCATTTAATATTTTTCTTAAAGAATTCGTTGAAAAATTCTATGGTACTACCATTGATCCCACACCTATTGTAAAGGGAAGGCTAACGATGAGATTGCCAAACCAGGCAGGTACGAAATCTTTTGTTAGGGTAGTGGTAAAAAGAATTAATAATGAATATTATGTTGAGCCATTGAGATTGACAGGATCAGGAATATTATCAACACTTACCAAGGCCAATGGCATTCTTGTTGTTGATGAGAACTCAGAAGGTTTTGAGGAGGGTGAATATGTAGATGTTATTTTAACCCAGCCTCCAGAGGTGGGAAAATGAAAATTTTTCATCAGCTCCTATCAATAGATGAAGCAATAAAAAAAATAGAAGAAAAGTATGGATTAATTAAACCTAAGGGGGAGGAAAGTGTACACTTAAAACAGGCTCTTGGAAGGGTTCTTTCAAAAGAAATTTTTGCAATGGTGGACTCACCACCATTTGATAGATCTGAAGTGGATGGTTATGCAGTAAATCATCTTGATTTGGTAGGTGCGGATGAATCAAACCCTTTAAAATTAAAAATTATTGGAAAATCTGTAGTTAGTAAAATCCCTGAATTTTATATTGAAAGGGGTAAATGTGCTGAAATTTCAACAGGTGCTCCAATTCCAAAGGGTGCAACTGCGGTTGTAATGGTGGAATACACAAAAAGGACAGAAAATGAGGTAATTTTCTATAAATCTGTTTCCTCTGGAGAGAATATTGCCTTTGCAGGATCGGATGTAATGATGGGAGATACTACACTGAGAAAAGGAACAGTAATAAGCTCTAGACATATTGCTGTGCTAGCTTCTCTCGGTTTCAAATATGTGTATGTATTTAAAAAATTAAATGTGGGTATAATATCCACAGGAAATGAAATAGTTGAGCCAGGAGAAATATTACCACCAGGAAACATATTTGATATAAATCAGTATTCAATAGGTGCAAGGTTGCAGGAATTGGGGGTAAATGTAAATTACTATGGAATAGTTAAGGATGATTACAACAGCATCAGGGACATTATATTAAAAGCACTGGAAGAAAATGATATTGTAATTACATCAGGTAGCACATCGGCGGGGGAAGGGGATGTAATTTATAGGGTAATTGGAGATATGGGCGAACTTATTGTTCATGGACTGAAAATTAAACCTGGAAAACCAACAATAGCAGGAATTGTCAATCAAAAGCTTGTTTTTGGTTTACCTGGATTTCCATTTTCTTCTATTGTAGCCTTCGAATTCTTTGTTAGAAGGATTATCTCAATGATGTCTGGAATCAATGATAGCCCACAAAAAATAAGAGGCGAACTTGCAGTAAGAGTTAATTCCTCCAAAAATTTCAGTGAATTTATACCTGTAAGCATAATTTCAAGAAACGGAAAATACAGGGTATATCCAGTTTACGGAAATTCTGGATCGGTTTCCACTATGCTTTATGCCGACGGAATAATGAACATAAATGAGGGAACTAATTTTGTTGATGAAAATGAATTAGTTGATATAACGTTATTTTCTAACCTTGCAAAGGTCCCTGATCTTACAATAATAGGAAGTCACTGTCCTTTATTAGAGGATATAATAGGTAGTAATGTCAAATATATTAAGGTGGGTTCAACGGCAGGCTGGTATGCGGTAAAAAGGGGTGAAGCAAACATGGCAGGCACGCATCTAGTGGATGAGGATAGTGGAGAATATAACCTTCCATTTATTGAAAAATTTGGGCTAAAGGGTAAGGCTGTAATTGTAAGAGGTTATGGAAGAGAACAGGGTATAATAGTTAAAAAAGGTAATCCAAAAAATATTTTTGAAATAGAAGATTTTTTAAGGAGCGATGTTACAATAATAAATAGGGTAAAAGGTTCAGGGACGAGATCTCTTCTTGATCTTTATCTGAAGAAAATTGCATTTAATAAAGGGATGGATTTTGATTATCTAATTCAGGGGATAAAGGGATATATGTATGAGGGGAAAACACATTCATCAGTTGCATCAGCTGTATATCAAGGAAGGGCAGATGCAGGTATTGGACTTAAATATTATGCATATCTTTACGATCTAGATTTTATTCCCCTTAATGTTGAAAAATATGATCTCCTTATAGATATAAATTCCCTTGAGAATACAAATGTAAAGAGTATCATTGATTTTCTAAAATCTGAAAATATCAAAAAAATTATTAAGGAGAAATACCCTGGATATGTTTTACTTGAAGATTCTGGAAAAATTTATGGTATATAATTCAATATTGTTCTTAAATCATCACTGTTTATAACTATATTTGCATTACTCCTAACATCTTCAGTGAATGGGTTGAATGCGATGCTTAATCCTGCAATCCTGAACATTGGAATATCCACTTCGCCATCACCCACAGCAGCCACTTCCTCCCTCTTTATTGAGTACTTTTTCATAAGTTCTTGGAGCACTAGATCCTTTCTATATGGATCCACTCTGACTATTCCCTTTCCTGTTATCAAACCTTTTTCATCTGTCTCAAGGCCATTTGCATAGTATATCTCTATTCCAAGCTTTTTGCATACAATTTCGGCAAGAATATCCAGTCCCCCTGTAATAACAACAAGTATCTTCCCTTTAGATTTTAATGTCTGAACGGTTTCCTTAGCCCCTTTCATTAATTCCATTTTATCAAATATGGTTGAAAGTTTTTCCCTTGTTAAATTTTTATCCTTAAGTTTCCATAGCATAGTATCAAGGTACATAAATGTAGGATAGTCTATTTTTCCTTCATTAAACAAACGAATATTCTCAGAATTATCTGTACCAAAATATTTATGAATATAATACCAGCTACTTCTGCATTTTGTCAAGACACCATCCATATCAAATGCCACTAACTTAATCATATCTTATATTCTCAATATCGAGTGGTTCATCCAGAACTGTTTCGAAAACAACTATGGTCATTGTATTTTCTACACCCTCTATGTTCCTCAATTTTTCAACTACAAAATCGCCTATTTCCTCCACTGTTTTTCCCCTTACCTTAACCAATAGATCCCATTCACCGGCTATTATATGTACTTCCTCAACATTTTTCATAACAGAAATCTTTTTTGCCACAGCCCTCTGTGAAACCTTAAATGATGGAGAAAAACCCACAAGAACAAACGCCGTTACATTAAGACCAAAGCTCTTATAATTTAATAATGGTATTATTTTCTTTATTATATTATCTTTGAAAAGCTTCTGTAATCTATTATAAACAGTAATTCTTGGAATATTTGTTTCTTTGGAGATCTCACTTATTTGAGCCCTTCCATTCTTTGATAACACCCTTAAAATTTCTATGTCTTTTTTGTCAATTTCCATATGTTTTCTTTAAAGAGTTTTAATTTTTAAGTTTTTCTATTGATTGATTATATGTTTATTTTATAAATTAAATTTTAACATTTTGTTAATTTTTTAAAGAAAATTATTATAAAATAATATTTTTTAACCTTAAATATGGAACAAAAACCCCTTAAAAATGAGTATGTATACATTAAAAATAAGGAGAGGATTGTAAATTTACAATCTCTTATATTGCAAAAACTCTCAAATTATTTTCTAGAAGAAGGTTTTAAATGGATTTTACCAGTCATTACGTCTAAGGTAACCGATCCTCTTTGGCCAGATCCGGGTGCTTCAATAGAAAAAAGACTGGAGTTTGAAATTTATGGGGAAAAGGTAAGGATCACTCAAAGTATGATTGTGCATAAAATAATTGCTGTATCCCTTTTCACCGATAAAATTTTTACATTTTCACCGAATTTAAGGATTGAAAAGCCTGAAAGAAAAAATACTGGAAAACATCTATATGAATTCACACAGCTTGATTTTGAAGTCCGATATGCAAAATCCCAAGATATAATTTCTTTTGTTGAAAGAATTTTGAAAAAATTATTTATTGATTTAATGGAAAATGGAATCTATAGAAAAGAAATGGAATGTATAAAAGAAAAATGGGAAACCTATGATTCCATGGATATTGAATCTATTTATGGAAGGGAATGGGAGCAAATACTGGCAAATAAAATAGAATGTCCTGTATGGATAAAAAATATACCCCGGGAGTTTTATGATTATCAGGATCCATTAACTGGAAAATGGGATAACTATGATTTATATCTCCCAGGTATTGGTGAGGTTCTTTCAGGCTCAAAAAGAGAAATATTGTATGATAGAATCATTGAAAAGATGGTAAGAGATAGGATAAATAAGGAGAATTTTATGGTACTTTTAGATCTATCGAAGAATGGAGAATTAAAGGATTGTGCAGGTGCGGGGATTGGAATTGAAAGGCTTTTGGCATGGATAGCTGGAGAAAAAAATGTGGCGAACGTTCAGCTTTTCCCTAGGATCCCCGGCGTGGTTGATTATTTATAATAATTTTCAAGAAATAACGGGAATCAAATTCAAATATTTAATAAACTTTTTACTTTGTTTAGACTAATTGGTTTCTTTAATGTATCTTTTTTTAACACCTTTGGAACACATTGCTTTTAATAGGCTTGGATATAATGGATAGAATGATATTTTATCTCCTACCTTGTAATTATTTTGGCTATCCGTTACATCAATGATAATATGGTCACTGCTACCACCTAATATCTCCAGACCTCCCTCAGTTGGTATGAGTGATTCAATGTCAACATCCTGCCTTCCAAGGGCCAGTATTGCCCTCTTTCTTTTTCCTTTATCTATATGATGGGGGATATTTCCAAATGCATCCCTTCCGATAACACCGTATGGAATTGATGGCTTTTCCTTAAGCTCTATTATCTCTGCTTCTATTGTGAAGGTATCATGCCTCAGGTATTCTATTCTCCTGTTTCCCGTAGTATCATTACCTAAAAGTATTGCCTCACCTATCCTTAATTGATTTATGCCTGGAATAATTTCCTTTTCAAACAATGAAATTGTATCAGTGGCTCCACCAGAAACTATTTTGATATCAATCCCGTGCGATTCTAGAGTTTCCTTTATTTTCAAAAGATCCTCCATCTTTTCTTTTGTAGGAACTACACCGCCAAAACAACCAAGGTTTGTTCCTATTCCAAGAATCTCTGCCCCGTAATTCCTGGATTCATTTATAAAATTCAAAACATCCTCGGGCATTACACCTTCCCTTAAATCCCCGAGTTCCACCATCACAATAATTCCTATTTTTTTACCAATTAACCTTGAATATTCAGCAATTGCCTTAGCTATACTAATTTCTGAAATAAACACTCCGTCTGTATATTTTACTGTTTTTCTTATTTCCGATAACTGGGGTGATCTAATTTGGAATATCTTTGATTCGATTCCTTTCCTCCTCATTTTTATTATATTTTCAATCCTTGAATCCCCAATGTAATCCACGCCACCCTTTAGCATCTCTTTTGCAATAAATGGATCGCCGCATACACCCTTGGTAACACCCATTATTTCAATTGTATTTAATATACCCTTTAATTTCTTTGCATTTTGATATATTCTATCCAAATAAATATTGATTCTTGGAAACATCTTAATAAATATTTTTGAGGGATTTTTCTATTATCTCTAATGCTTTGTTTACCTCTTCTATTCCTACTATCAATGGTGGTCTAAACCTTATTCCCTTTTCACCTGTTTTGAGCATTAGAAGGCCATTCTTGTATATTTCATCAAATGCCTTATCCCTTGTTGATGTATCCTTGAGATCAAAAGCATCCATTAAACCTCTACCTCTTACGTTGAAAATCAAGTTAGGCAATCTTTCCTGCATTTCCATAAGACCTTTTATAAATTGCTCACCCATCTTTGTGGCATTATCAAGTAGCCTTTCCTCGTGTATTATCTCAAGAACCTTCTTTGATTTCACCATGTCTACAAGATTTCCACCCCATGTTGAGTTTATCCTGCTTGATACCTTGAAAACATTGTCCTCTATTTCATCAACCCTAGGACCCACCATTATTCCACATACCTGTGACTTTTTACCAAAGGCAATAATATCGGGCTGAACATCAAAATGTTCGTGTGCCCACCATTTCCCTGTTATACCCATACCACTCTGGACCTCATCAACAATGAACATAATTTCATTCTTTTTTGTTATTTTTTCTACCTCTTTGAAATACTCCTTCCTGAAGTGATTATCACCACCTTCTCCCTGAATTGGCTCCATGATGAATGCAGCTATATCATCAGGGTTTTCCCTAATTGCCATTTCCATCTCTTCCAGGCTTTTTTTCTCCAGCTCTTCCACCTTCTTTTTATTTTCCTGGTTAAGAGGAAATGTAATCTTTGGATTTGTAATCCTGGGCCAGTTAAACTTTGGGAAGTACTGTGTTTTCCTTGGATCAAATGTATTTGTTAATGAGAGTGTATATCCAGACCTTCCATGAAATGCCTCTCTGAGATGTATAACTTTATAGCCTCTTTCCTCTTTATATCCCTTTCTGAAATTTTTTCTTACCTTCCAATCAAAGGCGGTTTTAAGTGCATTCTCAACGGCAAGAGCACCACCATCAATAAAAAAGAAATATTTCATATATGGAGGTGTGGCTATATTTGATAATGTTTCAACAAACTCAGCCATTTCAACAGTATAAACATCACTATTTGTTGGCTTATTAATTGCAGCTCTTTCAATCTTCTTTAAAAATTCAGGTTCGAACATCTTTGGATGATTCATACCAACTGCATTTGTTGCAAAGAATCCAAAAAAGTCCAAAAATTTTCTGTCATACCTAGAGTCATAAATCCATGCACCTTTACTCCTTTCCAGGTCAAGTACCATATCAAAACCATCAGCAAGTATCCTTTTCCCCAATACCTGATGAACTTCTTTTGGTGTAATCATATTATACGTAATAGCATCAATGGATATAATCTTTATTTAATCTTCATTTTCAAGTTCTATACCTAGATATTTTGATATCTCTTTGTATCTGTTTCTGATTGTTACCTCTGTAACGCCAGCCACCTCAGCTATCTCCTTTTGTGTTCTTACCTGATTTTTCAATGTGGAGGCAATATAAATAGCAGCGGCGGCCACACCAGTAGGTCCCTTACCAGAAATTATTCCCATTTCCCCTGCCTTCCTTATTATTTTCTCTGCCTCGTCCTGTACAGTTTTATCAAGGTTAAGCCTACTACAGAATTGATTTATATAGGATGTTGGAAGTGTAGGTCTTAGATTCAATTTCAATTCTTTCGTTAAATGTCTGTAGGATCTACCTATCTTTTTCTTGCTAATTTCTGCTGCCTTTGCCACCTCATCCAGTGTCCTAGGCATATTTACCTGCCTGCAGGCGGCATAAATGCTTGCAGCTACTATACTTTCTATACTTCTTCCCCTAATTAAATTCTTTTCCACAGCCTTCCTATAAATAACAGCAGCCGTTTCCCTTATATCCTTTGGTATACCCATTTTACTAGAAATTGCATTTAATTCTTGTAAAGCTATTGAAAGGTTTCTTTCAGCTGAATTGCTTACCCTGATCCTCTGGTGCCATTTCCTTACCCTATATATCTGGGCCCTGTTTCTATGTGGTATCCTTTTTCCATATGAATCCTTATTTGACCATGATATCTCTGTGGCAAGACCCTTATCATGACTTAAATATGTCATTGGTGCACCTGTTCGGGCCCTCCTTTCCTCCTGCTCACTATCAAAGGCCCTCCATTCGGGGCCCTGATCAATAAATGAATCCTCAATTACAAAACCACAATTTTGACAAATCATTTCTCCCCTTTCATAATCAATTATAAAATGTGTTGATCCACATTCAGGGCACTTAATTATCTGGTCCTCATCTAATTTTTTATTCATCGGAACCACCTGAAATTTCAATTTGATACATAGGATTCCTTATATTAATTTTTCTATTTCCCTCAATTCATCTGGATCTGTTGTAATAAAAATATTTTCTTCTGGGGTTGAAACTACCTTAAGTGGAAACCTAAGAGGATGTGAAATGAAATATGCCTGTGAAAATTTTCCTGTTTTTGGTTTTTCTGCATTAATGATATATTCCTCTTCCTTTGAATTTAATTTGTAGAAATGCCTTACACTCTCATTTATTGATGGATGCTTAAAAATTATATGAAAGAGTGAGTTATTGGCCATAGATCTACCATAGGGATTTTCTAAAAAATCATCAGCCTTCTGGGATATTACATTCATTCCGCATTTCCATCTTCTAACATGTCTGAACATTGAATCAATAAAAATTGCAGAATATTCATTTTTTAATAATTTCCATGCTTCATCAACCACTACTAGCTTCTTTTCATAGTCCATGGATACTTTACCATATATGTGATCAAGAATTATAGCCATATAAAGTGTTAAATATTCATCACTTAAATTTGAAAGATCAAATGAAATTATTTTTCTGTTTAAATTTACCCTTGTTTCAGAATTAAGGTTCTTTAAAGACCCGGTAAATAATCTTTCCATTGAATAATAGAGGTCCCCTCCCTGTTCTTCCTTAAGTAAATCCAAAAGGTCGGATATCTTTGGATCTCCATTTTTTATATAAAGTGAGGTCAGAATGGAATCTAATATTGCCATTTCATTCTTATTGAGATTCAAAATTATTGAGAATATATTCCTTAGCCTTGATACCTTTTCCCTGAAGTTCCTATTTCCCTGCAGATCCAAAAGATTTATTTCACTTCCCTTTTCACCAACCTTTACATTTGTGCCCCCTAGTAGCTTTACAAGTGATGAATATTCGCCCATGGGATCTATTATGAATATTCTCAAGGAAGGGTCATTGATCACCTCTCTTAATATCATTAGTTTTACAAAATATGATTTACCAAAGCCAGTAGTGCCTGTAATTATATAATGAGAAGATGGAAAAATCCATCTGTTTAAAAACACTGGGGAACCATTCCTTTCATTAATACCATAAAATATTCCACCCTCCATCTCAATATAATCTGAAAGAAAAGGAAAAAATGCTGATAAGCCATGAGTATGCAAATAGTGTGGTTTTTCTGGGATATGTTCACCCGTTGGTAAAAGATTCTTTAATGCTATTTCTTGCCTATAGTATGGTCTATAAAATTTAAAAATAAACCTTCTCATTTCATGTGAAATTTCATTATAAACAATTTCACTTTGATTAAAATTAATTCCTTTTGGAAATAAAAATAATGAAAATTCATAGATATGCCCTTTGCCTGATATTATATAATCTTGAATTTCTTTCAGACTTTCAAGCTTTCTTATTATTTTTCTGTATCTTGATGAAAGTATTTTTCCCTCTGAAATCTCTGCATTTAGTCTTTCATTGTCAGAATCAAGTATCTTCATTATTACGTCATCTTCCAAAGGGGAAATGTGAATCGACAAATCAACCCATTTATCCGATCTTATAAATTTCTCCATTAATCCAAATTTAACAGTCTTTGGAAGTTCTTCAACAAAAATAGGCATATAGTTATATTTTTTTGTAACAAAATGCCTTTTACCAAATATTATTGAATACATTCTTTTCCCCCCTTATTAAAAATATAATAAATAAAAGGGTTGATTCCAGTAGAATAAAAAATATGTTCTTTGAAAATATATAAATTAATATAAAAGGTATAGACCATGTAAGGATCCATTTGTATTCCTTTATAATTATTAAGTAATATATAAATGCAATTATATTTATTATGGCCCAACCCCAGAGATCAGGACTAAAATATAGAATCAATGTAGAAACAATGAATGAGGATAAGAGTACCCATAGGAAATCATTTTCTTTCATAGAATTTCACCAATTATTTTTTCTAATTCGTTAGGTTTCAACCTTTTACAATTCAATCCCATATCTCTAAGGCTATCTTCCACATAATTTATTCTATCTTCAAGTATTTTTTCATGTTGTGCATTTAGCACACCTACCTCATAATATTTCAGAGATATCAAAACTAAGAATTTTTTTCTTGATATATTCTTTAAAATTTCTTTAATAAGCTTATTTTGACTTGCCACAATCCTTGAAAGCGTATTACTCGTATCAAAATCAATTTCACTTGTTTCATTCTTTATGGAATAGATATAAATTGATATAGGGAAATCAAGACCATTTAAGAATTCATTATATTTATTATATATAAAATTCTTCGATTCCTCATCATAGAACTCTATTCCAATTCCATCTACCTCTATTGCACCCAGATAACCCTCCATCCAGGACAAAAATTTACCCTCAATTTTTGTTGATATTTTATTTTTTATCTCATCTGGGCTATATACCTTTTTTGAAAATCTCCACTTGATATATTTGAAAAGAAATAGGTCTGGGTCTAAACCATATAACTTTATTTTCATAATAAAATATGGAAGAGGTAAAATCAAAAAAAGGTATGGAGAAAAAATAAGTGCAAAATATACTAAAGGTATGCTGTATATTATTATTCTGCTTAGCTGTGAAAAGGATAGGTTAAAAAGGTAACTATCAAAACTAAGAGGCTCAGGAAGATCAACAGTAATAGTCATCCTCCACCACCCGACTTTGGAAGTAAATTAATACCTGTACCTCCCGTTACAGCTTTTTTTGATGCATCAACAATCTTTTCACCTATGAGAATTCTTGGTAAATAATTTCTTATGGAAACTGTACCTGTTACCCTAGGTGAAATCGCCATAAATCTTGGAACAAAAGATGCAACAAGAAATATTGCTGTCCAAAAAAGGGGGTCCATAATAAAACCAAGAAATAGTATAACAATTCCCATAAACACTATTTCAAAAGTTTTGTCAATAAAAGATAGCCATATTGATTTTCCTAAATTCTCAGTTTGGGGAAGCATTAAAAATAAAGATGCTAATGGAAGTATAATTATTAGAAAATAAATCCACACAATTCTCATCACTAGAAGAATTGTAAAAATGAGCATTGATGATAACAATCCAAGCAATATGATAAACTCCAATAATCCATTTGTTCCATATGTTGAAAGATTAAAATTTAAGAAATAGTTCCATGGCCAATATTGGAGAGATGAAATACCTTGATATGGTGAAGGATTTCCGTTCCATACAATATTTAATCCAGAATATATAAAAAAATATATTGTTCTTGAAATGTAGAAAAATGCATCAACAATGAATATGGATAAATAGGCAAGTACAATTCCTAAGAAAATCCTTGGAATATAATCCCTAAACCTCTCAATACCAAAGAATGTATGCTTAAAAAGATATGTAAATGCAGCAACTATTAAAAAAATGGAAAAGAATGGGGCAACAATATAATTTAAGAAAATCACGCTAATATTTACTGAAAAATCCATACCAATTTGAGCGTAGGTCTGATAACCAGGTAAAAAATTTCCAGGTATCCATACAGGCTTTAATGATGGTATATCTCCATTTTCAAGAGGGTATGGAAATGAAAAATTGGGATTTAAAAAAGGGAATATGAAGAATTGCCATAATATTCCTATACCAGAAATTAAAAGTAAATTCAATGAAAATAAAAGTTGCGTAAGTACGGCATTAATAATCTGACCTATATCAAACAAATTTTCACCCGTGCGCTATGTATCCGATAATGTTTACTATTATGGATGCACCAAGTATAATTACAGATGCAATTATCATTGTTGGAAGATCATGCTTAAATTTAAGCATCCCCTCTCTGTCATCCTTATGTAAGAATAGGAAAACTCCCTCCCATATCCACATTATGGAAAGTATTGATATTGCAATAGAATTAACTACAAATGTTAGCCTTGAAAGCATGTTTTTCAGATCCTGTGTTGCATTTGTAAAGTTTTGGTGAATTGTGAATGTCCCCATATTTGCAGTCACTGTATTGGTTGTGCCAAAAAGAATCATTTGACTGATAAAAATCAATATCAATAATCTCATTCTATCACCCATTTATGTAATTATTTTCTAATATATAATTTTTATTTTATAAAAATTATAATTTTTATAAATTTTATAACTATTGCAAAAAATAAGAATTAAATTTTTAAAAAAATGCTGTAAAATTCATATACATCATATATATTGCTACTAAAATAATTTTAATTGCAAAAATCTTTGTCAATGTTCTCTTAGATACCTTGGTTGCAAAGTAGTCCCAATCCAACCACCTAATATACCTCCAGCAATATATAAAGACGTAATTAATAAGTTTAAATCACCATTCAAAGAATATCGAAGTGCTGTAACAAAACCAAATAAACCTACTGAAATTAGAGAGGTCCCTACAGCCTGAATTATATTCAAACCAGCTGAATATATTAATCCTGGAACAATAAGAAAACCACCCCCTATACCGAAATATCCGGATGAAAAACCAACAATAAAACCAATACTTAGATGCTTTGGATAAGATTCTTTTAATGTTGGATTTTCTGACTCGTTTGTATATTTTCTTTTTAGCATATAGATTGCTATTATAATCATTAATATTGCAAATATGAAAAGCAATTTTTTGCAAGGTTTTAAGAGGCCTAGCTCAGCACCAACTAGCACTCCAAATATTCCTGGAATACTAAATATTATTCCCTTTTTAAATACCACATGTTTTTTCTTGCATGAGGAATTATATTCAAAAATGCGTTTATACTAACAGCTAAAGCCGTAGTTCCAATTACAATGTGAGGATGATCATAACCAACAAAATATATTAGTAAAGGAATTGCAAAAATTGATCCACCACCCCCAATTAAACCAAGTGAAAAACCAACTATTAGACCAGAAATAATGAAAAGAACCATCTGCAAATATGTTATTTCAAACATATTCCATCAGAAGGATATAACTATAGAACCCTCTTCAATTTTTTATTTGTTTCCACATTACCCAGAACATAATCTCTGGGGATATATATTCAGATGTTAATCCTTAATTTTTAAGATAACTGAAAATGTCTTTATATTTATCCTTACCTCCTTAACTTTATCTATTTGATCCTTGATTTGCTTTAAATTTGCCTGCTTCCTATTCAATGCCTGCACCGCTTGATCCAGAAATAGCATTTCAATTTCTTCATTTGTATTTTTTACTCTATTAATTGAAAAATTAAATGCCACCATCTCCTCCTGAATATTACTTTTTCCATTCAATATATTTATTAATATTTTCATAATCTTTTTTCACTCTTTTCTAAGTTAAGGTTTATGGAATAAAAAAATTTCCTTTAATTAATTTAGAAAATAAAAATTATTTTTTCTCTTTAAGAAATTCCATGTTTTAAAATGATAATTTTTAAATACAGAAAAATAATACGGAAATTATGGGGCAGGATTGGGCTTCCATAGGAATAAAAAAAGGGACGAAAGAATTACTAAATAAGGTATCTTCTCATATTATACAGGAACTTGAAAGGGCAGATCTTACATGGGATGAAATAATTATTTATCTTTCTTATGTATTTGAAAAGAAAAGTGAGGGATCATTTGATAGGAATATTAAATTAGAGAATTATTATTCTAAAGATGAAGTAGACAAAATAAGGAAAAAATTAAAGATTGTTTAAAATT
>Ga0078972_1010426_pt1 | contig 17378 bp, 13 predicted proteins | sample YelNatPaOPGAMG01_FD_67568 | JGI IMG/M metagenome (GOLD analysis project Ga0078972, IMG submission 67568) | Hot spring thermophilic microbial communities from Obsidian Pool, Yellowstone National Park, USA - OP-RAMG-01 (SPADES assembly) (version 2) | ecosystem: Environmental > Aquatic > Thermal... | reverse complement strand
AGTTATCTCATATTTAAATATTATTTTAAAAGTTGATTCCATTAAACCCTATTTTACAAAAGAATAATAGTCGCCTGCTACAACATAATCAAAGGAACCACGTGCCACTTCAATAATATTATTCCCTTGTTTTTTAAAAACTACTATGGTAGCACTTTTAATAATAGGATATTGGGTAAGGTCAAATGTTGCAGTAAGAGTATTACTATTGAACGTTGTTGTCTTGTCAATATGCTGACCATTGTATGTCCCATTTATACGCACATAATAACTATTATCCATTCCAGTGAGCCCTTCAAAGGTAACTTTGAGAGGAGAATAACTGGCAATTCCACTTTCTGAAACGATCAGATCATCTACACAGATTCCTTGAAAATTCTGGTAACCAAAACTTAGTGTTAAATTAATCCTTTTATATGAATTATCGATCTTATTATCACGAAAAGATATGGAAGGATTATTACCATAGCAAACTGTTAAATTAAGCTGATTTCCGTTATTAGACTCGTCTATGAAAGACAAAAGCGTTAACCAGTCATTTCCAATATTAATGTTTATATTTTTTTGTACTTGTAGGCGATTATCCTTATAGATATAGATCCCGTCTAATATTATATTTTTTCCTTGTTTTGTGAAGCTCAATTTTAGGCTGTAAACGATACTTACAACACTATCATCACTCTTATAACGAACTGTAATATTATTAAAGAAAGTGCCAGGAGAAGTGACATATATTTTTTGTAGAAACCATAACTTTGTCGCATTCGAGTTTTCCCGAAGGTTCTTGTTTATAACGACACTTCCAGTTGGATTTTGCCCACATAACATACTACTCCCATCCCAACTAATTCCATATAACGTCATACTTTTAGAGGATGGATTTGTTGAGAAATCAGTGTAAAAAAATGCGGGCCTTTCAATCAGAAAAATATTTGTTGCTAAAATGGTTTCTACACCAACGTAGAAACACCTTTTATCTTTAACATATAATTTAATTGGAACCTTTGGTATCTCCTTTTTCAACTTGATAACGTATGCTCCTTCACCAGTAGATTCTACACTAGTATAATCAATTTTTGTACCATCTTGAAACAGCCAGCAGGATGTTGAGTTAAAGATTTCACCTGGCAAACCATTTTCTCTAGAAAGTTTGAAGTATATTTCTTTATAGGTCGGTGATAGAGTAACATCACTAATTTTCAAGTATTGGATATAATTTTTGCTCCAGTTATAAAAGTTTAAGTGGGCCAGATTAAGGCTAATACTTAAGTTTGCCTGAGAAATACCGTTTTTCCAGTCAAGATTTATGATGTTTCCTTTTGCAACTTTTATTTGAACACCTTTTGAAGAGTATGCTACAATTATCGATTGCAGCCAATAACTTAGATCATCTTGCGCTTGACTATACAATGTTTCTATTGAAGAACCTTTATAATATTGTTGTGATGATTCAGCAAGTATACGTTGAAGTATCCTGTTAAGATCCTGATTAATATTATCTACAACTTCTTTTGTGTCATCATAATATAGACTTTGGTATGTTATTGAGGTGATATGTAAATTTGTTGAAATAGCTAACATTAAGAGGGCAAGTATTAAAGCCGTTACTATTATAATTTGTCCCTTTTTCTTGGCCATATTTTATCTTCCTCCAAGGTCGCCTAATCTTAGGTCAAAAACAAGGGTTGTCATATTTTTCATAGTATAAATGTATGTGATTTGCGCAACTGCACCAACGTACGTGAAAACGGATTCGTCTTCTGTATTCGATATTCTTTTATCGTTCACTTTCTCTAATGTAACCAGTATGCCGCCATCTTTAGGTCTTACACTCTTATATACGTTAACTTCGAATATTATGTTTGAAGGCACAAGAGAGTTTATCGTTATCTTTAACCTGTCCTCCCAGTCTCTATATGGATTACCATTTTGGTCGAAAAATATGCTTTCGAAAGCATCATTAGATGATAATTTGCTCATAAGGGCGTATCCAAATTTTTGCAGTTCATCAGCAGACCTTACATGCGATGCACTAGAGGGTGTAAGTAGGTAATAGCTTACTGAAAAGGCTAAAATTATGAGAACAGCCGATATAAGGGATTCTATTATCTTAGAAATAGCCTTCATTCAGCCATCCTCCACAAAGTTAGTTCAACATAGTATGAGTTCATCCCCAATGTCACAATCCTGGAGAGGGTTGCAGTCTTTATTCCTCCTGGAACCGTTGAGCTTTGAATGTCAAAAGATAAGGGTACAATAGGCATGGTTGCAAATGCAAACCATTCACGTCCTCTACTTTCTACAAAAATGCCAGCAACAAAAATATTAGAAGGAGGAAGTTGCTCTAATTCGTAAACTCTATAGTTCTTTCCACCCTGGTTAATTATTTTTCCAGCTTCACCTGTGCTAGTCACATTTATTGCCGGATTCTCTAATAAGGTTAAGTCAGAAGTAACCTCTAGCACGGTAATATCTGCGTGAGCGCCTAAATGGTGGGCTGACTTTGCGATGTTGAGATTTTCATTAAATGATGCAATTAAATATTTTCCTACAAGTAATAAATCTAAGGTCTTTAGCTGATTAAAGGTAAGTACTGTTTGTGATTGTAGACCATAATATTTTGCAGTCACAATAAGGAATGGGAAAGATTCTATATTTTGTCCTTTTTCAGGCACATATTTGCCACTAAAATCCATTATTGTCCAGCCTTCAAAATTGGTTACATTATTAAGCGTAAAGTAGCTAGTGAAATTGTATGTGTAGGTTTGCCCTTGCCCTTGGATCATTTGAAAGCAGTAGTAGCTGGCTGTGACAAGAGCATTAGCAGCCCTTTTTCCATTATACGTGGTTACTGTAAATTTAAATACTTCCGGAATATCAGGATATTTTGAGTTATTTCTAAGTATTTTAACTTCAATATTTAAAGCGGTTCTCATATATAATCTGAAACCATACTCCCAATGCCCGTTCTTATAGAGTCCAGTTAGCTGCCCAATCCTTTCTACTGGAATATAGAATGGATTGGATATATTACCACCACTGCTATACTGGGATAAACGCATAACCTTATTTACGTCTAGGGAATAGTAGTTTCCTGAATTGTCAGCTAAACCTATATCATCCAACTCTTCAGCGCTTACGCGTAGTGGGTCTGAACCCCAGTTACTGGGACCTTGTGATAGCAATAGTTTGTCAAAAAATCTTTTAGCGACTGTCTGAAGCTGCTCTTCCTTAACAGGCTGCAGGTTAACATTTACTGCAGAACTTATTGATGTGATAGAGAAGCTTAACATTAAACCGATTATTAAAACGGATACAATATATTCTATTGAAACATTCAATCTTTAACCACTCTCCAATACACCTATTCCAACACGGACCTTTTTAATCCCATCTTCTATATAAACTTTGCACCATACAACCATTTTACTTCCTCCAGCATGTCCGACACCACTATATAATTTTGGGCCATAATGAATTTTATAGTTATCAAAAGAGCCTGTTTTATCTTCACAGGATACTTCCGTAGAGTTTGAGAAAGGAAAATGTAGTTCAGATTCCCCTTTAACCCAAGGGTATTGGGTTAGATAAGCAACAACCTTCCACCTTAAAGTATCAGTGTCATTAACCAGTTCTATCGTGTACCCTTGATTGTTAATAGCTTCAGGTATAACAATAACTTTGTAAAAGAACATTTCTTCACTACCACTAAGTTGAGCAAGGCTGAGAGCGTTCATCATTTCAGTAGAAACATATTCTGAAACTTCATGCAATACAACGCTGGATGCGTCAAAATTGTTCCTCAAACCCACCACTGTAACGTAGAGGGTTACAGAAAACATGATAATAAGTAAAATGAGCATGCCGATAATATGTTGAATAGATTCAGCGGGCACACAAAATCACCCCACAACATTTATTTCGACAGTTGATTTAACAAAAACAATTACAGTATTTATAGGAAGATATTTTTTGTCTTGTTGCATTACATAATAGTTTTCGTCAGCGGCTGGAACTCTTAAACTATAAGATTCTTCCCCTGAACCCAATCTTAAACTAAATGTTATACTATAATTATTTCCAGGTTGAACATTGTTTATTGGACAATTTATTATAAAATAGTTTGTGGTTATATTAGTGCATTTTGCAACCAAATCCATACTACCGCTTCCCTTAAACTCACCTAAGGTAATGTTTATGTAATACACTTGTATCATATTTACTAAATCAAATCCTTTTGATTTTCCTTGATTGTCTAAGCCTCTACTAAAGTTGAATGTACCCAAGTATAGAACGCTTATCCTAGAAAAATTTAGTACAATCCATGCGCCTTCACTCTGTTCAACGTATACAACACCAAGCGGAGCAGAATTGTTCACAATTATAGAGCTGAGGGAACTTGAGCCATAATTTTCGCCTCTCAAAATTATTCTACCGGGAGCATTTGAAAGAGAACCGCCTTTTATCTTGAAAAGGTTGGCTGAATTATCTTTTAACAAATATATAGGTCCCTGACCATTGGATACGTAAACTGAAACCTTTGCATAATCTTTTACAAAGTATGGTCCTCCACTTCTCGGGTTCAATCTCACATATCCGGATGCACCCTCTCTTGAGGCCACACTTTCAACTATTCCAGCAAAATTCACCATCACATTCTTAGCCTGCTCGAATTCTACTACATCACTTTGTATAGCAAACATGTTTATAGCGAAGCCGGCGGCAATTACTGCAATAATTAGCATAATAGAGGTCAATACTATAGTAGATATGACAGGCGAAACAGCCTTCCTAAACTTCATTACCAACACACATTTGAGTAAGACAATAAAAGAATATTATATAAACTTTCCGAAATTAACATTAAATTAATGTTAACATGCATATTTTGGAGAAACTTCTGCTATTCAACCTTTATTCCTCACCCAGTAGTTTATGAAACTATTGTGAAGGAGCCTAAGAACATTGGTGCAATGTAGAGGGAGATTAACGAAATCAGGGCTAAAATGAAAGAGTGCTTGAATCCAGCACTAACCCTTTCCCCGGAAACCTTTCCAGCGACAAGTCCCATGAGAACCACGTTCAAGATTACTGGTGGCACAAACAATTTAATAAAATCTCCGAAGGCGAAGGAGGCAGAATAAGCGTGGAAAACGCTTCTGGCAAAATATAGTATAGTGATTACTGTGAGAAGCATTATTATACCTCCAATATATGGTAGTATAAGGAGAGGTCTCAGACTTGACCTCTTCTCCTTCTCTATTGCCATAATTGATTCGCTGAACGTGGCAAGACTTTCAAGCGTTTCAGGTGTCCCACCACCTACATCAATGGAGTCTATGAGTAGAAACATTGTCATCAGGTTAAGCCAACCATGAAGTCTCCGCTTAAGGTCTGCAAGAACCCTTCTAAACGATATACCCCAGCTTATTTCATTCGACATAACCCTTAAAATTTTCGAAAACTCACCATAACTTCTTTTAGCAAGATAGGAAATACATTTTTCAGGACTTATACCTGTCTTCCTAATTTCAACTAGATCTCTTAGAAAGTTCGTTATACCAGAAGTTATAAGAGCATTTTCCCTAGAATATTTTATGTCCATTATCATTCCAGGCAAGAATGTTACAAGCATTACAACACATATTCCAATAGAGGGTTCAAAGCCTGGATCCAAGTTCATCGCCTTACTAAGGTTTACAATAAAGTTGTAGAATGGTTCCAGAGGACGAAAGTCTCCAACGTTAACTAAAGGTGTTGGCATGTAGAAAGCTAATATCATGGGCATGGCGAGGAGCGCTGTGAACGGTAATGTTGCAAAAAACCACTTGTACGCCCTATAATCTGATATGGGATACTTTGGCGCCGTAACATCAATCATGTATAAGAAGATTCCCGAGAGAACGGGTAGAAAAATGTATGTGAAGAGGACGAAAGTTTCTGTAGTGAAAAGGCCTCCACCAGCACCCCCTACTCCAGCAATACTTGTGGGCATAATTTTTGAGACAATAAACATGACGTATAGTGAGAGGGCGAGCAATATTGCGACAGTAATATAAGATTCCATGAGAAGGGCCATCCTTTCACCAATAATTCTAATCTTGGTCTTCCTGTTCTCGAACATGAGCTCAGTACGCCTTAAAAGATAGTGTTCAGTGTCGCCGCCAACCCTCAATGTTGAAGCGTAGCCCAAAATAAAATCCTGGTAATCTTTACTTGGAACATGCTTAGCACTCTCTTCTAATGCTGTGACGGGGTCTATACCTCGAGCTCTGGTGTCGACGTAAACAAGTTTAGCGGCTTGACCAAGCTGAGGCAAAAACTCAAGATCCTTAAGCCTTTCAAAAGCCTTGTACGGCGAAATACCTCCAGAAGCAAGTATACTAACATATGCGGCAGCAAAGGGAACCTCCGTTTCAAGTACCGAAGCACGGTTTGATGCAGCAAGGTTAGGGTAAACGAGAGAAAGTACAAGGACGAGAGGAGGGACAGCGAGTAGTGCGAGCATTAAATAGTTTAAGAGAAAAAAGCCGATTAAAGCGACAGGAACAAAAACTATAAGTGAAACAAAAAATGCGAAACCGCACATGGAAAGATAAGTTTCAGGATGAATACGAATATTGGCAGCCTCCAAGGTAGCAGGAACATTCTTAAAATACTTGAGCAGCTTACGACCAAACCAGCCAAAATACGCGTAAGACAGGCTTGCAAAAGTAACCTTAGGCCTATAAATACGCTTACCCTTAACCTGACCCTTAACCTTAGCCATCCTAAAAAAATATTAATTAATAGAATTTAAACTTATCTGTATGTTTCCATTAAAAAGGATGCTTTTGTAAAATGTTAAAAAAAGTTGATAGAAAAGTTTATATTACCTTTCTTCAATAGTGAGGCTATGCGTGAAAATAATAGGAGGGGTATAAGCCCCGTTATAGCTACGGTAATACTTATCGCAATAGCAGTCGCAATCGCAATCGCAGTAGCATTCTGGGCAGCAGGCCTAACAGGAGCATTCACAAGATTCGAAAAACTAGAAATAGCAAGTGCCTATGCAGAAAGTTCAGGTGGTAGTTGGATAATTTATGTGAATGTTAGGAATACTGGATCGGCTGATGCAACGGTAACAGAAATTTTTATAAATGGGAAACCGAGCAGTGATGCAAGTTTATCTGGCCCCACTACCTTCCCGCTTCCAGCAGGTAGTAGTACATCTATAACCTTAACATTAAACAAGGACAATAAATATAGTTCAGGACAGACAATAGAGATTAAGCTGCACACGGCTTCGGGAGCAGAGTACCCCAAAGCAATTGTACTCCCATAATGTGATGTATGAGATATTAAAAATTTCCATAATTTTTTTTTAAAAAAATTAATTTTAATTTTGTAAAAAAAGGGGAAAGAAGCTATGAATTTTAAAAATAGTATGTTGGGAATTTTTTGTGATGCGTTTGCTCTTTTTTATGTGCTGTCCATCATTATTTCTATGATCCAATACTTTTTATTTCAGAAGGTTAATTTTATTAGTTTACTTTTTTCTATATTTATGTGCCTAATGTTGAGTTTTCTTTTAAATTATGGAAAATTTTATAATATTGATAAATATTTTAAAATATTTTCTGTTTGTTCCCTTTTTTACTTTATAGTTTTTTGTATTTATCTTTATGCATATCCTTTTTTTCCAATATTTTATAGTGTAGATTTTGTTGTTCATTTATTAAATTCTTTAAGTTTAATTAATAATGTTAATGGAGGATTTGTGCTTCCTGCAAATCCTGGTATTAGCCTTTTGCTAGCCGGTTGGCTTTCATTAGGTTTTGAGAATGTTCTTTTCTTTTCCCGCTTTTTTATCGCATTTGTTGTCTGGTCCAGTTTACCCTTTATTTATTTTATTGGTAACTATATATTTAGGAATTATGGTGGAATTGTTGCATCATTATCCTATATTCTGTTAAATCCTTTTTTATACACGACTTTATTGACTTCTGGGCTTTACGCTAACGCGTTGGGTTTAACTTTAAGTTTAGCTACTTTATATTGGTTTATTGTAACATTAGAAAATCCAAGTTACAAGAGGGTTTTGCTTGCACCTTTATTTGGTTATACGCTTATTTTAGCTCATTCTTCAGATGCTTTGGTATATTTAACTGTGGTTTCTGCAATCATCTATCTGATATTTTTTGAGCATCATTATAATATTATTAATGTTTCATTAAAGTTATTTTTGTGTTTTTTTCTTGGCGCTATAATCGTCTTTGTTATACATTCCTCCCTTTTTCTACGTTTACCTTCAGCACTGTCTGGCCCATTTAATCAAATTGTATTCGCTTCAAATGAATTTATCTTATATCTTTTGAGAGAAATTCCTTTACTGGAGCACTTTTACTTATATAGTAATGAAAATGTTTTTGCTTTAATTCTGTTTATTACTACATTCTTCCTTTCAGGATTATATTTTTTGAAAAAAAAGCTGGGGTTTGGCATTTTTCCCTTTGCTTGGCTTTTTTTGATAATCGTTGTCAGCTTCTTTTCAACCAATGCTTGGCGTTTTGCTTTATTGGCTTTCATACCTTTTTGTCTTCTTATTCCGTTAGTTTACGAAAAAGTTTTGTTACCTTTGGGGAGAAGAATGGTGTATGCCATGCCTTCTGAAAGATTTAAAAAGATTTTTAAGATTTTGCTTATCATCTTTTGTTTTCTGATGCTTTATCTTTCAAGTTATAGCAATGTTATTGTTCCTATTTATGCCTCTTCTTGGAGTAGGCCTCAGCAGGAGGGCTTTTATGAGTGTTTGGTTTGGTTTAAAGATTATTCTGAGTCTGATGCTGTTGTTGTGAGTGTTGGCGGTGGTAATTATATGCGTTTTCTGCTTGTGGTTGCTAATAGGACTTTTTTGGATTCTTTACCTGGTTCGGTTCCAGAAGCTGTTTATGACATTTTGAAGAATTATAGTAATGGTTATGTTGTTGTATGGAATCGTCTTCACCCATATAATGGTTCCTTCTACTATGTTGATTTGTACAAGAATAGTAGCTTGTTTAGGGAGGTTTGGGCTAATGATGAGGTTACGGTTTTTAAGCTTGCTAAGTGAGGTAGTTTACTGTTATGTAGGAGTATATGATTGCTAGTGTTCCGAATATTGCTTGGATTGTCCAGCATTTTTTTACAACTGTTTTTTCGTCTGTTGGCTTTTTGTACATGAATATGCTCCATAGTGAGCAGATTTTTTGTGATGTGATTTTGTTGTCTTCTGTTGTTGTGCCTACTGTCCATTGGAATTTGTCTTTTGCCCTTAGTATGAAGTTTATTATGTATGGTGTGCACGCTATTATTCCTGCTGTTTTTATTGTTCCAACTATTATTGCTGAGGCCATTATTGCTCCTGTCATGTATGTGCCACTGTTTCCTATGAATGTTTTTGCTGGATAGTAGTTGTATTTTAGGAATGCTAGGAGGGATGCTGCTAGTATGGATAGTGTTATTGCTGATTCTTTTGAACCGTATATTGTTGCTGAGATTGCTAGGCTTGTTGATGTTATTAGTCCTAGTCCTGCTTCTAGTCCGTTGAATCCTGCGTAAATGTTTACACTGTTTGCTAGGAATGCTACGCCTAAGAGTGCTAGTGGCCAGAACGCTATTCCAAGATCTTGGGGTCCAAATGGTGTTAGTGTTACGAATGTTGAGCCTTTATGATATGTGAGAAAGGGTGTTCCTATTAATATTGAGAAGAGTACGAGTGTTTTTTTGCTTAATGTTAGTAGGTCGTCTAGTAGGCCTAATAGGCATGCTAGTGTTGCAGTAATGTAAATTAGCATTAGAGCTTTTGTGTCTAAATCAAGTATTCCAGCAAGAGTTAAAGCTCCTGTAAATCCTAGGAGTAACGCTATTCCACCTGCTGTAGGAATTTTTAGGTTTCCCTTCTTGTGCAAGTCAAGCCCTACAATATTTTTTTCTAACAATTTTTTCGAAATGTATGGTGTTGAAATGTATACTATTAGAAAGGATATTGAGGATAGGAAAATAAGTGGTGTATACAGCTCCATCGTCAACTGAGAAGATTTTGAATATTATTATATGTTATGGTAAAACTTTTTTCTATATGGTTTATTTTTGTTTTAGATACTCTAATATTATTCTTTCAATTTTTTCCGCAACCTTATCCCAGGTAAAGTTTTCTTCAATAACTCTCCTACCTTTTTCTCCCATAACGAGAACCCTATTTTTATCTGAAAGCAATTCAATAAGTTTTTCTATAAGAATTTTAATGTTGTTAGGTTTTATTAGGTAGCCGGTTTCACCATCCCTTACAACCTCTCTAGGGCCTCCCGAGTCAACCGCTATAACTGGTGTTTTGCATGCGTTAGCTTCAGCTAGGACCAGCCCAAACCCTTCAGCTACGCTTGGTTGTACGAGAACCCAAGCACGCTTCATTAAAACTATCTTTTCTTCTTCTGACACAAATCCTGTGAAATGAACCTTTGAAGTGATTTTTAATTGTTCCACCATATTCTTAAGCATGCTTTCCTGCGGACCTATGCCTACAATGTATAGCTCAGCATCAGGTATTTTGCTAAGAACTTCTTTAAATGCGATAATGAGGTTTTCAACCTTTTTAAGTTTCACAAGTCGTCCAACATAAATTATCATGGGCTTAGAGGATTTCTCAGCATATACCGAATCTATTGCTTTAATGTCCACACCTCCCCCTACAACAAAAATTTTTTCTGCATTAACACCAGTGTTTAAAAGTTTGCTCTTAGTTGAATTACTTACTGTTAATATCAGATTGTAATTTAATTTTGTTGAAATAACTTCAATAATCCCTCGGACTAAACCTTTAAAGAGACCCTTTTCCTTTATAGAAAAATTTAAACCATATATGTCATGAAAAACTGCGATTAAGGGTTTCCTTCTAAGTTTAGATATAAAATAGGAAGGTAATAATGGAAAGGTTTGATTAGAAATGATAATGTCATAGTCCATTTTTAGACCATTAACTACTATTCCATAAGCATTAATTAGTGCTCTCTTAAAATATGGTTGAATACCTTTAATAGGGAAGATGCCCACTCTACGAACTTTTACACCATCAATAACTTCATTACTGCTATGTAAAGGATGCTTATATGTTATTACTGTAACCTCATGCCCTTTTTTGGCTAGTATAATACTTGTATAAAATAGCCAAACTTCTGCGCCTCCTACATGCGGGAAAAAGTATTCTGGGCAATAGAGAATCCTCATACTACTGCATACTATTAAGCTTTGGCTTAATTAAAGTTAAAAGGTTGGCTATGTATACCATACTATAATATATGAAAGTTTTGCATATATTGCATCATATTTCGGATAGTTTGAATGGATGGCATACGTACATAGCAAAAGGATTACAAAGAGTTTCTAATCAGATAGAACAAATATGTGTAACACCAATTACTTACAAACAACCTGATAATAAAAACATTAACGGATTAATTAATGTAATAGGCCTTAATAATTTTGTAATTCCACCATCTGGAACTATAATCTTATCTGAAAAAATGTATAGAATCTTGTTAAAATATTTAAAAAATGAGTGGATTATTCATGTACATGGAGAGCGAGGAAGTATTCCCCTCTTCTTATCCAAATTTTCTAGAGCAAGATCTAAATTAATTTTACATCAACACTCAGGAGTCTCCTCTGGTTGGAGGACCAAAATATACTCGTTATATAGATATTATATGAATGATGCTGGTGTTAAAGGAATTATTGTACCTACTCAAATTTCAAAGAAATTTTTAGAGCATAAAGGGGTTGAAAAGAAAAAAATTTTTACTTTATCTCCAGGTGTAGGATATGATGAAAAAATTTTTAAGCCTTTTAATAAACAAGATGCGAGAGAATTTTTAGGTTTAAAAAAAGACAGTTTTATTGTCATATATGTAGGAAGATTTGATAACTTGAAGGGATTTGGAAAAGTTCTTGATATTGTTAAAACATTAAAAGAAAGATATGATATAGTTCTTTTAGCAGTTGGTGGAAAAAGTACTGATACATTTGGGGAAATTTTTAGGAAAAACTTAGATTACATAAAGCCTTTCCCACGTTTGGATAGAAAAAAGCTGAGAATCCTTTATGCTGCATCAGACTGCTTTATATGGATATGTGATCCGTGGGTTGCGTATTTTGGGGGTATTGGCGTTTCGGTTTTAGAAGCAATGGCTATGGGATGTCCTATTGTTTCAACAACACTTATCACTTTAAATGAAACTGATAGAAGTTTAGCTGGTTACACGGTTTTTGATAAATCGGAAGCGTTAAATGCTATTAAAGAAATCATATTAGACCGTAAAACTTTTAATCCTGAAAAAATTGCAAAAAATTATACACTTTCTAACTATTGCCAAAGAATCCTTAAGATATATAAAAGTATAGAACAAAATTAAATTTATAGTTTAGGTGATGCTCTATAAGAAAATTTTGTAAAATCAGATATCCACGAGTTTATATGCTTCTTAAGCCTTGATGTACTGGATTAGGTTATTGTGTTTTCATAAAATTCAGCCTCTACTTTTTAGATATAGAAAAAATTTAATAAAAAATTAGGGATAGGAGGTTTAAACCTCCTTGTATTCTATTACGGGTATGTTATTGGATAGCAGGGTTCTTCGCAGACGAAATAGAGGCAATTGTTGTTTACTCCGTCAAGTAGGTTCTTCCAATATGCTTGTTCAGTTCTATCTGTACCCGTTAGTGCATTATTTGCATTTTCCATTATTTCACCTATTGATATAAACTTGCCATCAATGTATATTATCGTATCAAGGTCTAGGAATCCATGTAATACGTTTAGTTTTGTTGCGATTAGTTGTGCGGAAAGCATCCATTTCATTTCTTTGGCTGTCGCGCTTAGTAGATAGTTTTTGATTTGAGATTTAGCCGTTGCAAGATCTGAACTGAATGGTGGATAAGTCCATCCGGGTGGCGTGTAGAGGTTTAATTCATTAAGTGCGTTCACGTCATCTGATGTGATTAGTGCTTGTCCGTTCTTGTTTGACCAGAAGCCTAACGTTTTGCCTCCTGTGCCTGGCTTTAAGCATACGTTTCCGAATGCCGGACCAACATAGTCTTCGCCACCCTCTAACTTATGCGTGAATGATGGCTTTGTTGTGTTTATCCACATACATCCATTATTTAATTCTGGTGGTGGGAAGACTTCTTCTACGGTATATGTACCGGGTAATAGGTCTTTAAAGGTGAATTTGCCTTCATTGTTAGTGAGTGCATATAAGTTTACTGTTTCACCTAATATGTTTGTGCCTGTCAAATGAACTTTCCAGCCTTCAATTGCAACTTCACCTTCGTTCCATATGCCATTCGCATTAGCGTCGTAGAATTTGTAACCACTTATTGAGCCAAGTTTAATGTTCCCAAAGTTGTTATCTTCACTAATTTCTCCTGACTGCAATGCAATTTCTATGCTTTCCGGAGTAGTGTTCATCCATTCAGGTTTAGCAACTTCCTTTACAGTATATGTTCCAGCATTGAGTCCGTCAAAGCAGTAGCTTCCATCAGAGGCTGTTGTAGTTTCATATAATTTGGTTTCTCCAAGCCATAGTTCTATTGTCCAACCTTCTACACCTTCTTCACCCTCATCCCATACGCCATTTGCGTTTTTGTCATGGAACTTGAATCCGCAGATTTTAGCTACCAAGTCCACCTTTGCACTATCGTTGGCAGTAACTTTCATTCCAAGAAAGTCTTCGCCAGAGGCAGTAACAGTGTTCACAAATGGATCAGGATCACCGACTTTTACAGTATAGGATACTGTAAAGTTTTCAGATGCTCCAGCAGCCAATTCTCCGATTGTTTTATTAATGCCAAGAGTTTCATCTTCAACTACAACATTATATAGTGTGCAGTCGCCAGTATTTTTTACCGTTATAGTGTAGGTTATATTGTCTCCAGCGTAAGCTTTACTTTTGTCAGCAGTCTTTGTAACTTTTATGGCAGGATGAAGGATGTCAACATTCCATCTGTCAGAGTCAGAAACAGTCTTACCAAGAGCGTCTGTTCCAGACGCGGAAGCTGTATTAACCGTGGGGTCGGCTGTCGGCTGGAAGCTGACGGTAACCTCATGCTTTTGTCCAGACTCTAAGGTGCCAGACCAGCTTACACCAAGTAGGGTATCAGACAGTGTAACGTTAAGAGGACAGTCGCCTTTGTTAACTACGGTAATGTTATATTCGACCCAGTCTCCTTCATGAATCATTGTAGCGTTAGCTGACTTAATAACGTCTATGGCAGGATGTAGAACATGAACAGTCCAAGAGGCACTATCAGTTACTTTTAAGCCTAGAGCATCTTGGCCCTCAGCGGTAACGGTGTTCGCGACGTCTCCAGAAGGAGTTGGAACAGTATAGGGCACTGTGAAAGTCTTGGTCTCTCCAACATTCAATCCACCGTCATTGCTGTAGATGGCTCCAATAAGACTATCAACCACAGAAACACTGCTTAGTGGACAGTCACCAGTATTAGTAACAGTTATGGTATAGGTTATATTGTCTCCTTCATGAGCATAACTTGGACCCGTCTTTGAAACGTTTATTTTGGGATGAAGGATATCAACAGTCCAGCTTGCTTGATTGTTTGCCATGTTAGGGTCTTTAGTTGTGCTTGTGACTGTAGCTGTGTTAGTTAATGGGTCAGGGTCTGTTCCTGATACGGTATATGTGGCTGTAAAGGTCCAAGCTTCTCCTACATCGAGTTTTCCATTACTGTTAGTATCACCACTAACATATGTTGCTGTGCCAGCCTTATTATCGGTAACTACTAAGCCTGTTGCACTTGCTGGGCCAGCGTTAGTTACGGTATAGGTATATGTTATAGTGTCTCCAACATGAGCATAGTTTGGCCCCCTTTTTGTTATTGCGAGGTCTGCTCCTTGAGGTGATGGCGGAACTGCAATTGGTACGTCCTTGCTTCCCCACTCATCCGTGTAAACGTGCAGAGATGAACCGTGCCATTGGCTTGATCCTATTGCCAGGTGCGATTCCCAGTAAACGAACCAGTGTTTAAGAGTTGTTGTTACATTGATTTCGTATCTTAGTGCAGAGTCTCCTGCTTTCCCTGGCCCGTTTGGCAATCTAGTTATTGTTAATGTCCCGTAACTAGTTGTGTTTGTGTTTGATTCGCCGATTCCAAGTGGGCTATTTCGATCCACTATTGGACCTATGTATTTGATATTTGCGTTTTGAGGGTCGTTCGGCTTTCCTTGCCCATCTCCTACGTAGAATTGAACTGCCTTATCCAAACCAATAACAGAATCCTGTGTGTAGTCCAGGTTTATGTGAAATGTTAGGTTACCGCCTGCAAAGTTGTCGATTTCTAAACGATGGTTGACATAATCACCCTCCATCCATCCCTGGAGATTACCAGTTTCCCACCGCCCCCATTGTTTGTCCCAACCCCATAGCATTTCAAATTGTGAAGGACCTCCTGCTAATGTTATTGTAGTAAACGCGAATATTGTTGAGAAGATTAAGGTTAATAGTAGTAGTATAGATTTTGTTTTGTTGTTTTTTATTTTTTTCATAAAAAATCGCTTTACTTATCCTTAAGATGTTTTTGGATGCTATTTAAATATTTTGTTTTTTTATATTTTTTGAAAAAGTTTTGGTTAGTTTTTAAAATAAAATTTTGTTAATTTATCACAAATTTTTTTAATAGGTTTTGTGAATTTTTTGTGTGCTTATATATAAGGGTTTTTCCAATTTTTTGTTTGCTATAGTATTTTATTTTTTGCATTTATTTTAATCTTTTTGGCCTATCCTGTGCTTTTTGTTGATAAAGTTAATATATTGTTTTTGTTGTATGTTGTTTGTTGAGAAATCGGCGTTTTGGTATTAGTCCTGTTGTTGCTACTATTGTTTTGATTGCTATTGCTGTCGCTGTTTCTTTGGCTGTTGCCTTTTGGGCTGGTGGTTTGACTGGAGTGTTTACTAGGTTTGAGAAGATTGAGGCACTTAGGTGTGATGTTGTTTTAGATTCTAGTGGTGGTTCTAGGGATTATAGGGTTATTTTTTTGTGGAAGAATGCTGGTACTGCTGATACTACGATTGTTGATATTCTTTTGAATGATAGGCCTGTTAAGGTTTTTTGGCCTTCTGCTGAGGTTTACCTTAACGGTGAGGTTTGGGTTAGTGGTTCTGATTCCAGTTTTAGGGGGGTTTCTTTTCCTTCTGGCAGTGTTGTAAATATTGAGATCCTTTTTCCCTCTAATGGTTCTACTTCAGCTTTTTCTCCTGGACAAACTATTGAGGTTAAGGTTGTTACTGCTTATGGAGTGTACTATGTTAAGAATCTTGTTGTCCCTTAAAATTTTTCGAATACTTCCCATTGTAATAGAAGATTGTTGTGTTTTGGCAGCTTGGCCATAATATTCTTGATTAATATCTTGCGAGTATGAGCCAGTATTTTTTTGTCGATTGATATGGTACTTTGGACGTTGGAAAGCTATTGTTTAAAATTTTGGAGGGTACAAAAATTTGTAACATCTTATACAGCAGGCTTTTGGTTGATGATTATACTTTAAGTAAGGCATGCTATATGCTGCGGCACCATAATATAGTATGGGAATATAAAACCATGTTGTATGTAAGCTTACCTTGGGCAGTATCATTTTTGTTTAGGAATTTTTATATAGGGGTTTTGCTTTTATATGATGTGCATGGTGAGTTTGAGTTTACCTTTTTTTAAACGTAAAAGTGATAAGACTGTTGTAGTGGCTGCTGAGGAGGATATTGCTGTTGACCCTTTGCCTGAGAATGTTGAGATTTTGGACGAGTATTGGGTTCGTGAGAAGTACGCTAGGGTTGTGATTGGTAAGAGTCCTGAGGGTGGTGGCATAACATATTTTGTTGACGAGGTTAAATTGAATTCTGATGAGAGGGCTGCTTATTTGAAGATGTTCGATATTATTGCTAGGGAATTGAATCCAGCGGAGATAGGTAAGGAAGAGGATGTTAGAAGGGAGCTTTTACGTGAGGCTAGAAGGTTAAGTTTGAAGTATCAGGGAGCTTTTAAGACTGTTACTCGTGCTGGATGGGATAAGATTAACTATTATCTTGAAAGAGATCTTCTCGGATTCGGTCCCTTAAATGTTATAATCAGCGACTACAGGGTTGAAGATGTAAGCTGTGACGGTGTTAATGTTCCAATATTCGTTTGGCATAGAAGATATGAGAGTATTCCAACAAACATTAGATTCTTAAGCAAGGATGCTTTAGACGACTATATTGTTAAGCTTGCTCACAAGTCTGGTAAGCATGTTAGTTCAGCTTTCCCAATAGTTGACGCAATGTTGTTTGGCAAACATAGGCTTGCAGCAAGCTTCC
>Ga0078972_1010425_pt1 | contig 17380 bp, 16 predicted proteins | sample YelNatPaOPGAMG01_FD_67568 | JGI IMG/M metagenome (GOLD analysis project Ga0078972, IMG submission 67568) | Hot spring thermophilic microbial communities from Obsidian Pool, Yellowstone National Park, USA - OP-RAMG-01 (SPADES assembly) (version 2) | ecosystem: Environmental > Aquatic > Thermal... | reverse complement strand
TTCTTCGTCCCCCTCCTCTCATGAGCCCGAGGGAGTAGGGCACCACACACCCCCCCCCCCCCCGGGGGGGGGGGGGGGGGGGGGGGGGGGGGGGTAAGTACAATGCAGACAAGGAGTTCTAACCCCCCACCCTAACCCTCCCCCACAGGGGGGGAGGGAACAAATACAACTCCCTCCCCCACAGGGGGGGAGGGAACAAATACAACTCCCTCCCCCACAGGGGGGGAAGGAAAAGTCCGCCAGCCCGAAGGACACGAGCCGGTAGCAACAAAGCTGCCGGCTCGTTTGGTTTTCGGGCCCGTTCCGTTTGTAACGCCTGTTCGTTGTACACCGCGATTGCCTTGTTGCGAAATCGTATTGACTCCCAAATTATCTAAATTTACTATTTAACCCAAAGCCGCCAAGCTGTTCAAATAAGCGAGGCGGCTGTGTGGAAGTTCGATTCATTTCAAGGCATTGGGAGGGCAAGAAATGTACAGTATGGTTCTGATGGCTGCTCTGACCGCCGGCACTGCGACGCCCGATTGTCACGGTTGTTGCGGCTGGGGCGGCTGCGGCTGGGGTTGGGGTTGCTGCGGCTGTTACGGTGGCTGGGGCTACGGTTGCTGGGGCTGCTTCGGTGGTTGCTATGGTTGTTTCGGCGGCTGCTACGGTTGTTGGGGCGGCTGCTACGGTTGTTGGGGCGGCTACGCCAGCTGGGGCTATGGGACGCCGACTTATCCAGGAACGGTTTCTCCTGGCGGCGCAGCTCCGGGGACGATGGCGCCCTCCGGCGAACAGCTAGCACCGCCCACAGAGGAAAAGAAACCCAAGAAAGAAGGCACCATGCTCCCGACCAACAAAGCCAAACTCGTCGTTGAGCTGCCGGCCAACGCCAAGCTGTTCATCGATGACAAACCGATGAAAGTCACCTCAGGTCTGCGCTCTTTCAACACGCCGGAGTTGGAGCCGGGACAGGCTTACTACTACATGGTGCGCGTTGAGACTATCCGGGACGGCAAACCGGTTTCCCAGACGCGCCGCGTCATCGTTCGCGCCGGTCAGATCGCCCGCGCCGACTTCAAGGACATGGAGGCGGATACGGTGCGAACCGTGCAGGCCAAATAGCCCTATCTCGTAGTGTGCCGCAGCATTTTGGCGAGCGGCGTTGCGTATTGCATCTTGGAGCGTACCCAACTCCGCTCGCCGCCTGCTGAGAGCATTTCCAATACAGGACTCAGCAGGGTTCCGTAAGGCTCAACGCGGCGCTAGGACAGATCAACACACATAGACCACAACTAACACAATCCAAAGGCCGTTCCAGATACGGTGTCGCACCGCGCATGGCCAGGCAATGGGTAGGACAGATAGCCACACAATCGGTACAGCCGTTGCACCGCGTCTGGTCCACCAGGGGCAGTTCGATCATGTTTCGCCTCCACGGGCCGACACGGTAGGTTGATATTGCACCATGAGGCTGAGGACGATTCCCTCCAGTTGCTCGCGGGTGTATGGCGGCAGCAACACCCAGCGGGCCCCCAGATCCCAGGCCAGAGCAGACAAGCCGTGTGGTTCGCTGTCGGCAATGAGGACGACGGCCGCATCCGGGTGCAGCCAGGTCACCTGTTCCAACAAGGTCATCTCGCGCTCCATATCACGGCTGAGTCGTAAAAGCAGCACGCCCGGTCCACCGCGATCTAACAGGCGCAAGACCGCCGACGGCTGGCGTGGCTGGCGCAGCAGCCAATTGTTTTGGTCGGCCAAACGCTGCAACAGGGACGCCAAGCGACGATCGGTTTCATAGACAAGCAATTGCGGATAATGCATGTCTTATTCCTCGCCTAGATCTTCTTCGTCTTTTTCCGTGTCAGCGATCCCCAGTTTGTTCATGCGCCGCCACAGACGCGGCCGAGGAATGCCCAAGAGCCGGGCCGCGCGGGCCTTACGTCCCCCTACGCGCTGCAAGGCCAGCTGAATCAAGCGCCGCTCTGCTTCTTCGAGGAGATGTTCCAAGGGCAGCGATTTATCGACTGGGGGTGGCGGCGGTTCACGATACACGGCGCGACGCAGCTCGGTGGGAAAGTCAGAAGCGCGCAGTTGTTCGCCGCGGGCATGGGCGCAGGCAATACGCAGAACGTTGTACAATTCGCGGAGATTGCCGGGCCAGGAATAGCTGCGCAGCAGCGCCCAAGCGTCGGCACTAAGACTGGTGATAGGTGTCTCCCGGCCGGCGCAGGCGCGAGGCAGCAAGCGCCCGACCAATAAGGGCAGGTCAGCCAACCGTTCGCGCAGCGGCGGCACTTCGATCACCAAGGCCCCCAAAGCGCAGGCCAGTTCCTCGAGCATCCGGCCAGAACGCACCGCTTGCACGAGTGGCGTCGTGCAGCCGGCGAAAATGCGCGGCCCTAGGGCGCCTTCGGGACTGGGGCCCTCAGAGACCGGCCGAAATATCCGTTCACACAGAAGCAGCTGCACGTCGCGCGGCAGATAGGCTGGCTCACGCAGATAAACGGCGGCTAAACCTCGAACGCCTGGATTGCCCGACTCACTGGGGTGGAACAGCAGGTTGGAAATGGCGGCGGGCGGCAGATAGCGGCAATCAAGGACCGCACACGCGCCCTCCCGGCAGGCGCTCAAATAGTGGATGGTCCGTGCCAATGTCTGCTTGCCTGTCCCTTCTTCGCCCAGGAGCAATACGGGCGTCGTCACCTGACTGGCCAAACGTACCTGCTCGACCAGACGACGCAGGCTCGGCAGCGAGCTGGCCCAGGCGTCCAGTCCGAAGCGCTCCATGCGCTGCTGCCGTAGATTGACCAGCTTCTCGGACAAAGGCTTGTCCCGGAGCCGCTCCACCGCCTGTACGGGCCGGATACGTCCGACGATCAGATAGCCACCCTGTTCGCCTTGTTGCAACAAAGGGAGAAACTCGACTTCCCACCATACGGCCACGTCTGCGCCGCGGCCGTAAAGAAGCGGTGTTGTCCCAGCTTCTTTACCGTCGCCGCCCAGATGGAGAGGGGACAAGGGCACCAAACGGCGAACGCGTCCGCAGGCGCCGCGCCGCACTTCCGGCGGCGGCGTCAGGGCATGAGCCACGATCTCTTCGACAGAATCGTTTGCCGAGACCGGCTGAGAGCGGCGGCAGACGAGGACGTGCGCTTGCTCCTTGGCCATGCCTGTCAGCGTCTCCCAGGCATGGTTGACGAACAGCAGACGGCCGCGACGATCGAGCACAAACAGCGGTTCGGCGCAGTGTTGAAAGAACGCTTGCCAACGAAACTCCTTGGCCAAACGCCGCGGCGGGCGAGGGATGTCCGCTCCGGAGGATGTCGGCGCAGCGCTTGGAACTTGCTCACTCATGGCGCCTGTTCGCTCAGATTCAGGTCGGTCGCTGTTGCATGTTCAGGGCGATAAAGAAGACAGCGAGGACAAGGGCGGCAAGTACAGCAAGAAAAACGGAGTTGAAATAGTGCAGAATATACAGCACAATGCCGATGGCGCCAAGGAAAAGCGCCAAGCGTAGGCCCCAGCGCACCGCTTCGTACAGGATGGCTCCCCATTCCTCGAAGCGCGTAGCGCTGTAGACCAAGCTGATAAGGACGATCAGCAAAGGCAGTTCCACAAAGTAAATATTGTGTCCGGGTAGTAGGGTGTGCATATCTGCTTACCTGGTCGTTTTGTCTTCTTCCGTATCGGTGGGTGGGAATGCTGGGCCGGCTAGCGCGTCGTAAATTACCATGACGTTGAGCACGCCGGCGACAACGGTGAATACCCAGGCCAATTCCAGCAATTTATCGCCGCTGGTATGCACGGCATTGAGGGCAGCCTCGCTAGGGGTGCGTTCGAAATTCCCCAGCAGAGGATCGCCCTGCTCTTGCCGTCGATCATAAGTGAGATATTGCCAAATGGCCGGCCAAGCGGCGATGCCTACCCAGAATTGGCCGGCGAACTGCGGCCGATTGTACAGATTGGCCGCCAACGTCGGCAGATGAAACGGATTGTTCTGCTCGGCGGTGTCCGGCAAATAGACGTTGCTGCTAACTGTATAGGTTTCCACGTCGTCGCCGTGCTTGAGCTGGACCGTGCCGCTGCCGAGATAAACGCCGACGAAAAACAGCGTGTAAATGCAGACAAAAAACAGAATGCCTTTGCCGATGCGGCCCTGATAGATCTGCCCCAAGCCGGGGATAAGATAACTGAGCACGGCGGCGGTCGGATCGCTGGGGCGATCCGGTAGTAAGAAGGAGTTTGCAGACGAAGCAGCGCTGGACATGAGTTCCCTCGGTGTTCAAGTTTTGGCTTTCGGTTTTCGGCCTCGTCCCTTATTGGAAAAGCGAAAGCCGAAAACCGAAAATGATAACATCATTTTACCAGCGGCACTCACCGGCTCCAACCCATTCCCATGCTGAGGGCAAGAGCAAGAGCGGCAGCCAGGCATGTCAGACCGATGAAGCCGAGCACCACTCGTCCGCGCCCACACAGCCAGTGGCCCGGAGCACCCAAGGGAGTGAGGCAGGCATCGAACCCTTGGTTGAACCACACCAGCGGCAGCAGCAGAAGCTGCAACAGGGCGAGAGGAGCGTCTGCTGCCTGAGTTCGGGGTGCAGGGTCCGGAATACTCAGAGATGTTTCCGTCTTCGGCAGAGGGGCCGGCGGCTCGATGGTCGCTGCCAACTCCGGGGTTTCCAGAGGCGTTGGTTCGGGAGGAGGCTCAACACTGGGGCGGGGCCTAGGGAGGGGCGGCTTTTTGTTATGGGCCTGATGCCAACTCTCGGCCAGGGGCGGCCAGGTCGAGGCCGACGGTTGCCAAGTCGAGCGCAGCGGGACCCATGCCTCGGCCTCTCTGGTTTCCGGGACCGGCGGCGCGGCTGGCGCTTCGGGCAGCGCCACCGGCGCGAGCCGCGACGCCGTCATCGGTGGCCGCGGCTCAAAGCCAGATGCCGGCGGCAACGGTCGTGGGCTGGCTGTCTCCACGACCGTGTAGGAAATCGGCGGCATAGCTATCCGCTGCCGGCTGTCGGCTGTCGGTTGGCCGCTGGTTGGCGGACGCGGTTCGGAGTCGGTCGGCAGTTCGCCACTGGTGGACGGCTGCTGACCGAGGGCCGCGGACGGTCCTTCCAGCTTTGCTGGTTCCGGTTTATCCAGCGGATGGACCGGCAGCTCCAACATGCGCTGGAGCAGGGCATCAAGTTCATCGAGCTGTTGCCGCGTCGGGTTCAGCGTCCTGGCCGCGCGCGGCGACACGGATGTAGTCATGGCACGTCCCTTTCCCCCTCGAGACGAAAATCCGCAAGTCGAAATCTACAATCAACCAGAAATAGAATAGAATCAACTATTTGAAGCACAAATCCTCAATCTGTCCGTGGCGAGAGTGGCGCCTTTCGGACTTTGGATTTTGGATTATCACTTTTCCCGTGAAGCGGGTGGGGACATTAACAAGGATGGCCGAGCGATTCTACGTCAATTGTCCGTTGAGGCCGGGGCCGGTGGTTATCCAGGGCGCCGAGGTGCATCATCTCGCCGTGGTTTGCCGTTTCCGCCTGGGCGATGCCGTCTGCCTGTTCAACGGCGACGGCCATCAGTATCCCGCGCGCATCGAAAAAATCAGCCGTGACGAGGTAATGCTGGAAGTATTCGCGGTCGAAAGTCCGGCCCGCGAACTGCCCTTCCGCCTGGACGTGGCCGCGCCCTTGCCGCGCGGCGATCGGGCGCAATTTCTGCTTGAGAAGCTAACCGAGTTAGGGGTCACTTCCTTCACCCCGTTGCGGACGGCGCGCAGCATAATCCATCCATGCAAGACCAAGCTGGGTAAATGGCAGCGCTACGTCATCGAAGCGAGCAAGCAGTGTGGCCGTAACGTCCTTATGGAAGTACGGCCCTTGCTTGAATGGCCCGCCTTCTGTAGCAGGCCGGAGTTGCCGCCACGCCGAATTCTCGCCCATCCCGGCGGCGAAAAAAAGTCGCCGGAACCATTGGGGGATACCGTGGTGGCGGTCGGGCCGGAGGGCGGATTCACGGAGGAAGAAGTTGCTCAGGCGCGGGAGATGGGCTGGCGCTTGCTGGACTTGGGGCCGCGCATCCTGCGCGTCGAGACCGCCGCCATTGCACTCGCTGTGCTCTTCGGATAAAAGGCTTGCGGTTTCCGCTCTTTGCGCTGTGGAAGAGACAGGTTCGCGCATCCGCGCACACGCCGTTGTGGCAGGCGGCGGGGAAGCCCTTTGTTCGCGTCGTGGCGCCTATTGAATGGCAGTGGCCCTGGGCCTCTTTTCCCGATCGGTTTCCGTTGACCTTTGTTGTCGGCGCACTCAAGATAGAAAAGGCCCTTCAGCCGGGCATGAAAGGAACCATCGCATGAAACGGCTGCTTCGCATTGTAAATGTCCTGGCCATTTTGCTGCTCGCTCCTCTTGTTGTCCTGCTCCGAGCGGAGCCGCCAGGACGCTACACGGTTGGTACGCCTACTGATCCCGGCGGCAGCGGCAAGTTCTATATGGGCCGCGAAATCTCTCTTGTCATGGGACATCAAGGGGCCGGCTGGCTCGAACGACCCGAACGGGAGAAAGAAGAACAACCAAAGAAACTCCTACAGATGCTATCTATCAAGCCGGGCATGGTTGTCGCCGATATCGGCGCTGGCAGCGGTTATTACAGCTTTCGCCTGGCGGAAAAGGTGGGTGCTAAAGGCAAGGTGCTGGCTGTAGACATCCAGAAAGAGATGCTCGACATCATCCGTCAGCGCATGAAAAAGAACAAGGTCGAGAACATTGAGCCGATCCTCGGCACCGATGCCGATCCCAAGCTGCCGGCCAGCAGCGTCGATTTGGTCCTCCTGGTGGACGTTTATCACGAATTCGCGTTTCCTTATGAGATGACGGAGGCGCTGATCAAAGCGCTCAAGCCGGGCGGGCGCATGGTGTTTGTCGAGTTTCGCCGCGAAGACGAAAAAGTGCCGATCCTGTTGGCCCACAAAATGACGGAAAAGCAAGTCCTCGCGGAAATGGCGCCCCATCCGCTCCAACACGTCAAGACGATCGAATCCTTGCCGTGGCAGCACGTCATCATCTTCGAGAAGAAAACAAACAAAACGGAAAACAAACCGGCCCGCAGCGCCAGCCAGAGAGGACCCTCCCTGGTTGGCGCTGTAGGCCGGTAAGTAGGAGACAACCGTTTCTCAGCTGAGCAACAGGCTAGGTTCCCAGCCGTTGCGTTCGGCAGAGGCGCGGAGCTTTTCCAGGGCACGGTTCTGAATCTGCCGTACCCGTTCCTTGCTGATGCGGAGCAGATGGCCAATCTGACGCAGGCTATGCGTGCCATTGCCGCTTAAGCCGAAACGCAAGTCGAGGACTTTGCGTTCGCGCGCCCGCAGGTTCTCCATGAGAAACTGCAACGCTTCTTGACGTTCGGCGTTCTGCTGTTGGGTGGCGCTGTCATTGTCCGGCATCGCCTCCGTGAGCTTGAAATCGCTGTCGTCGTCGAGGACGGCGTTGAGAGAGACTGGGGTGCGTGTGGCCGTTTGCAGATGGGTCAGATGCTCCAGACTGCTGCCGGTGCGTGAGGCCAACTCCTGCGGGCTAGGCAGGTGCTTGCCGCCGTGGGCCAGCGCCTCCGACTCCTGTTGGAGCAAACCGAGTTCCTGCAAATGGTGCGGCGACAGGCTGACCAGGTGACTCTGGCGGGCGACGGCGATCTGCAAGGTCTGGCGAATCCACCAGGTCGCATAGGTAGCCAAACGAGTACCGTGGCTGACGTCGAAGCGGTCGATGGCCTGCATCAGCCCGCAGACCGCTTCTTGGAGCAGATCGGCATAACTAAGGGCGTGGTGGCGGAACCGCTTGGCCACATGAGCGGCCAGGCGGATGTTGGCCGAAGCCAGCCGATGCTTTAGGTGAATGTAACGGTCGTGCAGGCGGCGAACAGCGGCAACCTTGCGAGCTTCGTTATCGCAATGGTCGCGGATGAACTGAGCCATGGGCCAAGGCTCCAGAGCGGGGCGATGCTGGCGGAGGCGAGAGAAGTTGCGGATGAGCACCCGCACCAGTTCGCTCTTGATCTCCCAAAAGTCGGCGAGGAGTTCGCGTTCTTCTTCCGGGGTGAGCAAATCCGAAGAGTAAATCATGGTGGGTGGCGCCATGGCTCTGCTCTCTTCGGTCCTGGCTTGGCGCTTCCGGCGTCGCGTCTTCATGGCCGTCTTTCCCTTCCCTACTTTCTAGAGGCTGATCGAGACTCGTCCCCAAATAAATAAAATGTTGAGTTGCTGCCACTCCCATGAGCGACAACAAAAACTACCCCCCCGCCCCAACCCGAAAACCACGCGAACAGCCGCGCGGGCCACGGTTGGGGTCGGCTTGTGTCACGATGCGGTCGGAGTCCAGAATACAAGACAACACGCCGCGCCTGTGCGGGCCGTCAAGGCAATTGCACGAGAAAACTTCCTCCATGAGGGTCGCCCAACTCAGGCCGGCGCATGGGGCATCCGGACGCGGACTCTACCGCTTGGGAGAAGACCACCGTTCGGTTCGCAGTCCGTTGCGGCCGTATGGGGGCGTAGGGGTGGCCCCTCCCGGTTCTTCCTAACGTGTCGCGCTATTGTAAAGGTCTGATGATGCTATATCAAGATTTTTTATTGAAATTACGAAAAAGACTTTTGGGAACACTTCTTCCCATTTTGCCTTCGCCACGGGAGGAGCAGGAAGTACCCGCGCCCTGGGGAGGCTCTTTCGAGGAGCGCCCATGCCCTTGCCCTCGTCCGGCGTTTGGTTTTCGCGCCCGCGCAAGCTAGAATGGTCGTATCCCTCTCTTTTCGGCATTCGGATACGCCGGTTGGTTGCCAGGAGTCGCTTGTGAAGGCCCCCAAATGCACCCTCTTGATCGTCGATGATGAGCCTTATGTCTTACCGGCACTGAAGGCCCTAGCGGCAGAGGAATTTGAGATCTACACCGCAGACTGCGCCGAGGCGGCTCAGGTTGTTTTCGCGCACCATCCAATTGACGTGATTCTGACCGATCAGAGGATGCCGCGCCAGAGTGGCATTCAGCTGTTGGAATGGGTCCGCCAGCATTATCCCCGCACCGTTCGTTTGCTGATGACCGGCTACGCTGAGCTGGAAGATACTATCGACGCCATTAACCGCGGCCAAGTTTATCATTACCTGCTCAAGCCCTGGCGTCCCGAAGAACTACTGCAAGTCCTCCGCAATGCCGCAGAAAAACGGTTACTCGAACGCAGCCGCGATCAACTTCTCGAACAGCTGCGGCAGCTCAACAGCGAACTGGAACAGCGCGTCCTCGAACGGACCCGGGCCTTGCAAGAGGCCAATCAACTGCTGGAGCAACGGGCCCGTGAATTGGAACATTTGGCACTGACGGATCCTTTGACCGGCCTTCTCAACCGTCGCGCTATGGAAGAGTTGGCTCGCTTTGAACTGAAGCGCCATGCCCGCTATCCCGGCGCCCTGACGATCGGGCTGATCGACATCGATCGCTTCAAAGAGATCAATACACGCTTTTTGCTCCCCGGCGGCGATGAGGCGCTACGCGGCCTGGCGCGCATCTTGACCCGTTCGCTGCGCGAGGTGGACTCGGTCGGCCGCATTGGCGGCGATGAGTTTCTCATTATCGCGCGGGAGACCAACGAAGAAGGGGCGAAACGGCTGGCCGAACGCATTCGTGCTACCGTGGCCGCAACGCCCATTCCCTACGGCGATCAGGTAATCCACATTTCGGTCAGCGTCAGCTTCGCTGTGGCCGAGGCCGAAGTGCCTGTCGATTTCGACACCATGTACCGAGCGGCCGCCAGCGCTATCAAGAACGCCAAGGACAACGGACGCAACTGTTTCTCCGTGAGCCGCGTCTCGGCGCTGCTATCCATCTAAGAGCGCAGCTAGCGGGGCTGACAGCTGCCGCGCCGCCTGCCGCGTTTGCCCTGCCAGACGCCCGAAATCGCTCAGCAGCTTGGGGCGACGCAATACTTGCACCGCCAGCCGCAGCCACGAAATGCGCTCGCGGCGCAACAACGCAACCAGACAAGGAGAAAGAGCGGTTTGCCAATCATCCGAGATGACGCGCAGACAAGCGAAGGGAACGTTGTGCTCATGACAGAGGCGGGCGGCGACGGCGCTCTCCATGTCCACGGCGAGTGCTTTATACTGTCGCCCTAGCCGTTGCTTTTCCTGCGGGTCGCTGACCAACTCCCGCATCGTGAGCAAACGGCCGGCTGCGAAGGCCCCCTCGGCCCATGCGGTGGGACGAAGCGCCGGCCAGCAGTGGCCCTGTGCATCGGCCACTTCGGTAGCCAGCACAAGCTCCCCGACGCGCTGCTCTGGTTGAAGCGCTCCGGCAAAGCCGGCGGACACCAGTAAACGCGGGCGATAGACAGCATCGCCCCAGCGCGGCCCATTCAAGCACCAGTGCAAAGCGGTTTCCATCGCGGTCGCTCCAACGCCCGTTTCCAGCATCAGTACTGTTGCACCGGAGTGATGAGGGCCTCCTCTTTTTCGAGGACCACGCAATTGAGCACGACAAGGAACGCCGACAAGACGCTGTTGAACCGGGTGCAGGCGCCGAAAGTATAGCGACTCGCGGCGCAGGGCGAAGACTACACAGGGGACCGAGATGATGCTTTCCGCTGCCATCAGAACAGTTGCCACATCAGCATTTTCAGGCTGTCGCCCATCCGCTTGTTGACCCCCAAGGCCGCGGACGGTTCGTAGCCGCAGTGAACCATGCAATGTTCGCAGCGCGGATCTTTGCCGTAGCCGTATTTGTCCCAAGCGGTGTTTTCCATCAGATCATGGAAGGTCGCATGATGTTCGTCGGTGATGAGATAGCACGGTCCTTTCCAGCCTTTGACGTTGCGCGTTGGGTTGCCCCAGGCAGTGCAAGTCAGCTCGCGTTTGCCGCTGAGAAATTCCAGGTAAACCGGCGACGACATCATGCGATATTTGCTCAACAGCTTCTCGGCCTGTCGGAACTTGGCGCGAATGTCGTCGCGACTCAAGAATATCTCCGCCGCCCCCTTGGGATTGGTCTGATGGACCGCCGCGTAGCCGTAGGCCGGCGATAGCATGAAGCCATCCACGTTCAACTTCGTCAGATAAGCGAACAAGCGGTCGATCTCGTCGAGGTCCGTTTCCTTGTAAATCGTAGTGTTGGTACAAACGAAGAAGCCGGCGCGCTTGGCAGCGACAATGCCTTCGATGGCGGCCTTAAAAACTCCCTTGCGTTCCACGGCCAGATCGTGGGTTTGTTCCAGGCCGTCCAGGTGGACGTTGAAGAAAAAACGGCTCGTCGGTCGAAACTCGTGCAAGCGTTTGGCAATGAACATGCCGTTGGTGCAGAGGTAAATGTGCTTGCGCCGCTTGAGGATGCCGTGGACCAAGGCGCCGATTTCGGGGTAGATGAGTGGTTCGCCGCCGCAGATGCTGACGATGGGAGCGTCGGCTTCATCGACGGCTTGTAGGCACTCGGCGACGCTCAGCTTCTCCTTGATGGTCTGTGAATATTCGCGGATACGGCCGCAGCCGGTGCAGGTCAGATTGCAAGCGTGCAGCGGTTCGAGCATCAGCACCAGTGGAAAGCGCTTTTGCCCGGCCAATTTTTTGCGCGCCATGTAACCGACCATGCTGGTCGTCAGACTCAGCGGAAAACGCATGAGGGCCTCCTTGGTCGCTGTTTCGCTGCCAGGCCTAAGTTGCCCTATCCCTGGCGGCGAAACAGAAGTTACTCGTCCGGCGGAAATTGATAACTGAACACGGCCGCCGATGAACCGACCATCTGTTGATAGCGCGCCAAGGCCATGAGAGGGAAGTACAATCGATATAGATGATATTTCAAGTAGAAAACTTTGGGAAAGCCGGTCCCTGTGAACGGCCCTTCGCACCAGTTGCCGTTAGCGTCTTGCGTGTGGAGCAGATAAGCAATGCCGGTACGGACGGCGTCGCTGTCGCCTTCGCCCGCGGCGAGCAGGGCGAGCAAGGCCCAGGCGGTTTGCGAAGCGGTCGGCGCGCCCTGGCCGGCGAGGGTCGGATCATCGTAGCTGCGGCAGGTTTCGCCCCAGCCGCCGCCCGGCTGCTGTACCTTTTGCAGCCAAGCCACGGCACGGCGGACCATTCCATCTTCCATGTCGAAACCGATGCTGCTCAACCCACACAACACCTGCCAGGTGCCATAAAGGTAATTGACGCCCCAACGGCCGATCCAGCAGCCGCGTGCATCCTGGGTTTTCCGCAGAAAATCGAGGGCCCGTCTCACCCGTGGATGGTCGATGCCGAAACCGTAATGCCCCAGAGCTTCGAGGACCCGCGCTGTGATATCCGGACAACTCGGATCGAGCATGGCGTTATGATCGGCGAAGGGAACGCGCGTCAGCACTTCGCGGTTGATGTCGCGATCAAACGCCGCCCAGCCGCCGTCGCTGTTCTGCATCCCCAAGAGCCAGCGTAAACCGCGCTCCACGGCGGGCCGACCGTGCGGCGTGTCTGCCTCTCCGGTCTTGGCCAGGGCCATGAGGACCATCGCCGTATCATCGATGTCGGGATAGAAAGCGTTGCGATACTCAAAAAACCAGCCCCCTGGTTCCAGTCCCGGGTTGGTCAAACTCCAGTCGCCCTTCCGTCGCACTTCTTTGGTCAACAGCCACTGGATGGCACGCTGAATTGCTTCCCGTACCTTACCCTCTTCCAAGTGGAGAGAGGCTAAGAGAGGGGCGGCGTCGGCCAGTGCGTTCACCGTCAGGGCCGTGTCCCAAACGGGCGAGAAGCACGGCTGCAAGCGCAAGGTGTCTTCTTCCTCGATCATGAGAGCACTCAGCTGGGCCAAGGCCCACTGCATTTCCGGGGCGTCGTCGCGGACACCGAGACAGCGAAAAGCGATGACGGTGTAAACCATAGGCGGAAAGATGGCGCCAAGGCCGTCGCTTTCTTGCAGGTGCTCGCACATCCATGCAGCGGCACGCTTGAGAGCGAGACGGCGGATCGGCCCCAGCCACGGCTCGATCCTCTTGTAGAGCCAATCGACGCCAAGAAAGAAATTCGTCCAACTCAGCAAGCGCCCCGACGGCTTTGCCGGCCACAGCGGGGTATCCGGCGCTTGCAGGAAGAGTTCGGCGATCCCTTTCTGCGCTGGCAGCCGCCGTATGGGCTTGCAGGCCGAGAAAATGCTGAGCGGCACGACGATGGTGCGTGTCCAACTCGACATGGCATAGAGATTGATGTAAAACCAGCGGGGCAACAACACCATCTCCGGCGGCACCGAGGCGCAATTGGCGTAGGGGAACTGCCCAAGCAGGGCGAGGTAGAACTTGGTGAAGCTGTTGCAGCCCGCAGCGCCGCCCAAGGAGCGGATCACTTCCCGAGCGCGGCGCATGTAGGGGGCCTCCGCATCATGACCGGTCAACTTCAGGGCGAAATAAGCCTTAACGGAGACGCTGAGATCAGCCGGCCCGCCGGGATAATTGTTCCAGCCGCCTTCCGGCATCTGCTGCTGGAGAAGGTAGTTCGCTGCCTTGCGGCATACGTCTTCCTCCTCGCGCCCCAGAAAGGCCATTAGCAGAATATATTCGGATTCCAGAATGGTGTCGCCTTGCAATTCGCCGACCCAGTGGCCATCTGCTTGCTGCTTGTCGAGCAAGCAATGGCAGGCGCGTTCCATAGCGCGATACAACGGAGAGGAGCGCCTGCTGCTATCCTTGCTAGCGCTGCGAGTTGATAGAGGCGGCATCGGCCGCGTGCGCAACTGTGATCCGTTCACGGGAATCCTTTCCGCTTCTGCGACTCTCTACCTCGGTTCCCAAGGCCCCCGTAATGTACCCTGTCGCTGCGAAGCGCCGCAAGAGGAACTGGCGGCAACAGGGCTGCCGCCGGATTTCGGCAAGCAGGGTTGCATGGGGGCGAGCGGGGTTGCGTCAGCGCCCCGAGAGGGAGGTCGCAGTGTGCTAACACAACCTCGCTCGCCAGAACTATCGGGGAGTTTTCCTACTTCGCCACGCGCAGCAGCACAGATTTAGCTGCATGTTCGGTGTTCTTACCCTCTCGTCGGGCCAGCACCACAAACGGATGCGTCATTTCCTGGACCCACGGTTCCGCATAAATGGTGATGGTCCGGGTCGTTGCCTCGGGCGTGATGAGGATGCCGTTGAGGCCAATGTCCAGCACATGAACGCCATGCGGTAGCCCCTTCACATCGAGCGGAATGCGCCCCTTGAAGCCGTTGCGCCGTTCGACTTTCACCGTCAGCCGTACTTCGCTGCCGGGCTTGACCGTCACTTCGGATTGCTCTGTTGTGGTGACAATATCGCCGGGTTCGACGAGCTGGGGCACTCCCCCCGTCGCTTCGCGCACTACTGGCTTGCCGTCGATGACGGCCTGTGCGACCAACTTGAGCGGCGCTGTCGGCGAGCGGGATTGCGTTAGCGTCCCGCGGGGAGCGCCTGGTTCGGCGAAGAAGGCCAGACTTGTGCTGTTTTCGTGAGCGGGGATAGTCGTGGCCGGAGCATGGAAGCCAGGCGGCAGGTTCTCTAAGCGGACTTCGATGGGGCCGTCAAACTCATCGCGGCGGTCGGCGTTGATCTGGAGCGCCACAGCGCCGCCCTTGCTGACCGCAGGCGCCGAGGGACTGAAGCTGATGTGGAAGTCGGGCCGCGGCGGCCGTACGGTCAACTGATAGGCATGGCGCGGGCTGCCTTGGCCGCGGGCGTCGCTAATGCGTACCTGATACACACCGTCTGCAGGCGGATCGAAGACCAGACGCGAGTCTTTGCCGAAGGCGCCGCCGCCGTCGTCATTACGATAATAGAGAGTGACTACAGGCAGACCATTGGGCGGAAACACCGTGCCGGGAGGATGGATCGCTACCTTGTATATGGGCTGACCGAGCGGATGAAACGTCGGCGTGGTGCCCAGATAGCCGCGCCGTCGTCCGCCCAGGCTCCAAAAGCGGCAATCGTCATCTGGATTTTTCGGCAGTTCCCAAATGCGGATCAGCTCGTTGCCAAGCAGCATGTAATCATCCATCGCCAGTTCACTCCAGGACTCAATGCGGATGCCGGTCGTGGCCGAATCGTGATCGCGGAAGATGGTGTAGGTCTTGGCCAGCGAGCGGAGCGTAGCCCAGGGCAGCGGTTGGCCTTGGGCGTCCAGGATTTCGATCACCGAATCAAGCAGCGAGCCGATACGGTGGGCGTAGACTTCCAGCAGCAGCCGTTGGCCTTTCTTGGCCTGGAACCGCCACGTCTGCGTCGCGCCGGGCTGGTCGATACGTCCGTTGGCCGTGCCGGGGACCGGGATCGTCGCCTCCGGCGCGAAGGCGACTTGCGGGAATTCATCGACGCGCACGCTCGGATTGCCAAGGATTCCCTTGGGGAGCGGCACGGCAATACGCGACCCTGGAACGGCATCTGTAGGCACTTGCAGAGACACGGCGCGTGTAGCGCCGAGATGGACGCCCTCCAGATAGATCTCCGCCTGGGTGCCGCGCGCTACGCCAAGCGGAAAAATACTGGTCACAATCGGGATATCACCTATCGTCAGCTGGTATTTCATTCCCGGATCGCCGCGGTATTCCCGATCGCGGACGCCAAGCGCATATACGCCGGCCTTCGGACAGATGTAGCCGAGCAATCCTTGGGCGCTCTCGGCGAGGACACGGCCCTCCGCGTCGGTCAGTTGCAGGACCACGTCGAGTTTGGCCTCGGCAAGGGGCTTTATCACCACGCCCAGTTCCTGTCCTGACTTCGCTTCGAAACGATAGTAATCCACCGCGCCAGCGCGTTCGATGCCGCCGTGGATCGTCGCCGGCAGCTTGATGTACTGACCAGTGCGTGGCGAATCATTCGGTTCTTTTTCGGCGAGGGGGGGCTTGGGCTTGAGCGGCAGCAGTTCGGACTGCGGCTTGCCCGTCGCCGCATCGAGCAAGACAAGGACGCCATCGTAGCGTCCCAGGGCCAGTTGCTTGCCGTCGGGCCGGACGGCGAAACTCAGGACCGTCTCAGGCTGGCGTTCGTAGACTTTGCGTTCGATCATGCGGGGGGCGTCCCAGGCCTTGACGGTGCGGTCTTCGCTAAGCGAATAAAGCGTTTCGCCATCCGCCGTGTACATTAAACACAATACAGGCGCTTCATGGGCAAAGACGGAATGTACGATGCGGCCGCCGTCGCGGGACACCTGCCACACACGGATGCTCTTGTCTACTCCGGCTGCCGCCAAGCGACGGCCGTCAGCACTCCAAGCGACGGCGTATACCCAATCGGTAGACTCGCCCAGGGTATACAGCCGCCGGCCTGTCGCCGTGTCCCAAACCTTGACAGCCCGGTCGGCCGCCGCCGAAGCGAGCCATTTACCATCGGGGCTGAAGGCGATGCCATAAACGGCATCGCTGTGGTCCTTGAGAACGTGCAGTTCCTTTTGTGCCGCCGTGTCCCACAGTTTGATGAGTCGATCGTACCCGCAGCTGGCAAGGACTTTACCATCGGGGCGGAAGGCTAGATCGTAAATGACATCGGTATGCGTGCCGAGGACAGGGCCTGTCGGTGAGCAGGGTGTAGCAACACCCTGGTTGACGGCGTACAGCCGTACTTCATGCGTTTCGCCCATCGCACTGCAAGCAACGGCAAGTTGTCGGCCGTCGCGTGAAAAGGCCAGGGCCGTGATGCGCGGCGGCAAGCCGTCGAGCTTCCCTTGCAAATCGCCGGTGGCCGCGTCGAAGAAATATACCGTGCCGCGACCGCCGGCTGCCAACACGTGCCCGTTCGGATGATACGCCAAGGCGGCGACTGGCGGCGCTGCCGCTATTTTCGGTCGGATCTCCGGCACCGCCAGGCGAATGGCTCCATCCTCTTTGGCCCCGGCGTCAACCCACCTACGCAACAGGGCAATTTCCTCCGGTCGCGGCTGTTTCGCCTTCTTCGGCGGCATAAACGGCTTAGCTCGGTGTTCGACGAGGTGGACAATGCGGCTGGTGTCGGCTTTGCCGGGCGTCAACACCGCCCCGTTGTCGCCGCCTTGCCGCAGACCCTGGTAGGTTTCCAGGTTTAGCCCGCCTTTAGGCTCTTCGTGATTATGGCATTCAAGGCAATAGCGCGCGAAAAAAGGTTTGATCTGCTGCGTATAAGTGACCGGTCCCGCACCGAAGCAGACGAGGGGGAACGCAGTCAACAGCCCGATCAAAAGAAACGAACGAAGCATCCCCATAAGACAGCCTCTCCCGATGTAATCCTCTTGGCGTTGGTCTCATCCTCCCTTTTATTTATACTGGGCACGGGGAGATTTGACATTTTTTCCCCTTTCCCCCTCACCCCAACCCTCCCTCACAAGGGGGGAGGGAGCCTTGGTTCTCCCTCCCCCCTTGTAGGGGAGGGTTGAGGTGGGGGGCTTGTTTCTCCCTCCCCCTTGTAGGGGAGGGTTGGGGTG
>Ga0078972_1003408_pt1 | contig 17382 bp, 16 predicted proteins | sample YelNatPaOPGAMG01_FD_67568 | JGI IMG/M metagenome (GOLD analysis project Ga0078972, IMG submission 67568) | Hot spring thermophilic microbial communities from Obsidian Pool, Yellowstone National Park, USA - OP-RAMG-01 (SPADES assembly) (version 2) | ecosystem: Environmental > Aquatic > Thermal... | reverse complement strand
TTGTCGGATTTCGAGTCAAGATGCCATTAGTCAGGAGTTTCCCCAAAAAATTATGTAGCGAAGAGGGGTAGTTGGAAAAATGGTCCCCCTTCCTGTTTTTTCTTGGGGAGTATGCCTTTTCCTGATCTGCTAAGAATTGTCTTGATGCCGTATGCAAGGGCATAGTATCGGAAAGTCGGTGCGCCGAAGATGCATTGCGCAGCGTTGATGACATGCATGGCCAAGATCTGAAGCCGGGGACGGTATCCAATACGAACTGCGGTAAAGAATGCGGCTGCCAGGACAAGGGCAGCCATGTTCCGCAGTCGCTCATAGGTCAACACGCGGATGTCCTCTAAGCCGTAGCTCTGTTTGATAAATCGTATAGTATCCTCTATCCGCCAGCGCGTGAGGTAGGCATTTACGACCCACCACACCGCACTGCGGTTTCGCCCCATCGGTTCGGTGGTCAACAGCATGAGCGGCTTTTCTCCGAATCCCCAGGCAACAACCAACCACAAAGGCTTTTCCGGATGTTCGGGCAGAGAGACAGGACAAGCTCCGAAATGAATAAAATACCTTTTTTCTCTTCCGTCCTTTTGTCGAATCACCGTCGCCGTATAGGGGGTCTTGCAGGCCTTGGCCACCTCAAAGGTCTCTCGCTGTTTTCCACCATACAAAACATGCCGGTCTCCTCTCTGCCGAATGATGAAACGAACAGGGCTGCCTTCCTTGAGCAATCGATTATACAGCGTCCGGCGGTCTCCCCCGCGATCCATCACGAATATCCCTCGACCTTCAGTGGCTCGATAAACCCCGTCTATCACCTCCAACAACTGATGATTCTCGCTCACAAAATCCTCGGCATTCTGAGAATAGAGCCGGTGAACCAAAGGAGTAATGTCCCACGAATCCACCTCAGCCCCTATCACGGTATCCACCCAATATCCCTGAGCCTTCTGCTTCTCACTTCCATCACGCACCCCGGCAAGGTGCTCCATCTTCCTCGCATACTTCTTGGTGATATCCGTTGGATCAAGTATCAAAAGCGTGTCCCCCTTAATCCGAGACGCCCCCTCTGCAAGAATTCCTCTGCCAATTGCATCGCCCAAACCCACTCGACCCAAATTGCGCGACAAACGGTCTATCCTCTTCTTCACCGACGCCTTATCCACTAAACTCCGGGCTATCTCGCTCAGACGGACTGAACCCTTCGCCTGTAACCCGTAGAGCATCTCCTCTACAAACCGCTCCACTACCTTGCCCATGCCCTCGGAAAGCTTCTCCGAAAAAGCCCGAATCTGTACTCGCAATTTCACTCCCATTTGATGTACCATATGACAGGACCTCCTTGGTAGGATCGACGATGGTACTCGTCTTTCTTGAAAACCTACCTAGTGAGGTCCTTCTCCCCTTTGCAAGAATTTTCATCATTTTCACTTCCGAAAAAACTCAACCTACCGTCGTCCCTACATAAATCAACTACCACCATCAATTATTGGGGAAAGTTCTGTTTTGTACCAGGAGTTTCCCCAAAAAATTATGTAGCGAAGAGGGGCGGTTGGGAAAACGGTCCCCCCTGCTGTTCTTTCTTGGCGTTCTGGCCAACTGGGGCCGAAACATGATAATGAGGCATAAAAATCGCAGACTGAAGACGTTTTCTTTGCTCAGGAAGTGCAGCATGATCATGTATGAGTTCGATGGAAAAAGGCCCTCTGTGCATCCTCTGGCTTTCGTGCATCCACAAGCGGTCTTGATCGGGGATGTCATCGTGGAGGAAGATTGCTACATAGGCGCCGGCGCGGTTCTTCGCGGCGACATAGGCAGCATACGTGTGGGAAAGGGATCCAACGTGCAGGAGAACTGCGTCATCCACACGTTTCCGCAGGAATCAGCGGTCGTGCATCCCGACGTGCATGTGGGGCACGGCTGCATTCTCCACGGCTGCGAAATTTATCCGCGGGTGCTCGTGGGCATGGGCTCCATCCTTGGGGACGGGGTCAAGGTGCATTCAGACACCGTCATAGGCGCAGGGAGCCTTATCCCAGCCCATACAGAGATACCGGCGGGAAGCCTCGTCATGGGTTCCCCCGCGAGAGTCGTGAAGCCGATAACAGAGGAACAACTCGCACAAATCACGAGCGGGCTGCGCTTCTACGTGGATCTCGCGAGGCGGCATCGGGCTTCTTTACGTCTGTGCACGGGGGCCGATTGATGCAGCGGGCTCGAGAATCAATCACGAACTCCCCGATGCGGGCCGCGTCTCGACAAGCATTTCTACAACTGGCATCGTTCGCAGCCCGCTTCATCAGGCGCGATGCGTCCCAGGGACTGACGGCCATCACCCGTCCGATTCTGGTGCTTTATCGCTTTTTGCCGCACGGCTCAATTCAAACAGCTTGTCCGCGAAGGCCTGGATGATCTCCATTTTGGCCAATTTATTCAGCCAACTGGATGGAATGCCTTTCTTTCCGTAATACGCGCCGGCAATTTGGCCGTACACCGCGGCCGTGCTGTCTGCATCATCGCCCAAATTCACCGCACGCAGACAGCCCTCCTTGAAGCTGTCAGTCTTGTAAAAGGCCCATAAAGCGGCCTCCAAAGACTTCACGACGTAGCCTGAGCCTTTGATCTCCGGGGGCTCTTTGCGCTTGAAAGAGCCCCGCGCGATCTCCTCGATGTCTCTGATCAAAGGCCTTTCTGTCCAGTATCCCGGGGCGGGCGAATACAGCTCTGACAGGAGCTCTTCTTTGCTCACGCCTTGCACGGCCCCGACAATGAGCCCCCCGAGGTATCGACACGCATCAACACAAACTTCGAGCCCGTGGGTCGTCCGGGAGCTGTCTCCGCTGCGCTCCATGGCGACTCGCGGCGTCTTTGCATAAAACAGCGGTACAGGAGCAAGCCTCATGATGGATCCGTTCCCTGCCGAGTGTGGGTCCGTCGCGCCGCAGTATGCTTCCCGGGTCTTCTCGAAGCGCGAGAGGGCGAGAGATACGGTGCGACCTGCGTCGAAACATTCACCATTGCTGCTCAGGTAGCCTTCTCGGCGCCATCGAACATACCGTTCGAGCTGGTCTATCGGGTCAAAGCCTTTTTTCTCGACAAGACTGTCTGCAAGACACAGCGCCATTGAAGTGTCGTCGGTCCACTCGCCGGGTTGGAGATTGAAGGGGCCTCCACCCACCATGTCGGCGACGAGCTCAAACGACCCTGGCGGACTAAATTCCACAGTCGCGCCTATCGCGTCGCCTACTGCCAGCCCAAGGAGACATCCCCTGTATCGCGTCAATCCACTCATGTTCATTTCACTGCTATCCTGTCTCAAAACTTGACCACAAGTTCGCCAGAGCCCCTGTGGAAACAACCGACTTTAGTGGACGATTCTGCTCCTTCTCGACGCAGACGCCATACCGCTCGATCCCCGCCTGTAAGACGCTTGCCCATTTTTCTGAAAAATGCTCATCTGAAGAATATATTGGTCGTATTCCAGACCAGCGCCATGGATGTCCGGAGCTTCGAGACGAAAATCGACGCCGAGGGCCACAGATTTTCGCGCCTCGACTTTTGCTTCCATGGCTGATTGCAAGACCTTGGAGGTAATGGCCCGCCGGGAACTGTGCGCCGTCGTCTTCCCTTGGTGCGCGGTCTCCAAGGCGTCCATGACGTAGCTATTGACGAGCTTCTCAAAGGTCTTTTCAAATGTGCTGAATTTTCCCAAAATGTCAATGCCCACGAAAACCCCGTCGATAAATACCGCCATCCCCACCTGATTGCTCACCACGTGAAACGCGGGGAGGTAATCGGCAGTCGACTCTCTGCACGACTCGTAAAGGTCTGCCATGGCCATGGTGGGAGATCTCCGGGCCGACATGCGGTCATACTTGCCCTCTATCTCGCGCCAGACCTCTCCTTGGTCGGATCGGAAGCGCTCCCCTCGGCGCAGGTTCATGGTCACTGTCTCTGCCTTCTTGTTCCTGAGATAGGCGCTCATGGCTCGGGCTTCGCTCCCGAATCTTGGACTCCGATAGGACCACCTGCCTTGTTCCACGCAAGATACCGGGATGATCGTCTCGGATTGCGGCGCCAACAAAATCGTCGCGTTCAAAACACGATTCTGTTTTGCGCCCACGAGTTCCTCTCCGTCAAGCATGAGCACTTTGCGGTCTGCGCGGTTTCTCACCCGCAATTCCGGCACCGAACCTCCCTCGGTGACTTCTGTCACGACCAAGAGGTCTTGCTCCAACGCCTCGTCCATGGTCAAGAAGTCAACAGCCGCCTCGCGGGCGCAAAGCAGGCAATACAGCGTCATGTTGTGATGAGATTGCCTCGCCCCTACCTTGATCTCGCTCAAAAAATCGTTCACTGGCTTATACATGGTCTCCTCTCCTTGATGGTGATGCCCCCATCGTGGCAGAGGCTTGTGTCATATAAGGACAAAACGCGAACTTTTTTTTCACAGGCGCTACTTTTTTTTCGAATCCCAGCCATTGTGCATCCATCTCGTTGTAGGGATGCCCACGGCGGTTGCGAAAAAAACCGTGAATTCGAGATGCGCCTGTCATTGCGACAGCGCGGCCAATCTTGTCATTTGTTTTTGCGGCGAGTATATCTGCCTCACTGGGCGAGGCGCATTTGACGCTCGTCCATGATCACGTCATGCCTCCTATGGGTGGGCTGGAAAGTGTGGCGCAAAGAGGAGGGGCAAATGAAAATCAAGAAAATAGACCACATCTGCGTTGCGGTCAAAGACCTGGAAGAAGCCCGCAAGAAATGGGAGCCCCTGTTGGGCAAGGCGGGGCCTGACTATGCCTATGTGGACGAAAGAGAAAACATACGGGTGGCGCGATATGTGTTGGGGGGAGTGGGGTTCGAGCTGATGGAGTCCACGACGCCAGACGGCGACGTCGCCAAGTTTATCGAAACACGCGGGGAAGGAATCATGCTGATCAGCTTCAACGTGGAAAATACCCGCAGCGCGATCATGGAGCTTCAGGACAAGGGGTATCGCTTTATACCGGACAAACAAGGGGAGGTCGCCCGACCTTTTGAAGACTGCGAGTTCGCATTCATCCATCCGAAACAGCTTAACGGCGTATTGACCGAAATCATAGATTACAAATGGACCGACTGAACGAGGATGAAAACGGCGCAACTGTTTTCGATATTGAAGAAATGAGGAAGCGCTCTTGCCGTCGCGGGCTGAGCCGGCGCAAGAAATGGCGCTGCGGCTGAGCGTAACGAGCGCTGGAACACGTGCGAATCGATTTTTATTTCGGGGAAAACCAATACAAAGGAGGGGTTTCGATGGCCCCAAAGCTTTTGATTATCGGTGGGGTGGCGGGCGGCGCCACTGCAGCAGCGAGAGCGCGTCGGATTAATGAACACGCACAAATCATCCTGTTCGAGCGCGGCGCCCACATCTCTTTTGCGAATTGCGGATTGCCTTACTACATTGGAGGCGTCATCGAAAATAGGGCAGACCTCCTGGTCACGACGAGGGACTCGTTTATGCGCCGCTATCACATAGACGTGCGCATAGGGAGCCAGGTCCTGGCAATTGACCGGGACTCAAAACACGTGCTGGTTCGAGACCTCTCGTCGGGAACCGAATATCGAGAGTCCTATGACAAGATCATTCTTGCGCCGGGCGCGGAACCCATAAAACCACCCATTCCAGGCCATGATCTTGAGGGTATTTTCTACCTCCGTGACATTCCTGATTCAGATAGGATCAAAACGCTGATCGACGCAAACACTCCCCATACGGCTATTGTGGTGGGAGGCGGGTTCATCGGCCTCGAAATGGCAGAAAACCTCGTCCACCGAGGGATTAAGACGACTATCGTCGAGATGAGCGAACAGGTCATGGCGCCGCTGGACCCAGAGATGGCCGCTCTGGTGCATGTGCACCTTCGGGAACGCGGCGTGTCCCTCGAATTAGGGCAGCGAGTCACAGCTTTCGTGAAGAAAGACAACCAGATTGGGATCGCCACTGACAAGGGCAAAGAATTGCTTGGCGATATGGTCATTTCCGCCCTCGGAATCAGACCTGAAAATAAACTCGCGCGGGACGCCGGCCTCGCGCTCGGTCCCAGGGGGCACATCATAGTTGACGCAACCATGAGAACCAATGATCCGGATATCTATGCGGTGGGCGACGCCGTGGAAATACAAGACCTGGTGACAGGCCAGCCTACTGCAATCGCGCTCGCCGGTCCTGCCAACAAACAAGGACGCGTTGCTGCTGACAATGCGCTGGGTCGAAAGAGCCTCTACAAAGGAGCGCTCGGCACGTCCATCGTCAAGGTGTTCGATTTGACCATCGCAAGCACAGGGGCCAACGAGAAGCAATTGGTCAAGCGATCGATCCCATTCCGAGTCAGCTACACTCATTCAGGCTCTCACGCATCGTATTATCCTGGGGCTGAGCCTATGGCCATCAAGCTGCTTTTCGCGCCAGGCCACGGGAAGCTCCTCGGCGGGCAAATCGTGGGGAGCGCGGGCGTGGACAAGAGAATCGACATCCTCGCGACCGCCATCCACGGCAACATGACTGTCTTCGACCTCGAGGAATTGGAGTTGGCGTACGCGCCTCCTTACTCCTCGGCCAAGGATCCGTTGAACATTGCCGGCTTCGTGGCTGCCAACACGCTCAGAGACGATGTTGAAGTCGTGCAGTGGCATGAGTTGCCATCGCTGAGCCAAGAAGGGGCGATCCTTTTGGACTTGCGGTCCGCGTCGGAAATTGAAACCGCAGGCATGCTCCCCGGCGCCCTCCATATTCCCATCGACGAGTTGCGAGATGCATTGGCGACGCTCGATCGCAAAAAACTCTACATACCTTATTGTGCGGTGGGCATGAGAGGATACCTGGCCCATAGAATTCTCGTACAACATGGATTCCGTTCAAAGAATCTCAGCGGGGGCTACCGGACGTTCCTCGGGGCGAGAGAAGAAATAATGCGCGAGTCCCCTGAGGATGCGCTGTGGTTGAGCGAATGAACCCCTGAGAGCGATTTCACCAGTTGCTTGAGTGCAAGGAGGCGTGGTGAACAAGAACGTCTTGATTCTGGCATTCGTACTGATCGCTGCCGCGGCGGTGGGGATTGGGCTCTTCCTCAAGACCACGCGCAGCCCGGGGATTCAACCGGGTTCTGCCAACAGCCGTGACGTCGGTCGAGAGCCCCATCGATCAGGTCCCATCGCAGTCATACCCAAGGGAACGACGCATTCGTTCTGGAACGCTGTCCTCGCCGGCGCGCAAAAGGCGGCGAAAGAGAACGATGTGGACATTTTCTGGGCGGGCCCGGATCGGGAGGGCGACCGTGAGAAGCAGATCCAAATAGTCGAGGACTTTATAGTGAAAAAGGTGGCTGGTATTGTGCTGGCGCCCACCGACTCCCGCGCGCTGGTCCCCGTGGTCGAACGTGCAGCAGAGGCCAAGATACCGGTGGCGATCATCGACTCGGACATTGAAACCCAGGCGCGCCTTTCCTTCGTGGCGACGGACAACTATGCCGGCGGCGCGCTTGCCGCCAAGCACATGGCGCATCTGCTTGGGGGCAAAGGGAAGGTGGCGGTGATCAAGTACATGCCCGGCTCGGCCTCCACGGCGGCGCGAGAAAACGGATTCATGGAAACGCTGAAAGCCATGTACCCAGGGATCGATATGGTGGAAGACCGCTATGGAATGGACACAGTGGAAACCGCCCTGTCTGCGGCCGAGGACCTGCTTACCCGGCACAAGGAGCTCGACGGCATATTTGCCTGCAACGAATCCACCTCCCTTGGCGCCCTCCGAGCTTTAGAGAGCCAAGGAAGAGCCGGCTCGGTGAAAATGATCGGGTTCGACGCTGCCGACGCCCTGATCAGAAGCCTCGAATCAGGCCGCATCGCGGCGCTTGTGGTCCAAAATCCCTTTGCCATGGGCTACAAAGGCGTAGGCTGCGTGGCGGCCGCCATAAAAGGCGAGCCTGTGGAGAAGAGAATCGACACCGGGGTGCAGCTCGTGACCAAAGATCGCCTGAACTCGCCTGAAATACGGGCGCTTATCGGTCGCTCCGATTGATGACGGCGGGAGGTCAAATGGATTCCCCCGCGGCTGCCCTCGAGATGCGAGGCATCAGCAAGAGCTTTGGCCCTGTGAAGGCCATCCAGGATGTGTCGCTGTGCGTACGGCAAGGCGCGATCCACGCCCTGGTAGGCGAAAACGGCGCGGGCAAATCCACCCTGATGAAGATCCTCGCAGGGGTTTATCAACCAGATGCGGGGGTTATCGTGCGCCATGGGAAATCCTGCGTCTGGAAGCATCCCGCGGAGTCTCTCGCGGCAGGCGTCGCCGTGATCTATCAGGAACTCAGCCTTGCGCCAGACCTGACTGTGGCTGAGAATATCTGGCTGGGCATCGAACCTCGAGGAATCCTGCCTGGGACCTACTCAAGGCAGCGGATGCTCGAGGCGACGAGATCCCTGGCGAGGCAGCACGGCTTCAATCTGGACCCAAATGAAAAAGTGGAGCATCTCCCTCCCAGCACACGCCAAATCGTCGAGGTTCTGAAGGCTCTTGCACGTCGCGCCGAGATCCTCGTGATGGATGAACCGACATCTTCATGCGGAGAAGCCGAAGTCTCGGCGCTGCTCGAAATGGTGAAGAGGCTGAGGTCAGCCGGCGCAACAATCCTGTACATCTCCCACCGGCTCGAAGAGGTCTTGGCGATCGCTGAAGACCTCACCGTGCTGCGCGATGGCCGCGTGGTATATAGCGGCCCTTTAACGGGTCTGGGGATCCCGGATGTTGTCAAGTACATGGTCGGCCGCGACCTGGCTGACTACTTCCCGAAGCGGGCGGTCAGAAGGGGTTCCGTGGCTTTGCGCGTGTCGGGGCTTTCATCTCGCGCGGTCCACGACGTCAGTTTTGAGCTGCACTGGGGAGAAATAGTCGGCGTGGCTGGCCTCGTGGGCGCAGGCCGCACCACCCTTGCCCGACTTCTGTGCGGGTTGGAACCGGCAATGCAGGGCAGCGTCACAATCGGCGGCAAAAACGTCAATATGAGGACGCCTGCAGATGCGCTCTCGTGCGGGATCATGTACGTCACAGAGGACAGAAAACGGTCTGGATTGTGCCTCGATCTCCCTGCCGCGTGGAATATGACGTTGCCGTGCCTCCCGGAACTTGGTATGAAATATTTCCTGCGCCTCGGCAAGGAAAACAGCCTCGCGCAGGAAACAGCCAAGGCGCTTTCCCTTAAGTGGGCAGGGCCGACGACCCCAGCCTGGGCCCTTTCAGGGGGTAATCAACAGAAACTGCTGCTCGGGCGAGCGCTCATCGCCCATTCACGGCTGTTGATACTGGATGAACCAACCCGAGGCATCGATATTGCCGCCAAAAAGGATATCTACGAGCTCATAGGACGAATGGCCGCAGAAGGCAAGGCAGCGCTCATCATGTCCTCGGACTTGCCCGAGCTGTTCGGGATTAGCGACCGAATTTTGGTGATGCGCCGCGGCCGCCTCGTCGCAGACCTCGTGACCGCGGATACCACTCAGGAGGCAGTGATGCGACTCGCCGCCGTGGACGAGGTCCGGACATGAACAAGCTCGTGCGGGAACTCCTGCCCTTCGGAAGTCTCCTCCTCGTCATCGCGGTGCTCTCGTTGTGGCAGCCGGAGAGTTTTCTCACCGCGGACAATTTCCTCAACGTCCTGCGGCGGTCGTCGGTCTATGGCATCATGGCCGTGGGGATGACGTTTGTCATTATCTCTGGCGGCATCGATCTCTCCGTGGGGTCCCTTTTGGCGTTGTGCGGCATGTGCGCAGCCGGCGTCATGGTGGGGCTCGGCGGTCCGACCCCGTCGCCAGAGGTCAGGGCTTTGGGTACCGCAGCGGGCCTGCTCACCGGCGCCGTGGGCGGTTTTGTGTCCGGGGCGTTGGTCGCCAAACTGAATATCCAGCCGTTCATCGCGACCCTCGGCACGATGAGTCTTTACCGAGGCATAGCCTTGGTGATGCATGATGGGCAGCCTATCAATGTCCCGACCTACCGGTACTTGGGAGAAGGGGCGTGCTTCGGCGTCCCTGTTTCTGTCCTCTTATTCCTCGCGGTGATCGCCGCGGCTGCTGCGGTCCTGAAGTTCACGAGGTTTGGCCGTTATACCTACGCCATCGGTTCCAACGTGGAAGCAGCGCACCACGCCGGCGTCAGGATCGATCGGAATCTCATAGCCATCTACACGCTTGGCGGGCTGCTCACAGGACTCGGGGCTGTCATCGCCATGAGCCGAACCGTCTCTGCCCAGCCCACGGCCGGCGTAGGCGCTGAACTGGATGTCATCGCGGCGGTGGTCATAGGCGGCGCCAGCCTCTCCGGAGGCCGTGGAACTGTCACCGGAACTATCGTCGGCGCCTTGCTCATCAGCTTTTTGCGGAACGGATGCACACTTTTGGGCATCTCGACCAATGCGCAGCTCATCGTGATCGGCGTGGTCATCGTCATGGCCGTCGCGATAGACCAGTTCACTCGCCGCACCGCAGGCGACGCACTCTAGCGAGAATTTTAACAGGCGCGGAGAGACTCCTTTTGTGTCATTCACGTGAGCGTCGGCTCAACGGACAATGTCGCATCGAGGTCTGGATGGAACCGTACCTGAGGAAGGGGACAGGCTCTCGACAAAAAAGCTCACGCAAGTAAAGAGAGTTGTGCCCGCGGCCTGGGCTTTGATAAGATGAGATCGTTCAAAAGCATGAATCTTTGGAGAATGCTCATGGGTCTGCAGGAAAAACTGAAAACTCTGGCCGAAAGGGCGGCAGAAGAGAAGGTGGTCTGGTCCGGTCGAAAGTCCGAATGGATCTCAGCGGTTGGTCGGCTTTACGATGATATCGAACTCTGGTTGAAGCCTTGGCGAGAACAAGGCTACCTCACGGTCGCACGCGCGCCCATACCCAAGTCGGAAGAACCATTGGGAGACTATGATATTGATGCGCTCGAAGTATGCGCTGGCGATGAGACTGTCGTATTTGAGCCCTTCGGCAGGAATGTGATCGGCGCGCTTGGCAGAATAGACGTGTACCGTCGAGGATTCAAATCCGATGCCCAGTTCTTGATTCGGTTGGCGAATGACGAGGGGGAAGTTCGATGGGAACTGCGGAAAAGTAAATTCTCCGGGCCAGGGATACCGTTCGACAAAAACTGTCTTGAGAGACTGCTGGATGAGTTGCTCTAGCCAATGGAGAAAATACGATACGAACGCAGAAAGCTGGAGAAGGTCCTGGAGATTTACCATGCTCTGAAATTGAGCTGTAAACTTCCTAGGGATTCGATCAAAAGAAGCTCATGGCAGAACTTTGCTCATGAGCTTGCGATAAAAACCGGAAGGACTGTGGGAGACGTCCCTTATAGCAAGAAGGAGCTCGAAGATCTTTTTGACAATAGCGTGACGCCTATCCTCTATGAGATATCCTTCCTTGATTTAGTTCGTGTGTTTGAACATATAGTCTTTGATCTCGTCGATAATGCATCAGGAAAAATAGAGAAGATCATTAAGGAATCCAAAGAAGCGTATCCATTTCATCGGTGTGCTGCAAGTTTTGTGAAATCCCCGACAAAGAGGGACATAACCAATCTAGGCCACATCCAGGAAATCTTGGCAGGACATCTCACGCCTGATCTGGATAAAAAGTTAGACAGGATTGTAAAGTACAGAAACTGGCTCGCACACGGCAACAGATTCAAATATGAGGACCGGAAGGATCAGCCTACGCCGCCTGGTGAAATAGAGGAAATAGCAGAAATTCTCGAGGAAATATTGAGGAGAATCCGGCCGAACTCCTGATGCAACGCTATTATAAAAGGAACTTGGACTCCATGAATTTAGGGGATTTTCTATCGGTGAGTTTACGATTCTTGCTCACTGCGCATCCATATGAGGATAAGCAACCGAGGCGTCGGTCAGATCATGATGCCTGGCCGGCATGTCATGCAAAACTTTCAAGGATCTCTGCAAAACTCGAAATAACAACATGAGCGCAACGAGAGGCCGTCGTCGTGAGATCAACCTCGGGGTCGAGACAGGCGATCAGTAAAAGGGAAGCGTTGGACCGGCCTAAAGACCGAGGATGACGCGTGGTGAAAGGGATGCAAATATGTCTGTGACCAAAATCGGCATCTTTTGGCCTGGCGATTACCGCTCGAAACCCAACGAGCTCGCGCAACCTAATGCTGAGGAAGCAACAGTTCAGTTGGAACGAGCCCTGAAAAAACTTGGCCGTAAAAGCTATCGCATTGAAGGGTTCATCACCCGGCCCCATGAAGCCATCGAAAAGCTCGGCCCCGTGGACGATCCTCTCATCGGCGTTTTCGTACACTGGTGCTACGGGCCGCATACGACGGATGGCGTGGTAGGCAAAGACAGCCCCCTGCTCCTCGCAAGCAATTTCTCAGGGCAGTGGCCCGGCCTGGTGGGATTGCTCAACACCGGCGCATGCCTGGCGAGCCTTGGCCGACCATTCTCCCGAATCTGGAGTGAAGCCCCAGATTGGACCGCAGACGACGAGTTCATGGATCGTCTGACTGAGTGGTGCAATACCGGTCGCATAAACTACCCATGTCAAGACATCGCCTACTCTGCGCCTGTGTCTCCAGATGCCCACGCACGGGCCAAGCTCGTCTTCGAGCAGATCAAAAAAAGGCGAATCTTGGCCCTTATGATCGGGGACACCTCCATGGGCATGATCAACGGGTACTTTGGCCCCAGACGACTGGCCCCCATCGGATTTTCTGAGCATAAGGTTGACCAAGCATGGATCATCGCTCGCGGACATTCCATCTCTGATGGACGACTCGACAAGGCGCTGGCCTTTGTCAAAGACAAGGGCGTCCATTTCCATTGGCAGGAAGACGGGGCGCATGACTTCGACGAAAACGCCACGCGGGAACAATTGCGGGACTACCTGACCGTCCTCGACCTCGTGAACGAATTTAGGGCTGACTGCGTCGGCTGGCAGTACCAGCTCGGTTTGGTACCGTTAAGGCCGCCTTCGGACTTCGCCGAAGGGCTTCTCAATTCCGTGTGCAGACCGGAGAGCAACGGCGATGTGATCATCACGGCCACGGAAGCAGACCAGGGCAACCTCGTCCCCATGGAACTGATGAAACGACTGCTTAAGGCCAAGGGCCTGCACCAGGCAGTGATGTTCCACGATGTGCGCTGGGGCGCACAATATGACGGACGATTCCTTTGGGTGCTGCTCAATTCGGGTTCTTGCGGGGCCTACGCCATGACTGGTTCAGCCGACACGCTCAAGGGCGTTCATTCTTACAGGCAGCCTGCCGAGTATTTCCCCATCCCCGGCGGGACCTTTGCCGGCGAAGCTCTGCCCGGCCCCATCACATGGGCAAGGGCCTATCTCAAAGACGACGCCCTCTGGATGGACCTAGGCAGGGGAGAAGTTGTCACGCTGCCTGAACAAATCCGTGAACAGTGGTGGCGGGGAACCACACGTCAGTGGCCTTTCATGGCAGCCGACCTCGGCGTCGCCCAAGAGACGCTGATGGCCCATTATCTCAGCAATCACATCGCAGTAGCCTACGGCGACATTCTCGAGGAAATGGCTGCGCTCTCACAAATGCTCGGCTTCAGAGTTCGATTTCTGGGAAGGAACGCGTGACATGAGACAAGAGCAGCGATGCTACGTGGGCATCGACGTCGGCACAGGGAGCGCCAGGGCAGGGGTGTTCGACGCCAGCGGCAGGATGCTGGGACAAGCGGCTCACCCAATCAACATGTGGAAGCCCCAGCCTGATTTTGTCGAGCAGTCATCGGATGACATCTGGAATGCGACGTCGGCTGCTGTACGTCAAGCTGTCATGGAGGCGGATATCGACGCCGCGAGCGTCCGAGGGATCGGCTTTGACGCCACCTGCTCCTTGGTGGTCCTCGACGAGAATGATCGGCCTGTGACGGTGAGCCCTACCGGCAACGACGAACAAAACGTCATCGTCTGGATGGATCACCGGGCCATCGAACAGGCGCAGCGCATCAACGAGGGGAAGCACGCCGTTCTGCGGTACGTCGGCGGAGTTATCTCGCCCGAGATGGAGTCCCCCAAACTGTGCTGGCTCAAAGAGCATCTTCCGAATTCTTGGAAGCGGGCGCGTCGATTTTTCGATCTGGCCGATTTCTTGACCTATCGCGCCGCCGGCGCTGACACGCGCTCGTTATGTACCACTGTCTGCAAATGGACCTATCAAGGCCACGTGGCGCCAGCCATACCGGGCAGCATCGGCCGGTGGGACGACGAGTACTGGCAGTCCATAGGACTCGCCGAACTGGTCTCGGAAGGCTACCGGCGCATCGGTACTCAGATCAGGCCCATGGGAGAGCCTATTGGCCAAGGGCTTACCGCGGCAGCGGCTGCGGATTTTACCCTCAAGCTAGGAACGCCGGTTGCCGTGTCCATCATCGACGCCCACGCCGGAGGCGTTGGGATGTTGGGAGCATCCCTCGCTGAAGGTTCCCAGGTGGACCTCGAAAAAAGACTGGCGCTCATTGGCGGGACGTCCAGTTGTCACATGGCCGTCTCCAAAGAACCGAGATTTATCGATGGGGTCTGGGGGCCCTTTTATTCCGCCATGATCCCCGGATTCTGGCTGACTGAAGGCGGCCAATCCGCCACCGGCGCGCTCATCGATCACATAATCTTCAGTCACGTGCGCAGCCGTGAGCTTGAGCAAGATGCAAAAAGGCGTGGCTGTACGGTGTACGAAGTCCTTGCGGAGGTCCTGGAGAAACTTGCCGCTGATGTCGAGTTTCCCGCCATGCTCACCAGGCATCTTCATGTACAACCGGATTTCCACGGCAACCGCTCGCCGAGGGCCAATCCGAACGCTCGCGGGATGATCGCTGGTCTGAGGCTGAGCGACAGCCTCGAAGACTTGGCCATTCTCTACCTCGCAACAGTCCAAGCGGTGGCCCATGGCGCCCGTCACATCCTCGATGTCATGACCGCACATGGCTACGACATCGACATCGTGCTTATCACCGGCGGCGGCGCCAAGAATCCCCTTTTTCTGCGAGAACACGCGGACATCACCGGAAGAAAAATCGGCCTCCCCAAAGAACCAGAGGCCGTCCTGCTCGGCGCAGCCATGCTCGGGGCTGTGGCATCGCGAGACTTCGCCACGGTCGCCGAGGCCATGACGAAAATGAGCGCTGTCGGAAGGATCATAGCCCCCTCCGAAGGCTCCGTACGACGCTACCACCAGGCCAAGCACGAGGTATTTCTCCGCATGTACGACGACCAGTTGTCCTACAATGAGCTCATGACCCTATAGAAGTTGGCGAGAATAATGACTCGGAGACCTCACTGTGATGGCGCGCAAGACGCTGCGAACATTGACGACACGGGGAGAAAGGTCTCCAAGAGTTATCACGAGATTGCTTCGCTTCGCTCGCAATGACACGCAAGAAAACATCGTCATTGCGAGGAGCCGAAGGCGACGTGGCAATCTCAACAGTCGTGAATTAGACCCGTTCTCGAAAGTAATCACGAATTCAATGAGGCGCCGGTCGTTTCGAATGCATGGTCCCTGTCATTTCGAGCGAAGCGAGAAATCTTTGCCCCTGGATTAAGATTTCTCGGCGCTACGCGCCTCGAAATGACATAGAGGATAACAGTCATTGTCAAATGTTTACGCCTATGCAACGAAGCCTGCCAATGGGACAAAACTTTAGGCGACTATTGTAATTTTGAGAACTGCGACATGTGTGCTGTGCTGCCGAGTGTCTTTCTTCGACGCAACTTTCGAAAATGACCGTATTTTTCCTCACAAGTTGTGCGCTATCGATTCGAGGCCCGCGCTTGGATATTTGTTGAGCAAGGCGTCAGGCGAACTCCTTGATAAAAGAATCGAATTGCCGGGTACCGGTAGCGGCGAAGAGGCCTTCGCCGGCTGCGACAACATCGCCGGTTTTCTCCATCAGCTCGCAATGACTCAGCACCTCGTTGACGGCCATATTGATGCCAAAACCCTTGAGCAGTTCTGGCTCGAAATGTTGCCTCGCTATATCTTCCGCAACGAGGGGGCCATTCTTCAGCATATCGAGGATATCCGAACAGCGCCGGATGTGGTGAGCGAGCAGTTCTTCGATCCGGTCAGCTAGATCGAGCTGGTTCCAAGAGCCCCTGTAGAACAGTCTATGTCCCGGGAGCACAATGGGGAGATGCTGATTCGACGCAAGCTCTTTGAGCATCTTCAGCGACCGCAAGTACGCTCTCAATCCGTAGAGCTGTTGCGCCTCTGTGTATTGCTCGGCGAGCATTCCCCTTGTCAGTTCGAAGAAACGTTCCCTCGTGGGATGAGGCGTAATGTCTGGAAGGATCGTGTCCCCAACCAATATCGCCTCGTCATCCACCACGATGGCCAGGGCGTCGGGGGAGTGACCAGGGACATGATATACTCGAATCCCGCTATCAAAAAGGTGCTGGCGGCCCTCGAGAGAGAAGACCTTTAATCCCTTTCGGTCGTTGTGGTACGCAGGGCAAAATTTCTCCGCGAACCAGGCCGGCATGGGACAGTGCCAGCACGCCGCCGGCGCCTGCGCCTTTTCTGTCGAAGGCGCTTTCGCGGCGTCCCAGCGATTAAGCATGCAATAGACTCTGTGAGCGTACGCTCGAACATTAATCTGTTGCTGTATGTCATACAGGCCGCCGTCATGATCCTCGTGGCCGTGCGTAAGGACGGTGAACGCCAGATCGCTGACGGAAAACTTCGCTGCCTCGATCATCTCCAGAAGCGGCTTACCCATGCCTCTTCGGCCGGAATCAATCAGGAAGAGTCTGTCGCCTGTAACGATGTAGTTCCAGGTGGCCCCAACGTCCCACGCACCCCCATACACATTCTTGGTAGCAAACCCAACGATCTCCCGGCCCGAGGACAACGCGAATCTCACGATCATGCCGTTGCCGTTCTCGTCTCCACGATACAGTACATCTGGTTGTCTCTTTCTCACGCGCCTGCCTTTCTCTCTTTTTCTGGCCGAGAAGGCCCCCTGCGAATAATGTGCCATTACAAGAGAAGCCTTTGAAGGCCTTTTAAGAATACTATACTCCTTCTCAAGAGTTATCACGAGATTGCTTCGCTTCGCTCGCAATGACATGGGAGGCCGCCTGTCACTGCCCAATGCCGTTATAGTCGTTCTCACAAGCTATCACGAGATTGCTTCGCTTCGCTCGCAATGACGCGCAAGAAAACATCGTCATTGCGAGGAGCCGAAGGCGACGTGGCAATCTCAGCTCTCATGAATCAATGAATCAAGCCCGTATTGCGGATGCCGCCTCGATAGACTTAAAGGGCCTCATCTCTCCAACTGGTTTTTTTCCACAGCGCTCGGGTCTTGTTTCGTG
>Ga0078972_1010423_pt1 | contig 17384 bp, 20 predicted proteins | sample YelNatPaOPGAMG01_FD_67568 | JGI IMG/M metagenome (GOLD analysis project Ga0078972, IMG submission 67568) | Hot spring thermophilic microbial communities from Obsidian Pool, Yellowstone National Park, USA - OP-RAMG-01 (SPADES assembly) (version 2) | ecosystem: Environmental > Aquatic > Thermal... | reverse complement strand
GCTTCTATTTTGTACAGGATAATGGTAGAGTTTACCAAGTCCGTGGGCGCAACAAAGACCGTGTAAAAGAAAACGTCTTCAAACTGTATAAGGGCAAAACTTTGAAAAAAGACCTCCTAACGGATGTTTCTGACTCCTATAGACTAAATTCCATTGCTAGGAAAATCGGCAAGATTAGGCCAGATCTTGCTGTGGTGATCTGAATGAGGGCTGAAATTTTTGCGGATGCAACCGACGTTCACATTAGAACTGAAGAAGACACTCCTGTAACAAAAACTCGCTCTCTTTATCCACGAAATCTCAGCCTACCAATTCCAAAGGATCTTCTCAAACCTCTCTCAGAAGATGAGGGGTGGGCGTGGAAGCTTCTGGAGATGGTTGCTGACGCCAAAATCCTAGATTTTGTAAAATACGATCTTCTAGCGGAGGCATCTAAGGTCGGGTTCGAAGCCGTAGCCTCTAAACTTGAAATGTACAACAGAGATGCTCCGAATGGGGTTCCAAAAATATATTCTTCAATAAACGACCCCGACGAACTCGATTTAACCGACGGAATCTTATGTGTAGAAATTATTGTAAGAGGTTTAGAATCTGGTGCACTAGATTTTCCACCAAACGTTTACGCGATACCTGTCGAAATTGTAAGTGTGACAAAGAGAGAATTTGATTTTATCAGAAACGATTTGACAAAGTTCTTCAGCTTCCTGAAAAGTGTTTTGAGTGTTCCAAGGGAGACTGTATCCTGGCAGAGGAGACTGGATTGTATTCAAGAATATTTTGTGGACAAAGGAGAAGCTTTCAGGATACTTGAGGGAATGATGAGAGACTGCAGCCGCAAAATTAAACGGGAGGAACTATGCAATAGGATTGACTGCGACAAGATTGTTAGGACTCGGGATGGGTACATGCTATCAGTAGGACCGGACGCATACTATCTTGTCCTGGAAAACGGCAGAGTTTTCAAAATAAGGGGACACGGAGCCACGTTGAAAAGAAATGTTTTGAAAGTGTATAATGGTGAAAAATTGGATTACAAGCTGTTGGTTGAAGAGGTTGACGAAGAACGTTTGGCCGAAATCTCTCACGCTATTGGGAAGATTAGACCCGATCTTGCTGTGGTGATCTAAAATGAAAATAGAAGTTCCAGACGAGTTCGCGGAATTTTTGAAAGGATGTGATCTTAGCGTCAGGATGACGATTGAACTGCTACAGTGGGCTTCAGACAATCCGGAGGAGACTAGACAGTTTCTGGAAGGCATTTCCAAGCTTAATGCGATTGGGAAGCAGAAGCTTGACATGTTCATCAAAATAATGAGCCCATGCGAGGCACTAGCTAAGTCGCTTGAATATCAGAAGCAGAAGCATGATATGTCCTCCCTCTTTCATCGAGCGATTTGGCTTGCGAAGAAGGGTGGGTACAAGTTTAGGACAGAAAAGGGGGTTGACGGAATATTCCACATAGATCTCGTGCCAAGAGAAAATTATACGGAGAAAAGGCATGTTTTCACGTTCAGCGTTCAAGGAGTTAAGGTTGACGTTGTCGTAGAGAAGATTAGCATGGAATGGTTCTATCACATAACAAAAACTGGCGACATTGTTTTGCCAGTCGAAAGAGTTCTAGTCGACGGGAAACCGTGCACGAACGTTGATTCGAGGGCAAGGGTTTTAGAGGCGATAGAAAAGAACGTCAACCCATACGCTTTCCTGTTGATAGAGTAGGGGGTGATATTTTTATGGCAGAAGTGAGGATTCCAGAGGAATTTTTGGACGCTCTAGAGGTTCTGAAGCTTCCGCTTGAGGAGACTTTTAAGCTGATCAGGTGGGCTTCCGCGAACCCTGACAAGGTTGCAAAGTTTCTGGAAGTGTATGGGAAACTTAACAGGGCTTGGAAAAAGAGGGTAAAATATCATTTGTTTGTCGGAGATCCTGTTGACGAGCTAGAGTTTATTTTAGAATGTCAGATGAAGGAGAGGGATGCCATGTCAGTTTACATGAAGACTGTGCATGCGGCGAAAAGGGGCGGCTTCTCTTTTATCACGAAAGCCGGTGTCAAAGGTTTTCTGAAAGTTGATGGTAGCGTGTTCCATTTCAAGTTCGATGTTCAGGGGATTGAGGTTGAGCTTGTCTGCTATTCTCCAAGCGCGTGTACAGTAAAGTCTATCATTGAAGGAGATGTTGAAGGAGAGTTTGGTGAAATATATGTTGAGGGCAAGAGGGTTTCGAGCTTTGATCCTGCATGCGGTAAAGTTGCTGAGGCGATAAAAAATAACGTCAACCCATATGTTATGCTCGCTGTAGGGTGAAGTCTGTGAGGAAGGTAAAGGTTTTTGTGTTCAAGTTTAGGCCAAGCAGCCACTCTGACGAGTACACTATAATCGCAAAGTATCAGACAGTAGAGGAGGCTAAAAAGGTTCGAGAAGCTGTCGAGAAGGTTATAAACGACTTCGATTCGCTTGACGTCGACTGGACATCCGATGACGCTTACACGTACTGCAGGGGTGAGGAGGTGGTGGTTACTGTTTACACTGCAGGAGACTTGGATCCATTAATCAACTCCATCAAAACAATTAAACCATCTTCTGTAGAATATTATACAGAATATCAGGAGCTTCTAATACGTGTTGAAGTTCCGGAGGGAACAACGTTGGCTGAAGCCATGCTTCTCTTCGACACATCTGAAGCTGCTGTAGCAAGGTTTTTGACTGAAAACTGTGGTGAACCAGAGGGTGTGAAGGTTGGCGACAAATATTTTCTACAGTGGAGTTATGCTGGAGACGGAATATACGATGGAGACCATGTGATTTCGGCAGGGGGCGTGACATTGGATGTTAGTGAGCATCGGCGGTGGAGTGTGGAATGCAATTAGAGGAAAAGCTTAGGAGAATTTTGACTCCGGAAGGGCTTTTCGCATACGACAGGAGAAGTGGACTGTGTTTTCTTGTCACAGAAGCGAGATCACGTAAATGGATTAAGCCACTATATGTTCAGCTGCAGCTTACAACCGAATGCAACAGACAATGCTGGTGGTGCTACGTTGAGAAAAACAGTACGTCATGGGATCTTGGGAAAGCCAAAAAGCTTCTTAAGTTTCTGGACAACTGGGGCGTTTTCGGCGTAGCCTTGGGCGGAGGAGAACCTTTCGTTTACCCTCACCTTGTCGAGCTTATCAAATACGCTTGGACTGAAACTGGACTAGACGTTTCTCTTACAACAAACGGTACAGCTTCCATGCAACAGGTCAGGGACATAGAAGGATATGTTAGCGAGGTGAGGGTAAGCGTTAGGACATTAGATGAAATCGAGAACGTTGGAAAGTTTCTCGGCAGAAGATTTGATACTGGAGTGAACGTGCTAGTCCATAGAAAAAACATACGTGAGGTTGAAGAGATTGTCGAAAAATGTCTAGGCTTGGGAGTCAAAGACTTTCTCATAAGCTCATTCAGGGCAGTCGGAGCAGCAAGAAAATTTTATGAACTAGAATTGGACGACTTTTCCCAAGTGAACAGGATTGTGAAAAGGTTCTGGAACAGGGCAACCTTCAAACTCGACTGCATGCTCGCAGAAAAAACAGATCTCCCAAAATTTCCCTTCAAGTCCCTAGAGAGGGGTAGAATAATTGCTATAACACCAGACAAGAAAGTTAGGCCTTCAAGCCTAGAAGATGAAAGCTATTCATTCGAGAGCCCTGAGGAAATTCCAGAAATATATAGAAAGTTTATTGTTGGATAGCGTTGATGCAAAAGTAATTGGGCGACGAATTCATTTCTCACGTATAGTGTACCAGACAGCGGCACAAGTTAAGTCTTAACCTCTTTTTGGAGGATGAAGGTTAGAAAGTTTGTTGAAATATTAAATTACGCTAGCGAGAGTGAAATGGAAAAGATTGTTGAAGAAAATTTGAGGGAAGCCTTTAGGGCTTTACCCTACGTCAGGAAAGACCGGAAGGCTATGCTTGCCAGAGCGTTGGCCAGAAAAATGGCTCAAATGAGTGTGATGGAGCTTCTACTGTTTTTCGGCGGATGCGAGTACGATGTCAGGTCAAGGTGCAGACATGTTATCGAGTTCCTGTTTTAAGCACATGCTTAACTTTTTTGGAGGAGAATATCATGAGCGACAAAACTCCAGTAGTGTCTGGAACACTGTTCACTCTCTCTACTCCATCGGAGTCCCTGTTCGAGGTGAGATGGAAGGAGAAGGTGAAGGTAAAGGACGAGGATGACGTGGAAAGAAACATTTTAGCCTTAAACAGCAAGTTCGAGTACAAGCTGAAAAATCTCAGGGCTAAAGCCTACAGGGTACTTAACGAGCACTCTGTCAAGGTCGGGCAATCGTATATTGTTCCAAAAGCCAAGCTTCCTCTTCTCGTCGCACAACTTGAAGCATTGAGGGAAGAGTATAGGGCGCTGGACGATGAGGTTAGAAGGTGGGCTGCAGGAGAGGGGAGAGAAAGGATTGAGGGGATAAAACAGTATATTGCGTCGAAGACTGGAGAAGAAAATGTTGACGTTTACGTTAAGGACACTGCTTCGAGGCTGACGTACTCTTACATTGACTTTAGACTGGACGACAGGTTTGTTTCAGAGTTTATGCAGGAGATAAGGGAGCAGGCTGAAAAGGAAGCGCAAAGGCTTTTAGATGAAGCGAAAAAAGAACGTAGTAAGGTTAAGGAGAAGCTTGCCGAAGAATACAGGCGTGGCATGGAAGCTTTAGAGGCAGAGTTAAGGGAGCACAGAGAAAAGACTATTGCGGAAATAAGGCAGGCTGTAGCCGAAAAGGTTAAGGAGCTTATGACAGAAGTTGCTCCAAAGTCTCCTGTTGACGTAAGACTGGCTAGACTTAAAGAAAATGTTGAAGCACTTGGAATAAAATGCGAGGTCGTGGACTTGGCTCAGGCAACCCTCAAAGGCGACGTTGAAGCCTCGAGGAGGCTTGCACAGTTCTATGGAATCACTCCATCAGATGATGTTAAAATCAACATATCTTCCCTGTCAGCAGGCAAACCAAAGCATCCGCTTCTCTCTATCCAAGCGTGACCAACATTTTTTGGAGGAAATGGCAGATGAAGCATATCCTGCTTTCAGTAATAAGCGGCTGGGACGTGAAGTTTGAACCAGTTGCTCCAGTGAAACCGTTCGCCCTCGAAAAGGTCGCGGAATTCAATGTTCCCGCACTATTTTACACTATTAGGGTTACCGGATCCAAGTTTATTCCGACAACTGTCACAGGCGAGAGGATGAAGAGCTTAAACCCTTGGGCGGATGTGCAGGTTGACTTAAGACAGAACCTGTCAATATGGAACAAGGTTCAGGACGCTCTAGAAAGAAACTGTATCAAAGTTTACGAAAACACTGACTGGGTAAAGTTTACTGTCGGAGAGTGGGAAGTGTGCTTTGACAGGAGAGAAAAGGTTTTCGCATGCAACTGTCCCTTCTACTCTTCAGGTATAACAGAACGTAGGCCCAGATTCTGCAAGCATCTTATAGCAGCCCTCGCCGCCTTACCTGAGCTTGCGGAAACCCAGGTTAGGGCGAACACGAGGGAAGAGTACGAGATAGCAGTATACTATCTTGTCAAACGTTTTGCTGAACAGGGATGGTGGTTCGGTGACAAGATCAGGGAATAACCGCGTTTTTTGGAGGAAGAGTGAAATGGCTCAAAATAGTGTTCAGGAAGCTGTTAAAAGAGTTTTTGACCTAATGTGCACACTTTATCCAGGATACTATCAGCGGCAGAGTATCGAAGCAATATTTGTTGGACTGTTAACGAACAAGCCCATACTCTTGGTTGGAACCCATGCATCATGGAAGTCGAGCAAGATTGGGTTAATTGGAAAACTTTTCGATAAACCGGTTTCAGTCTACAGGAGCAAGGTCAGGGACGTTGAAGACGTTTACAAGCTTGCATCCTCCCTAAAGGTTGACGGGGAAGAGTTTGCTAAAAACCTTCTACCACACTCTAACATCCAGTACACCCAATACAGGGACCAGCTTTATGTTAAGGCTACAGTCGACAGCCTCTTCTACCCTAAAGTCGACGTCGAAGGATGGACTAGGGAGGACAAGAGGATTCCGCTACAAGTGTTCTCTAAACAGCTTTATCCAGAGATTGAGGCGGAAGATCTGCTCGGGTACGCTATAGACCATCCGGCTGTCCTCGGACTTAAGCCTCCACATGCTGTAAAAGATGGTAGGATAAGCTGCGCTGACGTAATCTTTGTTGACGAATTCTTTAAGGGTCCCAAGGTTACTGCAGCACTGCACAGGGCCATGAACGAGAGGGAGGTGGAGACAACTGTCGGCGTAATAAAGTTGGATTACCTCATGTTCGCTGCAGCAACGAACCCTCTCACTTCAGCGTACGGCAGCAACATTTCCTCACTATACGATATTGCTACAATGGACAGGTTCGCAGTGTCGTCTTATGAGACTCCCCCAAGCCTTGGGGAGATAGAGCTTGCTAAAGAGGCTTGGAAAAGGTTCGAGTCTGGAAATGTTCAGAGGATTCCAGTTGAACTAGTGTATAAGGCGAGGGAAGAGTTTAGAAGCGGCGAAGTTCCCGAAGAGGCTATAGGCTTCTTTACGGGACTTGTCGCCGCGTTAAGCAAATGCTATTTTACAATGAAGGAAGGCTTACACGATGTACCGGAAAGACCACTTGATCCATTTTCTGTGGAAAAAGAATGTTCCCTATGCCTCTACGAGAACGCTGTATGCTCCATGGGAAGTCTAAGCAAGACGAGACCCTACCTCGCCTTCGAGGACGCTGTCAAAGTCAGAGCATACGTTTACGGGAGAAAACCTTCTATCGCGGACGTCCACTATATTCTTCCAATGGTTCTGGCGCACCGGATAAAGTTTAACGAGGCTAAAGTTACCGGCAACATGTTCACGAACACTGTCAGCATTATCAAAGCATACGCTAAAGTCGCCTCCGGAGCTTCAAGCATACTGAAAAAGATTTTTGAGGCACTGGAGAAGGGGGACTTCCAAAGTTTGGCCGAGATAAGGGAGAAGTCCAAGGATAGGATTGAAATTCGAGCACTGATTGACGAGTTCTTCGAGCAGAAGGCGACAACATTCAGGATAGAGGGGAAGCCTGAGAACGAGGATGGGCTGTTCGGTTCAAAAACGTTCGAGAACCTGGCTGCTGGAATAGGATGCTTCAAATACACTTCACAGGATCAGGGTGCAGTCCAAAGCCAGAAGCAGAAGAGGTAGACGCCCTTTTTTGGGGGAAGTTTACTTGAACCTAGACGATATGGTTCAGCAGGTTTACTGGAGCCTTTCGCCTATCCCGCTTCCAATAAAATTTGTTATAGACGATTCCGTGGTCACAGCGGCTGTAAACATCGGAGACTACACGGTCAGGGCGTCGAAGAAGTCAATAGAATCTCCGTACTGGAGAGAATTTCTGGCACACGAGTTCAAGCACGCTTCATTCGATGGGCTTCCGTACACTTTATTGAATGCGAAAAGGCATCAGGCTTACCTTATAAGACATTTAGGGGTTCCGCCTTCCGCAGCAGGAGAACTGTTGAACAGCGCGTACGATATTATCGTTGACACCAAGTTGCATTCTACTGGAAAATTTGATATCAAAGGCTTCCAAGAGTATGTGGTAGCATTTTCTCCTGTAACCATGATCGACAGCACGTGGGGTAAGCTTAATGGACTTTACAGGTATTTTACTGGAGCAAATGTTCTAGGATTAACTCCACCCAAGTATATTGTCGAACACGTTAAAGCACTGGTTGAGAGCACGTGCCCGTGGAAGATGGATGACGAAGTTTTCGCTTTAGCAATGTACTTGCGAGGCGATTCCCGTGAATCGCGGGAGCCTTCACCCTCTGACCGCATAGACTTCGACAGTATTCCAGAAGATCTTATGCCGCAGGTGCTGGAATGCGGGATTGAAGCGGGACTCAGCGAGGACATTCTTGCAGAGTTTCTGGGGAAAGATGGGAAAATTGATGCCCATCTGAGAAATTTGGCGAGGAAAAAAATTTGGGAGCAGCTTCTAGCATTCGACAGCGTTTTCGGCAACTTTTCAACGACACCGATAAGAATGTCGGCTAGAGAAAAAGCAAGATACTTTACAGCAGACCTTGACCCACTGTATGTTTCAATGCACCCTGACGATCCGAGAAAATGGAAGACTGTTGTCAAAAGAGAATTTTCTCAAATCAATGTTCCCGGAGGACAGGCGGGGTTCGAGGAGGCTATAGCGATACTTGACACCAGCTCCTCAACCTCAGACATTTACGGGAACCGGATGGTGCTAAGCTACGAGAAGGACATTGTCGCAGGGCTTGCGGCAATGTGTATAAGGAGAAAGCTGAAGCTTACTGTTATACCGTTTAACTCGTTCTACAGGGTTTACACGGGAAACCCTGTTGACGTGCTCGCCAGAACTTTGAGGCTGACTCCGAAGGGTGGAACAGACATAAAGAGTCCAGCAGCCGAGTTAAGGAACAAGAGCAGGTGTCTAGTGGCTCTGGTAACAGACGGAGAAATAGAGCCAACGCACATGGAAGCCTACACACCGCATGTTGGAAGAAACAAGATTATAGCGGTTGTCGTGACAACGTTGCCTGCCAACGTTAAAAATGTTATGATGAGAGGGATCAAAGTTTATACTGTTACACCAGATTCGGCGTCCAACACGATAATAAGAGAGTTTACAAGATTCCTCTGAAACCGTTTTTGGAGGTATGCACAACTTAGACAATATCCTGTGTGATGTGAAAGACAAGTTTAACCAGTGTGCTGTACTGGCTGCACTCGTTAACACTAGAAACTTTAACCTTACAATGTATGATGAGGTTGCCAGAAGCTTTTCCGCCTTCACTCCACTGAGATCAAGTCCTGTTGAAGTAGCGTCTCTTCCTCTTGGGTTCAGAATATGCGCTGGTAAAACGCTTCTACTATATCGTAGGGACAGGAGCAGGGGCAAGAACATAAGCGAACCAAGTGATATTTTCGACGTCCTAAGATACTGTGGGGAAAAGGTTGCGGAAAACGTTTCCGGAAAAAAGGGTGAACATTTGGCAGAGTTTGTTGAACTGGTTAGAAAGCTTAAGGTTTACGAGAACATTGTATGGACCTATCAGTTGAACCCGCCTTTCAAGAACCTGTTAGGTGACCCGAGCCTGGAAGCTGACATGGTTAAAGTGAAATCCGACAGCTCGCCAGTACTGTATTTTATGCGGGAGAAGAAGAAGGTTTACGAACTGCATTTTGGATTCTGTCAAGAGGTTCTCGAACTTCTCGAGCCCCTGACAGTATTCTATGAAAGTGTGGCGGAAAAGATTCTTGTAACATACCAGCATAATAGGATGGTCTTGGAAAAGATTGGAGAACTGGTTGCACCGTGGAAGGCTGCGAAGGCTCTGAAGTCCTTTTAAATTCTGGGAAAACTTTTTTGGAGGATCCGATATGGAACTCCGTGAAGTAGACAATGTTGAGGAAGCTTCGAAGCTTCTCTCTCAAGGGTGGGTTCTCCGTTCAACGCACACTGTGTCAAAAATAGTGTATGTGCTGGAAAAGCCTTCGTCACCGGTTCAGGAGGTTCAGGAGAAAAGCGAGCAGGAGAAGAAGGAGGCTGAAGAAAGCAGAACCTTGAAGGAGATTCTCGAAATACCCTCACAGCCTCAGTCTCAGGAACAGTCTCCAACAGTCTCATACGATATTCTGCCATGGAAAGAGTATCCTTCGGGAAAAGGCTTCTGGGTTTTCTCTGACCCAGCAAAATATTCTAACTTAAGCGAGGAAGCCAGGAAAGCGTTGGAGACACTTAGGCGAGAGCTAGAATCCAATAAAAGCTTAGAGGACAGTGCATACGTTTACATGTTCTCCACAGATCCAACGTTCATCAAACGTGTTCCAAAGGAGAAGAAGGCTTAGAACCCGCTCTAAACATCTTTTTTTGGAGGAGCCTAAACAGTTGTCTAGACATGATGGCAGCAAATTGTTTATGGAGAACCATGGTGTCTTTTTGCAAAAAAGCACTAATAACTTATTAGCATCTTAACATCGAATGCTAATGCTATAGCAAAGGACGTTTATCCCCAAGTGAACCCCCTCGCACAACATGCTCCGGTAGTATAGTCCGGCCAAGTACAGCGGCCTCTCGAGTCGCGGACCCGGGTTCAAATCCCGGCCGGAGCATCTTATATTCGATGACACCATAATTTTTTTGATCGGCTGTGGGTAAGAAGGTTATTGTCAGCTTTTCCTTGGACGAGGACATACTTAGGCAGTTTGAGGAATATCTTAGACGCAGGTGGGTTTCGGAGGCCAGCCAGGGTGCTAAAGTTTCCAGCAGAAGCAGTGTTCTTGAGGAAATTTTGCTAAAGCACCTTTCTAAAGAAAATGTTTAGGCTAAACTGAATCCTCTTCTTTTGGAGGGACCTGTTAATGGGAACCAAAATTGTGGACTCTATTATCGACTTTAGCGGGAACTTAAACCATCTCTGCACTTTAATGAACAAGATTTCAACCCTGTCGCTGGAGCAGGATCTTTGTCGCAGGGTTTGGAAGATTTTTAGAAGCATGATGCCTTTGAGGACAACTTCAACAGATGTTCCAGTTTCGGACATGTTCAGCGTCTACGTTGGAGAATGGATTCGGCGAAAATACTATTGGCATAAGTTTGGCGTCCCCTTGGGCGAAACAGATCTGCTGACTTTCCTCAAATTTTATGGTGACAAGATTGTGCCGGTTGTTAGACCAAAAATAAGGGATGTTTTTGCACAATGTGTTTCTCTAACATCAGAGATTTTAGACTACAAGGTGAAGAAGGAAATCGATCTTGACGCAGTCCCGATTAAAACCGTTAACATGAATCTTCTTTCAGTAAGGGTGGAAGTTTCCCAGATACCAGTCTACAAAATCATCTTGTCCTCGTCTGACCCATGGTCCATTGTTCTAGTGAAAGGGGAAAACTCTCAAGTGGGTGTCGACTTGAGGGATAAGAAGAACTGGGATGTTGTGGAACAGGTTTACGATAGGGTGGTTGAACTCTATCTTATGGTCTACGGGGAGCTGAAGGCTAGGGTGGACCATAACATGAACGTTATCCGTAGGATGGAAGAGGCTGCTGCGCCTTTTGTTGTAGCGTCAGCTCTTAAGTGGGGTGGCGTCTGATTTGATCCCATCATCTTATAAGCAACTTAATATATTATGAGTAGTGAGCCAGCATGTCAATTGAAGCGAAAAAGGTTGGGTTGAGGGAAGTCGAAATCGAAAAAGTGCTTTTCGTTAAAACTGGCAGAATTTCCGGCTTCAAGGTAGACGATCTTGCTGAGGACATAAAGAAGAATGGGCTGCTGGAGCCGATTATTGTCGAAGAAGATCGTCTCGGAAACTATACTGTTATAGCTGGCGGGAGAAGGTTCTACGCTTGCCAGAAGCTTGGCTGGACAAAGGTTCCGGCGATAGTATACAAGGGGCTGACCGATGAGGAAAAGTTTCAGATAATGTTCAGCGAAAACATTGTTAGGAAAAACTTTTCTCCTGTAGAGGTGGCGGCCATTGTTCAAGCCTACGTTAGGCTGGGGCACAGTGGAGAGGAGGCTGCAGCAAATCTGGGAATGGGAGCGGATGAGGTGTCACAGTATCTTTACATTGCCGAAAAGCTTCCTAAGCCTGTTAAAGAGTTTATCGCCGACTCCAAGAACATTGGTCTCGAAGCATGTTTTCTTCTAGCTAAGCTGGCTGAAATTGGCATGGGCGAGCAGGAGCTTACTAACTTGAGCAGGGATCTGGAGCGCGGTGCCCTAACAATTGACGTTCTAAGGTCTATGGCTGCCAGAAGACTTCCAGCAGTTCAGGGGAAGGCTATAGTGGTTCCTCCGGAAAAGTTTCAGGAGCTTGTTGAAATGAATTCTAGAGGGTCTAAGCCTCAACTTGAGCAGCCTACAGTAAAAGTGGAGCCGAGCACGGCAGTAGGACAGCCTAAAATTGAAGTTCAACCGTACACTCCTCAGCCGAGCGTGCAACCAAGTCCCATGCCTCCCAGTCCACCGCAGCCAAGCCTACAGCCTCAGACGCTGGAAGAGAAGAAGCCTCCTCAGGAAACATACGTTCTAGAGTTCATCTTCCACGATGGAGAAAAGTATGATCTAGTGTACAACTTTTTCGCTAAACCAGATGGTACAATCGACAGCGAGAAACTTTACAATATTGTGCTGGAGAAAATGCAGTAGAATATTTACCGGCTCACCCAAAACCTTTTTTTCTCACCATGTTTTTGGATGAAGATGGTATGTCCTCGAACCTGATGACGGTAGAGGATTTTGCTAGAATTCTCCGTGTTACAGAGCGTACAGTCTACAGGTGGATAAAAGCTGGAAAGGTTAGTGCAGTTCGAAAAGATGGCCAAACTTTAGTAGGTGTGAGAGAACTTGACCGTGTAAAATCTAGGGCATGTGAGCTAATGAGAATGTACGGTATCTCTGTCTCAACCTACAAGAGGTGGATGAAAGATGTTCGAAAAAATTATCCTCACCTTCTCGAAAAATCTAATCCCTTGCACCATTACATTATTTTGAGAGGCAAGTATGATGCTTTCGTGCACTGGCTGACATACCTTACTCCAAAAACCTTCTCTATACGGGAAATTTTCGACGCCTATGCTAGAGAATATTATCTTGTCTATAGGCGACCAGTTGAGTTTGCTCAAATCTGTGTCGAGCACTTGAGGAAGGCTGTGAAAAAGTTGGTTAAAAGTGGGGTTTTGATCAGGGTTAGAGCGAGATACTTTCACTCAAGATATTTGAGGGTGAATGCGACGTAACATTACCGCCCACATTTTATGACGAAGTGACAAAATGGGCCATTTTATTTTTATGAAGCGATTTTGTCAATTTTGAGCGTAGAGTGGCCCATTTTGTCACTTCATGTTTTCTATGGAGGGATATGTGGGACGATGTTATCAATTTCTTGACGAAGTTTCCAAGCGACATAGATTTTAACAGGCTGGGTAAAGCGAAGAAGAGAATGTTTTTCGGGAACTTTAGGGAAATAATGTTCGTCGAGTACGAGAACGGTTTTGAGCTCTGTTTCACACCAAAGCAGGTTAGGGTCTGCTTTAGTAGAGGCAGAAAGAACGAAGCATATGACTTGCTATCGCATGTCAGGAGACTTCTGGAAGAACACTATGCTGTGCTAAGGTAGACTGCTTCGATCAGAAGCTTCCGTTTTTTATCCGCCTCGCTTCCCTCCACCTTCACGTGGTGAGGCGGGAGCACTGTCCCCTACTATTGTGGGACGGTGGCGAAGAGGGGGAGAATGGGGTGAAAAATTTTATGGGCCGCAAATGTCAGATCATCCGCCTCTACAACACCAACGAAAGCCCACTGTGGAATCTCAGGCCGAGGCTTCTAACTGACGAGGAAGAGTTTCTCCCAGACGAATACTTCGCATACCTAGGGCATATGGTTGGCGCTGAGGTTGTGATAATAATGGGGCAGGCTGACGCAGACAGTGGCGTGCTTGCCCTAGACATGGAAGGGATGCCTGTTGAAATCCCAAAACTTAGTGTGGAGAAGTTGCGTGAACACCTTCCCGACACTGATCCAGAAAAGTTGGCTAAAATGGATCCGGAGAAACTGGCCCAGCTTGTTTTGGAGGAGACCAATATGAAAATTTTTGTAGTTCTCCCAAAAGATTTGAACAGAAGATGCTGGAACTACGTTAGCAAAGAGGAGGTTAAATGCAGCCACTGCAACTGGCGTGTGACAAGACTTTTCGTGATCGCGGAAAACAAGAAGGAAGCAATCAAGCTTGTGAAAGAAGGACAAGCGGGACTGTGCGGAGAATGTTTTGCAGAAATGCTGGCCAACGAAGGATACGAGCTGAAGATTCCTGAGAAAAGATAGGTGAAGGTTATGCAGAAGGCTGTTTCAACCCAGATAAGATACTTGAAGCTTTCTGAGATCCGTGAGCCAAAGTTTCTCTTTAGAACATCTCTCGGGAAAATAGAGGAGCTTGCTGACAGCATCAGAAGGAAGGGGCTTCTGAACCCTCTGACTGTAAGGAAAACTCCTGAAGGATACGAGCTCGTCTGCGGATGGAGAAGATACAATGCTCTCAAAATGCTTGGCATAGAAGAGGCACTATGTATTGTACACGAGGACTTAAGCGACAAGGACGCCTTCGAAGTAGCATTAGTTGAGAACGTTCAGCGCAAGGAGCTTTCTCCAATGGAAGAGGCAAGAGCCTTCAAAAAATATGTTGAAGAATACGGTTGGGGTTCTGTTGTAGAACTTGCTGAAAAGATAGGCAAAAAACACACGTATGTAACATTGAGAATACAGTTCCTTGATCTTCCAGAAGAAGTTCAGAGGATGCTTGAAGAAGACTTTGAGAGGAGACTGGAAAGGGAGTTTCAGAAGGTTAAAGCGGTCAGAACACTTGATGCTGACATTGTGGACGACGATAAAAATTGTTCCCCGGGGAACAATTTTATAGGTCAGCCTAACTTCCAGCCTACTATAGATCAGCCTAAACAACATCCCACCACATATCAGTCGAACTTTCAATCCAATGTCAAAGGCTTTCTGACACCATCCCATGCTGAAGAGCTTTTGAAGATCAAGGATAAGCCTGAAGCTGTCAAGGAAGTCGCTCAAGCCGTAAGAGAGAATGGGCTCACTAAGGAGGAAACATCGCTTGTCGTTAGCCAAATATATCGCGGCATCGACCCGAAGCAGGCGCTTAAGAACGCGATAGAGCAGATGAACAAAGAATTCAATGAAATAAACGAAAAATATGGGCACATATTTGATGGACTTATTCCTTCGAGGAGAGGTATTGTCCACAGGCTCGTTGAACTATTCGCTACAGAAGACTTTACAGACGAAGAGAAGAAGAAGATTGTTGAGCTTGTTAACGTAAAAAGCTTAGACGACGCAGTATGGGAGGTTAAGAAGCTTAGGGAGAAGCCTACAAGCACAGTAGATCTTGAAATGGAGATAGCCTATCTGAGGAAAGAAAATGATATGCTTAGGGAAAAGATTGCGGAGCTAGAGGAGCAGAGTAGGCTGAGAGAGGATCTTGTCGTCAGATGCCCCTTCTGCGGACGAGACTTTCCAATAAGAGAACATGTTGTAGCATAACATGCAGGAAAACGGGTGATTTGATGCCGGAAAACAGTCCCCCTGTTCTGGAGGATGTGAGGCTAGAGTGTCCGAAATGCTGGTGAACAGCATAGTAGGGGACACTTTAGCCTCACAATTTTTTTGTCCGACGTTCCCCCCTCGCCTCCACGTGGCGTCGGACGGGCACATCCTCTCTGAAAGGATGTGGCGAAGAAGGGGGATGTGGGTGATATGTGTGAACTCTACCAGATTCTTTACCCAGTGTAGAGGACAGGAGATACTATCTTTTGAAGCAGGTGCTTCAGGAAATTCTGTTAGAGCAATCGTGGAAAGGTTGAACGAGGCCGCCAGGTTCAAGAACATCAGCATTCTTAGGAATGTTCTCGCCGAAGCTCCAATCGAACAGGTTATCCTAGCCTTCGGATACACTAGCAGAAGGGATAGGAGATGGCTATCGGAGGCAATTTCTTCACTTATAAGGTCCGGAGTATTCACGAAGACGTAGAAGGTGAACATAAGTTGAAACAGCACCCATTTTTCACATACCTTTTTGAAGGCTTCAAAATAGAGGAAGAAGAGGCAGCCGGAGTCGTTCAAGAAGTTCAAATAAAATATACTTCAGCATCTCCGCTAACATGGGATGTTGTAAAGAACACTAGCCTAAAGACTGGGAGAAAATATTTTACTACAAGCGTCACGGCTTCGAGGATAAAGTCCATTATACCTGATCCATCTCTTGTCCAGGTTCCAGACAACGAGCCTCTGAAGGTGTGGAACAAGATACTCGAGGCAGACTCTAAAACTATTGTCCGCAAGAACATTGGATCAGACATCATATCCTATGTAATTGGGGCAAGCAATCCTGGAGAATATTGGACGACAATGGTGGACTTGAACCAAAAGATTCTATCATGCGACTGCCCATTCTTCACAAAAGGCATTCTAGAAAACGATCCGAAGATATGCAAGCACATAATCAAGGCCATGGTCCTTTCAGCAGAGAGGGTCAGCCCAGAATGGCATGCAGCATTCTCGAAATGTGTTCGCGGAAATGAAGTGCTTTTGGTCACATACTATTATCTCAAGAGCATAGCGTTGTCCCAGAAATGGAGGATAGGCGCCAGAAGCTGAGAGGAGGATTGGCGGGCTAGTTTAGCCCGTTTCCCTCCTGAAGATCCCGAACCCAGCATATGCTGGGGAGGGTGCTCCGTCTAGAACTTTTTAGATTCTAGGCGGGGTTGGTCGGGCAGGCCGAAACACGCTCCAGTGAAACCATCCAGCTAACCCGATGAGGGGTGTTGGATGGTGGAGGGCGTGTCGAGGGAAAGCGGAAGGGTTTAAGAAAGCAATTTTCCTCCTTCCGCATAACCTCAAGAGAGCGGACGCTTGCGTCCGCAGTAGACGAAAGCGTCGCCAATATAATCCGCCCATATATAGGGGGATAGCTTGCACCGCCTGCTAATGACAAAAGCGTCCGTTAGCGGACGCATTGCATTTGTGCACTAATCTTAGAGCGTCCGTTAGCGGACGCATTGCACTTTGCGTCAGCTATAATGTTAAAACGTCCGCTAGCGGACGCTTTAGATTTGCACCCTCTACCAACGTCATCATGTTGGCCGCTGCTTTAGTGCGCGCATCCACATCATAGTTTCCTCTTTTATTAGCTCATCGCCTCAGATAGCGGAAACCTTTGGAAAATGGGGTGAAGTAATGGCGAGAAAAGCTGTTTCAGCTGTGATGGGAGGATTGTTTGTTATAATAATCCTACTGGCCTCGCTGATGGTACTGTATGCCCAGAGACAGGTTTTTCTTCAAGAGTTTCAGGAGTCGAGGCTTGCACTTGGGGTTGAGGGGGACAAGGCTAAAGAGGTTCTAGAGTTCACTGTTGGAAACAACTACATTAACGTGACAAACTGCTGGGGCAAGCCTACAACGCTGAAAATGATGTATGGTGTAAGTGGAGACAAGGTTGTTTCAGTTCAGGAGCTGAACGTGGTCGTATATCCTGGGCAGACCGTCCAACTTCAGAAGATAGGAGGGGACAGATACTATATTGTTACAGCCTTGGGCAACGTTTTCGACCCATTCCAGATCCAAACCTTCTCGGAAAACGTTTTAGCCAACATGTTCGACGCAAGCTTTCAAAGCTTTCCAGCCGGAGGTTTTTCAACCGAACCTGTTCCAGTAAGACTTTACGTGAACCCGGACAATCCGAAAATATGTTTTGTGGTCGTGGGACTACATTATGTGCTAGAATATAATACTACTACTGGAGCGTTCATTA
>Ga0078972_1010422_pt1 | contig 17384 bp, 15 predicted proteins | sample YelNatPaOPGAMG01_FD_67568 | JGI IMG/M metagenome (GOLD analysis project Ga0078972, IMG submission 67568) | Hot spring thermophilic microbial communities from Obsidian Pool, Yellowstone National Park, USA - OP-RAMG-01 (SPADES assembly) (version 2) | ecosystem: Environmental > Aquatic > Thermal... | reverse complement strand
TCGGACATCGTGTCTGTCCCCATATCTGTGCGCCCCGCCGGCTGGACCGCTCGACCCGCGCTTGGACAGGTCCCCCGGGTCAAGAGTCCGGTCACCCAAATCCCGTGTCTGTCCCCATATCTGGGCGCCGCAGCCGGCCTCGACCGCCCAACCGGCGTTTGGGCAGCTCCGGCGGGTCAAAAGCCCGGTCGTCCGAATTTCGTGTCTGTCCCCATTTCCTGGCCACCATGCGCCCTTTCGGTCACGCCGTTAAAAGTGGAGAGTTGAATGTTGCACGTTGAACGTTCCTGGTCGGTATACCGGACGCCGTGTCTGTCCCCATGTTCAGGTCGGACATCGTGTCTGTCCCCATATCTGTGCGCCCCGCCGGCTGGACCGCTCGACCCGCGCTTGGTCGGGTCTACCGGGTCAAGAGTCCGTCCGCCCAAATTCCGTGTCTGTCCCCATATCCCGCCCTACCATGGGCCCTTTCGGTCACCCCCTTGAACGTTGAGAGTTGAACGTTGGACGTTAAACGTTCCTGATCGGTATATCGGACATCGTGCCTGTCCCCATATCTGGGTGCCACAGCCGGCTTACACCGTCCGACCGGCGCTTCGGTAGCTCCGGCGGGGCAATAGTCCGGTTGTCCGAATTCCGTGTCTGTCCCCATATTCCGCCCACAATGCGCCATTTCGGTCACCCGGTTGAGAGTTGAGAGTTGAACGTTGGACGTTCAACGTTCCTGATCGGTATATCAGACATCGTGTCTGTCCCCATATCTGCGCGCCCGGCCGGCTTGGACCGCTCGACCCGGCGCTTGGCCAGGGCCGGCCAGTCAAAAACTCGGTCGCCCAAATATCGTGTCTGTCCCCATATCCCGCCCTACCATGCGCCCTTTCGGTCACCCCATTGAACGTTGAGAGTTGAACGTTGGACGTTAAACGTTCCTGATCGGTATATCGGACATCGTGCCTGTCCCCATATCTGGGCGCCACAGCCGGCTTACACCGTCCGACCGGCGCTGGCTCAGGTTCATCGGATCAAAGGCCGGGTTCCCAAAACATTGAGTCTGTCCCCATATTTGGTCCCGGGCAGATTGGCCAATGTAACACTCTGAAGGCCGCGCTGTGGTGACCGCACCGCTCGCTGCCAGAGAAGCAGATACTGACAAACTGAGCCAACTCGTAGTTTGAAAATCTTCGCAAATATGATCGATTTCGCAATATAACAATACGGAGGACCTGCCAGCCGAAAGAGGACTGTCCGGCCATGCCAGACTTGTGAGGACATGCTTGGCAATAGCAAGTTACTCCGATACAATTGCAGACTTATGAGCATGGAGCAACTACTGCGACAATACCGCGCTGACATTCTGCGCTTGGCCGCCAAGCACGGTGCGCACAATGTCCGCGTTTTTGGCTCCGTGGTGCGCGGTGAGGACACGTCGGATAGTGACGTGGATTTTCTCGTGACGATGGAGCCGGAACGCAGTCTGTTCGACCAAGGGAGGCTGGTGGCGGAATTGGAGGACTTGCTCGGTTGTCGCGTAGATGTCGTGGAACAGGAGGGGTTGCACTGGTACATCCGGGACCAGGTTATGAAAGAGGCAGTAATCTTGTGAAAGACGACCGGCTCCATCTCGTTTACATCAGCGAGTGCATTGCTCGGATCGAAAAGTACACAGCAGCAGGTCGCGCGGCTTTCAATAGCGACACCCTGATTCAGGATGCTGTGCTGCGGAATCTGCACACCTTGGCCGAATCCACTCAGCGGTTGTCGCCCTCACTGAAGGCACGACATCCTGAAGTGGACTGGCGAGCAATTGCCGGATTCCGCAACGTGTTAGTGCATGACTATCTTGGCATCAACTTGGACCGCGTCTGGCTCACTGTGGAAAAGGACATCCCGGAATTCAAGACGCACGTTGATGCCATGCTTTCAGAGTTGGGGGCGCTCTGATCACTGGCCCTCAGCGCGGCGCAGCCGCAGCCGAAGGATCGCGGCGAGATAAGTGCGTTCGTTCCAGGCTTGGCACTCCGTCGCGCCGCGCTGAACGGGGCGACTTCGTCGCCAAATGGATGGAGAGATGCAAAAGCCGGATCAGCAGCCGAACAATTCGAAGGCAAAGGTCACAAAGGATCTGCTGATCTGCAGTTTCAGCCCAGATCATCCAGTATTATAATCCAAAAGCCGCACTGTGGTGACCCCACTGCTCGCTGCGAGAGAAGCAGATACTGGCAAATTGAGCAAACTCGCAGTCTGAAAATCTTCGCAAAGATGATCGATTTCTCAATCTAGTAATTCAGCGCGGCGCAGCCGCAGCCGAAGGATTGCGGCGAGATAAACGCGTTTGTTCCAGACTTGGCACTTCGCCGCGCCGCGCTGAATTAGATTTCTGGTATGGCCTGGGCTCTTTCGGTATCAACTTTGGGCGATGGAACCTTTAGGGCCGTGACGGCCAGGGCCACGAACATTGCGAGAAAGAGGAATATTTCCGAGGGCCGGATTGTTGCCCGGTTGGCGACGAAAACCGATGCACCGGCAAGCAACATGGCAAGGTTATCAACGAAATTCTGGGCGGCGATTGTTTTGCCGAGTCTTGCCGGTTGACTTTCGGACTGGAGAGTTGCGTTGAGTGGAATGAGAAAGCAACCTGCGACGGTGCCTATTGCAACGAGCAGCAACACGATTGGGATGTCGCCTTTGGCGTAGCCTGCGCCGTACACCAGTTCTGCCGTGCCGAGCACTGTAATCAGTGCCGCCAATCCCCAACCATAAACGCGGGTGTAACGCAGGTCGCCTACACGGTGGAGGCGACCGGCAAGGAATGAGCCGCATACTATGCCGGCTGTCAGCCAGACCACGTACAGTGAGATGCGTGTGTTTATGTAGGTTGGGAGATTTGGACCGTCCGCGAGATGAACAAGGCTGAGGCCCCAAGGTTGGAAGTTCATCTTCATGACCGCCGCGCTGAACCAGAACAATCCGGTCCCACACAGAACCCGGAACAATCGCGGGTTGACAAGCAAATCACCAAGGTTACCAAAGAACTCGTCCACGCTGAGGCCAAGTTTTACATGTGGGTGATCGGGGGTCTTGGTCATTCTTGCGTTGAAAGTGAGCGAACCGGCAAAAATGAGCAGGAGGACGACATAGCACCAAAACACCGGCGTCGTGTCGATCATCACCGCACCGCCAATGAAGCCGGCGAGGACTGCGGTGACGGTCAGCAACTCGAGCAGGCCATTCGCTTTCACCAATCGGTCGCGTTCGACTATTTCGGGGAGAATCCCGTATTTGGCTGGCGAAAAGACGCAACCGCCTATTCCAACGAGCAAGTAACCTGCACCCTGCCAGATTGGCCCGGACCATATGCTTGATGCGGCGACGATCATGCCGCACATCTTGACAACGTTGCCGCCGATGAGCCATGAGGTCTTTGCATAGCGATCATTTAGAAAGCCCGCGACCGGCGCCAGAAACACATAGGGAAAGAAAAACAGGCTCGTGTAAACCGCGTTGAGAGCGCCCAACTGGGACTCGGACAATTTCCCGGATTCCTTGAGAAAGGTCAACTGGCCAAGTATCACGGCCAGCGTTGCGTTGTCAGCGAACGCGGCCAAGAACTGGCTTGCGAGCAAAAGCCGATAATTGCGCCTTGAATGCGTCACGGCGCGTGATCATCGGCAGAACACTTCCGGGTTTGCAAGCGCAGTGTGATCACGGTTTGAAGAGCCTGTCGAGCACGGCGGGGTTTTCGGGCAATGCCGGATTGATGACAAGAACAGGATCGGCCACGAGTGTGCGTGCCAATCTGTCTGCGGCCTGGTCGGTCTCAAGTTTTGACTTCCATGCCAGATCGAATTGAAACTCCATCACACCCGGACTGTCGCCCTGGAAATTTGTGTACCAGAAATTGTCATAGACAATCGCCACCATCCGGCCGGTGCGCGACGGTGGGGCAGTGATATGCGACTTGGGATGGGGACCGTCCACTGTGACCAGCGGAGCATCGCGGCTGACCCAAAACCAACTGCCGTCGGGGGTGGCGTAATGTGCCCAGCCGTCGATGGCGAAGTAATCGCGGCATGTGCCCGGTAATTGGTCGGTGAAAGGCGTGAAACCCATGCCGCCGCTGCTCAAGCGGGGAAGGACACCGTCGCACGGCATGGGGTTGACAATGCAAAGCAGTTCCGGGTCGAACGATGAAATCCTGTGGAAACGCACGGTTAGGCGGGCGCGTGGTTCGCGTTTCCACACTTCCAGTTTGCGCGTGCCCCACTTGAGGCGCGGGTGATCGAAGCGTTGGGTGTAAAGGATCGTGTGCGGATTACTTTCGACGGTTGCTGTGCCAACGGGCGTTGCGAAAACAAAGTCGAGGTATTCCTTTTGGAGCCGGGCTTTTCGGGTCGGGTCTTGAGCATGCCAGATATCCTGAGCGATCCAGCGCGGGGCAAAGCCCTTAACGTTGACGCTGACAAAATCGCCGATGCCTTCGGTGAACAGCGGCTTGTTCATTCCCGGCCAAATGGCAGCCGTGGGCCAGCCAGAGGTGTTTGTTGTGACTGTGGGAGCTGCGGTCGAGGCCGGTATATCCTCCAATTCCTCTCGGCTAAGTTGAAAGCGTTTGGCGCTGTGAGGCTGAAGGTTTTCCACCCAGAAGCGCGCGAAGCGGTTGGGGGAACGGTCCGGGAACGTGGCGGAGACGTCTTCGTAACTCAAGTCCGTCGGCTTCGAGGGTCGGCCCCAAAGAGGGCCGGGTTCGTAATACAGTTTCGATCGAGTGCCGGTTGCGACATCGGCAAGCGAATGCGTTTCCTCTCGGAGACAGGTAGTGATCATTGTGGCCCAGCCGGTGAACGGTGTGTCAGAAGGATTCGCCACCCAGAGTCCTTCGCTTTCGGTGGCGAACCGTGAGCGGGCGCGTTGGCCAAGGATCCACTCAGCGAGTGCCATTGGCCGCCATGCAAACCTTGCCTTTTCATTCCACTGGCCCTGTGCGTCGAGGCTGTAAGGCTGTCCCACGCTCATGCCGGAACCCCATGTATGCTCGTCGAACAGGCACAGGTCCTGCCAAAGTTCTGTCATGCGGGCGCGGGTATTGCCGTCCAACGGGCCGAATACGGGCGATTGGGCGGCAGCGAGGAAACGTTTGGCGAATCTGCTGGCGGCTACTTCGCGCGGGGCGCAGGCGGTGCCGTTTGCCCACCAGTCAGTCCACTCACCGGTGTATTCCGGGGCGGAGGTTTCGGCGGCTTTTTCGAGGTCTTGCATGGCTTCTGAGACGGTGGTCAAGCGGAGGCTTGGTTGGAGTCCCAATCGGTTCCATGCGGCCACGAAGTCGGAAATTGGCGGGAAGGGTGGATCGTTGTCGTAGCGCCACATGCTTGTCATCGAGACGGCGAGCACCGGCAGGCGATATCCGTTGTTCTCAAACTCGCGCAATCGGCTGAGACAGCGTTCGTGGGCCTTGCGGAGCGAGTTTTCATCGGTTTTGAGAATGTCGCCGGCGCGCGGGGGGCGATACGTGCCGTCAGCGGCTCGAGGCAAAGGACCACGCCGCCATTCCACCGTTTCAAAAAGGAAAAAGCCGTCCCCGTAAGGCAGACTCATATAGACGAAAAGACGCCGGTCATCGGGTTGTTTCCACCAAAAAGTGGTGAGACGTGGGAATGGTGGACCGCCGCTGTCACTATTGATGCCTGTGAACAGATAACGGATGCCGCGGTCCAGCAAAGCGGCGGCACCGGCCCGTGGGAAACCGTTCACGTCATTTTGAACGGCAGTACGCGGTTGTAAACTGTTCCACAAATCGTCAGGCAACCAGTGGGTCATCACTTGCCACTGTTCGGCGCTGAGGAAAGGTGTGTTGTTGAATGGGAGGGCAGTGACCTCGATTTGGCCGTCGCGGACTGCCTGCAAGAATTTCTCGCGCCGATCCGGTGTGGCGCGCTGCCACCAATCGAGGACGGCGATGGTAGTTTCTGCTGTCCAATGGAACCTTGCTTCTGGCGGCAGGTGGCGCGTGGCGATGGCCGTGTCGAGCGCCACGTCAAGATAGCGCACCTGCAAATCGCGGCAGACAGCGGGGTGGTCGGTGAAACCGTAGTCTGTGTGCGAGAAATGAATGAGGTCAATTTGCCGGACGTGTTCTGGAACGGGAGCGGCGTCGGGTTTCGGGGAATCAATGGCCGCGATGCAGATCATAACAGCCAGTTTTGGTCCCAAGCCGTGCAGAGAAATCATTCGCGTGGCATTCATGCGCCCAAATTAAGGGTCAGCTCGGGCTGCGTCAAACCGGCAAAGCCATGGCAGGGAATCTCGACGGTCACCGCCAAGACGCAGCCGGACCGTCATTCCGGCGAGCACCGGTTGCGCAATCTGGCACCGCATGTATTGTCGGTGTGAAGCAGTCTATCGGAGAATCTGCGGAGAAATCGCAGGTTAGCGGATCGTTCGAGATTTGTTCCTTCGAGCTGTTCGGCCACTGATCCCGATCGCATCTCGTCCGTTGGCGACGGAGTCGAACCGGTCAGCGCGGTGCGACAGAGGGCCGATCTTTGAACGGACGCCTTTATCTCCCCGCTATCATTCGGTTGCGGCTGCGCCCCCCTGAGCCACTGTCACCCAGATTTTGCGAGATCTTGGACCGTCGAACTCGCACAAGTAAATCGCCTGCCATGTTCCGAGTTGCAGCCGACCGTTGCTGACAAGAACCTGGATGCTGGAGCCCATCATGCTGGCTTTGACATGGGCTGCGGTGTTGCCTTCGCCGTGGCGATAATACGGCGACGTCCATGGAACGGCTTTGTCGAGCGCGTAGAGTACGTCAGCCACAACGTCAGGATCGGCGTTTTCATTGATGGTGATTCCGGCAGTTGTATGGGGGACAAACACGGTGCAGACACCGTCCTTGACGCCGAATCCGGCCACGGCTTGTTGCACTTCACGTGTGATGTTGACGAACTGGTCGCGTTGGCTGGTACGGACAATCAACTCTTTCATTTCAAGCCGCGTTTACAGGAACCGATGTACGATGTCGATGAAATCTTTGCCTGTACCGAACTTCGCCGCGTCTGACTGGTTGAAGCGAGGCGTTGGCGTGGGGGATAGCCGAAAAAAAGTCGAAAAAAGAGACTGGTGTTGGGCTGCACTTTTTCGTCTTCTTTCGTTTTTTTCGGCTAACCTTGAAATCTGGCAGCCGGCGTTTGACCGACGCGATTGGTTTGGCAGTAGCCGGAAAAAGAAATACGAGACCGAAAAAGAGAGGCCCTTTTTGCCTTTGAGGCTGGTCAGTTGGTTTAGCGTGGACATCAATGTGCTCGCAAGGCACCATCTAATCTTGGAACAAGAATGAACGATATGAAAGCACATTCACGGAGGCGGTTTCTCAGAAATGCGATCCGAATGAGCATCGCTGCAGGTTCGGGCTGGGCTTTGCTTGAACCAACACCTTGCTGTGCTGCCAAGGCCGGTGATATTCCACGACGCAGACTGGGCCGGACCGGCCTGAAGGTGTCGATCATAGGCCTGGGCGGCTGGCACATCGGAATTCAGAAGGACCCGGCTGAAAGCGTTCGACTGATCCAGACGGCCATCGACGGCGGCATAAATTTTCTGGATAACTCGTGGGATTACAACGATGGCCAGAGCGAAATTCGAATGGGCAAGGCCATCAAAGGTCGCCGTGATCGGGTCGTTCTGATGACCAAGTTTAATGCGCGCGACAAGAAAGGGGCTTTACGTGAGCTCGACGAAAGCCTGCGTCGCCTTGACACCGATTACATTGACATCTGGCAGTTCCATTCGATCGAGCGGGCTGAAGACCCTGATTGGTGTTTCTCACCGAATGGCGCCATTGAAGCGGCTGTTATTGCCAAGAAGCAGGGCAAGGTGCGCTTCATAGGTTTCACGGGACACAAGAATCCGGAGTTTCACCTTGCCATGCTCAACAAGGATTTTCCATGGGACACAATCCAGATGCCGCTTAACATTCTGGATGTGCATTTTCGCAGTTTCCAGAAAATGGTGTTGCCGGTGGCGGTCAAACGCAAGCTGGGGATCATTGGCATGAAACCCATGGCGTTCAAGACAGCCCTTGAAGTGGCCAGTGCGCATGAATGTCTCCGCTACGCGATGAGCCTCCCGGTCAGCGTCACCATCACTGGCTGCGAAACCGTGGAGCGGATCGAGCAGGCACTCACGGCTGGACGTACATTCAAGCCAATGTCAAAAAAGGAAATCCAGACGCTTGAAGCACGAAGCAGGTCCGTCGGCGAGACCGGCAAGAGTGAGCCGTACAAAATCACGACCGATTTCGACAACAAACCGTCGGCCACACCGCCGCCTTACGAGGCATGAATGCCAAACATCGAGCGCTTTGATTCTCGCTGCGAGGCCGCTGAATTACTACATTGAGAAATCGATCGTTTTTGCGAAGGTTTTTAGATTGTGAGTTTGCTCAGTTTGTCAGTATCTGCTTCTCTGGCAGCGAGTAGTGCGGTCAGAACAGGGCGACCTTTGGAGTATAATGGATGATCTCCGCGGAAATCTCAGATCAGCGTGTCGTTCGAGACTTTTGCCTTCGAACTGTTCGTCCGCTGATCCCACTCGCATCTGCCCCAAGGCGACGAAGTCGCCCCTTTCAGCGCGGCGCGGCACAGCGGTATTCCTGCAACCAGCGCAATGGTTACGCCTCGAGCGTTTGGTTGCGGCTGCGCCGCGCTGAGGATCAGACGAGCTTGCTCAAGTGATCGAGGCTCTTTTGCGCCTGTGCGGGCGTGCCGCATTCGACAGAGAAGACAATGTCGCGCGGGCATTTCTCGCGGACAATCCGGACGATGCGTTCCCAGTCGAGAACGCCCTCGCCGCAAGCGCATCCGACCGGTGTGCCGGTGACTTTGCCGCGTTCAGCCTCGGCATGAGTTATCGAAATATCCTTGGCATGCAGGTGAACCAAACGCGACGCGACACGTTCAAGCCACGCATAGACGTCGTGACCACAAAGATACGCGTTGCCGGTGTCAAAGTTGATGCCTATGGCGGGTGATTTGACGAGGTTGTAGATGCGATCCAATCCGTCCGGATGGCGGGAGTATTGGGCATGTGGTTCGAGGCCGATCTTGACACCGCGTCGTTCGGCGATGAACGCGGCTTCCTGCAGCGTGTATTTGATCAGCACGAAGTCTTCCTCTTCGGTGGTCCATTTGGCTTTGATGCCTTCGTCTGTATTTACCACGGGCACGCCGATTTCCGCAGCCACGCGGATGGCAAGTTTGATGTATTCTCCGTGGACATCGGGTCTGCCCAGAGGCCCGTGCGCCTGTAGAGCCGATATGGTCAGCCCGGCTTTGTCGCACGCTTCTTTGATGCGCCACGGGTCATCGAACATTGACACGGTGTGGAAGTAACCTGCTTCGCTCATCAGCTCACGACCGAAGTGTACCATGGGCTCGAAGTACTTGTACCCCATGTCCGCAGCGGCTTTGACAGCCCATTCGAATGGTTTGTCCGAGCTTCGGGAGAACTCCGCATTCAGTCCGACGTAGATTTTGGCCATACACTGTTCCTTTCGTTGGTCGCATACTGCAAGATTTGCATGGCCAATACAAGCCTGCGCACGGCGGCGCGAACGTGCTGGAAATGCGCAACGTCCGCGGCGCCGAACGTCGCGAAGCGCATGGAGTGCGCAGGCTCGCCTGCGCTTTGTTTTACGGACACAGAGGATCGGTCAAGAAACACAAAGCGGCAGCAAGCCGCCGCACTCCACGCGCTGTCGCGCACCACAACGACCCGTTCCCGCACAAGCGCGACCACGCTGTGCCGCCCTCCGGTTCCAAGACACCGGGCAAAGCAGCGACCATGCATTACCACCGCCTTTATCTCGCCCAAGATCATTTTGGTTATGGCTGCGGCGCGCTCAGGAATGGACGGCAGATGTTGGTGCGTTAGTTGCGGTGGGTGGTTTGGCACTCTGGCGGTGGCGCAGGAGAAGTGCCGACCCGGCACAGTAATCCAGCGGGGCTGCTGAGCTCGAAATGTTTGGGTGGATTGAACTCGGCTGTGCAGAGATTTTCATTCAGAAGGGCGCTCGAAGTCTTTGAGAAAGCTCCCTTCAGCGGTCAATCGTTCTGATTGGGCTTCTGCCAAACTTGGCGGCTGTTTTGACAATAGTCCGGCCCTGCCGGGCTGGACATGTGTTGTGGTTCGATGCGCGCAGGCTACTGGAACAATTCGTTTATGTGTTTTACAGTTTCATCGACGAGCACCTGTCCGCCTGCTGGTCCGACGATGAACTTATCGGCGCTGTATCCGCCGCCTTTTACTGCGCGGTCGGTGGGCAGATAACCACTATGTCCGCTGCAGATTTGGACGAGCATTGTGAGTGGTGCGGTGCTTCGGGCTTCGATTCGCACGCCGTAGTCGTGGAACAGTTCAAATGGATTTGTCGCCATGGCCACGTCGCCGATGCGCAAGACGTGCAGTTCCGCCGGGTGGACGGAGTCAGTTTCGTAGAATGGCCGTGCGATCGGCTGGTGTTCGGGCAGATCAACGTGCACAACGCGGTGCCGGAACAGAATTCGGTCGGTTTTCGTTTCTTCGGCGACCGGGAGACTTTCTTTGACGGCGTTTGCGATTCGCCTTGCGATTTCCTGTCTGCGTGAAAGGCCGCGGCGTTGGGCCATGATTTGCTCGGTCTTGCTGCGATAAGTTGGGTGGGGCGACAGATCGCCGGACGGCGCGCACTGGGGCAGAACGTAAAGATGCTTTCCATATTGCTGGCGCAATGCGATGCGAACGTCGTGCCAGAAATCTGCGGATATTTCGTTCAGGTTCTCGGTTTCCTGGGAAGGACACGCCAAATTGACCACAACTCCGGTGAGTCTGTTGTCGCCGTCCCAAAACCCCATGATGTCCACTGCCGTCTCGATGCCGCCCTCGATATGGGAGAAGTTGGTTGTGGCAGTGTTGCCGTACATTACGGCTGAGCCGTCGGTGTAAACGACACGGCGGTTAAGGCCGACGACGGCGTGGCTCATGGCCCAGCCCATGTGAGCCGGCTTGCGGTTTTTCCATGCTTCTTCGCAAATGCGGCACACGCGGGCCAGGAAGAAGTCGGCGTACTCGGACGCCTTCATGACGCCCGGGTCTTTGGTGACGTCGTAGAGGTCACCGAACGTGCTGTCCACGAGTCCGGGGCCATCGTGTGTGTGGGTGCCGAAGAGGAAGACCTTTGTTGTGTCGAAGTCCGGCAATCGTTCCTTGAGCATGTTGCGGAGGCGTTCTTGAGCGACGCGCTGGATCATGATCAGGTCAGCGGAAACCATCAGGGCCTGCTCGCGTTGTCCATCTGCTGCGCGGGTTTCAATGGCAAGCGCGGTGGCGGTCAATGGATCGCGGACGCCGGTCGAGATTCGTTTGTGCAATTGGCCGGTGAGCGCAACCGGTGCGGGCGGGGTGATGTCGGTTGTTGCCCAGCCGGCGAACAGCGGGTGTGACCGGGGCGCAGCGGTTTCAAGTGCTGCAGCCTGGTTGTGGAAGAACTTTGCGCATTGGGCGATATCGTTGCGGTTGTCGTCCCAGTTATACTCATACTCGATGGCGAAGAGCGTGGGGCGAACACCGAGGCGATGAACCTCTCGCAGGACGGCAGCGACATCGCTTTTCCCGGTTCCCCACCATACATCATGGCCCTCAGGGCCGGCCTCGTTGAGGTCCTTGACGTGCAATGAGAGAAGGCGCGAGCCAACGGTGCGGACGGCCTCGGCAGGGTTGATTCCCGACCGCAACCAGTGGCCGGTGTCCGCGCAGACGCCGAGACGCGGACTACGTCCTTCGAGCACTCTGAGGGCTTCCTGTGGGTGCCAGTAACGCGAGCTGCCTTTTGGGTGATTGTGCAATGCGACGTTGATTTTGAACTCGCAACACAACTGTTCAATGTGGCTCAGGGCTTCCGGACGCGGCTCTGATATGATCGTTTCAACGCCGAGTCTGCGGGCGAACTCGAAGGATTTTCTGCACTCGATCTCGTTTGTGGAGAGCTCATGGATGTAGATGCTGAGGAGGTGGACCTTGGCGGATTGCAGTTTTGCGTGTAGGCGATCGATCGCCGCGTTCGACATGTTGACGTCGAGTTTGGTTTCGCTGCCGGGCTCCAATTGTTGGCCTTCGAATGCCTCGATGTACTTCAAGCCGATTGCAGAGGTGCGTTCGATTACGTCGAACAAGGTGAACCTGTTAAAGCTCCATGCGGCGACGCCGAGTCGCCAACCGAGAGGCTCTTGAGGTTCGGCTGCTGCTGCCGATGTGGCGGCTCCGGCTGTGAGCATGAAACAGCAGAGTGATGTGAAAAGTCCTTTCATGTTCAATGTTCTTGTTTGAGGTCGCTGTAGCTTGCCAACACAATGCCTTTCCTCTGGATGGCGGCTTTTGCTTCGGGGCTCGTAAACACACGTGTCACAGCCTCGCGGTCCTCTGCAACGTTCTCATATCCTTTGTGGCCTATTGCCTGCATTTCAGGCACGTTCATGCCCGGATGCTCGATGAAAATGTAGGTGCCGGGTTGAAGCTGCTCGACGCTTGTGACGAATCTTCTGATGCGTTCCTCGGTTGTTGCGGCTTTGCCCCAGCCTTGGAACGGTTTTGCGGTTGTGAGAAAACCTTCGGTTGCGAGGCCGTATTCATCCGCCAACTTTTTCACCAGAGCGGAAATGGCGGGGTCCAGTCCGGCGAATCCCATGTGACAGCTCAGGTGGGAAATGCGGGGCAGATGTCGGCGGGCAGTCTCGATTTGGGCGCGGAGCTCGGTTTCAATCTCGGACAATTTCCATTGTGCCTCTTTCAATGAACTTTTTGGTGGAAAGCTCTGGTTTGGCCATACCATTGGGAAGAAGTAACCGTCGGGATCGACGAGAGTTTGGGCGTGCGTAAGGGGGCGCCATTTCATTTTTTCCCATTCGCTTGTCAAAGTGAGGTGAACGCCGACATCAAGGCCGGGGTTTTCCTTGAGGAGCCGTACAGCTTCGGGGAACCACGCGCAGGGGACCATGAGTTCGACGGAGCGTACGATTCCGTCGCGGTAGCACTGGATGCAGGCGACGTTTGCGGCGTGGGTCGAGCCGATGTCATCGCCGCGGACGATCAAAGTGATTTTGTCAGCGGCGTTTATTGTCAGGGCGGCCATGCACATGGCGGCGCAGGCCAGTTTCAGACGACGCTTTGGATGTGGTGTTTTCACGGGGTAGTCTCTAGGTGGTTGATTTGGTCACAGCTTCCATGGTGAGCGCATTGGTCTGTCGAGCATTGCATTGGCTTCTGGATTGTTCACGAATTCTTCTTTTGCAGGGTCCCAACGCAGACTGCGGCGCAGTTTGATTGCAATTTGGTCGAGCCAGCAGATCGTGTCAGATCGCACGGCGATGTTGATTGGAGCTGCTGGTCTGGCACGGCCTTTGATGGCGTCTATGAAATTCGCATGGTGATTATCGCTTTTGAACAAGCGAATGTCGTTGTCGCCGAGACTCAGCTTGAGGAGCGACTTTGGTTCGGCATCGATGCCGCTGCGGTCCACATGCACCCAACCTTCGGTTCCGATGAACAGGATGCCATGGCCATGGCCGCCTTTTTGGAGCGGGTGGGCTTTGGCAGTTTCGTCGTCCATGTGAACCAGGGTAACGCCGTCGGCGAATCGGTTTTCGACCTTCCATGACAGGGCGCAATCGGCGAGGCCGCTTGTTGGGAAAGTTCCGTAGCCGTCGATTTCAACGGGGCCGGTGTTTTCTGAGCCGTGGCCCCATTGGGCGATATCGAGGTGATGTATTCCCCAGTTGCCGATGAATCCGATGCAGTAGTCGGAGATGTGGTACCATGTGCTGTAGTTGCGGGTCCAAGGTTCGTTGGGGCGGTGGGTGTACGGTCGGACGCGCTCGAAGCAGTAGGGTTTCATTGGGGCTGGCCCAAGCCACATATCATAATCCAGCTCTTTTGGCACTGGTTCTGTTGGTTGGTCGGGGCAGGGAACACTACCTGGCACGCCAACCAGTATGGTTTTCAGTTCACCGATTTTTCTGTTTCTCACCAGTTCGCATGCAAACCTGAAATTGCCGCTGGACCTTTGCTGTGTGCCGAACTGAAAGACGACATTGGCCTTGTTGATGGCGTCGCGGACAGCTTTGGCGGCACGGAAACTCCAACCGAAGGGTTTCTCGTAGTACATGTGTTTGCCGGTTTTTGCGGCTTCGACGGCTATGATGGGATGCCAGTGATCGGGCGTGGTAATCTGGATGGCGTCGATGTCTTTACGTGCGAGAAGTTCCCGGAAATCGCGGTATGCAGCGCAATCTTTGTTGTCGTAGAAGCTGTCCACGGCGGTTTTGCCCCTGGCAAGTTGCGTTTCGTGAACGTCGCATACTGCGACGACACGCGTTTCTGGATGGCCGAGGAATGTCCGCATGTTGCCGGTGCCCTGAATGCCGAGGCCGATGCAGCCGATGGTTACGCGGTTCGATGGCGCTTCGGCGCCACGGCCGAGGACGGATGCGGGCACAATCAATGGCGCGGAGACAACCGCGGCTGTGCGTTCGAGGAACAATCGCCGGTTGAGAAGGCTTGTGGTTTTCATTACTTTGGCAAAGTGCGGTTTTTTCGTGGCGGCGTGCAAGACCTATTGGGGTTAATGTTTCTCTTTGGCCGCGGCGCGGCGGTTGTATTCATCGAGGATTGCTGCTGTTGCAGTGGCGCCGCAGCGTGTGACACCGAGTTCCTTGAACATGATGAGGGTGTCGAGGTCGCGGATGCCACCGGCGGCTTTGATTTTCACCTTGGGTGAGCAGGCGGCACGCATCAGTTTCACATCATGGGCGGTGGCGCCCTTGTAACTGTAGCGACCGTCCTGGCCTTTTACGAAGCCATAACCGGTCGAGGTCTTGACGAAATCGGCGCCGGCGCGCTCGGATATTTGGCACAATTTGATCTTGACCTCGTCGTTTGGAAGGAAATCGGTTTCGAGGATGACCTTGACGATTGCGCCGCGGCGATGCGATTCGTGGCAAATGAGCCTGATTTCATTTTCGACGTAAGCCCAGTCGCCTGAGAGTGCCTTGCCGATATTGATGACCATATCGATTTCACGGGCGCCGTCCTCGCAAGCGGCGATTGTCTCGTAACGTTTGACTTTGGGGCTGCTGTTGCCGTGTGGGAAGCCGACGACTGTTCCGACTCTGACCTGGGTACCACCCAGGATGTCTGCTGCGAGCCGCACTGCGTAAGGTTTTATGCAGACTGAGATGACCTTGTATTTTGCCGCCAGTTGGCAGCCTTGTTCGAGCTCGGCGTCGGTGAGCGTCGGATGGAGGAGGGAATGATCTATCATTCCGGCGATATCTTCGTATGTGTATTTCATGGTGTTGGTGTTGTTCAGGTTGTCAGGGTTTATCGGAAGCAGATTTGCCGAACGCACTCCTGAAAGTCGCGCGCGCCACGGACGATTTTGATTTCGACGCGGATAAAAAAGATCGGGAGGTCGCGTCTTTCGAGTCTGGGGAACCTGACTGCGTCCTTTTGTGTTGTCACGACCATGGCGGCCTGGCGTTTTTTGCTGCGGTTGATGACATTGATGACTTCTTGCTGGGTAAACCGGTGGTGATCGGCGAATCGCTTTGAATAAACCAGTTCGGCACCCAGCTTGACAAGGCTTTGCTCGAAGCTTTCCGGTTGGGCTATGCCGCTCAGCGAAGCGACCTTGCAGCCTTTGAGAAGCTCGAGACCCAACCGCTCTCCTGTGAACACGTCTTCGAGATACAGGGGGTTGTGGACGCACTCGATGATCCGTGCGCCGGGATTGATCCTTGCTATTTCCGCGCGCAAAGCACTGGTGTCGCCATTGCACTTTGTGATGAAGATTGTGCTGGCGCGGCTCAGGTGTGACGGCGGCTCGCGAAGAGTGCCGCGGGGCAGCAGATGTTTGTTTCCGAATGGCTGCTGGCAATCAACGAGCACGATGTCATGGCGGCGCCCAGCAAGTTTCCAATACTGGAACCCGTCGTCGAGCAGCAGAGTGTCGCACCCGAATTTCTCGATGGCGTACAGGCCGCTTTTCACGCGGTCTTTGTCAACGAGCACGACGACGTCGCGCAGGTTGGACGCCAGCATGTAAGGTTCGTCGCCTGCCGTCTCGGAATCCAGCAGCAGGGATTTGCCGTCGGAAACGACTCTCGGGGGTGTCTTGTCTTTGCGAAACAGGGCCTGGTTCGTCAATCGCTTCAGGAATGGCTCGGGCTTTGACCTGTAACCGCGTGACAAAATCGCCACGTTACGTCCCTGGTCGCGAAGTTCTCGAGCAAGCTTTTCGACGACAGGTGTTTTCCCCGTGCCACCCACAGTGAGATTGCCGACAGCGATCACCTGAACGCCGAGGGTCGAATCGCGCAGAATACGCATTTCGTACAACAGACGTCGCGTCTTGACTGCGACGCCGAACATCCTCGACACGGCATAAAGCAGTCCACGCAACAATGCGGCGCGTTTGCCCTTTCGCTGCCCGAAAATGACTTCGAGGGCGAATGTCTCGATTGATTCAGTCCAGCTACGCAGGGTCTCGCGCATGAAAAACAAGATTGCCAGCCGGGTTCAACCCCCGCAAGCCGGGAGACAGGAAACAGGAGACGTTAGTTCTGGAGTTCCGCACTTTGGGGCGTGGACGATCTTGGGGCGTTTGGTTTTGCGGGGTGCTGCGCCGGGCTGATGGATGCAGCGGTTTTGGCGCATCCGGCCCCGGGCGCGCAGTGGTTCGGGAATTTTGGGATTTGGAATTCTGATTGCATTGCGACTCATAATTGTGAATATTTGGCGCAGACGAGTTGGTGTCGGAGCGTAGCTCAGCCTGGCTAGAGCGCCAGCTTTGGGAGCTGGATGTCGCAGGTTCAAATCCTGTCGCTCCGACCATTAAACCTTGCATCCCCGGCAAAACGGTCCTGCTGACCTGGAAACCTCCGGTTCATCAGCCAAAAACACCGAGAGCCTAAGTCTTGCAGTACTATATTGGAAAATCCGTCCATAAATCGCAGATTAGCGGATCGTTCGAGACTTTTGGCGTCAAACCGTTCATCCACCTATGCCAAAATTATCTCCCCCGTGGGCGACGAAGTGGCTCCTTTCAGCGCGGCGCGATACAGCGGTATTCCTGCAACCAGCGCAGTTGTTACGCATCGAGCGTTTGGTTGCGGCTGCGCCGCGCTGAGTACGACAACGCTAATGATTCGGAAAGGCAAAAAGGCAGAAAGATCTCAGCGCGGCGCAGCCGCAACCGAATGACCGCGGCGAGATAAATGCGTTCGTTGCAGGTTTGGCACTCCGCCGCGCCGCGCTGAATGGGGCGACTTCGTCGCCCAAGGGGAGATGCGTGT
>Ga0078972_1010421_pt1 | contig 17385 bp, 15 predicted proteins | sample YelNatPaOPGAMG01_FD_67568 | JGI IMG/M metagenome (GOLD analysis project Ga0078972, IMG submission 67568) | Hot spring thermophilic microbial communities from Obsidian Pool, Yellowstone National Park, USA - OP-RAMG-01 (SPADES assembly) (version 2) | ecosystem: Environmental > Aquatic > Thermal... | reverse complement strand
GGTGGGGGGTAAGTACAATGCAGACAAGGAGTCCTAACCCCCCACCCTAACCCTCCCCCACAAGGGGGGAGGGAACAAATACAACTCCCTCCCCCCTTGTGGGGGAGGGAAAAGTCCGCCAGTCCTTTGGCTCCTCATAGCATTGTCCGTAGCGAGGCAAGACGCTGAGAGAGCCGATGGGACAAAGCTGGTTAGGCTGCGAGGTTACGGTGAGGGGGCAACCGCCGCGTTACGGGTTCTCTCTGGGCGGCAGTTTGGTTTCTCCACAACCAAAGTGTGAAAGCGGGCACCAAAATCGGTCGGACTACAAACGTATCGATCAACACGCCGAATGCCAAGGCAAAGCCGATCTGCACCAGCGTACTCAAGCCGCCCAGCATCAAGGTGGCGAAAGTGCCAGCCATGATCAGACCGCAGGAAGTGATCGTGCCGCCGGTGCGTGCCAGGGCGCGGCGGATGCCTTCCCTTGGACCGTGCCGCCGGAGTTCCTCCAAGGCACGGCTAACAAGCAGGATGTTGTAATCCTCGCCGACTGCCACGAGAATGGTGAAGAGGAAGAAAGGCACGCGCCAATCGACCAGTCCAAGAGGTCGGCCGTTCCACCAATGGGCCAGAAGCGTTGTCGCTCCCAGACTGGCGTAGTAGCTGAATAACACGGTGGCCAGCAGATACAGGGCAAACCCGGCCCGCCGTACCAAGGCAAGCAGGATCAGGAAGATGCCGGCCAAGACGAGTGTGTTGATGCGCAGGCGATCCCTTTCCGTAACGTCGGCCAGGTCGCGGGCATTGACGGTGACGCCGTGACACTCCGCCCGTATCTGCTCCGTGCCTGGATATTTGGGCAATTGTTCGCGCAGCCATAGTTGAATCAACTCCAGGGTACGGATGCTTTCGGCATCGAAAGGATCGGAGCGCGGCACCACGTCCAGGCGCGTGACGTAGCGCGGCGGCCCATTCGCTTTGGTGCCTGGCAAACGGGCCACGTAAAATTCGCCGGCCGCGCGGTTGACTTGCTCCGTCAATCCTTGCACGACATTGCGCCACATGTTCTTGAGCAACACTCCTTTGTCTGCGAGCGCCGGCCGTTTCTGTCCCAGTGCCGACAGCCGATCGCTAATGTCCGAAACAGGACTGCCCAGCGGTTGGGTCAGACTGCGCACCTCCGCAACGTTGTCGAGATAACAGAAGCCTTGACTCAAGTGGGCAACAAGGGCCCGGCCATGAGGCGTTTCCCAATCGCTGCTCGATTCGAGTAGAACGGTAATAGGCCCGACTTCGCCAGCCGTGAAGTGGCGCTGGATAGCGGCCAAGCCGCGGATGCTGTCGCTGGTCGGGGCCAGTTCGCTGGTAGCGCGATAGTTCGGCTGCACGCGGAAACCGATGAAGGCTAGCGGCAATAGCGCAAGCACGGCGACAGCCCCGATAAGCATTGGCCGAGCGACGACCTGGCGGCTGATTTGGTCCCATATGCCTTGCCGGCGACCAAGCGGACTGCGGCTGTAAGAGAACGGCCGCGAACCTAAAACCGCTCCTTTCGGGTCGCAGCTCCGACGGCCGGCAGTGGGCCAAAAGGCAATCGGTCCCAGGATGCGCAACAGCGCCGGCGTCAGTGTCAACGAAGCGACGAGGGCCACAGTAAGGCTGATGGCGATGGCAGGGCCGCCGCAGCGTACTTTGGCGAACTCGGCCAACCCCATCAGACCCAAACCACAGACGACCGTGGCCGCACTAGCTGCCACCGCCCCGCCGACACCACCGACGCTCCGCGCCAGCGCCGCCGGCCCCCTGCGGCCACGGGCCAATTCCTCGCGGTAACGGCTGATGAGAAACAAGCAATAATCGGTGCCGGCCCCATAGAGCATGACTACGGCAAAGACCTGACTGATGTTGACCATGCAGAAGCCAGGGATCAGGGTGCAGAGCGCCAGGACCTTAAGAGCTACCCACACCGAAATGGCGATTGTACTCAGCGGGATAAGGGCCAGCACCGGCGCGCGATGCACCAGAAGAAGGATGATAATGACGAGGGCCACGGTGGCCAACGTGGTGCTTTCCAGACTGTTGGCACTGGCGGCGATGAGATCGCGGCCGACGCCGGCAGGACCGGTAAGATGGACCTGAGGGAGCGCTGCTCCGCGACTGCGTTCCACGTCGGGCAACCCCTCCGCCATCCGCCGGCGAATGCATCGCTCCGCCGCGTCCACCGTAGTCCGCGTCTGTACGGCCAGGTACGGCGTACTGAGCGAAACCTGGACCAGAGTACATCGGCCATCGCTGCTGACTAAGCGTTTGCCAAGGACCGGATCGCGGTAGGTGCAGATGCGCGTGATCTGCACGTTCGGCTCCTCCTGACGCAGCCGTTGTAAATCGGCGGTGATCTCATCGACCAGAGCGTAATCGGCCGCTGTCAAAGGGGCCTCGACCCGCTCGACGGCGATGATGAGCCGGCTGGCGAACACCTCTTGCGGAAAAGCCTGTTCCAACAATTGATGGCCTTTGACGCTGTCACAACGGGCCGGCAAGAAGCGAATGTCATCATCGGCGGCGCGTTCGTCCCACTTGGGCGCAGCCACGCCGACGATCCCAGCGACGATCAGCCAGGCCAGGCAGATCCGCCACGGATGCGTCGCCGTTACTCGTCCCAGGTACTTGAACATGGTCCGTGTTTCTCCGGCGGCTTTCGGCTCTCGGCATTCGGACGGAGTAATCTTCGGCGCGGCAAGGACACAGCCTGTAGGGAAAATACAGGGGCGACTCGAAGCGTAGGAAATGGTGTCGATGGGGTAAAATGCATAACGACCGCCTGCCCGATACACGGCCGTTGCTGTGCTTGGCGGAGTTTGCTCTAATAGTCGAGGCAAGGCCCCCGTAGCATAAATGGACAATGCACTCGCCTTCTAAGCGAGCTAATGCAGGTTCGAGTCCTGCCGGGGGTAGTGCAGATCCTACAGGAATGCGACAAGCCAGAAGGAGCAATGACGAGAACTGTCGTTATTGCCGCTTCTGGCTCGTCCGGTTTATCCGCTAGGGCCCGAAAATACCGGGCGGATAGGAATAAGGGTCGTGCAACGGATTGGACATAAAGTAGTTGATGGCCTGGACATTTGCATTGAAAATCGGGTCTTGAGGCACAGCGGTGCTGCCGGCCAGGGAGGCATAGAGGGCGGCTTGCGTAGCGCTTTCCAGACCCAAGAGGAGCGAGTCCGCCACCTGTACGCCGAATTGCTGGTATTGCGCGGGCAAACTATTCAGCAAGCTGCTGATAGCCGGCAGCGCCTGCACCACGGCGGTGAGCGTCCCTTCGAGGAACTGATAGTTCGCTGCGGCATCAAGCACTTCCCGTTTCTCCAATGGTTCTAACTGGAGACGAACCGTGGACCGATCCGGAGCAGCTCGCCGGTCGCCGACTATCCCGCTAAGGGAGCTGCGGAGAGAAGCGAGAACGTCCCAAAGGTGCGGCATTGCAAGGGCCTCCAATAAAAAAGGGCAAGCAGGGGCAAGATAGCGATTTTGCGAAACTTAAAAGGAATATAGAAGAAAAAGAAACTTAGTCAAGAAGTTTGCTCGCGCTTTTCCTCTTCTCGCCGCAGCCTCATACGGAAAGTACGTTTTTTGGCGACCCGGCGATTTCTTCACGAAAGGCAGAGGTTGGTCAGGCAGGCCTCGCGCCGTGCGGGCGGCGGCGTCAGGCACGCCTGGGCCACGCCGAGGCGGAGAGCGACGCTTGCGTGCATGCGCTGATCGTGCTCTTCGCGCTCGAAGCAGAGAGTGGCCCGGCCGACGCGGAAACAGAGCGGCGCGGCCTGGCCGACATAAGCGGCGGCGACGTGCGAATGCACTTCCCCGACCAGTGGCTCGCAGCAGTCCAGCGGGATGTGCAAAGTGATTTCTTGCCGTGTGATCCGTCCATACCACGGCTGCACGGAGAAGGCGCGGTGTTGGGATACACAGTAAGCCAACAGAGCGGCGTAGCTAGCGAAACATTCGTTCCACGGCAGTCCCGGCAGCACGGGGTCGCCGGGTCGCAGCACCGCTTCCAGATCCGGTGCGCTGCCCTGCCCCGGATCAAGCCGGACGCGGCAGGAACGATCGTCGCCGACGTGTACTTGAGCGCTTTGGAAGAGGTGCATGGGCATGCCTTCGGACAAAAGTCGGGCGGCCAAGGCATAGGGCGTACTGGCAATGGCGTTGGTGACGAAGTAGACGCCGCACAACCCTGTATGAGGATCGACGACGTAAATGCGCCAATTGCTATGCACGGGCGAGGGCAGGAAGCGGCGCAAAGGGCCGAGCAGGCGCGGCCCAAAATGGCCATGACGAAAGGTCAGGTGCGTGAAGAGGGCATAGCGGCCAGTGGGGCCGAGGCGTTGCAGTTCTAAACCTGCCGGCACAAAAGGCCTCAGCCGATCCGCTTCGGTGAGATAATTGACGTAAAGGACATCGGTGATATCACTCAAGAAGGCGAGCGGCGGCAGCCATTCACAGTAGGCGCGGAGCAGCCGACTGTTGGCCAGCACTTCCAGGGCGCGCGCGGCCAAACCGCGTCCCGGATGACGCCACGGTGCCATCCGGCCGTGTTTTTCATCCGGCCGCGCGCGCCGCAACACCTGCTCGGCAACCTGGGCCAACCAGAACAACAAGAGGGCGAAACCGCCCGCGGTGCTGACGCCAACCACGGCCGGGGTCGGCTGCCATCCCGCTGGCATAAGCAAGCCGATACTGCCGATTGCTAATAGGCCCCAGGTGAGCAGGGACAAAACGGTCAAGCCTTTGGTCCATGTGCCGGCCGCAGAGAAACACCACGTCCAGCTCAAGGCCATGCCCAGATACAGCGCTCCCCCCCAGACCACGACGGCCTGATAGGCTTGGTCTTCCAACATCCGATAAGAGGCCGGCTCGCCGCTGTGTTCCGCTTCGGCGGCGAGGTCGAGGCCGCGCGTCGTCCACAGAATTTGTCCGGCCTGATCGGGCGCCACGGCCAGCAGGGTAGACCACAACGCAGCGATGGCCGGCAGGCGCGGCACCCAGGAGGTTCGCCAAAGGGCCAGGCTGGTCAGCACATTCATCAGGGCAGCCGCCTGCCAGGGCAGCCAACCCAGCCGCCACAGCCAGGGATGGGCGGCCAGGTAGCTGATGCGTTCGGCATCGCTGGCCGAGCCGCCGCCGGGCAGCCCCGGCGCCAGCAACAACGGTGTGGCGACTACAGCGACAAGGTGAACGCCCAGGTTGACAAGCAAGGCTTGCTCCAGAAACCGTGCCGCCACGCGCGGCTCGTTTTTGGCAAGGGCGTACATCCGAGACTCCTGATGCTTTCCGAGCTGCTCTTTAGTGAGGAGTGAGGAGAAAGAAACCCCTTCTTTCTCCTCATTTCTCACTGGCCCCAGCAGGCGGTTGAGCACTCATGGACGTACCGCCGGCCATGCGCTCGTAATCGCTGATCTTTTTGTGCAAGGTATTGCGGTTGATGCCCAGGCGCTTGGCCGCCGTCACTTGCACTCGGTTGCAGGCGATCATCACCTGCTCGATCAGTTCGCGTTCGACGGCACCGACGATGCGCTCGTTGAGCGTGCCGTCGGGCAAGGTCTGGATGCCGGTGCGGACCAGCTGCTGGATCTGGCTTTGCAAGTCGGTGCCGCTGCGGCTGCGGGCGGCACGCCATCGTTTCGCGCCCTGGCCCGGCGGCGTCAGCAGGTCCGGAGTCAGCGGGCCGCCTCCCGCCAATACGACAGCACGTTCCATGTAGTTCTCCAACTCGCGGACGTTGCCCGGCCAATCGTAATCGAGCAACAGCTTAATGACCGCTGGCGTCAGCTCCGGCGGATCGCGGCGATGCTCTTCGGCATGACGTGCGAGGAAAAAACGAGCCAACGCCGGAATGTCTTCGCGGCGTTCGCGTAGCGGCGGCAATTCCAGGGACACCACGTTGAGGCGGTAGTACAGATCATCACGGAAGCGTCCGGCGACGATCTCGTCTTCCAGGTATTGATTGGTAGCGGCGATGACGCGGGTATCGACGTGGATGGTACGGCTCTCGCCGACGCGCTCGAACTCCTTCTCCTGCAAGACCCGCAACAGTTTGACTTGCAGCTTCGGACTCATGCTGGAGATTTCATCGAGAAAAATAGTGCCGCCGTGCGCCGCCTCAAAACGGCCGGTCTTGTTATCGATGGCCCCGGTGAAGGCGCCTTTGACGTGGCCGAATAGTTCGCTCTCCAACAAGCTCTCGGCCAAGGCGCAGCAGTTAACGCGGACATACGGACCTTCGGCACGGGGGCTGAGGCGATGAATGGCGCGGGCAATGACTTCCTTACCGGTGCCGGTCTCGCCCACGAGCAAGACGCTGGCCGGCGTCGGCGCCACCAGCCGCACCAGCCGGGCCACTTCGCGCATGGCCGGCGATTCGCCGACAATCCCCGGTAACAGGTCTCCGTCGTCAACGCTGTCGAACGGTTTCGACCATTTCATGCGTAGGATGCCTCCCGCGATTGGCCATCGGTTTTCCGCTTCTCGCATTGTATCAAGCGGAGAGCGGAGGGCGGACGTCAATCCAAACGCAGAAACCAGCCGGCCAGGCCGAGGCTCAGTACGCCCACGGCGGCCAGTACGCCGCAGGAGCGCAGCAGGATTGCGGCGTTGGGTTGATAATTTTCCGAGCCGCCGAGCAATTCGCGGTAAGCGTCCAGGGCCCAGCCTTGCGGGGTCAAGAGGGTTATAAATTGGGTGTTTTCCGGCATCATTTCGCGCGGCAGCACACAGCCGCCGACCACGGCCAGTACCAAGACGAGCAAGCCGCCATAGATGGCCACTTGCAATTCGCTGCGGGCCATGGAGGCGATCCAGAGTGCTAATCCCATCGCCGCCAGCGATGTGCAGAGCACTACCGGCAATAGCCAGGCCAACTGCTCGGTCAACGGCCAATTGTCCGGCCCCCAGCGGACGCCGAACAGCCAACGGCTGGCGATCAGCAAAAACAACGTCTGCCCGACCGACAGGGCCAAACAGGGCGTCATTTTACCCATGAGAATATGCATGCGCGTCAATGGCGCCGCCTGTAAGCGCCGCAGCGTACCCTGCCGCCTTTCGGCCACGAACACCCAGCCCGCGATCAGCACCAGGAAAAACACGAACATGACCACGAACATCGGCACCAGATATTTGTAATGTTCGCCGCCGTAACGCAACGGCCCGGCGCCCTCGCGGTTCTTGTACGGGACCACTTCGGCCCCTTCGCGGGCTTCCTCCGAAGATTTGGTCAAGGACGCCCAGGTCTTGCCGCGTAGATTGTATTTTTTGAACTGTTCGGCCAACGCCGCTTGGACGCCGTCGCCGACTTTCTTGTTATACATCGCCGCTTCCTTGGCGTTGCCGCCCGAAGCCATCTTGAGCAATTCACCGAGCTTGATTTTCTCTTTGCGCATGAGGAATTGATATTGCTTGGGCACTGGCAGATTGACCTTGTCGCCCAGAAGCTGAATGAACTCGGGATCGCTAAGCCGCTCGAAGGCCCGGCCGATCATCCACGGCAGAATGACGCGCAACAGCGATACCTGCACCACCTGCTCGATGATCGCCGCCGTGGTAGGCTGTTTCTCATCTTTCCACAATTGGACATCGATTTTATCCAAATAAACGCCATCGCGATGAAAAGGATTGATCCCATCGGCCAGGAACGAGCAGCGGTTGAGGCACGCGCTGAAATTCGGGCCGAAAACGAGAATGGCCGCTTGTTTGTGTTCTCGAATCAGGCGTTCGGCGTCTTCGCGGAAGGCGATTTTTTCGATGCGGATGCCGGCCGTCTCCGCCAGATCGCGCTGCACCCTCTGCGACCACGCTTCGCCGGGTTTGAGACCAGGTCCGCCGTCGAGATCCAAAAACATGATGCGCAAGCGATTGTCGGGTTTCTGCCCGAACCCTTCGCCGACGAACAGGCCAAAAACGAGGATGAACACCAACGGCAGCACGAAGAGCAGAAGGAGCGCAATCGGATCACGCAGCACCAGCCGCAATTCTTTTTTCACCAATGTCCAAATAATGTTCATATGAATACTTGCTCGCTTAGTCGCGCAATTGTCGTCCCGTCAGATGTAGGAAGACGCGCTCCAGGTTTGGCTCCTCGATGTCGAGGTGGGCCAACGCCGCGCCTTCTTGTTGAAGCAGGCGCATCAATTCCACCAGCGCCAGCTTGACGTCGCTGCATTCCAACTCCAGCAACTGGCCTTCGCGTTCGCAGAGAAGGGCATCGGGCAGCTCTTTGAGCCGTTCGCGCAGTGCCGGCGTCAGGGGTGTGACGCGAAAGCGGATGGTCCCCGGCAGTGTTTGCAACAAGCGTGGCAGCGTATCGCAAGCGGCCAGCCGGCCGCGGTCCATGATGCCGATGCGGCTGCACAACGCCTGCACTTCCTCCATGTAATGGCTGGTATAAACCAGCGTCATCCCTTCGCCGTTGAGCCGCCGTACCTCCTCAAAGATGCGGTTGCGCGACTGGGGATCGACGCCGACGGTCGGCTCATCGAGCAGCAGCAGGCGCGGTCCGTGGACCAAGGCGACGCCCAGATTGAGCCGGCGTTTCATGCCGCCGGAGAACGTGCGGACGCGATCGTTGGCTTTGTCCTCCAGGCCGATGGCGGCGAGAATGCGGCGGACGCGCCGCCGCAACTCTGGGCCGCGGATGCCGTAGAGTTCGCCGAAAAAACAGAGATTTTCCTGGGCGGTTAGCTCGCTATAAAGGGCCAGTTCTTGCGGCACAATGCCGATAAGGCAGCGTATTTGCCGATCGCTCGGCGCCACAGGTCGGCCCAACAGGCGCACTTCACCGCTTGTCGGCCCCAGCAGGCACGACACGATCGACAACAGCGTGGTCTTGCCCGCACCATTGGGGCCGAGCAGGCCGAAGACCTCGCCCTCCTGCACGTCAAAGCTGACGCGATCCAGCGCCAGCGTTGGGCCGTAGCGTTTGCTGACTTCACGGACTTCGAGGAACGCGGCCGTCATAGGTGGTCCTTCCTGCACCATTGTCGCGCCGCCATGATAACAGAGACAAGCGGGGGGCGTAAGCCCCCCTGGTCCTTCGTATACTGGGGGACTGGGGGCTTACACTTCCCGCTCACTGGGGATTATACTTGACACGTCAGTCATTATGTCTTACCATATCCTCAGTCTTTCTGTCTGAGGGAAACGATTCATGGCACGAACACCGCAAGATGTGACAGACACGGAGTTGGCGCTGCTGCAGGTGCTGTGGGACAATGGCCCGGCGACGATTCGACAGTTGACCGATGTTCTTTATCCCGGAGGCGGTGCGGCCCAGTATGCCACGGTGCAAAAACTGCTGGAGCGCCTGGAGGGCAAGGGCTGTATTCGTCGTCAACGCATGTCGCCGGCACACGTCTTTACGGCAGCCATTGCACGAGAAGATCTTATCGGCCGACGCTTGCGCGATATGGCCGAGAAGTTGTGCGGCGGCTCGCTGACGCCGCTGTTGACGCACCTGGTCCGCACCAAGGGGCTGACGAACCGCGAACGTCAGGAGCTGCGGGCTCTCATCGATGAGCTGGATTTCAAAGGCAAAAAGAAACCACGATGAAAAGGGACTGCCGTGGACGATCTGTTGAGCATCGCTGTGAGCAATGCTGTGGCCACAACCATTCTGGCCCTGGCGGTCAGCGTCATCAGTGCGGTGTATCGCCGACCGGCGCTGGTGCATGGGTTGTGGTTGTTGGTCTTGTTGAAACTGGTGACGCCGCCGCTGGTGTTGCTTCCCGGCGTGTGGGGTTGCGTCAGCGCCCTGAGAGAATCACCGCCCCCCGACATTGATATTCTCGGGGCGCTGACGCAACCCTGCTCGCCGGATACGCTGACGCAACCCTGCTCGCCGGATACGCTGACGCAACCCTGCTCGCCGGATACGCTGACGCAACCCTGCTCGCCGGATACGCTGTTGTGGCCCCAGACATTGCGGATTGTTTGGGGCGTCGGAGCGCTGACCTGGTTCCTGTTAGCGCTGAAGCGGCTACATCATTTTCGCCGTCTGCTTCGCTTCGCTCAGCCCGCTCCTGCCGCGCTCCAGGAACGCACACTCCGATTGGCACAAACGCTGGAGTTGAAGCGTTGTCCGGGTGTCCGCTTAGTGCCGGGCCACGTTCCGCCGCTGCTCTGGGCCTTCGGCGGCCTGCCGTGCTTGCTGGTGCCGGTAGAGCTCCTCGAGGTGCTGAGCGAAGAACAGCTCGATACGCTGCTCGTGCATGAATTGGCCCATCTGCGCCGCCGCGATCATTGGGTGCGCGTACTGGAATTTGTCGTCATGGGACTGTACTGGTGGCATCCCGTCGTCTGGTACGCCCGCCGCGAATTGCGTGAAGCCGAAGAACAATGCTGCGATGCCTGGGTCGTGTCCACGCTGCCCGGCGCTGGCCGCACCTATGCTTCGGCCTTGTTGGATACACTCGATTTCCTGTCCACGACCCAAGCCGCTGTGCCGCCGTTGGCCAGCGGCTTGGGTCAAATCGCCGATCTCAAAAGGAGGTTGACCATGATTATGCAAGGAAACACGCCGCGTTCACTGACCTGGCCGGGCTGCCTGGCCATCGTCGCCCTGGGGCTGCTCATTCTACCCATGCTGCCGTCACTGCATGGGGAACCGCCTGACAAGGAAGGGCCGCGGGAACAGCTTGAAAAAGCGGAAAAAGCCCTGGAAAAGGCCAAGGCAGCCCTGGAGCACCAGAAGGCTGAACTTGCACAGAAAGCAAAAGGATATGCTACAGCTCAGCAACAAGTTAAGTCTGTCGTGGTGTTCAAGGCAAAAGGAGGTTACCACATTGACATTACGCTTCCCGCCGATGAGAGCGTGGACCCGAATGACATCGTGGCAAAGATCCGGAAAGCGCTGCCGGAAAACTTACGGGACAAGGTCGTCCTTCGGCCCATTTCCGAAATGGGCGAATTGGTGTACGTAATACCGACAGCCCCGCCAGGGATATCGGCTATTCTGTCGGTGCCTCCGCCGCCGGGCCAGCCGGGTCTACCGAATCCTGCGGTTCCTCCCAGCAATGCGAATGTGCCGCTGTCCAAATCGTCCGAGAAGCGCATTAACGAACTGGAGAAAAAGCTGAAGGAGATGCTGCGCGAATTGCACGAATTGCAGAAGCAGCTGAAGGAATCGCGCCCCGGCCCCTCGGCCATGCCCCCTCACAGCCTACGGAAGCATCCCTCCTCGGACGATCCGTACTATGCTCCCAATGTGCCTTTAACACCCAATGATTCCCCGCGCGGCCGTGAATGAGCGAACCGCTGGCGGCTTGGTACGTTCACCAAGCCGCCAGCGGCTTTTGTTCGATTCCGAGGGAGTCGCTATAATAAGCAACAGCAACGGTACGGGAGGATGAGCAATGGACCCGATCGAACTGTACGACCTGTTGCACAAGCGGCCCTTTCAGCCGTTCCGCATTTATCTGAGCGATGGCCGCGTGTTCGACATCCGCTACCCCTATATGAACATGGTGGGCACCACTTGGATCCGCATCGGCGTCTTGGCTCCTGGCGACACGGACCCCCTGCCGATCCCCGACCACAGTGTCAAGGTTCCCCTGTCGTTGATCAGCAAAGTGGAACCGTTATTAGATCTTCCGGTGTTTTCCGATCTCCTGGAAACGTGATACGAGTCTCCGCATGCGACCCGATGACATTCTCAGGCAGTTGCTTCGGCAGCCGTTCGAGCCGTTCCGCCTGTGCGTCGTGGATGGCGTGAATTATGAGATTCGCCATCCGGATCAAGTGGTAGTAGAACGCTCCACGGTCGCCATCGCCGGGGCACTGGCCCATTTACCGCGGCCTCTTGTCGAGCGTGATGTTATCGTGGCCCTGCTGCATATCTCGCGTCTGGAACCGATCGAATCGGTTGCGCCGCCCCCGGCAGTGGCAGCCAACAACTAATGGCAAAGGTCGAAGCAACGTCTCGGCCATTCGACAACAGCAACAACGAAGCATCACTTTTTCTCGGCCTTCTTTTCGGCGGCAGGAGCGGCGGCGGCCTCGGCGCCTCCCTCAGCCGGCTTCTCTTCTTCCTTGGCCTTCTTCGCCTTCTTGGTGACGATCTTCAGCACGCGCACCTTGGGCAGGCCGTAAGGACTACGGCCTTCCTGCCAGCGTTCCTCGTCTTGCAGCACTTTGATGCGTTCGCCGCGCGTCAGCACATTGCGCGAACGCGCCAACTGGTTCTTGCGGCGTAAACTTTTGTCGATGGACATGACTCTATCCGTCCCTTCTCGCGAACCTGAAAACTTAGGCTGGTATGATAGAATGGACCCGCAGCGTGGACAAGAGCGGACGCGAATGCGAGAATACGTTTAACGGCGAGCGGAATTGCATTAACACCCCGAAAAACGCGAGCACTCGGAGCGCTGACGCGACCCCGCTCGCCATTTAACGTGAGCACAATACCATGCGCATACAACTGGATTACGGACGCACCGGACTCGAAGTCAACCTGCCCGATGATCGCGTCGTTGGTCCCCTAAACATTCGGCCGGCGCCGCCGTTGGCTGATGTGGAACAAGCCATTGCCGACGCCTTGAATCATCCGATCGGTACGCCGCCCTTGGCCGAAATTGCCCGCGGCCGCACAAACGCCTGCATCCTCGTTTGCGACATCACGCGGCCGGTGCCCAATCGCCTCATTCTGCCGCCGATGCTGCGCATTCTCGAACAACAAGGCATCGCGCGCGAAAACATTCTTCTCCTCATCGCCACGGGGTTACACCGCCCCAATGAAGGCGCTGAGCTGGAGGAGTTGGTCGGTCCCGAAATCGCTTCGCACTATCGCATTGAGAACCATCACGGCAAGGTGCGCGAGGAACACGATTACCTCGGCACCACACCCAATGGCGTGCCGGTCTGGCTCGATTCGCGCTATGTCCGCGCCGACCTGAAAATCACCACAGGGTTGATCGAGCCGCATTTGATGGCTGGTTACAGCGGCGGACGCAAGGTCATCTGTCCGGGCATCGCCGGACTGGACACGGTCAAAGTCTGGCACGGCCCCCGTTTCTTGGAGCATCCCCGCGCCGATTGCGGCATTCTCGAAGGTAATCCCGTTCACGAAGAGAACACTCGCATCGCCTTGATGGCCGGCTGCGATTTCATCGTTAACGTCTGCCTCGACGGCCAGCGCCGCATCACCTGGGTCGGCGCCGGCGACATGATTCAAGCATGGCAAGAAGGCGTGCGCTTTGTCGAGCAAGTCGTCAAAGTCCCGGTGCCTGAGCCGTTGGACGTGGTTGTCACCAGCTGTGCAGGTTATCCGCTCGACACCACCTGGTACCAGGCGGTCAAGGGGTTGACAGGCGCGTTGCCAATCGTCAAGCAGGGCGGCACGATTGTGCTGGCGGCCAGTCTTAGCGAAGGGCTCGGCAGTCCTGAATTTCAGCGAGTCATGGCCGAGAACCCCGATCTCAAACAATTCAAAAAGCGCATTCTCGGCGAAGATTATTTCATCATGGACCAATGGCAGCTCGAAGAGTTGGCCAAAGTCGTGGAGCGCTGCCGAGTCAAGGTGGTGACTCACGGCGTCTCCCCGGAAACGCTGCGGCGCTGCTATGTCGAGCCGGCGGCCAGCGTCGAACAAGCGGTTGCTGACTGCCTCGCTGAGTATGGCCCGCAAGCGCGCGTGGCCGTCATTCCCAAAGGGCCGTATGTCTTGCCCTATGTCGCTTGAAGGACGCTACCGCTCCTTCCCGGTCGCGGCCCGGATCGGATCGATAGCGGGAGTTTTCGCTTCTTGCAAGAGGATGCAAGCGACCGCGCTGCCCAGGGTGAGCAGCAGCAGCGCCTTGAACAGAAAAACACGGCGTTGAAAACATCTCTCGACGCGAAGATCAAGCAGCACTTGTTGCAAAAACTCGATGCGTCGGCCGATCGAAGCGTGCTGCCACGATTGCAAGAAGCCCGGTCGATCGCGGCTGATGCCGTTGACGGCGGCCACCTTTTCTAGCGCGCGGATGAAGGTATTGATGCCGGTCGGACACAATCCCTGGCCATAGGGAGCGAAGTCATCGATGTTCTCATGTCCGCGGCAATGGGGCGACGTACAAGAGACGGCCCGGCAGCCGAACAAGTCCGCCTGCCGTTCACAGCGGCGCGAAAGAAAGCCAAACACCACGAAAATGTAGGCGAGTAAGACCGCCACCAGCGACACGGCGGATACGCAGTCGGACGATTGGTTGTCCAAGGCGAAAGGCAGCGGTCCCACGTAGGCACTGGCAATATGGGTAACCAACCAACCGAGCACAAGGATGCTGGCCGTGAGGAAACCAAAATAGTAGAGCATATGGTGATGGCGGACGTGGCCGACCTCGTGGCCGAATACCGCCTCGATCTCGTCCGGCGTGAAATCTTCCAGCAGCCGATCGGTGAAGACGACGTAACGGAGCCACGGTAAAATGCCGATCACCATAGCATTGGCCATGCCGTGGCGTGTATTCCACACCAGGATATTACTGCATCGAAAACGGAGTCGGCGGGCGGACGCTTCGAGGCGCCCGCGCAAAGGGCCGGGCGGCATCGGCGTCAAACCGAGCATCAAACGCACGATCCACGGCATGGCCGCGAAGACCATCAGCACCGCAGCGATGCCGAGGAAATTGACGGTCTGGGGAGATTCTTTCCACAATTCCGGGAAGAGCCGTTGCAGTTCCTTCGCCGTTAGCAGTAACAGTACCGGCAGAAACGCCAGGGCCAGTTTTTGTCGCAGCTGGAACAACACGTAAGAAGCGCGCGAGCCGAAGGAAGCCGGTGCCGCGGCGTGCGTGCGTTCCCAATCCATCCAGCCGCCGGCGCGGACCTCGGCAAGTAAACGATGGGCGGCCTGATGCGCCGCGCGTTCGGCGTCGTAGTAGATCGCCCACGCCAATATCTGGGCAATCACGAACGGCGACAGAATAAGCAACTCCGCACCGGGCCAGGGACCGTTGTTCCCTTGCCACAGTCGAGCTACTGCCCAACCCCAACCCAGCCCCGACAATGCCAGAACATAGAAGGCCAACAAGACGATTTGCTGGCGCAGCCGGCCACGCTCGTAGCGCGTCAGCAGCTGTTCGCGCAGCTCCGGGGCTTTTTCCAGGGCCATACGAACGCGGTGGGCCACAAAAAAGGCGTGCAGGCCGGACAGTAATACCGTCAGCCCAGCGGCCGCCACACAAGCTAGAGGGGAATCCGTCCACAACGGTTTCGGCCAGATCTCCGGCTCCGGCAAGCACACCAGCACCAAAAACACCATCAACAAAAACGGCATGGCTTCCTCATCCTCGACCGCGACTCGGCATGACCATCCTTTCTATTCTAACTGGCGCACTCTACGGGGCAAAGTTTCGTTTAATCGTCAACCATAGGCGAGCGGGGGTGTGAACCCCCCGGTTGTTCCTGGCGAGCGGGGGGTTCACACCCCCGCTCGCCTGCGCTCACGTACCCCCCTCGCCCAGGGTGTCCAATCTCCCTGTGCCTCGTATAACCTAGTTGATGTAACCTTTTAATATCGTAATAGTTAATTTTAGTGGCGAAACCCGTCAAATGGAGGAACATCGCCAACTCGACGCTTCCATTCAGACAATCCGGGCCTTGGACAAGACCGAAAGGTCTGGTTTGGTCGAAAGTCTCGAATACTCTGTTTTCCTGTGGTTATTTGCTTCTCATGCTACCAGAAAACAGCTTCGGCCAGGCGTCTCCTTAGGCTGCGAACTCGAGGCCGGTTTCGCCCTCGCGCACTTCGCCGATGACGAAGGTAGGTATGCGGTCTTCTTGGAGTTGGCGGAGGATACTATCGGCGTAGTAGCGGCTGGCGATGACGACGAAGCCGATGCCCATGTTGAAAACGCGGAACATTTCGGCCTCGTCGATGGCGCCCAGGCGCTGCAACCAGCGGAACACCGGTGGTATGGGCCAGCTGTCTTTGCGGAGAAAGACGCGGCGGCCCGGGGGCAACACGCGCGGCACGTTGCCTTCCAGCCCTTCCCCTGTGATGTGGGCCAGACCGCGCACCACGCGGCGCTTGACCGGATAATGCCGCAAGATGTTCTTGATCGCCCGTACATAGATGCGCGTCGGCTCCAGCAATTCTTCGCCGACCGTCCGGCCCAATTCCGGCACGAAATCTCGGACGTTCAGCCCAGCGTGCTCGAACACCACCTTGCGCACCAGGCTGTAACCGTTGGAGTGCAGGCCAGTGCTGGCCAGGCCGAGTACCACGTCGCCGGGTTGGATGGCCCGTCCACTGATGATATGCTCGCGCTCGACCACTCCGACGCAGAAACCGGCCATGTCATAATCGCCTGGCTGATAAAAGTCGGGCAGAATGGCCGTTTCGCCGCCGACTAGGGCGCAGTCGGCTTCCAGACAACCGTCACTGATGCCTTTGAGCAGATCGCGCGTCAGGGCCGGGTCGTCTTTGGGCATCGCCACGTAATCGAGAAAAAACAACGGTTCGCCACCGGTGCAAAGACAATCGTTGACGGACATGGCCACCAGGTCGATGCCGACGGTATCATGTTTGCCCATTTGGGAGGCGATTTTGAGTTTGCTGCCGACACCGTCCGTGCAGGCGACGAGGACGGGATGGCGATAATTGCGGGCGAACAGGCGCGTGTTGTAATCGAGGCTGAACAGGCTGGCGAAGCCGCCGCCCCCCCCTTTTCCCCCCCCAGGGCGAAGAGGGAAAGGAGGAGGAAGGACGCGCGGTGTATGCGTGCGGCGCAGATACGGCGCTATGCCGGCCAAGGTCTGCCCGTAAACGTCCAGATCAAGGCCCGCAGACTTGTAGTTCAGAGACGGACGTCGTTCACCTGGTTGATTTTCCATAGGGGCATCCTATGGAAAGATCTCCCTTTGCGCCAGTGCCCGGTTCTCTCTGCGTCGGATGCTTGCAGACGTAAGAGCGGGAGGGCCGTATGGGGAGTCCTTCCCTGGAATTTTCTGTTCTGAACGAAGAAGTGTAGAATTCGTCTGCGAATCGGAAGACTATTGTGGCTCTGCCAACTGCGTCAACCAGATCAGGGCCAGCCAGATAAAAAAACAACAGATAGCGATAAGAACGATCCAACCGGACAAAACTCCTGCTGTCCGCAGTAACTTCTTGCGCTGGTGACGGCGGTACTTCGAGGGATCGACGATCTTACGGACTCGGTACCTGGGTCGGTGTTCCTGCATGGGCGCCTCGGTGTTATATGGGACGCGGTAGAGATTGACACAAACAAGGGCGAGCGGGGTCGCGTCCGCGCCGGCGAGCGGGGGGTGTAATCCCCACAAACAGGGGCGAGCGGGGGGGGGTAACCCCCCCCCTGTTCTTCCCGGGGGGGTCCACCCCCCCCCCCCCCCTCGGGTGTTCCCGGGGGGGCTCACCCC
>Ga0078972_1010419_pt1 | contig 17389 bp, 12 predicted proteins | sample YelNatPaOPGAMG01_FD_67568 | JGI IMG/M metagenome (GOLD analysis project Ga0078972, IMG submission 67568) | Hot spring thermophilic microbial communities from Obsidian Pool, Yellowstone National Park, USA - OP-RAMG-01 (SPADES assembly) (version 2) | ecosystem: Environmental > Aquatic > Thermal... | reverse complement strand
AACCCGAAGCGGGTCAGGGTGCTGATGCGGCGGATGGGACTTCAGGCTATTTTTCCCCATAAGAGGAGGAGTTTCTCCTTAACCGGGTTTAATAAGAAAGGGTATTTTTTTCAACAACGCGGAGAGGCTACCTCAGGGCTTGTGATACCGCACGCCCTACGAAGTATATTTTGGACATACAGCCAGTAAAAAATCTGTTGAGCTGGGTAATTTAAATGGTTAAAATAGCAAGACAGGCAGGCCAAAAGTGCACCTTATACAATTCTCTTTATTGTCCAAAGAATGGGGAGCACCTCAAATAGTTCCTATTCAGGCCGTACTTTAAATTGTTTTAAAGATAAATATTTTATTAAAGATGGAAATGTATTTTTATTCATTTTAAGTTTGAAACTATTAGGGTTAAAAGGCAAAAGAAGAAATAAAAAACTAAGTTTTTTGAAATCTTTGAGCTAAATGGGCTACTATGCGAAGCTGAAAAAAAGATTTAATATAATGAATCATAAATAAGATGCAATGATCAGATGAAGATAACATTTTAGGGATGTTAATTATCAAATATTAACTCTTAAAATGTGAGAATAATCATTAGGGTTAAACTGATAGATAATTTCAATTTTCTTAATATAAGGATAAATTAGCGTTTATTAGATGGCCAATAAACTTGCTTATCTGTCGTTAAATAGAGAAAAATTACCTAATATATTTATAATTGGTGCACGGGGATTTCCTAATATTCAGGGGGGAATTGAGACTCATTGTGAAGGTCTCTATCAAAGAATAGATAAAAAAAGATACAAAATAACTGCACTTACTATAAAGCAATATACAAAAAAAGATTTTTGGCAAGGAATATACTTTATAAAAATCCCGTCAATAGGTCTAAAATATTTTCAAAAGCCGATCTATAATATGATTGCTGCTTTATATTGTATTTTCAAAAAGCCAGATATTATTCATATTCATGGTTTAAACGGCGGATTTTTTATATGGCTATTTAAGATATTTAGATTGAAAGTTGTAGCTACCTATCATTCTAGAGATTATCTATATCCAAAATGGAATTTGTTTGCAAAATTTATATTAAAGCTCTGCGAAAAACAATTCATGCTGGCAGATTATATTATAACTATATCAAATAATTATCTTATTCATTTTAAAAATATGGGAAGATCTTCTAATATTAATTATATACCTAATGGGGTTGATTTGCCTGACAGATCGAAATACGAGGGAAGAACTTCATTTTTAAATAGATGGGGTCTAAAGAAAAATAGTTACATTTTAACAGTAGGGCGTATAACTCCCGAAAAGAATTATGAGACAGTTATTAAAGCCTTTAAAATTGCAAATCTTAATGGAATTAATTTAGTTATTGTCGGAGAGCAAGATTTCCAGAAAAATTATTATAAATATTTAAAAAAGCTAGCAAACGAAAATGTGATCTTTACGGGTCGATTAAATAAAATGGACGTATACACACTTTATGCAAATTGCATAATATTTGTCCTTGCCTCTATATATGAAGGCCTGCCTAATTCATTATTAGAAGCACTTTCCTTTAATTGTAATGTCCTGATAAGCGATATCAATGCCCATATTGAAATCGGTCTTAGCCCGGATAACTATTTTAAAGTTAAAAATGAGTTTGATTTAGCAAATAAACTTAAATTAAAGGTATATTCCAAAAAAAAAGAAGATTTTTCAGATTTTATTATAAAAAAATATCATTGGGAAAATATATCCAATAAAATCATGTTAATTTATGAGATGCTATTAAATAGGTAAATAGAAAAAATAAATAATATTAAAAATATTTTTTTAAATATGAAAATGGATTCTATTCGTGCATAATGGGTGAAACATTCCCCAAAAAATTGATAGGTTAATTAGGTACAAAATGGCCTGCTGCCTTAAATTAAAAACAGATATAATAAATTGGCAATTATAAAAATACAACAATATGAGGCAGCGATTGAGATTAAGGTGGTGCAGAATGCAGTCAGAAGCGAGAAGATTATGGGCCAATTTGCCAATGAATTTTATCTGCATCCCAACGAGGTTCGCAAGTGGAAATGAACGCTTTACCAAAGCTATTTTCTGATCAAAGGAAGGAACGCGAAGAGAATTGGTATGATCTGGATGATGAGATATTTCACCAGATTGATAAATTAGCTGTATAGAAAGAATGGCTCTAAAAAAGATCTTCAGCCTCGGTAGGAAGGAAGAAGCAGAGAATTAAAATCGAAAATAGCAAAAGCTCGGCGATGTGATCTTTTAAGTCTATCCAGGGGCTTTTATTTTTACCGATAAAATTATGATGGTGAATATAACGTTGTGCTTATACGATTATTAGAAGAGTAGAATACAAAGAGGCCACTTTATTATAATAAGAACGCTTTCCGCCTGTTTTAGGGATCATAACTACTATAAAGTAAACCCGGACCGGGCTAGGGTTCTGAAGGAATTAATGGGACTTCAGGCAATTTATCATGAGAAGCAAAAAAATATCTCTTAAAGGATCATGATATCGCAAGAATTCAAAGGTATATTTTGGACATACAGCCAGCAAAAAGTTTGCTGAGCTAGGGAATTTGAATGGTTAAAATAGCAAAAGAGGCAGGTCAAAAATGCACCTTAAACAAGCCTCTTTATTGTCCAAAGAATGGGGAGCACCTTATGTGTGTGGAAATAAGAATGAAGGCAGCGGCCATTAAAGAAGAGGTCATGGTTACGGCACCCTCACCAGTTATTGATACCAGACAGTCAAGAATTTCGGTGACGGTTGACGAGCAGCTTATAAAAAATTTGCCGGTCAGGAGAGATATCCATGACCTCATAAATATGGTACCTGGAGCATCCTTTTCCGAAAGCTCTGGCTAGGGTGGAGCAACGAGAATGACCTCAATCTATGGCTCCACGGTTAAAGGTAATGTTTATTCCTTTGACGGGGTCAAGATGAATGATCCGGTAAATCTGGCTCCTATAACCAATATTAATTATGATGTCATTGAAGAGGTGGATGTTATGGTTGGTGCCCAGCCCGCTGAAGTTGGCTATTTCTCGGGGGCTTATATCAATATTGTCACCCGTTCTGGAGGTAATAAATTTTCCGGTGGATTAACTATAACTCACCAAAATAAACACTTATATCAGTAACTGTGGAGTGATGAACAATTTCAAGCTTTAGGTGTTGCTAAGCCAACCTTTGATAAGATGAATAACGATATATCATTGAGCCTGGGAGGACTTTTTATAAAAGACAGATTATGGTTCTATGCTAATGGGCGTTATCTGAGGATTGATAAGGAGACGGAGTTTGTCCCATGTAACTTACCTTATGATCCGCCAACCTTAGTTACTTATGACCCGTGGCCAAAATGGTATCATGAAGAAAAAAATGGGATTTCTTAAGCTTACTGCCCAAGTAACTTCAAAGTTGAGAATTACAGGTATGGCAAATTATACTAAGTTATTTAGACCGATAGATGCAGATCCCGCAGCCAGAGTAGCGTTGGCCGCAACCACCCAGTTGGATGAGAATTCATTTGCAGGTACGGGAGTTTTTTCTTATGTGATCAATCCCAATGCCCTCTTAGAGCTGAGGCTGGGTTATGTTCATAGGTATACTCTGCAGCCTTTCCAAGAAGATGCCATAAGAGCAGATAAGATTTGGCTGGAAAATGCTCAGCCCCGGCCCGGAGTTTCTGGTCTTGCTTATTCAATAAATACTCCAGGATATAACAGCAGCTGGAATAAAGATATGTTAAATTTGAAGGCTGATTTTACCTTGTATAAAGATTCTTTATTGGGCGGGAATCATAAATTCAAAACAGGAATAGAGCTTGGCCGGGATAGTAATGCCTGGAACTGGTGGAGGGAGAACAACTCTTATTGGTATTGGAATCAGAATTCGCCTTATTATTATGGCTACACTACGGCCAACGATGTAGTTACCTACGGTCTTCCCCCTAGCGCTGTAGGCGTTGGTTTTGGCTTTATGGTTTTTTATATTTGTGGACCAAAAGAAGGAGATAACCCGGTTAATGATATCGGGAATAGATTTTCAATTTACATCCAAGATGGCGCAAACTTTAAGAAAAGATTAACTTTTAATTTCGGTTTAAGATTTGATGCCTCAAGGCTGGATAAAGTTAATATTAAAATGGGGCAATCGGGTAATCCCTTAGCTCTCTATCTGGGTGAAAATTATGTAAAACCCTATACTTTGCTACATTATCCCGAGACCTTTCCTGAGGGGCTAAATCCTTACCTTGAAGCTACTGCGCCAGATTGGAAAAAGGTTATGACCTGGAGCAAAATCTCTCCAAGGATTGCAGTAACCTATGATCTATTTGGAGACGGGAAAACCGCCTTAAAAGCCTCATACAGCAGGTATGTTGATTATATGATGCTTCGTTTTGCTCTGGCTGTATCGCCCTTTGATCCTGGCTGGTCTTGGTGGTTTTATTGGTTTGATTTGGATATGGACAAAGTTGTTGAACAAACTGATTACTTCTGGGTATATCCTTGGGACTTCAGGAAGCAGAGCCTGAATTTTGTAAAAAAGATAATTGATCCCAACATCAATGCCCCTTATACTGACGAAATAATATTCGGCGTTCAAAGGGAGCTATTTAAGAATTTCTCAATCGGGATAGACTTTCGGTATAAAGAAAGATATGACATTTTGGAAAAAGTCTATTGGGATCCTGATACCGGTCGATTCTGGTACAATTTGAATTACCCGGAAGCCAGAGAGTATTGGATTCCTTTTAAGACGATAGTTCCTGGAACCGGGAATTATCCAGATTGGGAAGTTACTGTATATTATAGAAGAAAAGATGCTCCCGCCTTTTTCTACCGCGGGGCTATTATTCCCGAGCTAAAAATGAAATATAAAGGTTTGACCCTGTCTTTTAATAAGCAGATGTCTGGGAAATGGCAACTTTCGGGATCTGTTGTCATTAGCAAGGCCTACGGAAATCTGGGAGGAACCTTTTCTGAAAGTGAAGGCTGGACCAGTATCGCCAATGATCCCAACTGGTGGGTCAATCGTTGGGGCAGGCAAAGTGAGGATAGACCTCTGCAGATTAAGCTGGGTGGCACCTATCTCTTCCCCTATGGAATCTAAGTTAGTGCCTATTATTGGTATATGTCTGGCCAGCCCTGGGGAAGAACGGCTCAGATAATTTGTCCTGATAGTTGGACCCAGGCAAACAATGTTCTCAGAGAGTATGTATCGGTCTACATAGAACCCATAGACACTCGCCGATACCCAGGAACAAACCAACTGGATCTCAGGATAGAGAAAGAGTTTAAGTTTGGAAGGCTTGGAAGACTCGGACTTTATGCTGATTTTGTCAACATTCTCGGTGATAAGATGGTGAGCGTTGGGATGCAGGATGTCTATCGTTATGCTCCTTCTGCTCCTGAGGTTAGTGAGCCAAATAACCGAACTCTTTCATCCTCTTACAAATTGGTTACTGGAGTTAGCGGGACCAGGTCAGTTCGCCTTTCTGTTAGGTACAACTTCTAAGAGAATTGGCACTCCCATTTCCTTCCGGGAAGTTGGAGTGCCTTTCCTTATTTAAGGATAAAAATTATGGTCAAAGAGCAAAAGAAAATTAATTGGTTTTTTAATTTGGTATATTTTTTAATAGATTTGGTTATTATTTGTCTAATTTTAATGGGTCCAATTTCCTGCAGGAGAATTGCTTCCGAAGGGATAATGGTGGGAGTCGGAGAGGAAATCATAACTCCTCCCATAGGTACCCCGATGGCTGGTTACAGACGAACTGATGTCTCTAAGGGTGTTCACGATGATTTATATGCTCGGAGCTTGATTTTGGATAGAAAAGATGGCCAGCCGATCTTAATGATGTCTTTGGGAATAATCAACCTGGATTATTCTTATATGGATCGCATCCGAAATATGATAAATGAAAGAACAGGAATTCCCAAAGAGAACATAATCATCAGCTGCACCCACACTCATTCTGGCCCTCAAATCAGTGCCGGCGAATATCTGGAATTTTTAATAGAACGGTCTGTTGCCAGTGCCTTAAAAGCCTGGGAAAACAGGGTCCCTGGGAAAATAGGGACAGGCTCTACAGTTTCCCTTGAAGTCGGTAGAAATGATAGGCGATTGGAATATGGTGGATTGCATCCCGATCCAGAGGTAGGGATAATAAAGATTGAAAATACTAAAGGCAAGTTATTAGGCTTAGCCTTTAACTATGGTTGTCATCCTTCGGCCCTGGACCTTCACAATCTAGAATTTACTGAAGATTGGCCCCACTATGCCATTCAAAAAATTAAGTCTGAAATAGGTCAGAATGTCTGGGTGGCTTACTTCCAATCAGCTCAGGGAGATATTAAAGTTGGTTATTCAGCAGAACTATCGGCGGTTGGTGCTGAAATGCCTATTAGAAATTTCTGGTGGGCGGAGATAAAAGGTAAGCAAATGGCTGAAGCTGTCCTTAAAGTCCTTCCAGATATAATTACTTCTAATCAACACGAAATAAAAGTTGCCAGTGACTTTTTTGAATTTCCTTTAAGAGAAAGTTTCCCCCTTTCGGTCAAAGAAGCAGAGATGCAACTTAAAATGGCCCAAACCAAATTAGCAGAAATGGAAAAGAAAGCAGAATCTATTGGCAAACGCGTTTTGGATAATTACAAGGTTGAAGTTTTTTTAGCCGAACTGGCACTAAATACAGCGCGGTGGGTTGAAAAGAATCCGAATCCAGCCCCCGTCCCTTATTACCAGCAAGCTGTTAGAATCGGTGACGCGATCTTTGTTACTTTTCCCTGTGAAGTATTTAGCGAGATTGGTTTGAAAGTAAAAAAGAAATCCCCATTGGAAAAGACCTTTATTATCGGCTTAGCTGGTGGGAGGGGAGGATATATTCCTACTGCCGAAGAATATCTTGAAGGTGGCTATGCGGCCGTTATGACCATTTATAGTCCAAAATGCGAGGAAGCATTAATTAATTCATCCTTAAATCTAATTAGCAGAGTAGTTAATTGATTTAACCAATAAAGAAACACGACTTCTTTGATATTAGGGTGATATTAGATTGATATTAGAGTGATAATAGAGTGATTATATAAAGAGAGTGGCAAAATAGATTAGATGGTTTCAATTGACATCTGCTGCTGGCCTTTCTAATATAAGAAACAGAAACAAATTTTATTGGTTATTGGGTTTGAAGAAGTTAGGTAGGAAATAAAGACATGAAGAGAAAGAGAAAATAATTCAATCAATCTGATGAGGGGTTTCTATGTCTAAATGGACAAGAAGAGAATTTATCAGGGGAGTTTTATATACCGGGCTAGGGGCTCGCCTGTCTGATTTTTACGACCAGCTGAATACTCATCCTAAAGTACCGGTTGTGGTAGCCAGGAATGAAAAAATCAAAAATTTAAGAGATCAGGATCTCAAGAAAGCTTGCCGAAAGATGATAGAAGAAGCTCTTTTGGCTTTGAGTGGGGCAAAAAATGTAAAAGAGGCTTGGGAAGCTTATTTGCCCGGAAAAGGACATGTTGGTTTGAAGGTGAATAATGAAAGGACCAGAACTGAACGTCAAGTTGCTGAAGCTGTAGCTGAAAGCATTGTAGCCGCAGGATTCCCTGCGGAAAGGATAATAATCTTTGATAGGTCTGATTTTGATTTAAGGCTCGGCGGTTATGAGATAAACAGAGGTGGAAAAGGTATTCAGTGCTACGGATTATGCAGGGATGAATGGCACGGCGCTACCTGGGAAATAGAAAATTTCAGCCGCCAAACATATAAAGTCAATGGCCAGTCAATTCGGATCGGAAAAATTGTTGCGGAGCTATGTCAGCTTATCATTAATCTCCCAGTGATAAAGCGGGTCAGAGTAGTCGGGATTTCTTGTGCTCTGAAAAATCATTTTGGGTCTATAGATAACCCAATTTCTCTTCATGGTGCTGATTTGAATAAGAACATTGCCTTGGTCGCCGCTTTAGAGCCGATTCGGAGTAAGACTAAATTGACCATTTGTGATGCTGTCAAAAATTATGGAGAACATCATGTGGGAATTGACGGAATTATTGTCAGTAAAGACCAGGTAGCTCTTGATTACGTTGCTGCCGGCATAATGGAAGATTATCTTGGGAGTAATTTGAAACCCCCAGCTACCTTCATTCAGGAAGCAGCTAAAATAGGTTTGGGAACTGATAAACAGGAAGAAATTGAATTAAAAAATATCTATGTGTCATAAAAGATTAGGTTTAATTATTGCCATTTGCCTGATATTATTTATGCATTGCCAAAGCAACAAAAATATAGTTTCTCAGGATTTATTTCCCAAATTTCCAGATGGCGGTGATGTGCCTGAATTCTTCCCTATAAATGATGGTTATCTGTTTTCCGGAAGAGAGATTTTCGCCTATATTGATGGAGATGGAGAAGTTGTTCTGGAGTATAAATTCCGAGCCGTGAAGGCAAGAGAGTATAGATTCCGAGATTCAAATCAATCTATCAATATAGATGTTTATGCCATGGATGGACCAGAAGAGGCTTTCGGTTTGTTTAGCCTTTACAGAAGCGGGGGCGAGGCTGTTAATCTAGGTAACGAAGCAGTAATGGACCCTTATCAAATTATGTTTTGGAAAGGGAAATATTTGGTCAAGGTTAGCACTTATGATAATTCTTCTGAAATGCAAGCGAGTTTAGAAAAAATGGCCCGACTGATGGCGGATAATATTACTGATAACGGTAAAAGACCCAGGATGGTTGAGGCGCTTCCTAACGATTTTTTGGACAAGAGTAGCATTACCTATTTCCATGGTCCGCTGGCTTTTCAAAACCGTTGTAGCTTGCTGAAAGGCGATGTTTTAAGACTTGGTTCTGAAACCGAGGCAGTATATGCTTGTTACAAAAAAGATGATGCTTCACTAGAGGTAATAGCAATTAGCTACCCTTCTGAACGAGTAGCCCGAGAAGTGTGGCAAGCGGCAGTTAGCGTTTTGAATCCTTCAATACTGGATACTGAAAATTGGAGGATGCAGGTTTCTCAGGGGGGCGTTTTATCTGGAATAATAATCAAGCGTAAAAATATGATTTATTTCTTTCTCCCGCTAGTTCTCAAAGAACAATTTTTTCTGAATTTTATTGATCACTTTATAAAGACCTTTGCACCAGCTAATTATATCAATTAATATATCACCAGAAGAAACAATCGGAGGAAAAGAAGATGAGGAGATTTTTATTGCCCATTATAGCCATTTTGGTCTTTTCCTTAAGCTGGATCCAGGCAGCAGAAATAGATTTCAGTAAATTATCGTTTGCCCAGAATCCTGACCATGTGGTGCTCTTTGTAATTGATGGCCTTTCCTATAAAGTCTGGTCAAAACTTCGTTTGCCAATTCTGACCAAAATGATAGAGAGTGGCTCTTTGGTGGAGAAAACTTATCTCCCACCTCCAGCTCATCCCCGAGTTAAAGCCTATGCTGAGCTGCATTCCTGTTCTATACCAAATCCGATTATGATGGCTGGAACAATTTTTATCGGTCCGCATACTGAATATTTACCGCAGATGGTTTTTCCCAAAAAAAACAACAGCCTTTGTAGCTAATAGCACGGCCTATATAACTCTGACCAAATTTTACAATTATTGCTATCTACAGAATAGCGACGACTCCTTCTCAATCGAATGGGCCCTTAAGTTTATGAAAGAAGGTAAGCCAGACTTCATCAGAGTTCATCTTTAGCAACCAGGTGAGGCCGGCTCCGAAAGCTTGATGACGGAAGAAAAGGTATCATGGAAATATAATATCTGGGCCAAAGACGCTCCTTACCGGAAAGCGATTGAGAGAGCAGATGGCTTGCTCGGAGAATTCATCAGAGGCTTACAGGAAATCGGAATTCTGGAAAGGACAGCATTGATCGTTCTGGGCGATCATGGCCAATCCGATACCGGTTGGCATCCGGCAGAAATTCTGGATTCAGCTATAACCACAACTGTTTTCTGGGGTGCTGGGATAAAAAAGGGAGTAAAAATTCCATATTCTGAGATGATTGATATTGTTCCTACGATATGCTTGTTGATGAAGTTACAAACTTCTCCCGGAGTTTTGGGAAGGCCTATAGTTGAAGCTTGTTCTGAATATAAAGGAATGATACCACCCCGGACGATGCACATTGCAGAACTCAATCAGGTATTTCTGGAGTATCAGAATAAATTGCTTGAATTTTATAATCTTATTGGAAAAGTCCCAGCCGGCAGGCAGCAGTATTTGCTTACTCAATTGCGTTGGGAAGTCCTTGAAAAATTCTATGATATTAATCGTTTCCCAGAGTGGCCAGAGTTTAATTCGGTTAAGGAATTACTGGATAATAACCGCCAGGTCTTAGATAAGCTTAAGGGAATTATTAACGACTTAAAAAAATATGATGAAACCCCTCAGAGTTTTAGGGATTAAAAGTCACCTTTACCATACTAGCTGGTCCCATCACCCCCCGAACATTGATGACCCGGACTTCTAGAGTATTGATCCCTGGAGCAAGCTTCCATTCAAAAGAGGTCGTAGTAACTCTTTTCCATTTTCCCTCGTTTAAACGGACCAAGTAAGTATCTAATCCACCCGGCATAAAGGTATTGAGATAAACACAGAGACATCCCACCTCTTCAGTTTCTGCTAAATAAATTTCAGCCTGGTTGAGGGGCTCATAGAAATCCAAGATCCGAGAACTCTGTTTTTGGTACTCTAATCTTTTAGGAAATTTGTCATCATAATAATTAAGGAAACCGTCCCAACCCCACATAGTCGCACCAGTATGCACAGGTACGGGCAAGGGTTGGGATAAAAAGTTGTTCCTGGGAATAATTCGGAAATGGCCCATAGTCTCTAATAAATGGGTGCCATCCTCAATAATTGAGAAAGGATTGTCTCCTTGTCGCATCCCTACCCTGACCTTCGGCCCGATTTTTCCTTGGAATTCTAAGGCAAACGGTCTCTCCCACGTTTCCTTACGAGGAACATGTTCAGCCAGAAGATTATGAAGTTCTAAAGCGTTCAGAGGAATTCCTGTTTCTAAGTCAAAATAGTAATAATCTCGGGTTGCGTCCAGATAGATCCATTTATTGAATTCGTTTGACCAAACCTCTGTAACCTCATGCCCACTTACTCCTTCACTGTGAATGCAGATGTGGCGAGCTTGGTAACCAAGAGATAATAAGGCTCCGATAAGGGCCTGATTAGAGTAAAGACACATGGCATCGCGGCGCCGGCCCTGGTAAGGACCCTGTAAACGGGCCAATCCTGTTTTGGGGTCCTTTTCATATTTAACTACATCATTCCAGTTCCAGCTGTAGGCGTTTTCGGTGACCGGAACTCTATAAGCCCAATTAAGAACACGGAGGAATTTCTCAAATTCAGTTTGGGCTCCAGATATAAGGCGGTCCAGATTAAAAGTATTCCTTAACTTAGCTAGTTCTGGGTGGCTGAGATTTTCATAGTCAAAGCCATAACTTCCTCTAACTACTTGTCCGTTATGAATTACATGAGCCACGAGACCAACCATTTTGTTAGGAGAAAGATCAAGCCAATTCGCCGTTATGGAAAAAGATTTTATGGCCGGGGAAATAAGAGGATCGGAAGTGGTGAGAATTGCTCGCCACTGGAAATACCCGAGATTTTGATTAAAAAAGTTAGGCTGATCAAGACGAATCGGCATCCAATCTGTCCAGGAAGGGTCCGATAATAAAGGACTAGCCCCTAATCTAATCATAAGTTCAATTGAGGTCTTTTCAGGAACATTTAATTCTGCTTCACAAGATAGAGAGGTAATAATAATTTTTCTTTTTAAGATAGAAGATCTGTCAACAGCATCATATACTGGGGAGAGGTATTGACCCCTCGGCAGGTAGCCTTCCAAGCTGATCCTGATATTATATTCACCATCCACTTGGTTGCTGCTACCCAGAAAGTTGTCTCTCCAGGTCTTTCCGTTATCCTCACTCTTAAATGAACGATTAGGATGATGGGAACGAGTGAGAGAGCCCCTGGCAAATTCTTCTTCAAGAGAAATTAGGACAAACCAAGAAGGTGTTGGGCTTTCGGTCCACATTAGGATCTCATTGTTTCCTGACTTGAGGGCTCCTGCGGGCAAATCAATATAATACCATCTATCCCAGCCCAATTCCGTGAATTGCCTGGCCAGTGGAGCTAAAAAGCAGGAAGCCGGTCTGCTAAATCTCACTCCGTTTATTGACATTTCCAGCGAATGAGTATTCCCCGCAGCTTCTATGGCTTTTACTAACAGATATCCTTTTGAAGTCTTAGGATTATCTAAATTTAAGACTTTTTTTATGACTATGCCTTTTCTGAGAGCTTCTTTCCAGTCTAAGTCATCGTATCTATATTTTTCGGGGACACCAGCTGCTGGAGCGTCGTCCTCATAAAGCCTCATGTCTTCTAAAACTATAAGGTTCTCCTTAATATTTAGTTTGGTCTGATAAAGTTGGGCATTCTTTTCAAGTTCCCTGGCCTCATAGGTTTTATGAGTCACACCGGCACTAGTTGGAATGGCAGTAATCAAGGCAAAAATTATGGAAAATGATAACCATAATCTCATCATTCCCCTCCTGTCTTTCGGCCTTTTTTATCCATTCTAACAATTAATACCTAATCAGGATATCTTTACTGAACTGCAATACTTCTTTATTAAAGCTATATTAAAAACCAGTAATTTCAACCCGGCTGGGACCTGCTGGCAGAGTAAGTTGAAGTAATCCCTTTTGGTATTTAGCAGATTTATAGGCTTCTCTGTTGATGAGGATTTTTTTGGGTTCCCTGGGTAAATCAAGGAGAATTTCAGTTTCTTGACCCTGATTAGCCTCAAGATAAATTCCGGTGGTAGAACGGGCATAGTAGCCGTAAAAAGGATGGTCAGAATTCAAAACCACTGAATCCTCGTACGTCAGATAAGTTGCGCCGCTAATTAATATTTCTGAGGGTTTTTGAAAGGCTAATAACAGAGCATTGCTTTGCCACGGGCTAAAGATTATTTTTTTATTTTTGTTGATCAAAATAGTTTTATTTTTATCCGCATTAATATTTATTATAATGATGTCATCTCTTGAATCAATTTTGAGCGGGGGAGCTTGATTATTTTTGCCTGCGATCAAAAGATCAGCGAAAATAAGTTTTTCCCGTTGAGTCTTACCTGAAACCTGGAGATAGCCTCTTTCAATAAGAGGCAGTTCGTTTAGCTGACATAAGAAATGCGGTTCTGATATCACTTCCTTGGTGGCCTCGGGCGGAAGAAGGTGATATAAGAAAAGGGTTTTATCTCCTTTCTTAATTGTACTTATTTTATCACCTGGAGTGATCTCTTTTTTCCATCTGGCATGGAAGAGCCGGTTGATTTCAACGTCTTCCTTAGCTGGGACTATTTCATCAACCAATAAGATGATTCTCGGCTTACAATAGAGAATGTTTCTTTTAAGAGATTTGACTTTATCAATATATACTTTTTCTAGATAGCCTGAGACAAAGGAGAAATCTGGGGTGTCCAACCAGTGCTTAAATTCAGCTTGATCCAACATTCCAGGCGCGAAATCCTTAGGATCACCAACTTTTTGGCTCTGAGGATTGCGATTGATGAGAATGGTATTGTGACTGATAGGTTGTATGGCATGGGAGCGATAAACCGGATCATCATAATAATGATGCTCACCGTCATATCTTTCTTCCAGAAATATCTCGCCCAGGTCTGCCAAATAGAATGATCCTTGATCCAGATGTTGGTGATTATAGAAGGGACCGCTCCTGAAGACAAATACAAAGTCTTGATCATTATCCCATCCCGACCTAAAAACTGCGGTGCCCACTACGGGGAAGAAACGAACCTTAGGAAGCTTGTCCGGGCTTTCTTGAGAAACCTGGTCGGTCTCATGCATAACTTCCTGCAGAGTATCAAATTCTTTTAAGGAATGATAAAGCCAAGAAAGCTTTTTGTCTTTGGTTAGGGCTAAGAGCCAGGCCCAATTGTTCATCGGTCCGTTTTCTGTGCCGATCCAGGCAGCTTGAGATTCTTTTTTTAGGTAGCTTTCGGTATCCCCAAAGCTAAAAGCTATATTCTTGGTTACCAGGGAAGACCATAAAGTTTCATGGTATGAATCACGGATCGGCCCAGAAAGATCTATATTGAAAATCCTGCTAATTAAGGGAACAGCGGTTGCTAAGGATTGCATAGCAAAATTATAATAGCGATAACCTTCCCCATAACTTCCATCTGATCCGAATGCTGTTTTTATATATTTGTTTTCTTTTAGCAAAAATCCTGTTAACCAAGGTTCTAGAGTGTTTAACTCCGGATCGTCACCGTAAATAATAGCCAGGGAAACCAATGCCCCTCCGGCTATGTGGCTGATCCAATTTGAAGAATTACTAGTCACCTGGTTATCAACCACGTAGGTTTGATAAGCAGGAACTATGTAATTCCTGATTAAACCTTCTCTGATAATTTTTCTTTCATCTTCGGTTAATTGGTGGTAGATAGAATCATAAGCAGCGGCGTAGGCTACCGCAAATTCACCTAATGGGTAATAAGTATGAAAGCCACGGTTTTCCATCCAGGGATGATTCCAGCGAGGCCACGTCGCTAAATTTAAGAGAAGTCTCTTAATGAATAAGGCAGCTTCAGGATCTTGCCCACTGATATAAGCCACAGAATTTGTATATAGCGATTCTCTGAAAGTCATAAATCGCACTCGGTACCAACCCGAAAGACTGGGAATCCAGTCTTCCGCTGGGAATTGATCAATATCAAACATTACTTTATTTAGATCCAGTTCCCGCCGATACGTCTTGGCCCTTTCTAAATATTTTTCTAATACCGGTCGGAAGCGAGATGAAAGCAGACGATTTCTGAATTCTTGGAATGAACCAGAGGAGACAAAAAATCTCGGGTGACTGAATGCCTGATCATTTGGCCTTATAAATAGAGTGAAATAGGTTTGGGAAATAATTTTCCTGTTCTTTTTAGCTATGATTTCTCCCCGATAGAGACCAGGGGGGAACCGTCGGCTATCAAGAGTTAGGTCCCCCGTTTTCCAGAATCCCTGATCGTCTTGATTTAGTTTGCAAGTAAAAATTTCAACTTCGGTTTGAGTGAAAGGAGCAATTGACAAACGGATTTCATCTGCTGCAAAGTCCATCTTGCCCCGCAATCTAAAAATCTGACCTTGGCCATAATGACCAAGCACAATCCTTTCTTTCCATTCCGAGAGAGTGACAACTTCAGGTTCTTGGAATTGAAAGGAGTTCATCTTAGAGGCTTTAACTTCTATGTCATCAAGCCCAAGATAAATTGGTAAGCTTGGATCAACCTTTGGGAACTTGACTGTTATGGCTAAAGCTGCAGCCTGTAATCCATTTTTTAGGCTGTTATTCTGAGTGTTATTGATAAGATCTGGCCAGGTAATTTTTATCTCTTGCCAACGGTTTCTTTCTGGATTAGGGATCTTATAAATAATACGTTGCCCATCAGAAAGGGGAAGATGAATACTGAGTTCAGAACCTGATTCAACTGTTTTTAAATAGTAGCGAAAACGAAGCGAAAAATTTTCATCCAAAACGAAGTTAAGAAGTTTAACTGCCCCCAAGATTTGATCTTGATTCCAGGGCGGGTCGCACCTAATTATTAAACTCTTATTATTTTCTTTTGGGTGAATATAACCGGGATACACATAGGGATCATAAGCCGTGTCTTGATTTGGTGGATATGAAGCCCAGGCATTCAGTTCTCCCTGGTTGAAATCCTCTTTATAGATAAAGGGTTCCAGATTGGTTTGTAATCTTTTAGGTTTGGCCATTAATATGGTCAGTGTTGAAATCAGTAAACCTAAGAACATTATCATCACTGAGAATTTCAATAGATTTTTATCCATCTTGATTACTCCATAATTTCTTTAATCAGGACCGGTCTTTTCTCTTTATGAGAAATACGAGCCGCATCTACAATGGCTATGAGCTCAAGCATTTCTTCATAAGGAACAGGAGGTTTCTTATTTAAGACCATCTCTTTCATTTTTTTTATGATTTCAATAGCTCCATAAGGATAAGCATAATTGTTAAATGGATTAGAATGAATGACGCCTTTCTCGCTATAGGCAGAGGCATAATACTGAGAGCGATATGAGGATTTACCGGAAGCACAAAGGAGCATTACCCCATCTGAAGGACGGTCTGGTTTATCTCCATAGCTCAGATGAATGTAAGCTAAGGGATAGGGTCCCATGGATTCAACTTTCTCCACTCCATTCCCAAAAAGGAGCTGAGCTAAGCTGATAGCATGAATTTGTCCGGCCAACTTATCCCAGCCGCCTCGGATAACGCCGAATTGAACCGGGGCAATCTCGGCAAAACGGTTTTTCATAAAGACGGCTTCAGGAAGAACCCGGAGCATGGAAAGGCTTAATAAAGGTGTATTGTGTTTCAGAGCGAGTTCAACCATGGCTTTAGCCTCTTTATAGGTTGAAGCGAATGGTTTATCAACAAAGGTTGGAACTCCTTTTTTCAACCCAGGCGTAGCCAGTCTTAAATGGTCTGAACCATCATAATTACAATCAGCTATTATAATTAAATCTACTCCATCGGAAACATCTTCATAGTTTTTACAAACGATAGGCTTGGGTTCAAATATATTAGCAGCACATTCGGCTGCATCTTGATATTCGTCCCAAACCTTGACAATTTGAAACCCTTCAACAAATGGTACAGTCATCTTATCTTGTTGGTAATAATGATCATAGAAAGAGTGATGAGAACCTCCTCCTTGCCAGGTATAGCGGGTAGGGCCCGGAGTAAATTTTAAGGGGTCCCTTAACTTCCATGGATCGTGTTTACTCATCAAAGGGCCGAAATACAGACCATGAGAGTCGCAGCGGATAATTCCAACTTTTATTAATTTTTCTGTCTCAGGCGCCGCAGTTACAGGCATGGCGAAAGCCGATAATGAAAAAAACAGGATAAAGAAAGCTAGGGCTAGTTTTTTTATCATTGATTACCTCCTCCTAATTTTTTATGTGTTCAGTTTCCTTATTCTTAAAAATATAATCATGTGCGCTTAAAAAATTATAACATAGAATTTGAAATAGGTCGTTGGCTAATACATGGTATCCAGTTTGTGGGAAGAGCTTAAAATACAGGTCAGTTAATTTTTCCAGCTGCATCACTGGAAACAGGGCTACTAACTTGGATATTTTCTTCTCCATAGTAAGCTTCCTAAAAGGCGTCATCCCCAGGGTCGAGTGATGACGTTTAGTATTATACATAAACTCCCATCTCAGAGCTCTGAAGTAAAATTCCTTCAGGTCTGCACAGCGCTCTATCTGCGGGATGTAGAACTCATTGTCGT
>Ga0078972_1010416_pt1 | contig 17392 bp, 9 predicted proteins | sample YelNatPaOPGAMG01_FD_67568 | JGI IMG/M metagenome (GOLD analysis project Ga0078972, IMG submission 67568) | Hot spring thermophilic microbial communities from Obsidian Pool, Yellowstone National Park, USA - OP-RAMG-01 (SPADES assembly) (version 2) | ecosystem: Environmental > Aquatic > Thermal... | reverse complement strand
GCTTCAGGACCTTATGAATGACGCGGGGACATTCAGGGATAGTCTTCTCTATTGGGAGAGGGATATCCGAGGATGGTGTTAGGGATAGTCGGGGAGGATGGCGGAGGATAGTGTTTAGCAAATAGCAAATAGCAAAAGTACAGTTATTGCTAAGCGTGTTTGCTAACGTCGTTTGCTAACTGTGTTTGCTAAGCGTGTTTGCTAATTGCTAACGCTTAAAGTTGCTTTAGTTTTTAGCGCATCATTAAGCGCGCTATGCTAATATCCCGAACCGCAGCACGTCATAGCCCTTCGCGATCCGTCGCGGGTCGTTAAGGTTCGTCTTGGCTTGTTACGGGTCGTCTCGGTCGGGTTGGGGGTTTAGCAAGTTTGCTAAGGTGAGTTAGCAAGCTTGCTAACTTGCTAGCGTTGATTTAGCAATTTGCTAAGGTTTGCTAAGCGTGGGTTAGCAAGTTTGCTAACCGCGTTTGCTAAACGCTAAATGCTACAGTTGCGCGGCTTCAAACGCACAATGCTAAGGTGCTGGATCGCAACCCGTTGTAAGCCCTCGCGGTCTGTCTCGGTCTGAGGTGGTCGGGATAGCATGTCCTACGCTAAGGTCGTCAAGGTTTCGGGGGCAAGGTCTGCGAGAAGTTGCAGGAGCTAGCAATCTCCTTCAGGATAACCCCGTCACGGATCTCAGCACTCCTTAGCACTAGCGCTAAGGTTTTGTTAACTACTCATCGAGCATCTTATGGAGCTCGCCGAGGAGCGGGACCCATCCACCACATCTACAGATGAGTGAAGCACTCCCTCCATGCATGAGGACGTGAAGGTAGCTACGCGAGTCTGTGTGGAGTCTAAGACCTCTAGTTTAGGGGTGGGAGTGTTCTTTGTGTCGAGGTTTGGTGTGGGGGTGTCGTGAGTTGAAGGCTTAGCTTAAGAAGAGTGGGGTTTAGTAGCGGTACGTTATCGACACTGTTTGAGTGGCCCCGCTCAGCAGGTTTGTGTTACCGACCCTTATTTCAACTCTTGAGCAAGGTAGTACGGGGAAGACAGCCGTCCCGCCCGCCCCGACGTACACCGTGTTGTCGTAGTCAACGCCGTGGGAGGACCATATCACGCGGACGTACGTGCCACTCGTCGTCGAGGAATGAACGGTGACAACGATATACCCAGCATAACTCGCTGAGAAAATCCAGGAGTAGTAGCCTCTTGCCGACTGACTCACAACCTGTTGAGAAACCCAGGTCTCAGACTTCTCAAGATTGATTATCGCCGTGTAATACGCTACCACCCCCACCAAGCCGACCGCGAGAACAACACATTATCCCGAGCACGATAGCGACCTTCCTATCCACAACCTTCTTCTCACCCATAAACCATTACCTCAAGTTTAGATAACGTAACGCCAACATAAAAAATTACGAATAAACTAGAACTAGATGAAGCAGTTCGTTAAGGTGCTCACCCCACTAACTTAAATTACCACTACCTCTTGGCCACTCCTCAACTCGTTAGGTAGAAGGCTATACGAGTACGTAACGTAAAAGTATTATAGGATGGTGTTAGCGTTCTTAGCGTGTGAGTGCTGAAGGGTCTATCACCATATTTAGGTTGTTTGCCTTCTCTCCTGGGATTAGGTACGTAGTGTCTGAGTGTAAAGTAACTTAATCTCCTTGAGTATTGATTCCTTGAATTTGTTCTCGTTGTAGACTATTGTGTACGGTGGACTGTCTGTGAAGCGTGATATAAGACCTTGCTTTATCAGGTTCTGTGCTACCTTCTCCAGATCACTCAGCTTAAGACCTAGCTCGTTCAGACGCTCGTGTAATGCCTTAACCTTATATTGTTCAGTAGTTAAAGGAAAGAAGTGGTAGAGGATATTTAATGACGCCAAGTCCCTGACCAACTCCTCCCTCCTGCTGAACTCCATAATCTTCACATTAATTACCTCCGGTATGATCCTCCGGACCTCTGGAAGCAACCTTAAGACGCCTTCACATTCAAATGCGAGGTGCAGTTCCTTGAGCCCATCCCAGAACCTCAGGCACCTCTCCTTCAACTCAGGTACTAGAGCTCCAACAGCCGCCGCAACTCTATTGAGCAACACCCTACCCTCATAAGGTAGAGAACCCCATTCAGAAGGCGACCAAAAGAGCTCGCTGAGTAACGGTACATCAAAGGACCACGGTTTGTAGCCCATTATCCAGGCTATCAACGCCGCCCTCCAATCGTATTCCTCGATGAGCCTTCTGAGATCCTCTTCAACTCTATCAACGTGCTTCTCAGCCTCTATCCTAGCGACACGTTCATCCTTCACGTAAACCTCATATGTCCGAGCGCGGGAATTTCTGGTTATATCCGCGATGCCTAACTGTTTAAGGACGTTGAATGCTTCCTCATCGCCAATTACGAGGTACTGATCCTTGAGTGGCATGCCAGGCGTCCAGCTCTCATTATCTCTGTACAAGACATAACATGTTGTGTGTGCGTGTAGTAATAGCCTCCTAGCCCTCTCCCTCAAATCGACAGGCACGCTGAACTTCTCAAACGCCTCCTCGAGGTCTCTATACGTTGGTTGTGGAACCTCACTAATTATCCTGGGAGTGATTCTGGGGTAGTCTTCAGGTACCCGTAGAACCTCCCTAATCTTATCTTCAAACTCGTTCAGGTTCCTGACCACGAAGATGTTCTTCCAATAAATGGGAGGTATCTCCGCCGGCTTCACAGCGAGCACGAAGCCGTAGGTAGCCCCAGACTTATAAACTCTGTTAACGTCCTTCTCCAACCTCGAGCTACGGCTGACCTCAACCGCTACCGTGGACTCATTGCAGATCTCCTTCCTGGCGCAACGCCCATACACGTCAAGCCTGCCGACCTCGCTGCCCGCGAAAATCCAACGCTCCAGTTGAGGGGTATAACCGTAGTGAGTGAGGAGCTTCCCCACAGCCTCCTGATAATCTCTGTGAGTGAAAGACGTATTTTCACTCACAGGAAACACCACTTGTAAATTCGCTTCCGTCTTTTTAAAACACCCTATTGGAACCCCTACATAAGCGACCTTAGAGGGAACAACTCCAGATAGTTCTGCAAGGCGGGAGGGTTTGATGGCCTGCGTCGGTGGGTAGCCTCATTCCCTAGCATTAGGGCGGCTCTCGTTATTGCTTTATGGTCTGGTGTGAGTGGTGGTGCTGTAAGATTATTTATTTCCTGAAGTCTACATAATTGTTTGGGAAGGTGTTGTTTAGTGCCGAGTTTCTTGGAGTCCGGCGCGTTCCCAGTTGAGGTAGTAAACGTTGCTAGTGCTAAGGAGAAGGGTCCTGGCAGGCCGCCGTTCTGGGAGATGGTTTTCTGGTGGACTAGGAAGCCCTTAGCTTCTGCTAGGGCGGTCATACTCGCATCCCTACTCCCGGAGGGTTATGACCCGCTTAAGTTTCTTGAAGCCGTGTACCCGAGCTATGAGGGGAGGGGGCGGTTCTCGAAAACCCCCCACTACCTAAACCCCAACCTAATGCTTAAGTCGCTGGGTAAGGAGTTCGTTGAGAGGTTAGGTAGGGTTAGGTTGCTGGACCCGTTCGCGGGCTTCGGGTCAATACCGCTGGAAGCCGTGAGGCTTGGGTTAGGTGAGGTAGTGGCTACGGAGCTACTGCCGACAGCCGTGGTATTCCTTAGAGCCATCCTAGAATACCCGAAGTGGGCTTCGGAGAAGGGGGTCGGGAAGAAATTAGTCAGCGACGTGGAGGGTTGGGGTGGGTGGGTCTTAGAGAAGCTTAGGGAGGACCCAGACGTTAAGGAGTTATACGACCCCGACGTAGCTGTCTACATAGGTACTTGGGAAGTTAAGTGCCCGTACTGCGGTAAGTACACACCACTGGTAGGTAACTGGTGGCTAGCAAGAGTTAAGGGTAGCACAGGATTCAAAAACCTCGCTTGGATAACCCCAGCTAAGACGGAGGAAGGCGTGGAGATACAGGTAACCCGAATCAAAGACCCCCGAGAACTACAGCTAGCCAAGACCATAACGAAGGGTAACAGAGCCGTAGGCATAGAGATAAACGGTAAGAGAATAATCGTAGGGGACCCAGCCCTAGGCGGAGAACCAAACATAAACTCCAGAAACAACGAGGCAGTATGCCTATACTGCCACACAAAACTCAAGGGAACGAAGGAAAAATGGCTCGTTAAAGAAGCACTAAGAGAATGGAATGATAAGCTCGAGAAATACTTGAACGGGGAGGTAAGCCTCGAGGAACTGAAGTCAAGCACGGCAAGACCGAGACTACTAGCCAAAGCAAGAATAATTAATAAAGACCTAGAATTCGAGCCCTCGACAACGAAAGACGAAGAAAAACTATGGAAAGCACTAGAAAAACTTAAGACGATATGGGGAGACCCAGACATACCAACAGAAGAAATATCCCATTACGAAATAAGAAGCATGTGGGTTCTACTATACGGGTTTAACAAGTGGTTCAAACTTTTCAATCCACGCCAGCTCCTAACCTTGGTTAAGCTTGTTAAGCTGGTTAGGGAGGTTGGTAAGAGGGTTGAAGAGGAGAAGCTGAGGGAAGGGTGGAGCAAAGAAGAGGCATACAAATACGCAGAAGCAATAACAACATACCTAGCAATAGCACTAATTCGATACGTTTTATTTAATTCAATCACCAATACTTGGAACCCCGGATCCTGGGCTTATAGTAAAGTGCGGGGAGGAGGAGTATTTGCAACTCGCGGAATAGCTATGGTTTGGAATTGGGTAGATATTTCTCCAGTTACTGATCCTATGTATTCATGGATCAATTGTGTTAGGACAGAAAATGATGGGTTGTCCTATCTTCTTTCTGCTGTTTATGGTAGTTCTAGTGAAGTTAGAGTTTTGCTTGATGATGCTACCTCGCTTAGTAGGCTTGGAGATGAGAAGTTTGATCTCATCGTTACTGACCCGCCTTACATGGATGACGTTCCTTACGCTGAACTCAGCGACTTCTACTACGTATGGCTTAAGAGAGCTTTAAGCGACAGTAATGGTACATCCTTGATTCCGAGGTTTCACGCTGATGTCTTCTTTGTTGGTGGTGTGGAGGTTCCTACTCAGTGGGAGTGGTTTGCTAGTCGTGAAGTCTCACTAAATACTGGTAGGTGCGAGTATTTCAGAATGAGCTCAACGGATGAGGGATGTGTTAGGGTTTACGAGGATTTGCTTAAGGCTAGCTTTAAGGCCATGGTTAGCAGGCTTAGTGAGGATGGGTTGCTAGTTACCTATTTCGCTCAGAGTTCTCCGGAAGCTTGGATGTCCTTAATTGAGGCCGGCTTATCCAGCGGGTTGCATCCGGTTAACGCGTTTCCAGTTCTTACTGAGAGTGAGGAGAGTGTGGTAGCTAGGGGTAAGGCAGCTATATCGGCGAGCATAGTTGTTGCTTGGAGAAGGGCTAGTCCCGGAGAACCCGTCGACGTATCCTCTAAATACGACGATCTCGTAGAGGAGGCAACGACTGCTTTGAAGGGGGTGGAGGAGGCTCTATCTAAGGCTAGTGCAGGCGTTGTGTCAGAGCTTTACGGCGTGACGATATACGTAATGGCTTATGCTAAGGTGTTAAGCATCCTAACGAGAAGTGGTAGGCCTGTTAAGGCTGGGAAACCCCTGAATTCGAGCGAGATAGCTAAGGTTGCGTCGGAATTGCTTGCGAGAGCGTATACCAGGGAGGTCGGTGCTTCCCTATCCCACAGTGACTCAATGTTTTACCTTATGGTGAAGAAGGTGTTTCCGAGGAGTGAGGAAGGCAGGAGGCTCGCCTCCAGCAGTGACTTAATACTGATAAGTTACGGCGTAGCCCCTGCTCAGAGAGAGAAGGTTCTGGACGATTACGTGAGGAGGGGGGTGCTCAAGGCCTATGGTAGAGAGGAGGAGACGGAGGTTGCGAGTAGGAAGACCTATATCCTGGTCGAACCTGCTAGAGGCGATGAGGTAGAGCTCTCCCAAGTTCTTAAGATGCACGGCGTAGATCCGGACACCCTCTCCACTTTCAGGAGCCCTGTTCACGTACTCCACGCACTGATGCTCTACTCACTTAAGCCGAAGGAGGTATTCATGAAGTATTACGAGAAAACCTACCTCACTAACCCATCCTTAACAGCGGAGGCCGTTGAGCTCGCGAAAGCTCTCTCAACCCTGGAGGGGGATCCCGAGGCCGAGCTCGCAACACGAATCCTCGATTACGTAGGTGTTACTTCTTTCAAGATACGTAGGGGTGTGACCCTATATGACTTCACAAAGCGTTAAGCCCTTCACTAGTGTGTTAAAGCCGCGTAAGGAGGTTCTGGAGGGGGAGGTAGTAGAGGCGGTAAGCTTAGCGAATATCTACATCTACAACGAACTTAGAGACAGGGTTCCCGAGATAGCGGGGCTGAAACCTAACCCGCTGTACAACCCTGAGGACTTCCTGAAGAGGACGTACTTCAGTGATGCGATGAGGCAGACGGTACTGAAGGTTTTCGGGGGGTTAGCCGGGGTATCCTACCTGTACCTAGACGACCGCGGGGGTAGGTTACCCATAACCTCTAGAGTGATCATAATACCGAGCTACCTCGGGGGTGGGAAGACCCACCTACTCGCAACTCTGTACCACATAGCTAAGCTGATTAGGGAGAGAGGAGAGGGAGCTCTGAGATACTTGGAAGGTGACGAGAGATTCTTACATGCCATGAAGCACGCAGTGAATGTGATTAAACAACGCAAAGCGATTCAGGTCGTAGCTATGGTAGGCGATACGCGCATCCTAGCGCCGAGCCCGGACAGCCCGCTGGAGGTAGGGGGATTAAAGATCTACACGCCGTGGGGCTTGCTCGGCTACCTACTAGGCTCGTACGAGGAGGTGAGGACCGCTGACCAAGGACACTACGCGCCGAGAGTGGATGAGTTGATGAGAGTGCTCCGGGATAGGAGTGTTCTAATACTGATTGACGAAGCCGTGGAGTATATGGAGCTCGCGGTTCGGCTGGACTCAAGGTTTAAGGGATACAGCGATTCCTTCCAGTCATTCCTCAGGAACTTAGCGGAGGCTGTGAGTAACTCACCCGGCGCTGTCCTCGTCGTAACTCTCCCGGCGGAGTATAGGGAGGGTACTTTAATAGCTGGTCTGCAACACCCTGAGTATGTTGAGAGGATAAAGGCTGTGCTAGGTAGGGTTGCTCACGAGTATATACCACCGCTTGAGTTCAGGCGGGACGTAGTCGAGGTATTCAAGAGGAGATTATTCGAGAACGCATACTCAGAGGAGGTTCTAGAGGTTGCCACGCAAGTCGCTCTAGAGATTGAGGGTAGGGCTCAACGAGATTCCTCACTAGCTTTAGCGATAAGGATGAAGTACGGCGATGCTCAAGCCTTCAGGGAGAAGGTGCGGGAGAGTTACCCCTTCCACCCGTACTTGGTTGAGGCGCTCGTAAGTATAGCCTCCGCTAACCCGGAGCTCGGTCTAACCAGGTATCTGCTAGCGTATGTCGCTAAGCTGATTAGATACTTGTACAGTGCTAAGACGAGATTTAACAGAGATCCGCCGGTCGCGCTGATAACTACGTGGTTGATCCCGACCACTAACGTGGAGTTTAGGACGGAGCTCCTGAGAGGGATGCTAGCACAAACACAGAATGACTTCCAGAGGATCTTCGAGCAGGACGTTAAGCCATACGTAGCTAAGTTAGAGAGTTTGTTGTGGTCCACGGAGCCGCTGAGTAGGCAAGCCCTCTACGACTTCGTGAAGGGCGTGGTATCCGGGACTATATGGCTGTACACAATACCCGGCCGCGGGAGTAAGACTAGCGAGGCTGTTAAGCTCTATCCGAAACTTCAGGAGCTACCGGTACTTGTTTACGACCCTCTATCGTTCCACGGTTTGGTAGCGGCGGACGTGCTGAACGCCGTCAACGACTTGCTTGAGGTGTCAACGTATCTGTATAAGTCTGCTGATGAGAAGCTGTTCTACGCCCTGATTCCAGATATACTGAAGTTCCTGCGTGAGAGGTATGTCTCCGCAACAGACTTCGACGCGATATCCATGCTTGAGAGATTCGTGAATACCCAGTCACTAAAGCCTGGGAGGAAGATCAAGAAAGTCTATCCCATACTAACAGATAAGGTCAGGGATATTGAGGAGCAACTTAAGGAGACTCTGGCGGAGACTCAGGACCCTATTCTGTACGTGTACTTCGCGCTCAGCGAGCCGCCGAACGACCTCGAAGACGTTGTTCTAGTGAGGAATAACGTTGTTCTGTTAAAGCCTGATTACAGTGGTAACCCTGTTGAGCGCGGTCTCGTGTATCCGGAGAGCTTCAAGCGCGTGATAGGTTCTGAGCCTACTATGATGAGGGATCACTTGAAGTCCCTGCTGAAGCTTCTGAAGGTCGTTAATGAGGTACTAGCTAACAAGGAGTATCTACGCGATGAGTTCGGGGAGGAACACCTAGACTTCATACTAGATAGTTTGAGGAAGATGAAGAATGACGCTGAGAAGCAGATTGTCACAGCACTATTCTCATCGATTAGGAAAGTAGTGCTCGGCTTACAGAAGATTACGTACGAGGTTGACTTAATGCCGAGCGAGGAGGAGGTGAAGGATTTGTCCAGCCTTGCGAAGCTCTTGGAGGAACTCCTTGAGAAGCGTGGTGTGCTGACCTCGTGGACCTGGATAGACATCTATAACCAGCTAAGCAAATGGGGTGAAGTATGGGATAGCGTGGATCGCTCAATCAAGAAACCGATCAGAGTTGGGGATATATGGGAGCAGCTACTAGGGTCAACAAGCGTTAAACCACACCTGACGGGCTACAAGGACTTCGAGGAAGCGGTGAAGGACGCGTACAACAACAACCTAATCGCGTTTAGACACGCGGACAGGATAATTTGGTTGAGGCATCCATACACCCCCTCAGAAGCTGATGAGTACTACAGGTCGAAATACCTGAAGGAGGGTAGGTTGAACAGCTGGGATAGAGATATAGAGCCTGAGATAAAGAAGCTTAACGTTAAGTTAAGTGATTTAGAGGCTATCTCCCCGAGATTCATTATCAAAGACTACATTAATCAAGTCAGGAGGCACGCAACCGTTAAACCAGGTGAGAAGGTGGTAAGGAGGCTTATGGTGTACTTGCCGGAAGGTAAGCAGGATTTCACAGCTTTCCTAGCGAAGTCTAGGAGCGACATCGACTTAGTTAACGCGTTATCTAAGCATCCGGTTGTGGTGGAGGAGGAGACGCCGACCAGGACGTTCGATCTGAAGATCTCTAAAGTGAACGATAAGGTGTATAGTAGGGAGATCGTGGAGATAGTGGGGGAGGAATCAGCGGTAGTAAGGGTTGAAGGCAGGGTTGAGGCTAGCGAGGTATTTCCGGTAACAATAACTCTTAAGGCTGTTGACAACGCGGACAAGCTTGTCACTTCTACTGAGGATCAGAAGATGACGCCGGCGAGCTTCCAGCTAGAACTGGGGATAAGTAAGGTCGGGGAGTTCAACGTATTCATAACGGCTAGGGAGCCCGGCGGTTACAGAATTGATGAAATCCCTGTTGCGAGGGTCAGGGTTCGTGGGGAGGTGTGTGTAGAGAATACCTATAAAGCCGGGGAGTTCGCTAAGGTAGCTCAAGCCTTACGTGGAGGCGGTAAAGTAGAGGTTAGGAAAATACTTATAAAGGGAATAGTTAAAAGGCACGCTATTTCCAGCCTCAGCGAGGTATTATATGATCTCGGGAAGTACGGGGTTAGAGCCACCGGTAAGATCTCGTTAAAGAGTGGGAGCGAGGAAATACGTATTGAGTTCAAAAACGCGGATTCCCAGAAGATAGCGAAGTTCGTGGGATCTATAGGTGTTGAGGAGGATCTTGAGGCAGACATAGTGTTCTCTGAGGTAGTGCCTAACGTGCTGACCTCAGCCAAAGTTGCTAGAGCGAGACTCTTCGAACTATCGTCACCGCTATCCTCCCTCGTCGAGGTAGTGGTGTATGAGTGCATGAGGGTTTAGGGTGGCCGTGCCGGGGGTTCGTGGATGGCTAAGGCTGCTATGAGGTTGAAGGTCGTTATCCAATTAGTTCCGGCGAGGAAACCCTACTATATTGTAAGGTGTTATGATACTGGGAGGCTAGTGTTGCTGGCTAAGAGGGTGACTAAGCCAGAGCATATTTTGAGGTGGTTCCTCTATAATCAGTCTCTAATAGACCAGGGACTTGTCTCGATAAGGAGAAAGTCTAGCGGAACTATTCAGGTAGTCTTTAGTGAGTCGGTGGAGAGGCACTTCAAGATCTTCTTACTCCACGTCTACAGCGTTTTGAATATCAGGTCTGATAGGAAAGCCGAGTGCTTGGCTAAGTGCTGGTCTCGACTAGACGCGATCAGCCCGATAATAGATGTGCTTTGGGAGCTTTCTAGAATCACGGACGTGAGGAGGTTTTCGGGACTCCTCAGAGGCTACTGTTTATGCAGGTAGGGGAGAGAGAACTAATTGAGGAAGTCCTGAGGCTGGTTCTAGACCCGCTATTTAAATACAACCCCTTCTTTACTCTCTATTACAACCCGTTCCCCAGCCATCCCTCACCCGAGATCCCGCGTAAGCAATACTTTAACTACGTACACCAAGTAGCTCTCTTACTCGATACCATCCCGAGGAAACGGGTTAGGGTATTAATTGGGGATGAGGTTGGGCTTGGGAAGACTGTGGAGGCCATTAGGATAGCTAAGTATCTAGCCACCGTAGGTGAGGCTAGGAAAATCCTCATCATAGCTCCGAGGCAGTTAATCAGGCAGTGGCTACATCATGAAATCAGGGACTTAATGCACTCACCGGAACTTACGAGGTTGTTATCGAGGGGGAATTTCGAGAACATTGTCCAGGAATTCAACGTGGGTAAGCGGGACAAGATGATACTTCTAGCTCCGCTAGACCTCGTGAAGAGAGGGAGTGCGGATAGACATACACACGGTAGGTACAAACCATACTACGACTTCGTATCTAGTACTGACTGGGATCTCGTCATTATTGACGAAGCGCATCATCTAGGCTTCATGAGGGCACGCCCATCACTCAGGACAATGAGGCTCGCCCCGTTGTGTGAGAGGACAAAGCACCTCATCCTGCTCTCGGGCACGCCCTCCAGGGGGACACATAGAGATATGCTTGGCAGGATATCCTTGCTGTTACCAGAGCTGAGTGATAAGATAAAGAAACTTGAGAAAAACGAGGATCTTAGGAAGCGGTTCTACGAGAGCGTCTCGGACTACGCGGTTTATAGGAGAACGAAGGAACACGTAAACATGCTGGAAGAAAAACAAGTGTTCACGAAGCTGACCTCCTTCCTCGCGCTGATAAAGTTGGGTGGTAGCAGGGATCTCTACGAAAACCTCGGGAGATTCGTGGCTAGGGTGTTGAAATCCATGGATCCTGAGACCCCTACCCTACTGAAAATCATCGTGTTGAAGAGAGCTCTCTCAAGTCCGTACGCTTTCCTCAAAACCTTTACTAAAGTAGTTGAAAACAGGGCTTTCAGGACGGGAAAGATATCATTAGGGGACTACAAAGTCGAGAGTAAGCCAGATTCAGTTATTGAGGAGACGTTGTTGAGGACTCTTAAATCCATCCCTAGAGAGCTGGCGGGTGACGCTCTAAACATGCTTGATAGGTTCGGTGAGCTGTATAGGGAGGGAGATCCGGGCTTTAAGGCGCTCGCGCACTTGCTGTACCTAGTCGCTAACGGTTCCGGCGACGTTCCCAGGGAGCTACTGGGAGACTACATAATCTTCAGCGAGTATAGAGACACTGTTGACTACCTCTACGATAAACTTAAGGAGTTCTTTGAGAGTAAGGGGTTTAGAAGGGATGACTACGTTAAGAGTCTAATCCTTGAGGAAGCCTTAAAGGACTACTACGAACGTGAGTACTTCGAGAAAGAGAGGCGTAAACATGAGGATCTTCTGAAATCGTCTACAACCATTCTCGTGAAAGACGGCACGTGGTTGTTCCTGGGAAGGATATCTTCCCAGAACCAGGGGATAGTTCACCTCATCCCGGACGTGATAGACGCTATCGATAAGTACGCAACTGGAAGAACCCTGAAAGTACTGGTTAGCACGGACATTGCTTCAGAGGGGCTAAACATACAGCAATTCAATATAGTAGTTAACTACGATGTTCCTTGGAGCCCCATTAAGAGGGAGCAGAGGATTGGCAGGATCTACAGGCTGAGGCAGAGGAGGAACTGTAGCGTGGTAGACTTCGTGAGGGAGACTACGGTCGAATACGCTTTCTACACAATGCTTGTGTTGAAGCTCTTAAACATCCTAGAGCAGAAGTTGTTGACGAAACCTGTAGAGGGGTTGCTGGAGCTCTATGTGACGAGGGGAGGCGCGACCAAAGAAGAATACCTGTTTCTCACAGAGAAGTCTATTGGTGAAGTGCTTGTAAGCGTCTACGAGGAGTTCTACGCTGAGGATAAGCCGGTAGAAGATGCTTTGAAGAGGGCGTACAGGGAGTTACTAAATAAATTGAGGATTTACCGAGACCTTGCGGAGGAGTTGACGGCGAGGAGTTATTGGATACAGAAACTTAAGTATTATGTTGAGGACTTCACAGGCTGTAGTAGTCATGAAGAATTCGCTGAAGTAGTCTCGAAAACGTTAGAGGTGTTTTTCGGTAAGAGTATAACGGATCCAGCGAGGGCTTTGAGAGAGCTGTACGAGGAGTTGTTCTACCGGCGACAGAGAGCTCGGTTACCTCAAGCATTGATCGTATACGAGCCTGAGCTAGAGGAGGGTTACTTGGGCATCATAGATTACGTAGTTGACGGTAAGATTAGATACTCCACGCCGGTTGTAGTGATTAAAGTAGGTGGTGAGTGGAAGCCGTATTATGGTATAAGAGTGTTAGAGTGGCTTGCAGAGAACTATAGTAGCGGTAAGTTAAAGCCTATCGGAACCAAGATAATGTACGCAGGCTTAGGCAACGATGAGTTGTCCTCGGAAGCGAAAATAATGGCGAGCAGACTCAACCAAGACATAAGCGCGAGACTTGGGGGGAAAGAGAAATTGTTAAACACAATATTGAGTAGCTCTCTTAGAGATACGGCCGAGCTTGAGCCAGTCATCCGGGGTGAGGTGATTAGGTTAGTTCGTTACCAGAGCTTAGATGAGTATGGGGAGTTCACAGAGAGCCTGTCCATGGACGTTAGGCGATGGATGGAGGAGGTTAGCGTTAATCACGTGGCCGAGCTATACATGAGTCAAGGGTGTCAAATAATCGAGAAAAACATCGGTGTGCTGAAGCCGTACGACCTCCTAGTTTACTGCCCACGTGACGGCGATCGAAAACGATTCTTCATAGAGGTTAAGAGCCATTTAAAACATGTGCTAGTAGCCGAACTATCAGAAGCTGAGACGGAACTAGCGGAGTCACACCCATCCGAGTATGTCATATGTAACGTTATGGGGATAGAAAGCCCTGATAAGTCTAATTGGGTAACTATGTGTGGACTATACGCAGAGCTACCGAAGACCATAATAACGGCTACGAGGGAGGAGAAAAGAGCTAGGCTGTTTTTCTCGATAAGATAGTAAAGTCAAAACTGCGAAAAACATTTCCTGGGGAATCCAGGCTTAGTTTCCGTTATTGAAAGCAATACTACTCATCTTATCATCCAACTCGCAATGAAGCCGGTCTCGCAAATGTTTCCCAGCAACGAGGTTCAGAGGTAATGTCAGGCGAGGGGCTGTGAACTCTGTTATGGCGAGATTCACGCACTCAATAGCTCAGCATAATAGCGTGTCATTATCAATATGATGGTACAGGTACATAAAACCACACACAGCCGATACTGCTTCTTGTAAGAAGCTCTCTAAAATCGGCGAAAGTTTAAGGAATCTCAGTTCCTCCCTAATAACTATTATCACTTCTCTCGTTTGTCCTTCTACTAGTTCGAACATTGACTCGTTTGCGTACCCTATTAAGCCATGCATAATAATTGCCTTGACCTTATACTTACCTCCTCCTAGCCGTACGTTACAGTAGCCGTTCTCGTCTGTAACGCAATCAAGGTGGTGTATTTTTCGTTCTTGATTGTTTAGATTAAAACTGTAAAACTCTATGCCGGCGTTTTTGATAGGTTTATTATTCACGTCAACAACCAATATTTTTAACTGTCCTGTATTAGTGTATCTCTCTGTCAAATCAACTAATGTTCCGTTAGGGTACATCCCATACACATAAGAAACGTTCAAACCTCTCCCCACCTCGTAAAAACTTGATGAGGGATTCAGGATAGGCCAGCCTGCATCAACGATAATCCATTCTCCATTAATTAATACCTCATCCCAGTTATGATCTTCTCCAGGATTATGAACGCTCCTCACAGTTAAATTTGCTGCGTTAGCCATCTCCCGAAATAATAATGAGTACTCCATGCACGCACCACACCTCGAAGATAAGAACCAAAGCGGATATTCCTCCCCCACCAACCTTAGGCAGATAAATGGAGGTTTAGGAATAAAGACTATGTAGTTATCGATACTGCAACTCCTATAAACATTAGTTAAGTGAGTAGAGTTAGTCATCCATTCATATATTTTCCGAACTCTCTCAGTACCATTCACAGAATCTTCTATAATACCTGAAACAAGCGATTGTAAACCTTCCCTATTTTCCTTATTAACATATCCCATAACATAGAGAGGAACTACAAAATAAAGAACCGCATAAGCAATCAACAAGCAAGTAAATACGATAATTAACGACTTATCCTTCAAAGTCCGTAAAAACAACCTCCAAGATAGATCTGAATATCTTTCTTCTCTCTTTAAGAGAAAAGAGATAAACATGAAGAATGCGGCTATCGAAGGAGATATTATCCAATAAGACGTCGTTGAAAAACCTCTGAGAATACATTGAGTACTGAAAGAAATAATAGGATACACCATGATTATTAGTACTGACATGACAAGCATTTTCTTCCCGATACCCCAACTACTCAACGCCCCCCTCATTAACTCACCATGACCATTGCTGATATAATAAATGTATAGTTAAATAATACCTCGATGTGGACGCATTCCTTACCCTGGCCAATACATGAGGTGGATAGAAAATTAAAGACTGCTCATAGGGTAGCCCCGGACGAGAGGGACGTGCTGGGATTACTGCAAAACGAAAGCATCTTAAGAATACTCTAGATGTTTTACTTGTTGGTGTTTGGTTTGGTTGTTGCTTTGGTTTATTATAGTAGGACCGGCGTTACGCGCGCTGTTTCCGAGTTTATTGTTGGGTGGCTTGCCGGTAGGGGTTTACGTGTTGATGTTTTTGAGTTGAGGGCTTTGCGTGAGTATGCGAGGCCTCTGCACCTCAACCCTCGCTTAATTTTCGACACTATTTTCAGGGGGTTCGCTGAGTACGCTGGTGATGAGGGTTTTAAGCCCGACGCTTACGACCTAGTGCTCATCGGGACCCCTATCTGGTTCGGTCGGCCCACGCCCGTGATCAAGCACTTCATCAACAAACATAAGGACAGATTGAGGACCCCCGTGGTCTGCTACACGACCTCCGCTCTAAACATTAAGTACTCGGAGAAACTCAGGAAATACCTGGAGGAACGCGACTATAACGTGGTCACGGATTTCTCCGTTACCGGCGGCTTAGAGAAGTCTAGGAGAGTGGTTGAGGAAGCTTTAGAAGATGTTGCGAGGATGTTGCGGGGCTAGCCCCCAACCACTTAGGTCTTCCAGTAGGCGTTCATAGTAGGTTTTCTAGGTAATGTAACGTAGAAACCTGTTAATCCTTGATGATAAGTCGTTGAAAGCTTATTAACTTCGTAGAAGGATTGTTGGTGTCGTGATATTATGGCTGGTTCCGAGTTATTGAAGGAGAGAAAGTACTTACTCCTTCCTTGGGGCGTGATCCTCGTTATTACGGCCGCCGTCTTCTCAGCACACTTCGGTGTCGGCGACGTTATCTTTCCCGCAATTCTAGGGAGGGATACTGGCGCGACGTGGTTTATAGCGGCTCTGGGTTACGGCGCGATTAATAGTTTGGGGGTTTTCCTCGCATACTTAGTTGTAGCAACACACGATAAGTCGTTGTACGGCCTAACCTCCACGGTTTTAGGGAGGTATTTCGGCATATTCTACACGACGATAGCTATGTTGGTGATAGGTCCCGTGTTCATTCTCCCGAGGGTTAGTTCCGCAACGCACGAGATGTCCGTAGCGCCGTTTTTCCCTGAAATACCTCTCTGGGCAACGCTACTCGTCTACTTCGCCCTAAACTTCTACTTCGCGTACAACCGCTCGAAAGTGATTGATAGGTTGGGGAAGTACCTAGCGCCAGCCCTCATAGTGTTCATGCTCATACTCATAATTAAAGGGGTCATCACACCCCTAGCAACCCCAACCCAGCCGGGCTCCCCGACAGCGTTCACTGACGGGGTCTTAAACGGCTACAACACGATGAACGCCTTGGGCGCGGCTCTATTCGGTTTATGGCTGATAAACGAGTTAAAGATGAGGGGGGTTAAAGACGCGGAGTCTCGGAAACGCAACTTGATAAGGATAGGGTCGCTAACAGCGTTCCTCCTGTTCCTGACGTCAACGGGCATAACGTATTTGGGCGCGTCATCAGGCGCTCTCTTCCCGAAAGCCGAGATCGGCGAGCTCTCCGTGCTCATAGCTGAAGGGCTCTTAGGGTATGTTGGTAAGGCCGTGTTCGCGGTATTAATAGCTCTCGCGTGCATCACAACATCCGTAGGCCTTACCTCGACCGCTGGAGACACGTTCGAGCAAATGAGTAACGGGAGGTTGAAGTATAAGGTTACTGTGGGGTGGGGTAGCGCGGTCGGGTTCCTGCTAGGGCTCGTAGGCCTCTCGAGAATAGTTCGCTACACAGTACCGTGGCTCATGCTGATTTACCCGGCCTTAATAGTCTTGTTGATCATGTGCCTAACCCCCAACTTCGAGAAAGTGAAGCTAGCTACGCAAGCCGGCGTAATTACCGCAATAATCTTCAGCATCGGCGACTTCCTCGCAGGCTTAGGGTTCGGGGACAACCCGTTCACTAAAATGAACCTGGCCTTACCGCTCGGGAAGCAAGGCTTGGCGTGGTTATTGCCCGTCGTCATCACGGTAATAGTCTTCCAAGCGATCTCCACGGTCGTGAAACCTAGAACGCAGGCGGGAGGGAAGGGGGTTACTCAATGAGTGTTTCAGGGTATTTAGATAAGCTCGAGGTCACTGTCCTCGCGGAAGACTCCGTTCTGTACGAGAGCCCGTTCTGGGGTCAGCATGGCGTTTCATTCCTTCTAGAGGCTTACAAGGATGGCGTGAAGAGGAACGTGTTAGTTGACGTCGCTCAAAGCTCTGAAGCGTTGCTTCATAACATGAGGTTGCTGGGCG
>Ga0078972_1010415_pt1 | contig 17394 bp, 18 predicted proteins | sample YelNatPaOPGAMG01_FD_67568 | JGI IMG/M metagenome (GOLD analysis project Ga0078972, IMG submission 67568) | Hot spring thermophilic microbial communities from Obsidian Pool, Yellowstone National Park, USA - OP-RAMG-01 (SPADES assembly) (version 2) | ecosystem: Environmental > Aquatic > Thermal... | reverse complement strand
AGTTCAGTGATCCAGAAATTTATCCTCAAGAAATAAGTCCCAGAGATAATTATGGACCTATAAAAGTGCCACCTGAACATATTTTTGTATTAGGAGATAATAGAGACCAAAGTTATGATAGTAGATTTTGGGGTTTTGTTCCTGTTAAATATCTTAAAGGAAAAGCTTTAATAATCTACTTTTCATGGGACTCTCAAGATTTTAAAATTAGATTTAACCGAATTGGCAAGTTGATTCAATAATTTTTTAATAAAAATATTAATTAAGTGTTTATTTTATTGACTAATTTAACATTTTTAAAAATAATTATTTAAATAATATCCTATTTAAAGGAGGTCAAAAATGATAGGAATAGATTTTGTTGGGTTTTTAATTTTATTAATTATTTCTGTGATAGTAACAGCAATTATTCATTTTGGCTTAAAGTATTATATTATACCTGGTTGGGGCTCTTTTTTATCTAAAGTTATAGTAAGCTGGATAGGAGCTTGGCTTGGAAGTCCTGTATTTGGATATTGGTTTGAAGGTTTAGCCTATAAGCAAATTTACATTATTCCTGCGATTTTAGGAGCTATAGCAGCTAATATTTTAGTTGTAGATATATGTAAAACTTTGAAAAGTTAAATTATTTAGCAATCATAGCCCTCATTAGATCTGCTGTATTTTCTGCATGATGTGGAATACCTAAAATTAATTCAACCAATTTGAGAGTATAAAAAAGATTTAATGGATCATTTATTTTTGAAAAGATTTCTTTTTTAATTTTGTTACCAAATTCTTCTGCTAAATATTGTGAGTATCTTATATTTCTTACAATTTCTTTAGCTTCATTTCTACTATTTTCGTTTCTGTACAAAAGGAAATCTGCAGAATAGATAATTAGATCTTCTAAAAATTTCAAAGATTCAATACTTTTTAATAAAAGTTCTTCTATCATTTTAAAAATTGTTTCTGGAATTTCTAAATGCTTAAAAGATAGCCAATTAAGAATTTCTTCTGCTACATCAGCAATAGCATCTTGTTCTTTTAAATATAAGAATAGTTCAAATCTCTCTACTGGAAGAATAATTCCCTTGGGAAGATGTCCTCTTATGTTTCTTTTCATTTGATCTGCTTCTTTTTCTATTTCAAAAATATGTTTAGCAATTTCTTCAAGTTTTACAAAATCTTTTTTATTATAAGCTTCTAAAGCAAGGGAAAGTCTTTCAGCACATTCAAGAACAAGATGGGCGTGATTTTTTAATAAATCAAAAACAGGAAACTCTTTTAAGACTACTTCTTTTATTTCTCTTATTTTTTCAATTTCAATTTTAGGACTCTTCCCTTCTACTGTAAAAATTACTCCTTCAGCAATATTAGTAGCAAGATCTCCAACTCTTTCTAAATTTTGAACTACTATTATATAATCAATTCCAATATCAAGAAGTTCAGGATTTCCTTTCATGCAATCCTTTATCTGTTCAATGTTATCCCTTTGAAACCTATCTACTATATCATCATATTCAATTACAGAATAAGCTTTTTTAACATCTTCAGTTATAAAAGCATTTATAGCAGACTCTAACATATAAAGAGCCTCATTAGCCATTTCTATAATAGTTACTTGACATTGAGGGATAGTTCTTTTTCTTGTATTATATATATCAAGCACTCTATAGGCAATGTTTACAGATTGATCTGCTATTCTTTCTAAATTTTTTGCTATATCTATAGCAGTAATTATAAATCTTAAATCTTTTGCTACTGGTTGTTGTAAAGCAATAATTTCTAATGCAGTTTGAGACACCATATTTTCGTAATAATCTACTTGATCATCAAATTCTACAACCTTTTTAGCTAATTCAGGATTTAATTTATCTATAGCTAAAATAGCACCATTTACCATTTCATCTACAATTTTTGCCATATCTGATAAAAGATTTTTTAGAATTTGTAATTCCTTTTCTAAAGCAATTCTTGTCATATAAAAAACCTCCTATAAATTTTGATCTTAAACGGTTTTAATATTATAAGCTTTAAAATTTAATTTTCTAAGTTTTAAAGTAAATAAATAACCAATTTCTGGTTTAGATGCAGTTAAAAATATGTGTTTATCTCTATAAGATTTGAAAAATCTTTTTAGTTTTTTTGTAGATTCATTTAATAAATTTTCTCTATTTTTTAAATCTATTAGAACCCAATTTGAGTTCAAATTTTTTATATAATCCTCAAATTCTTCTTTTGTGAGTTCTAAAGTTTTATTATCTATTTTTTCAAGTAATTCAATTCTTTTACATCTGCTACAAATTTTATCTTGAGAACTTGTGATTTCTCCACATTTAATACATAAGCTTAAAACCTCTTCTTTATAATTTGATTTTATGAGAGGAATTAATTTTTTAGTAAAAACTGAAAGTAACTGATATTTTATTTGTCTGTTTTCATCTTCTAATTTTGTTAAGAGCTCTTTGATTTTTTTTGAAGGTGTTACATCTGCATGAGGACACTTAAAATTTTCAAAAGGTATTTCGTTTAAAATAGCATAATAAAGAATTTCTTTTTCAGGAGTAGTATATAAAGGTTTAATTTTTTTTACTTGATTTGGAAAAAGAGGAGGTAAAGAGGGTTGTAATTTTGCAATTCCTAAAAAATCTCCTTGAAAAAATAGATTTAACATAACAGAAATTGTGTCATCTAAATGATGTCCTGTTGCTATTACATTTAATTCTAACTCTTTTGCAATTTTTGAGAAAAGATACCTCTTTATAGCTCCACAAGCAGAACAAACTTTATCTTTAAAATAGGTAAAAATAAAATCATCAATTCTGTATCCTTCTTTTTCTGGTAAATTATATATAAAAAGAGGTACCTCTAAGTTTTTGCAAAAATTTTTAACCAAATCTTCTAATTTATCAGAATAGTATCTTATCCCTAAATTAACAAATATAGCTTGTAAATTTATATCTGGATAAAGTTTTTTTAATACAAAAAGTAAAGTAGAACTATCTTTTCCACCTGATAGAAAAACTCCTACTTTGTCTTGTGGTTTTATCATTTTGTATTTTTCTATAGTTTTCTTAATTCTGTTTTCAAAGAAATTGTTATAACAGTTTTTGCAAACCTTTATCTTTTGGGAAGGGATTTCTATTAAAGCCTTTTCTTTTTTACAAATTTTACATGAAAAAGGATAATCCTTAATTATTAATAATTTGAACTCTTCTTTGCAATTATAATGTTTCATGGTTTTTATTTTAACCTAAATATTTTATTGTGAAAAGAAGAATTTTATTATATCTTACTTGTTTTTATTGTAATTTAAGAGTAAAATAAAACCAATTTACAATGGATAAAAAATTTTTAAAAAAGTTAATTTTCTGTATAAGTTTTGTTATTATTATTTATGGATGTGCAACCAAGCCAGGTCCTAATTTAGCCTCTAAAGCTGCTTTAATTCATCCTAAGCAAACTACAAAAGCAGAAGTTTTGCAATTTTTGGGTCCTCCAGTACAAATATTTACTTTTCCTGATGGAAAAGAAGAATGGTATTATTATTACAGAGTTAGAAATTTTTGGGAAAAAGTTCCCGTAGTTAAAGAATATAAAGGTGAAGATTATACAGAAGTTTTAAAAATAACTATAAAAGGAGAAGAGGTAATAGATTGTATTTATTACACCATTACTTCTCCTAAAAAGAAAAAATGAAAGACAATATGAAGCCTTCAGAAACCGAAAAAGATTTATATAGAATTGCAAGAGAAAAAATGGTAGAAACTCAGATTAAAGCTCGTGGTATAAAAGACGAGCGGGTTTTGGAGGCTATGCTAAAAGTACCTCGGCATTTATTTGTAGATGAAGCATTGAGAGATCAAGCTTATGGAGATTTTCCGCTTCCTATAGGTGAAGGACAAACTATCTCACAACCTTATATAGTAGCTGTTATGACAGAGGCTTTAGAATTAAAGGGAAATGAAAGGGTTTTAGAAGTCGGTACAGGATCAGGATATCAAACTGCTATTTTAGCTGAATTAGCATTTTGGGTTTATACCATAGAAAAGTATTCTACTTTACTTGAAAAAGCAAAAAAGATACTTTTAAATCTTGGTTATAAAAATATCTCTTTTAAATTAGGAGATGGAAGCTTAGGATGGAAGGGAGTAGCACCTTTTGATGCAATAATTGTTACTGCAGCTGCTCCTCAAATTCCCCCACCTCTTATAGAACAACTGATAGAAGGGGGGAGAATAGTAATTCCTGTAGGGGATGTTTATTCTCAAGTATTAATAAAAGGAATAAAAAAGGGAGGGAAACTATATACAGAAACTTTAGAACCTGTTAGATTCGTAAAATTAGTAGGCGCTTATGGATTTAAAGAATAAAAGAATAGGGATTATAGGATCTGGGATAGTAAATAAAGAAATTTATGAATTAGCTTATAAAGTAGGAAAATTACTTGCAGAAAAAGGAGCAATTATTTATACAGGAGGACTGGGAGGAGTCATGGAGGCTGCTTCAAAAGGTGCCTTTGAAGCAGGAGGAATAACAGTTGGAATTTTACCTGGTCATAAAGCTGAAGACGCTAATCCCTATGTAAAAATTCTCGTTTTAACTGATATGGGACATGCAAGAAATGTAATTTTGATAAGATCTGTAGAAATGGTAGTTGCAATCGCAGGAGGATATGGCACCTTATCTGAAATTGCCTTAGCTTTAAAGATGTGGAAACCTGTTATAGGACTTAAGACCTGGGAAAATATTCCGGGTGTTCATTATGTTAATTCTGCTGAAGAAGTTTTATCTAAAATTTTAGAATTTTTAAGTTGAGAAACAAAAGAGAATAATTTTCTCAATTCTTTTTTTGAAAGAGGTCTTATTTCTCCTGGTTTTAAATTTCCTAAAGAGAGAGGTCCAAATTTAACCCTCACTAATCTATATACTTTTCCTCCTAAATAATTTATTATTTTTCTTACCTCTCTTTTTATTCCCTCTTTAACTGTTATTTGGTAAATCCATTTATCTTTATTTGCTCCTAAAAGATCAAAACTTAGGGGTTTTATTAATTTATTTTCTATTATAACTCCAGATTTAATCAATCTTTCAATTTTTTCTTCTTTAAGTTTAGGAGATACCCAAACTTTATAAACTCTTTTTACTTCATAGCGAGGGTGTAAAAGAAGATTAGCAAGTTCACCATCATTTGTAAGCAAAATCAATCCTTCACTGTGTTTATCAAGTCTTCCTACAGGAAATACTCTAAAGGATAATTTATCTAAAAAAGGTTTAATGGTTTCTTTATGGTGGGGATCATATAAAGAAGTAAGAATTCCTTTAGGTTTATAAAAAAGATAATAAACTTTTGGAGGAGGTGTAATAAGTTTGCCCTCTACAAATACTTTATCCTTTTTTGGATCAACTTTATAACTTAAATCTTTTACAATTTTACCATTTATAGAGACTTTTCCTGATAATATAAGATTTTCAGCTTTTCTGCGAGAAGCAATTCCACAAAAAGACAAAAATTTATTTAATCTCATAAAATTATTTCTTCTTTTCTTCTTCAGGTTCTATATGAATAGTTACTGAAAGTTCAGGGAATTTTTCTATAATCTTCTTTTCAAGTTCATCACATAAATTGTGAGCTTCTCTTACAGGCATGTCTCCTGAAACTGTAAGATGAAATTCTACAAATCCTTTCCTTCCAGCTCTTCTTGTTTTAAAATCGTGGATATCATGTATAATATAAGTTCCGTAAGAGGAATTTTTTATGGTATTTTCTATAATCCTTTGAATGGAATCTATTTTTTCTTTGGGTAAACTTATATCAAGTAAACCAGTGATTGAATTTTTAATGATTCTATATCCCAAATAAAGGATATTAATACCTATTATCAATCCAATTAAGGGATCTATTATTAAAAGATTAGAAAAATGAGAGATATAAATTCCTATTATTACTCCTGCTGTAGTTAAAACGTCTGTAAAAAGATGAGAAGCATGAGAGATTAAAATAGGAGAATTTTCAATTTTACCCTGTCTATGTATGTAATAGGAAAGAAATGAATTTAAAACTATAGTAATCAAAATTAAAAAAACACCTATGTTTAAATTTATAAAGGGTCTAGGATTTAAAATTTGTTGATAAACTTTCCATAATATAGAAATTGAAGCAAATAAAATAAAAAAGGCTTCAATTATAGACATAAAATACTCTAATTTTGTGTACCCATAGGGATATTTTTCATCTGGTGGTTTTAAAGCAATCTTACTTCCCAAAAATGCTATAAAGGCAGAAATAATATTAATTATTGATTCCATAGCATCAGAATAAATGGCTACAGATTTGGTTATGAAAAAAGCAGTTAGTTTAAATACAAAAATTAAGATACTTATAAAGAAACTTAAAAGAGTTAACCTTATAGCTTTTGATTTAAAAGTAGAAATATTACTTTTCATTCAAACTACCATTTTGGATTTGCGAAATATTCAGTTAAGAAATTTTTTTTCTTGTATAGAGATCAATCCTGATTGTTGTTTCTCCAGTGCAATTAGGTTCTAAAGGAGCAAGTAGTTCTTTTAGGGCTATATTAAACATTAAGTTTATATGGCGGAGGAGGCGGGATTCGAACCCGCGGTACGGGTTTTAGCCCGTACATGCGATTTCCAGTCGCACCCCTTCGTCCACTCGGGCACTCCTCCAATTTAGTACTTTTTACTAATTTTAAGACCTGATTTTAATTTTGCAATACTAAGAAGTTATCTATTTTAAATAGCTCTTGAGCAAATTTAAAATTTTTTCTGTAGCTCCAGTTTTTTGCTTTAAAATCTGATAAGCTTTTTCGCCTAATTCAATTCTTTTATCAGGATTTTTAAGTAAATCTTCCAATAAATCTTTTAATTCTTCTTTTTCTGTCTGTAAACAAGCACCTCTTTCTAAAAACTCTTCTATAAAAGGGAAATTTTCCATAGAGGGTCCAAAAATTACAGGTTTTTTCCAATAAATAGCTTCTAAAGGATTTTGCCCTCCATGAGGAATAAAACTTCCCCCAATAATAGCAATATCAGCTATTCTATAAAGGGACCCTAAAATTCCCATCTGATCCACTAAAATAATAATTTTAAAATAGCTTCTCATATCTAAAGGTAATTCGCTTAGTTTGTAAAAACCTATTTCATTTTTTCCATCAATCATAGAATTTATAATCCTTTCTACCTCTTTATATCTTTCTGGATGTCTTGGAACAATGAAAAGAGAAGAAGGAATAGGAATTTTTAAAAAGGTTTCAGTAATTAATTTTTCTTCTGGAAAGTGGGTACTTCCAGCTACAATAATAGGACGAGGAACTAAATTTTCCCATAAAAAGGAAATGTAAGGTATTTCTATATCAAATTTAGTATTTCCAGTAACCACAATTTTGTCTTCAGGAGCTCCTAAATCTTTAAACCTATTTTTATATTTTTCATCTTGAACAGCTATTAAAGAAAAACTGCTTAAAATTGGCTTCAAGAAAAACTTTATTTTTTTATATCTTCTGAAGGATTTATCACTAATTCTTGCATTTATTAAAAATACAGGTATTTTTTTTGAAGAGATTAAAATCAAATTAGGCCAAATTTCAGTTTCTGCGATAAGTAAAGCAGATGGATTAAAAGTTCTTAAAGTCCTTTTTATAGCAAAAGGGCAATCTAAGGGAAGATAAATGATTTTAACTGGAAGATCTTTAAATCTTTGAGAAGCAACTTGATTTCCAGTATCAGTAATAGTACTAAGAAGGATATCATATTCCTTAGCCAAACTTTTTATTAAACTTGAGATAGCAATCACTTCTCCTACAGAAACAGCATGTATCCAAACAACTTTCCTTTGCGAAATAAAATCTGTTTTGGTAAAAAGAGCTAATTTATCTTTAAGCCATTTTTTTCTTAATTGAGAAGGTCTTTTAAAAAATTCCTTAGGTAAAAAAAATCCATTAACTAAGTAATATAAAAAGGTATAAAGTTGAAAAATCATTTTAAAATTCCTATTAGTGCAATTTGAAAGCTTCTTTTCTCTCTATGATATCTTTGAGACCAATATTTATCTTTTAAACAATAGGTACAATCTTTTGAAATCCAAATATTACTTTTAGGAATCAAACATTCTAAAGCTTGATAATAATTTAAATTTTCCAAATCAAGGAAAATTTTTTTGTTTTTAAAGAAAATGAACCTTTCTGGATTTTCAAAATTTTTTCTTATCATTTCAATTACCTCATCCCCTACTTCATAACAACAAACTTTAATATGAGGTCCCATAGCAATTAAAATATTCTCAGATTTAATACCTAAGTCTATAATTTTTTGTAAAAATTTAAATAAAATTTTATTTACAGATCCTCTCCATCCTGCATGCACAGAAGCTACAAAATCAGCGTTTTTGCTGGTTATTAAAATAGGGACACAATCTGCAGTTCTTATACCCAAAAAAATATTTTTATCAAATGTATATACAGCATCTCCTTCAATTTCAAAAAGGGATAAAGAAGTGTTAGAAAATAAATTTTCTTCTAATTTGATTATCTGAGTGCTATGGATTTGTTTAGGAAAAAAAATTTTAAATGAATTTAAGGCATTTAAAGAATTAAAATTAAAAGGGTAGGGCAATTTTTGGGAAAAAACACCAAAAACAGAAATATCTTTAAAAATTGGTGGAAATATAAATTCAGTGTTAAATAAATTTTTGAAAACACATAATAAATTTTTCATAATCTTAGCTTATAGATTTTAAAAATTCAGTTAAAATGTCTTTAAGTTTTGCTAAGGCTTTACCTCTATGACTTAGTTTATTTTTTTCTTCAATTGGGAGTTCAGCTGCGGTTTTTTTGTAATTGTATTCAGGAACTAAAAATATGGGATCATACCCAAATCCGTAAGAACCCCTCGGTTCAAATCCTATAAGTCCTTCCCAAATGCCTTCACTTTTTATATATTTTCCACTTGGATGATAAACTACTATAACACAAACAAATCGAGCTTTTCTTTTTTCAAGAGGTACATTTTTGAGAAGTTCTAAAAGTTTTTTATTATTTTCTTCATCAGAAGCATTTTCTCCTGCAAATCGAGAGGAATAAATTCCTGGTGCTCCATTTAGGATATCTACCTCTAATCCAGAATCATCTGCTAAGGATAAAAGTCCAGTTTTTTCTGCATAATATTTGGCTTTGAGATAGGCATTTTCAAAAAAGGTATTTCCAGTTTCTTGAGGGGGAGTTATATTAGGAAAATCTTTTAGAGTTTTTATTTCAAAATCAAAGTCTTTTAAAGCTTCACTTATTTCTTTAGCTTTTCCCATATTAGAAGTTGCTATAAGTAATATTTGTTTTTTCATTCTTTTAGTACCTCTTTTTGTTTTTTAATTAATTCAAAAATACCCTTAAAAGCAAGATCTTTCATAATTGTAATTTCTTCCCAAGAAAAGGGTGCTTTTTCAGCTGTTGCTTGTATTTCAATAATTTTACCTGACTGGGTCATAAAAAAATTAGCATCTACCTCTGCAATTAGGTCCTCTTCAAAATTAAGATCGAGATAATACTGGTCACCTATCTTACCTACACTTACCCCTGCTAAATAATCTAAAATTGGATCCTCTTTAATAATTTCTCTTTCTAAAAGTCTTTTTATAGCAAGTTTTAAAGCTACAAAAGCTCCTGTCACAGAAGCACTTCTTGTTCCTCCATCTGCATTTAAAACCTCGCAATCTACCCATAAGGTTCTTTCTCCCAATTTAGTTAAATCTACCACACCTCTTAAAACACGTCCTATAATTCTTTGAATCTCCATAGATCTTCCTTTTCTTCCCATTGTTTCTCGAGGTGTCCTTTCTACAGTTGCACCAGGAATAAAGGCATATTCAGCAGTAATCCAACCTGTTCCAGTTCCTTTTAAAAAGGGTGGTACCTTTTCATCTAAAGTTACAGTACATAAAACTTTAGTATTTCCAAACTCAACAAGTACTGAACTTAAAGGATTTTTTAAAAAATCAATTATAAAATTTACAGGTCTTAATTCATCAAGTTTTCTTCCATCAATTCTCATTTAACCTCCGCATTTAATTGTTTTTAGTATAACAAAGCTTTAAAGCAACCTTATCAAGAAGAAGCTTTACTTCGAGAGAAGAAGTCACTCTTTTTTCTAAAATTTCTTCCCAAATTCTTTCCCCCTCCATACAAAAATAGAAAGTTACTAAATCTTTTACTTCATTTATTAATTTTTTAAAAGAAATATAAAGTTTTTTTCTTAAATCTATGAAATAACGTTTTTTATTATCTAAACCCTCTATAAATTCTTGTGAATAAATTTTGGTTTTGGGAAACCTTTTTTCTGCTATAATTTTTAATTCTTTAGGATATCTTAAAGTTCCAAGGCTTATCCAAGCTATTTTTTCAGGAGGGATGGTGTTTAAAATTTTTTCTAAAACTTTAGGATATTCTTTTTCTGCATCTTCGTAAAAAATAATAGGATCAAAATGAAAAGCTACTGTAAATCCAAAATTAATAGCTTTTTTAGCACTTTCAAGTCTTTTTTCTAAGGGTGCTGTTCCTTTTTCTTCCTCTTTTATAATTTTTTCTGTATTTACAGACCAAGCAAAAATAATCCTTGGATCTGGTTTAAATTTAGAAAAATAATTTTCTGAAATAGCTACCTTAGTTTTTAGTTCAAGCACAGCCAAAGGATCTTTTTCTTCCCAAAAGTTTATCAAAATTTCAGAGACATTACTAATAGATTCTAAAGCCATGCTGTCAGCAAATTCCCCTGTTCCAATTCTTAAAACTTTTTTTTGTTTTTTATGTTCATCTAAAATTTTTTCCAATTCTGACAGTCCATTTTCTATTAAATTTGCCCAAATTTTGAGCCCAGGTCTATTTAGATAAGTCTGTAATATACAATAACTACAATCTAAGGGACAACCCTCTCCAAAATGAAAAATCTTGTATCCACAACAAAAATAGATTTTTGTTCCAGGGCAAACTTTGAAGAAATTGCCTTTATAATTAATAAGAAAAAGTCTTTTTTTACCTAAGGAGATAAGTTCATAAAAGGGTTTTTCTTCCCATCTAAAATTTTCGTAGGAGGTTATTATTTTTGCAGAATAATCTTTAAGAATTTTTTTAGTTAATTGAAAAGAAAGGGCTGATTCCTCAATAAAAATTTCCATTAATTGGGTAAATTCTATAGATAATTTTGAATTAAAATTTCTGCAATTTGAACTGCATTAGTTGCAGCACCCTTTCTAAGGTTATCAGCAACCACCCAAAGATTAAGTCCATTTTCTATAGAAAAATCCTCTCTTATTCTTCCTACAAAAACTTCATCTCTTCCAGCAACTTCAATTTGAAGTGGATAAAGTTTTTCCTTAGGGTTATCAAGCACTATTACTCCTGGAGCTTTTTCAAGGAGTTCTTTTGCTTTTTCTACAGTAATTTTTCTTTCCGTTTCTATATTTATAGATTCAGCATGTCCATAAAAAACTGGAACTCTTACAGTTGTTGCAGTTACTTTTATATTAGGATCTTCCATAATTTTTTTAGTTTCTTCAATCATTTTTATTTCTTCTTTAGTATATCCATTAGGAAGAAATACATCTATATGGGGAACACAATTAAAAGCTATAATTTGAGGAATATATTTAGGAGGTGGCATAGGAGTTCCTTCACACCAAGCTTTCACTTGGGCTTTTAATTCATTTATAGCTTTTTGCCCTGCTCCTGAAACTGACTGATAAGTACTAACTATAATTCTCTTAATTTTTCCATAATCATGTAAAGGCTTTAAAGCAACTACCATTTGAATAGTGGAACAATTTGGATTGGCGATAATTCCTTTATTTTTATATCCTGCTACTGCATGGGGATTTACTTCTGGAACAACTAAAGGAACTTCTGGATCCATTCTCCAAGCACTTGAATTGTCAATAACTACAACACCATCCTTTGCAAAAAGCGGTGCATAATCTAAACTTCTCTGAGCACCTGCAGAAAATAAAGCTATATCTAAACCTTTAAAACTTTTAGTTTCTTCTAATGCTTCTACTTCAATTTCTTCTCCTTTAAAAGGGAGTTTTAATCCTTTCGATTTAGGAGAAGCAAAAAGTCTTAAATTTTTAACAGGAAAGTTTCTTTCTTCTAAAACAGTGAGCATCATTCTACCAACTGCCCCTGTTGCTCCTACTATAGCTACATTATATTCTTTCACTTTTAGCCCCCTATAATTAAAGTTACTAAATTCTAAAAACTATCATATAACTCAAAGATTTCAAGATTTTTTTTGGATTAAGTATCAAATAACATAAAACCTCTCACAATTAATATAAAAAATCTTATTTATTTTTTAATAGTCTTTACAAAATTAATAATTATGTTATCTTAATATTCAAACTTTAAAGTTATAGAATCAAAATAAGTAGCACTAAAGGAGGATAGTTAAATGGAAAAGTTAGCACGTTTTGGAATTTCTATCCCTGAAGAATTATTAAAAGCTTTCGATGAATATATAGAAAGAAAACACTATGCTAATCGTTCAGAGGCAATTAGAGATTTGATAAGACAGAAATTAGTAGAAGAGGAATGGAGAGAATCAAAAGAAGAAGTTGTAGGTGTAATAACATATTTATATGATCATCATAAAAGAGAACTTACTGATAAATTAATTGAAATACAGCATGATTACTATGATAAAATTATTACTACCCAACACATTCATGTAGATCATGATAGATGCTTAGAGGCAATCTTAGTAAGAGGAAAGGCAAATGAGATAAAGGATCTTGCAGATAAAATTCAGGCACAAAAGGGAGTTCTTCATCTTAATTTAGCCCTAACTACTCTTGGGAAAAGTTTACCCTCTTAAAAAACTTAATTTATTAGTTCAAAATTGATGTAAAATCTTTTTAAATCAACCTCTTTAACTTTAACCTTGACTTTTTGTCCTAATTGAAAGGTTTTGCCTGTATTTTTTCCTACAAGAGTTATTCCCTTTTCATCAAGAACATAATAATCATCTTTTATATCAATTAATCTTACTACTCCGCTTACTAAATATTCTTCTAAATCTACAAAAAAGCCAAAAGCGGTAATTCCTGTAATAATTCCGTGAAAGACTTCCCCTATTTTGTCTTTCATAAAGAAGGCTTGAAATCTTTTTAATATATCTCTTTCAGCCTCTTCAGCTATTCTTTCTCTTTCAGATAAAAATTTACCCATTACTTCCAATTCTTCCTCTTTATAAGGAGGCTTTTTATTCCTTAGAGCCCTTTTAAGGGTTCTATGAACTACAAGATCAGGATATCTTCTTATAGGGGAAGTAAAATGACAATAACAAGTAGAAGCAAGACCAAAGTGTCCTACATTTTCCGGAGAATACCTTGCCTGTTTAAGGGATCTTAAAAGAAGGAAATTAAACAAATAAGCGTAAGGTTTTCCGCTAAATTTGGTAATAAGTTCCTGGAAAAAATGAGGAGTTAGCTCTTCTGGATGATTAATATCTATTCCATAGGCTAAAAATATCTCTGAAAGTTGTTTAAATTTATTTGGATCCGGCTTTTCATGAATTCTATAAAGAAAAGGATATCCTCTTTTAGTTAAATACTCCGCCACAGCTTCATTAGCAGCTATCATAAAATCTTCTATAAGCATATGGGCTAAATTTCTTTCTCTTTTTACGATATTTTCTATTTCTCCTTTCATATTTATAATTACCTCTGGTTCTGGGAGATCGAAATCAAGACTTCCTCTTTTAAGTCTTTTTTCTCTTAAAATAAGGGCAAGTTCAGCTGCAACTTCTAACATGGGATATAAGGTTTCATATTTTTGAATAACTTTCTTATTTTTATCAACTATCATTTCTTTTACTTCTGTATAAGTTAAACGGGCATGGGATTTTATAACAGCTTCATAAAAGTTTTGTTTAATAATCTCTCCATCCTTGGTAAAATCTATTTCTACTACCATAGCAAGACGTTCAACCTTGGGATTTAAACTACAAAGGTGATTAGAAAGCTTTTCTGGAAACATAGGGACAACCATATTGGGAAAATAAACACTTGTTCCTCTTGAATAGGCTTCTCTATCTAAAAAAGTATTTTTTAAAACATAATGAGCTACATCAGCTATAGCTACCCATAGTTTATAACCATTTTTAGTTCTTTTTACACATACTGCATCATCAAAATCTCTGGCATTTTCTCCATCAATGGTAACTAAAGGAATTTCTGTAAGGTCTACCCTTCCTTTTTTATTCTCAGGAGTAACTTCATCTGGTATTCTTATGAGTTCTTTTTGAACTTTTGAACTCCATTGATGGGGAAGGTCATGAGCATAAATTACAGCCCAAGCATGGGTTTCTAATTCTTCAGGATCCCCGAGATCTCTAATTATTTCTCCAACAGGAAGTCCGAACTCTGAAGTATTTTGAATAATTTTTGTAACCACTAAGTGATTTTTTTTAGCTTCATGAAGACGTTTTTTAGGAATAAAAATTTCAAAAGGAAACCTTGGATCCTCTGGTTCAACAAAAAAATGTTTACCTCTTTTAACTAAGTATCCAACAATGTTTTTTCTTTTCCTTTCTACAACCTTGACAATACTCCCTTCAGGTCCTTTAGAAGTGATTTTCTCGATCCTTGCAAGGACTATATCACCGTTCAAAGCGTTTTTAATTTTTCTTGGAGGAATAAAAATAGTTTTTCCATCTTCAGTTTCTACAAATCCAAAACCATCAGGGTGCACTCTCAGTTTTCCTTGATAAATAGGAAATTTCTCTGGAAGACCATATTTTCTTCTTTTTAATTGAATTATTTTTCCGCTTTCAAGTAATTTTTTAACAGCTCTTCTTATCTCTTTTCTTTTCTCAGGAGGAACATGTAAATGATGATAAATATCTCTTAGAAAAAGAAAGTCTTTTTGTTTTTTTAAGAGAGAAAGAATTTCTTCTTCTAAATTATGGAGGGACTTTTTTTTCTTTTTTGAGGGCATGAAAAATTATAAACCAATTAAACTATTTAAGATTTAAGTATTGAATAGCCTTTTCCAAATCTTCATCAGGAACAGTTGTATGGAGTCCAGATTTAGGACCCTTTCTTATTAAAACTCTAAGCTCTTCTGCAGAAGTAATGTTTTTTTCTTTTACCATATTTTCAAGACTTTTAGAGCCTTTGTGACATTTTAAACATTTAAAATCCCTTGGTTTTTCTTCTGCTGGATTTGAAGAGGCATTTTTATTATAACCATTAAAAATTACTAAACCACCTATAAGAAATATCACAAAAATTATACCCATACTAAACCTTTCTAATTTGTTTTTCATTGTTTAATTAAACTTACTTGTTAAAAAATTTTTGTCAAGATAAAACATTTAGGATATCTTTAAGATTTTTTATAAAAGCTTCATTTTCCTCTGGTAAGCCTATAGAAATCCTTAAAGCTTTAGGAAATCCATAAGCCTTTAAAGGTCTTAATAAAAAGCCTCTCTTTAGAAGTTGCTCATATAAAAATTCTACTTTTTCTCCAAAATCAACCATAATAAAATTAGCCTGAGAGGGATAAACTTTAAATCCAAGATTTTTTAATTCATCTGTTAAATATTTTCTTCCTTCTTTTACTAAATTAATGCTTTTTTCTATATATTCTTTATCTTCAAGAACTGCTAAACCAGCTTTATAAGCTAAAATATTTATGTTAAAAGGTTGTCTCACTAAATCAAGTACTTTAGAAAGTTCTAAAAAGGTTATTCCATATCCCAGTCTTAATCCAGCAAGACCAAAAGCTTTAGAGAAAGTTCTAAGAATTAAAACTTTATAGCCCTTCTTTAAAAATTCTATTCCTAAAGGGATAGAAGGGTCTTCTATAAAATCTCCATAAGCTTCATCTATTACTATTAATACATGAGGAGGAATTTTTTCTAAAAATTCTTCCCAAGATTCTCTATTTAAAACACTTCCAGAGGGATTATGAGGATGATCTAAAAATATAATTTTTGTTTTTTTTGTAATACTTTTTAAAATCTTATTGAAATTATGTGTTAATTTTTTAGTTAAGGGTATAGTTTTTATCTTAACTCCGTATATTTGGGCAAATTTTTCATACATTAAGAAGCTTGGTTTACTTATAATAATTTCTTCATGAGAATCTACAAGGGCTTTAAAAAGAAGATCAATTATTTCATTTGATCCGTTTCCTAATATAATTTGTTCAGGCAAAACATCCCATTTTTTAGCTAAAGCTGATTTAAGTTCTTTATAGCTCGCTTCAGGATAGTAATTAATTTGAGAAAGGGAATCTCTAAGTACATTTAATACTTTAGGAGAAGGACCCAATGGATTTTCATTAGAGTTCATTTTATATATTTTTCCTGAAATTGATAATTCTTTTTTAATTTCCTCTATAGTTTTGCCAGGAGGATAAGGTTTAAGAGATTTTAAATGAGGTTTAACAGACATTTTTATATTTAAAATCCTAATTTTGCAAGTTCTAAAGTTTTATCAATCTGAGATTGTAAAACAGGTGGTATTCCTTCTATTTTAATAGTTAAAAATCCTTTTACAATAAGAGAAATTGCTTCCTCTTCACTTAACCCTCTTGCCATAAGATATTCTACTTCCTCTTGAGCTATTTTACCTACTGCAGCTTCATGAGTTAATTCTACATCATAAAAAAAACTATCTAATTCAGGTATAGCCCTCATAATTCCCTTATCAGATAACATAAGTCCTTGACATTCAAGGTGTCCTTTTACTTTTGGTGCTTTAGCTATAATTTTACCTCGAGCAATATTTTCACCTCCATAGACTACATTACGAGAAATTATCTCTGCCCTTGAATTTTTTGCTTCTAAATGGACTTCTCCACCTATATCTATATAAGAATCAGGATGATTTGCAATTATGGAAATAAAAGAAGCCTTTGCATCCTTTCCTATTAAACGACAAATAGGAGCTGTTTGAATATTTTTTACTGGAAAAAGACTAACATAAGTAGAAATAAAAGTTCCTCCCTCTTCTACTATAATACCTGTTCTTGGTCTTACACTTGTTTTTTCTCCCCACATATGAATCATAGTAAAAGTTAATTTGCCTCCCTTTTTAACATAAAACTCAGATATACCTATGTGAAGCGCAGATCCTATATGAGGATGAACCGAACAAGAAGTGATTAAATTAAGTTCCGCTCCCTCTTCTACAATTACGATATTATGAACTTTTTGAGCTATGTTTTCAGTTCTTATATAGAGACAGGTTTGAACAGGATATACCAATTTATAATTAGGGAAAACCCTTATAAAATAGCCATCATCTAGATCTTCTGCTACAGCTTTTGTAAACTGATCTTTTTCAGAAGAAACAGCCTTCCAATAATAATCTTTAATCCATTCATATTTTTTTAAAGCTTC
>Ga0078972_1010413_pt1 | contig 17394 bp, 11 predicted proteins | sample YelNatPaOPGAMG01_FD_67568 | JGI IMG/M metagenome (GOLD analysis project Ga0078972, IMG submission 67568) | Hot spring thermophilic microbial communities from Obsidian Pool, Yellowstone National Park, USA - OP-RAMG-01 (SPADES assembly) (version 2) | ecosystem: Environmental > Aquatic > Thermal... | reverse complement strand
GCGCGGACGGCGTGTCAGCGTTACCCCTTACGTTATTCCGAAATGGCTAGTCTCTACTGCATGACTACCACCTGCTTATATTTGATTGCATCGCTAAGAACGGTTCTGTCCAAGGAAGACAAGACCAAGCTGTTGGAGGGGTTGAAAATGTCCGAAATAGCGCGGTGGCTTCGGGAAGAAGGCCGGGAAGAAGGCCGGGATAAAGGCAGGGAGCAGACGGCCAAGGCGGCACTGAGAAAGGGCTATCCTGTTGATGAGATCGTGGACATCACCGGTTTCAGCGAGGAAACGGTCCTCAGGCTGAAGAGGGAAGTGGAGCAGGAGCGTCTGGCGCAGGGCGTCCCGGTAATGTCCAGGTGATCCCCGCCCCGCCCCGGATAGTCACTTCCGTATCTGCGCAACGGCCTCTTATTCATCCGTGGGACACCGCCCGGCGCGGGGAAAAGACGGTGGAGGGAGGTCCTCCACCGTCTCGCTCTGCTGTATCATAGTGCTGCTATGAACTCGTTATCCTGCACCCCCTCCGAGGCCTGCTTGTTGATGGCCAGCGGCTGCCCGCTCAGGTCCGTCCAGTCCGAGTCGATAGGATAGCCTACGGAACTGTGCCTGTAGGCATGTCCCCTTAGCGCGACTGGCAGCCCAAGCCGCTTGAACCAAAGCAAGCCGCAAAAGGTGATCTCCCGGTTTTGTCTTTCCTGAGCGCCGCTTACCAGCAGTAACGTTGTTACCCGGAGCCAGACCCGCCCACGAGCTTAGCACAGCACCATTCCTGAAAGGGTGGACGTCAGAGCCTATTTCCGCCAGGATAACGTCAATGACATGGCCCTTAACGCCAGGAATGGTCTCAAGCAACTTGCGCGCTTCTTCAAAAGGGCTGGTCTGTACTCTGATCTCCTTGTCAAGCAAGGCGATCCGCCGATCGAGATAAACGATATGATCCATTTGCATCCCCAGGAGTTCGCGTTGATTGTCGGTTATTAACCCTGTCAGAGCCTTAGAGAGTGTCAGCGGACGCACGAACCCCGGGATCGGCCAATTCGGCAAGCCGCTTGGCAATGCCTCCAGATCCTCCGTAAAGGTTCCGAACGTTCGAGTAATCTTCTTCTGCTTGGTTGCAGTGGCCGGAAGGTGCGACACCGTGGCTACCACTGTCTTCTTATGAACGTCACCAGCACCACAATGAGGGAACAAAACTTCCATGGATCCTCTCCTTTCTGCGCCAACATAACAGGTGAACGGACACGGCCCGATGGAACATAAAAAAGGATTCTGCTCCGCGTGCACGGCCAACCCGGCTACCTCAGAGGTGCCGGGCTCTGAACCGGCGACAATGTGGGGTGCCCGTCACGCTTCGAGTCAAACTGCTCCTCGGATTCGAGATGACACAGAGATACCGACCATTGTCCAGGGAAGCGCATTAAGGATATTCGACGCCGTAGCCCATTTTTCATGCCGGGGGGTGCCGCCGCAGCGGCATGGGGAACTGCTCCGGAAAACGGCGGTACCCGTTGTCCACCGGCGCGGAGTCGGTCTGCACGCGCTGTGTCAGCGCCGGAAAGCATGGCGGTGGAGAGCCGGTCTCCACCGCCACAAGTCAATCGTCATTGTTCACCGCTACATCAGGAACCGTTTTGGGATGGCTACTTCAATATCCCCATGATCACCGTCACCGCCTCTGCTCTGGTAGCATGATTCAGCGGCCGGAATGTCGGGTACCCACCGGAAGTCGATGGCGGATAGCCGTGGACGATGCCGTTCTTGACCGCAGTGATGACATTTCCCCTGGCCCAGGCGTCAATCTTGGCGGCGTCCATGAATGTCAACTCTCCGGATACCGGGGCCAGCCTGGCCGCCCTCACTACCATGGCCGTCATCTGCTCCCGGCTGATCAGATCGTTCGGCCCGAAATGGGCGGCGTCGTAGCCCTTGACGATGCCGTAGGCCGCAGCAGTGGAGATGTAATTCTCCGCCCAACTGCCTTCGGTGTCGGCGAAGATATGGCCGGCCGTGGGCGGCAGTTTTAGGGCCTTGACCAGGATCGTCGCGAACTCCGCCCGGGTGACGTCGTTGTCGGGCCGGAAGGTGCCGTCGGGGTACCCCGTAACCGCACCCAGGGAGACCAGCCTCGCGATGTCGACCTGCGCCCAGTTGCCGGCGATGTCTTTCAGCGCCACCGGCTGGGGCGGGGCCGCATTCACTGTCAGCGTGTAGGACTCGCTTGCCGACTGGTTGTTCGCGTCCTTAACCGTCACGGTGAAGGTATACGTTCCCGCCGTGGTCGGCGTGCCGCCTAGCGCGCCACTTGAGGCATCCAGGGTCAGCCCAGCCGGCAGGTGGCCGCTGGTTACCGTGAAGGTGTAGGGAGGTGTGCCCTCATTGTTGGTCGAAAGGGCCTGGTTGTACCGTTGGCCGACGGTACCCGCCGCCAGCGAAGTCGTGGTTATGGCGATGGCGGGAGTGCTTGTGCCGCCACCGCCCGTGTTGTTGTTGGACGAAGCGTTCTGCACGGTCACGACCACCGAGGCGGTCAGGTTGTTCGGGTTGGTGACGCCGCTGGGCAGGGTCAGCGTTCCGGTGAAGCTGTAGCTTCCGGCGACGCTGCCGTTATAAGCCGGCGTTCCGCCGTTCCAGGTCACGTTCACGGTCGGGGTGGTACCGTTGCTCAGGGTGATCCCCACCGTGGCCGGCAGACCCACGTTGGCCAGGGCCGTGCCGTAGGGCACGGTGATGGGGTTGATGCTGTTGACCCCGGTCACCGTTACGGCCTGCACCTGCCGTACCATGAACGTGTTGTTGCCGCTCACCCCCCCCGGGGCGGCCGTGGCGTAGACGGTATACGTCCCCGTCACGGCTCCGGCCGAGAGGGTGAAGCTGTCCCCGAAGTATCCCTGGCCGTCGCTGACGGCCTGACCGACGAAAACCACGTTGCCCTGCGGATCGTCGACCTGGATGGCGATGCTGCCGGATGGCGCCGTGTTGCCGCTGATGGTCACGGTGCCGCCGGATTGGATGGCGGACACCGTGAGTCCCCCCGCGGCGAGCGCCGAAGCGCCCGCCGCCAGGAAAACCACCAGGGAAACCGCCAGGAACATGCCGAGGAATCTCGACCGCATGCTACTGCACCACCTCCGAGGCCTGCTTGTTGATGGCCAGCGGCTGCCCGCCCAGGTCGGTCCAGTCCGACCAGGCGAAGAACTCCAGTGTGACCGTGCCGGCGCTGGGGGGAGTGAACATGGCGGACACCGTGCTGTTGCCGCCGGGGGCGATCCGCGCCTGCACGCTGTTGAGAGCGATCACCTGACCGCCCTGTTGTGCCTCGATCAGGAGCATCGGTGTTTGGGTCGCAGTCGAGGTGCTGTAGACCGTCATGCTCACGTAGTACTGGCCGCCGTGCGTGAGGGTGCCCGTCACCGCCTGATGTTTGCGGTTCGTGACCGCAAAACCGCTGATGGTCATGCTGGTCGCGGGGGCGGCCGTGAAGTTCGCCGTCAGGGTGGCGCTTGTCGCCGGCATGGTGTAGTTGAAGGAGGCGCTGAAGCTGACCACATTGCCGCCCGCGTCCGTCCAGTCGACGAAGGCGCAGCCGCTGTCGGCGGTGGCCGAAAGGGGCACGCTGGCGCCCGCGGGGTAGTCTCCGCCGCCCGTGACCGAACCGTCAGCCGCCGGGCTGGCCTGCACGGCGAGGGGGTAGGTCGCGCCGCTGACGTTGTACGTGGCCGTAACCGGGCCGCCCCACGCTCCATTGTCATACACCCGTGCGCACACCGTGGCCGGGGCGTTGAGGGTGAGATCGCACGACGTTGCCGGATATGCGAAGTAGCTGGCGCCGGTTACCGACGCCGGATCGCCGGCGGTGGAGTAGTAGACGGCCTGCCCGACGGAGAGGCCGCTGTCGCTGATGGTCACGGTCAGCGGCGCCGCGTAGGAGCCGCCGGCCGGACTGATAGCCAGGCCGCCGCCCGCGGCGGCCACCACCGCGGCGGCGGCAGGGCTGGCCGTCTCTCCGGGCGCCTGGGCGGTCACGGCGATGATGTCGCCGGTGTTCAGGGTCAGGCCGCCGACGGTCCAGTAGCCGTTTGCGGAGGCATTCACCGCCGGCAGCAAGGTCCCGTTGACGCTGAGGGTGACGGTGGCGTTACCCGGCGCCGTGCCGTTGACGCTGGTCGCCCCGGCGTAGACCGGTGTGTTGATGGCCGGCGCCGGGGTCTGGGGGGCCGCATGACCGACCACGGTGGTGGTCTGCGCCGGGCTGACCGCCGTTCCCGGCGACTGGGCGGTGACGGAGATGGTTTGCCCGGCGGTCAGGGCGGGTAAACCGCTGACCGTCCAGGTTCCGGCGGCGGAGGCCGTGGCGTTGTAAACCGACCCGGCGACGCTGAGGGTGACGGTGGCGTTACCCGCCGCCGTGCCGCCGACGCTGGTCGCCCCGGCGTAGACCGGCGTGTTGATGGCCGGCGTCGGAGTCTGGTTCAGCACGGTCGTGGTGACGGCCGGGCTGACCGCTTCTCCCGGTGTCTGGGCGGTGGCGGAGATGGTTTCCCCGACGAACAGGTTCAGGCCGCCGACGGTCCAGTTGCCGTTGACATCCGCCGTGGCGAAGTACGACGTTCTGTCACCGAGGGTGAGTTCGATGGCGGCATTCGGCTGCGCCGTGCCGCCGACGCTGGACGCGCGGTAGTAGACCGGCGTGTTGATGGCCGGGATGGGCGTCTTGGTCGCCTGGAAGACCACCGTTGCCGTCTGCGCCGGACTGACCGCCTCTCCCGCCGCCTGGGCGGTCACGGAGATGCTGTCCCCCGCCGACAGGGCGGGCACGGAGACGGTCCAGGCGCCGTTGGCGCCGGCGTTCACCGCCGGCCGCGAGGTCCCGTTGACGCTGAGGGTGACGGCGGCGCCCGGTTGTGCCGTGCCGCTGACGCTGGTCGCCCCGGCTTGGACCGGCGTGGCGATGGTCGGGGTCGGGGTCGCGGCCGGCGTCCCGCCGGTGAAGTGGGCCACCAGGACGACGGGTGATGAGCCCATGGTGAAGCTGTAGTACACGCTGCCGCTGACCGTGTTGCCGCCGCCGTCCGTCCAGCCGGTGAAGGTGTAGCCGCTGTCGGGGCCGGCGTACACCGTCGCCCGGTCCCCCACGTTATAGGGGCCGCCGCCGTAGACCGCGCCGCCCACGGAGGGACTGGCCGACACGGTGACGGGCAGCAGGCCGAATCCCAGCAGGTACGGGTAGCCGAGGCCTTCGTGGATCCCCCAGGTGCCGGTGAAGTCCCAACCGGAGAAGGTGGCCTGCTGCTTCATCAGGCTATCCGTCTCGCCGCCGCCCAGCCCCGTGGTCGTCCCGTCATAGTAGGAGTCGGTGATGGTTCCGTAATTGCCGCCTGTCAGCCCACCGGTGTGAGTACCGTTGTTGACGGAAACGCTGCCGGTGGCGTAACAACGGGTGATGGTTCCGGTTGGATTATTGCCGCCTGCCAGCCCACCGGTGTAACCACCGTTGTTGACGGAAACGCTGCCGGTGGCGTAACAGTCGGTGACGGAGCCGTCATTGAGACCTACCAGTCCGCCGACAATAGCGTAGGAGCCGCCCCCCAGGTTCTGAACCGCAACGCTGTCGGTGGCGTAGCAGTCGGTGACGGAGCCCTTATTCCAGCCCACCAGTCCGCCGGCCGTAATCCACGTATTACTGCCCGTCGTCTGGACCGCAATGCCGCCGGTGACGAAGCAGTCGGTGACGGAGCCCTGATTCAAGCCCGCCAGTCCGCCGACATAGCCCAACGTTTGATTCAGGCTGGCGTTGCGGAGGCCGACGTTGGCGATGGTGGATCCGGCGGCCGTGCAGCCGAACAGGCCGGCCGACTTCAGCGAACCGGTAGGGTCGACGACGGTCAGGTTGCTGATGACGTGCCCCTGGCCGTCGAAGTGCCCGGCGAACGGCAGGGAGTCGGTTCCGAGAGGAGTCCAGGCGACCCCGCCGAGGTCGATATCCGCCGTCAGCCGGTAGTAGACGGGTTGGTTCACGGTATTCCGGATGGCGGCCAGTTGGGCGGCGCTACCGATCAGGTACGGGTCGTTTTGGGTTCCGCCGCCGCCGCTCGCCACGGTGGCGGTGGCCGCCGGGCTCGCCGACTCTCCCGGCGCCTGCGCGGTCACGGCGATGGTGTCGCCCGCGACCAGGGGGGCCAGGCCGCCGACGGTCCAGTGGCCGTCCGGACCCGCGGTCGTGGAGTGCGACGTCCCGTTGTCGACGGCGAGGGCGATGGTGGCGCCAGTCGCCGCCGTACCGCTGACGCTGGTGGCCCCGGCCCCGACGGGTGTGTCGATGGACGGGGCGGGGGTTTGGACCAGGGCGGCCTGAACGGTGGTGGTGGCCGCCGGGCTCGCCGACTCTCCCGGCGCCTGCGCGGTCACGGCTATGGTGTCCGCCGCCGACAGGGCCAGGCCATTGACAGTCCAGTTGCCGTTGGCATCCGCCGTAGTGGAGTGCGGTGTCCCATTATTGACGCTGAGGGTGACGCTGGCGCCGGGCTGGGCCGTGCCGCCGACGCTGGTGGCCCCGGCGACAACCGGGGTATCGATGGCCGGTACAGGGGTCACTCCGGTCGGCTGGACGAAGGTAACCGCGGCCCTCTGGTCCAACGCCACGTGGTCGGTCGTGTCCGTGGCCGTATAGGTCACTGTCTCGGCCCTGGTGTCACTGACCAGGAAGGTGGCCTGGCCGCTGTTGTCCGTCGTGCCCTGGACCGTTGTGATCACGGAGTTTCCGCTCCCCGCCGCAAGGCTCACCGTGTGGCTGCTCACCGGGAAGCCGTAGGTGTCGGCCAGGGTTACCGTGATGGTCGAGGAGGACGTTCCGTCCGCATCTACGCTGGCCGGACCGGCCGTGACGGTGGACTGCAAGGGGTCGGCCAGATCGGGCGTGAAGGTCACCTGGGCGGTCTGGTTCAACGCCAGGTTATCCATCCCGTCCTGGACCGTGTAGGTCACCGTCTCGGCCCTGGTGTCACTGACCAGGAAGGTGGCCTGGCCGTTGTTGTCCGTCGTGCCCTGGACCGTTGTGATCATGGAGTGGGCGCTGTTGGCCGCCAGGGTCACCACCTTGCCGGGCACGGCGTTACCGTTGGCGTTTTTCAGGGTCGCCGTGATGGTCGCGGTACTCGTGCCGTCCGCGCGCACGCTGGCCCGACTGGCCGTGACCGTCGACTGAGCGGCGTCGACCGGAGAATAGAAGGTCACCGTCGGGTAGAAGTTGATTGTCACCATGTTCGGCAGGCTAGCCGCGAAGGTGACCGTCTCCGGTGTGTTGTCGGTAACGGTGTAGGTGACCGTGCCATCACTTTGCGTGGTGCCAGGGACCTGCGGAACCGTGATGCCGTTGATTGCTGCATGCGCCAGAAAGCCGTTGGGCAAATACCCTGTCACAGGGACGCAGAATCTGCTCACGGGCCGGCCCTGGGCGTCGAACAAAGCCACGGTGAGGGTCGAGGCACTGGTTCCGTCCGCCGCCACCCTGGCCGGCTTGGCCGTGAACTTGCACTTCGATGCGTCGGGCGGCCCGGCCGTGAAGGTCACCGGGAGGGTCTGGCTCACCGTTACATTCGGGGTGTCCGAGGTGTCCGTCGCCGTGTAGGTCACCGTCTCCACCTTGGTGTCGGTCACGGTGAAGGTGGCCTGCCCGTTGCCGTTCGTGACATTCGAGCCCGGTGAGGCCGATTTGATCACGGAACTGCTGCCGGGGTTCCCCGTCAGGGTCACCGTCTTGCCGGTGGCGGGGTGGCCGGCGGCGCTTTTCAGGGTCACCGTGATGGTCGAGTAACTGGTCCCGTCCGCCCATTGCGAAGGGGTATCGACCGTCAGCGTGGACTGTCCGGCATCGGCGCCGTTGGGGGTGAAGGTCACCGGGGCGGTCTGGTTCACCGTCACGTTGTCCGAGGTGTCCGTCGCCGTGTAGGTCACCGTCTCCGCCTTGGTGTCGGTCACGGTGAAGGTGGCCTGCCCGTTGCCGTTCGTGACATTCGAGCCCGGTGAGGCCGGCGCGATCACGGAACTGCTTCCGGAGTTCCCCGTCAGGGTCACCGTCCTGCCGCCGGCCAGGTTGCCGTACTTATCCTCCAGGGTCACCGTGATGGTCGAGCAATTGGTCCCGTCCGCCGTCACGCTGCCGGAACCGGCCGAAACCGTGGACTTATCGGCAACGGCCGGCCCGGCCACGAAGTGCACCCATGCGTGGCAGCGGCTGGGCAGCGTCAGATTTTCATCGACGACCGTCGGCGCGAGCTCCACCGTCTCCGCCTTGGTGTCGGTCACGGTGAAGGAGGCAACCCCGTATTGGTCCGTGCCGACGGCTCCTGAGGGCGAGATGACGGGACTGCCGGAAATCACCGTCAGGACTACCTTCCAGTCGACCAGACGTTGTTGGGCGTCGTCTTCCAAGAGTACCGAGACGGTCGAGGAGGACGTCCCGTCCGCCGTCACGGTGCCGGGACTGGCATCGGACGCAGAGAACTCTGGATCGACACCATATGCTGCCCAGGCCGGCCTGGACAAACCTGTGCTCAAGACGACGCTGAGCATGAAGACCGTGGCGACCGCCATGGCCCACCGCCCCAAGACGGGCTTCCTCCCGGCACTACCGTCGCCCCTTTTCCTGGCTGCCTGTTTTCTGTTCACTTTCATCGCATCCTCCTTCCTTAAATAAAACGGGAGGTTCCCTGCCCAACCGCCGGAGGGCGGGTCTCTTCCCGACACGGCTCCCGCTCCTGTTTTTGGCCGCCTTTTCCCTGTTCATCCGTTCCTCCTTTCCGCCTGGATCCGCTCTTCCGGGTACTCTCCCGGGATGGCGTCCAGCCATTTGAGCAAAGGCGCATACTCGCCCACCCGGACCACGACGGGATAAATTCCGGCCGGCGGGAGGACCAGCGCCTTTCCGTAGCCATGGGTCTTGGTCAAGCTGCGACCGGCTTTTGGCTGAAGCCGTTGGCATGCAGCCACCGGCCGGCCCGGACGTGCAGCGACCCGGTCTCGACGGATCTTCCCGCTCCAGCCGGGCCTTGGGGAAATCGGCCGGGAGGTGGTGATACCCGGACCATTCGTTGTGCTGATCCGGGTGGACCGGGAAACTGTCGCCTTCAAAAGCGCCGCACCGTCTTTCCGTTCCGTCACCACCCGGCCCCCGCGCGACGGGCGAAACCCGGTTCGCGCAAGCCACCGGTCGAGGTCTGACGACCGCAAACAGTTTACAACAGGCCCCGCTTTTTGAACCCATCCCACAGTATAGGTTTTCTATCTTTTTTGTTTCACAAAAAAGATAGGGACAATCGCCGGCGTAACATAACGCAGCAACTGTCCTTACCTGGAAAAGCAACTTATGGCGCCTGGCCTGCCCGGGACGCCTTTAGCGGAGTATCCCCGATTCCTTGGCCCTGGATAAAGCCTCCAGCCTGTTCCTGGCCCCCAGTTTCCCGTAGAGATTGCTGTTATGGTATTTCACGGTGTTGATGGAGACGCGGAGTTCCTCCGCTATTTCGTCGTTTGACCGTCCGGCCGAAAGAAGCTGCAAGACCTTGTATTCCGTCCGGGTCAGCCCTTCCATCGTGCCGCTGGCGAGCGCCTTGCCCTTGTCACAGACTATGCTTTCCGATGTCATCTCGAAGAGTCTCTTGGCATAGGCATAGCGTTCGCCAATTACCGACTTTTTCTTATATTTCAGGTATCTGGCCAGCAACTCCGCCATGGGCTCCGACTCGTCGATAAAGGTTCTGGCATATCCGTCCCCGATCCCCAACTCCAAGGCTTTGTCCAACGCCGAAGTTGCTTTGGCGATATCCCTTTGCCGGTAAGAGACAACGGCCAGCAAGCAAAGGGTTTCGATCCGGCTGCCCAGCCGGTCTTCCTTTTCCGCCAAGGCCGACAGCCGGCTGGTCAGCAGCAGCGCTTCTTCATGCCGGCCGGCCAGGCATAGGTACCGGGCAAAGACGAGATACTCGGATTCACGAAGGGGGGAAATATCATCATATATTCCCAGGCGGCTTAAATCGATCCATTCCATGGCGCCCCGCACATCATTCCGGTCGAGGTGCAGCCGGGCCGTGAAGAGGTCCAGCAGGTATTCCCAATAGGGTTTGCCCTTGCCGTGCAGCTTCTTTTTCCCTTCCGTTACCGCACGCAGAGCACCTTCCAGGTCGCCCCTGGCTCGCTTTATTTTGGCCAGGGTGATAAAGCAGGGAACGATAACGCCAGGATTGTCGAGGGCGAGCACTTCTTCCAGGTACTGTACCAAGGCGTCGTAGGATTCTTTGATCCTGTTCCGTTCATACAGGGATTCGATCAATATGACTTTTGAATATGCCGAAGCTTCGCCGATGATCCGAGGGAAATATTTAATAAAGGGGAAAACAGCCTTTTCCAGATCGTTCAGCCTGCCGTAAAATCCATATACCGTTCTCAGCATGCTTGGTTGTTGCAAGTTTATTTCACCGCAAAGGATATGATCGGACAATTCAAGTTGGCTGGCTTCGGCATAGCACCTGGCGGCAGTGGATGCATCCAGGTGCCTGATGGCGTTGTCCGCCCAGATGATGGCAGCCTGTGCTTCCATGTAATTCCTTTCTCTAACATCGTCCAGCCGGTCCCTGATCCGGTGTAGACAGGCGACAGTTCTCTCCGCCCAATGATCTGCCGCTTCCACATGACCTTCCATAGCCAGGACATAGGTATATGCGGCGCATAATCTGACACTATTTTCGAAGTATGCTTCCGGAAAGCTGCTCAACCATTTGGCCAAGAGCGAAAACTCACCATTATTGGCAAGTATCGTGAAAGAGTCCCTGAAAAGGATCCTGGCTTTTGGGAAATCCTCCGCCTTGATCAGAGCCTCGGCGGCCTCCCGCACCAGGCCGTTCTCTTGCAGCCAGGCGCCCGCCAGGCCGTACAAGGATTTGATCGTGGACCGGTCTTCCTGCTCCAGCCTGTTTTTCAGAAACTCGGCAAAGAGGTGGTGATACCGGAACCACTCGTTTTTCTGATCCAGGCCGATGATGAAGCCGTTGCCTTCCGCCAGCTTCCGTAAAAGCTCCGCACTGTCCGCCCGCCCCGTTACCGCCCGGCACAGGGGGCCGGTCAGCCGGTCCAGGATGGAAGTGCGCACCAGGAAGTCTTTGATCTCCCCGGGCCACCGGTCAAAAACCTCATTCTGGAAATACATGTCAAGATAGCGGCTGCCGCCGGAAAGTTGGCCGACGACTTCGTCGACGTTGGCGCCCTCCCTGATGGCCAGGGAGGCGATCACCAGCCCGGCCGCCCAGCCTTCGGTGCGAGCCTCCATGGCCGATACTTCTGCAGGGGTGAGTTGAACACCGTTTTGCCTGTAGAAGCGAGCTATTTCCTCGGCGTCAAAGGCCAGGTCCCTCCGGCCGACTTTGAGCGCCTGTCCCTGGAGATACATGCCCGTTAAACCGCCGTCTCGCTCCTGGCGGCTCAGGATAATGACATTGAGGCTGGACGGCATATATTTAATAAAATATGCCAGGCTTTGTTGCCCTATCTCATCGTGGATCAGGTGATAATCATCCAGCACAAGGATCAAATGGCCCGGTATGCGGTACAACTGATCAATGAACAGGCCGGCGAAAACATTGGATGCGATCAGTTCCCTGCTCAGGGGCAAATCGGCAAGACAGTCAGCCAGACCATCAACGGCGCCGGCCACGGCGGCCATCAGGTATTGCCAGAAGCGCACGGGGTCATTATCCTCCGGGTCGACGGAAAACCAGGCATGGGGAAGGCCGGACGACAAAAGGAAACCGGCCGCGGCTGTTGTCTTCCCGTATCCCGCCGGCGCCGTGATCAGCGTCAGCTTGTACGCCGGGATGTTTTGTAGTTTTTGGGTAATGCTTTTCCTGTTTACTATGTTGGCCCCGAGTCTCGGAACCTGGAGTTTCGTGTGAAACATCTCGTCACCCGCTGCCGCCGTGGCGTACCCGCGCTTGCCTTGCAGTCCACGTTTTGGAAGGCTGTTTTGACCAGAAATAGCCATCATCCGTAATATTCGGCAGGAGAGTCGGATCTCCTTTCTATAACGATTAGGGGATACATGAAACACGAAAATCCAGGACAAAAAGAAAACCGCCCGGGGCACGGGCGGTTGCCCGAGGCGGTTTTCCCTGGTTCCGGCCCTACGACTCCCCGAAGTACGCCGCCGTCAGGGTGTCTCCCCGTAGACCCAGTCGCAATGACTCCGTGGAGAACACTTCGTTGGGAGCGATGTTGCCCATGTTCACGTTGGGTCCGAAGCGCAGGATCAGGTCGGTTTGCTGATGTTTCAACGGAGCCTCCCAGATCAGGTTGTTCATGTCCCCGACGGCCTCCTCCAGGTCTCTCACCACCTGCCCGACGAAGCAGCCGTCTTCGTCGTAGAGACCGGTGTCCATGCCGCTTTCCCGCCCCTCGAGGATCACCTTGTAAGCCCCGTCTTCCAGGTCCCGGTAGACGCACTCAATCAACTGATTGGTGCTCATGCGTTCCCGGGGATCCTTCTTGCCCACCTCGGTCAAAACCTTCAACCCCAGGGAGCAGGCCAAACCGATGGCTCTCTTGCGCACGTTCTTCTTTATCGTCAACGAGCCGTCGGATATTTCCACCGCGGTAAAACCGGTCTCTTTGGCCAGGGCCAGGAACGGTTCCAGTTTGTCCTGGGCGATGGCGATTTCCAGAAAGGTGCCGCCCGGATAAATGTCCGCATGGTAAGCGCGGGCGATGCCAATCTTTTGCCTCAATACATCCCAGTTGTAGAGGGCGGTGGTGCCGAAACCCAGTTTCCAGAAGTCTATGTAATCGCCCGCGGTTTGTAGGATATCCTCCATGGCCCCGGTACCAAGGCCTTTGTCGATCACCATGGTCAGACCCGCCTGGCGGGGTTTGATCTTCCTTCCTTCGATGGGAAATTGCAGGAGATTGGTCCACGGTGTCCCGGTATGAGCCTTATGCATCGCGAAACTCCTTTCCAGGCCCCATAATGCCTCTTGTGGTTATCTCGTTTAATTTATGCGCGTTTTGCGGCATTGGTGTGGTCCGGGGGCGGGAGAGGGGTTGCCATAAACGGCTGGACCGGGGGATCGTGGCGGCTGTCCCCGCCGGCGGGGCGGCTTGACCCTTTGTCCACGTATTTCCCGCCCTCCTCACGCATAGGTAAATGAGGGACAAACCGTGCGGGGGGAAGGGCGATGCGGGACAGGATCGTCATGGGGATGGCCGGGCTGCGGATGCTTTCGTCGACCATCGAGTTCAGCGCGGCTCTTTTGATGCTCTATTTCAACCGGGTGGAGGACGCTTTCCGGATCAACGCCCTCCTGGCCATGGTGGGGCCCAGCATCATGCTCACGGTGACCACCCTGGGGTTGATCGGGCTGGCCGGCAAGATTTCCACCCAGGGCATTTTCATCGTCATGGCCGGGGTGGGCTTGATCTTTCTCGGGGTGAGCAAGGTCAGCTAGCGGGTTGGTCACCAAAGGGCCCGGGCCAGGATGATGGCGGCGAAGCCGCAGATGGCCAGGCCGGAGGCCACGTTGACGCCCCGCAGGACCCCGGGCGAAAGCCGGGCGCGCCAACCGGCGGCGACACCGCTTAAGATCAGCCACCACAGGGTCGAGCCGGAAAAGGCGCCGGCACCCAGGAGGAAGGCAGGGGCCCTCGACCCGCCGAGAGGCGGGGTGGGGTAAAAGGGGTGGGAACCCCGTACCCATGCCAGGCCGGCGTAGGCGGCGGCAAAGGAGAGAATGGTCATGGGGTTGGTCAGCGTCAGGGCGAGGGTGGACAGGTAGGCGGGGGTCAGGCGGGAGGACCCTCCGGTGAGGCGGGTGGCCGGGGCGGCGTGGGTACCCGCCCCCGGCGGGTCGCTCTCCCCGGCGGCGGGGACCGGACGGCTGCGCAGGGACGATAGGCCCAGCCAGCCCAGCCAGAGGCTGCCCGGTATGCTGAACCAGGCTGCGTGGTTGGTGAGAAAGGACTCGATCAGGCCTACTCCCAACCCGGCCACGGCGGCGTAGCAGCCGTCGGCCGTGGCCGCCCCCAGGCCGGAGGCGAAGCCGTAGGACCAGCCCCGGGCCAGGGTGCGGGACAGGCACAGGAGCCCTATGGGTCCGACCGGGGCGGCCACCAGGAAACCGAGGGCCAGCCCGGTCCAAAACCAATGGAGCACGCGGATCACTCCTTCGGAGGAGATTGTCCTTCCATGGCCAGCCGGTGGGTCTCCTTGACCGTGGACATGACGATGGTGGTGCGGGTTTTTACCACGCCGGGCAGACCTTTGAGTTCGTTGCTGACCAGGTCCTCCAGTGCGGGGAGGCCGCTCACCCGCACTTTCAATAGATAGTCCTCGTCTCCGGCCACGTGGTGGCACTCCTGTACGGCGGCCAGTTGTCCGACCTTCGCCAGAAAGGGTTCCCGGTCCCGGGGCCGTTCCAGGACCACGCCGATGAAGGCGGTCAGGGGGTAGCCCAGCGCCGGGGCGTCGACCAGGGCGGTGTAACCCCTGATGACGCCCCGTTCCTCCAGCTTGCGGACCCGCTCCGCCGCTGCCGGGGCGGAGAGTTCCAGGAGGGCCCCCAACTCGGCCCAGGTGGCCCGGCCGTTCTCCGTAAGCCGCCGCAAGACTTTCCAATCGATACTGTCCAGGTCGATTTACCTTCTTTCCTTAAACAATTAGATAAATTATACTTGTAATTACAATAAAAATCAATAGATATTTTTGCAATCCCAAGAGGACGGTTCATGGGGTCGATTGACCGCGGGGCCGGGTTCTGGTAGAATACCAGGCGGGAAAAAAACCTTTAAATCGGTCCGGCGAGGCCGGTAAGGAAACATAGGTACGCTGTTCAAGGCTTAACTATGCCTGCTTACCGGATGGAAGCAGGCATTTTCATGGGAGGTGGGGGGATTGCCGACGCGGGAGAAGGCCCGGGTGATGGACGGGGAAGCCGTCCGGCGGGCGCTGGAGCGCATCGCCCACGAGATCGTGGAGAAGAACGCCGGCATCGAAGGCCTGGTGCTGGTGGGGATCCGGCGCCGGGGGGTGCCGCTCGCGATGCGTCTGGCCGGACGCATCCGGGCCATCGAGGGGGGGAGCGTGCCGGTGGGGGTTTTGGACATCACCCTCTACCGCGACGACGTGGGTTTGGGCGGTCACCAGCCGCAGGTCTACCAGACCGACATTCCCTTCCCGGTGACCGGGCAAAAGGTGGTGCTGGTGGATGACGTCATCTTTACCGGGCGGACGGTGCGCGCGGCCATGGACGCCATCATGGACCTGGGCCGTCCCGCCTCCGTCCAGTTGGCGGTGCTGCTGGACCGGGGTCATCGTGAACTGCCGGTCCGGCCGGACTACGTGGGCAAGAGCGTGCCCACGTCGCGGCGCGAGATGGTGAAGGTCAGGCTGACCGAGACCGACGGCGAGGACGGGGTAGTGATTCTGGAGAAAAGCTGAGGGATGCGGGGGGATGGGATAGCCTTGCAGGGCAAAGACTTGTTGGGACTGGAGGATATGTCCCGGGCCGCCATCGAGGAGATTCTGGACACGGCGGGGCCGATGCGGGAAATCATGCACCGCGGCATCAAGAAAGTGCCGGCCCTGCGCGGCCGCACGGTGGTAACGCTGTTCTACGAGGCCAGCACGCGGACCAGGGTTTCCTTCGAACTGGCGGCGAAATACTTGAGTTGCGACACCGTCGGGGTGGCGGCCGCCGCCAGCAGCGTGACCAAGGGCGAAAGCCTCAAGGATACCGCCCGTACCCTGGCGGCCATGCAGCCGGACATCATCGTCCTGCGCCATCCCCGGCCCGGGGCGGCGGCGTTGCTGGCCCGGGAAGTGCCGGCCGGCGTGGTCAACGCCGGAGACGGGGCGCACGAACATCCCACCCAGGCCCTTTTGGACCTCTTCACCGTGCGCGAGGCCAAGGGAAGGATCGAGGGCCTGAAGGTGGCCATCATCGGCGACATCGCCCACAGCCGGGTGGCCCGTTCCGACATCTGGGGCTTCTCCCGGTTGGGAGCCCGCGTGTTCCTGGCCGGACCGGCCACCCTGATGCCGGAGGCGGTGGAGGAGACGGGAGCCCGGGTGGTTCCCCTGGGGGAGGCCCTGTATGACGCCGACGTGGTCATCATGCTGCGTCTGCAACTGGAGCGGCAGCAGCAGGGGCTTTTGCCCGACCTGCGCGAGTATGCGGCCATGTTCGGCCTGAACCGGGAGCGCCTGGCCATGGCCCGGCCGGACGCCCTGGTCATGCACCCGGGGCCGATGAACCGGGGACTGGAAATCACGCCGGAAGTGGCCGACGGTCCGCGTTCGCTCGTCGAGCGGCAGGTGGAAAACGGCGTGGCCGTGCGGATGGCGGTTCTTTACCTGATGGCCGGAGGGGGGGCGAAGACGCATGACGCTCTTGATTGAGGGCGGCCGGATCGTGGACACGGTGGGGCAGGTTTTGCGGCGCGGGGACGTTCTGGTGAAGGACGGCCGCATTGCGGCCGTGGGCAAGGTCGACGCCGGAGACGACGTGCGCGTACTGCCGGCGGAAGGCTTGCTGGTGGCCCCCGGACTGATCGACCTGCATACCCACCTGCGGGAGCCGGGTTTCGAGGCCAAGGAAACCATCCTGACCGGTACCCGGGCGGCGATAAAGGGCGGCTTCACCTGCGTGCTGGCCATGCCCAACACCCGGCCGGCGATCGATTCGGGAGCGGTGGCCGCCTACGTGGCGCGGGCCGCGTCGGACTGGGCGCGGGTGATCCCGGTGGGGGCGGTCACCCGGGGCCGGGAGGGACGGGAACTCTCCCCCATGGGCGAATTGAAGGAGGCCGGGGTCCTGGCCGTCTCCGACGACGGACGGTCCGTGGCTGCGGCCGGCCTCATGCGCAACGCCATGCGCTACGCGCGCATGCTGGACCTTCTGGTGATCAGCCACTGCGAGGACGAGACCCTCTCGGCAGGCGGGGCCATGAACGAGGGCTACACCGCCACCCGGCTGGGCCTGCCGGGTATACCGGCCGCGGCGGAGGAAGTGATGGTGGCGCGGGACATCATCCTGGCCGGGGAAACGGGGTGCCGGCTGCACATCGCCCACGTCAGCACGGCCGGTTCGGTGGGTCCGGTGGACAACACGCTCAACACGCCGTTGGTGAAGCTGAAGAACAGATTCGGTCCGGGGCTTCCCACGAGGGTTGCAAAGTTGCCGGCATTGGTCGCGCCCGCGCCACTGAACAGCGTGAAGGTCTGTCCCGCAGTGAAGGTGCCATTCGTCACAATGCTCAAGACGCCGTCGTAGCTGACGGTGCTGCCCAGGGCCACGCTGTCATTGGCCGGCAGGCTGCCATCCACCTCAAACGTATTGGTGGAATCGGCGTTCAACGTCA
>Ga0078972_1010412_pt1 | contig 17396 bp, 11 predicted proteins | sample YelNatPaOPGAMG01_FD_67568 | JGI IMG/M metagenome (GOLD analysis project Ga0078972, IMG submission 67568) | Hot spring thermophilic microbial communities from Obsidian Pool, Yellowstone National Park, USA - OP-RAMG-01 (SPADES assembly) (version 2) | ecosystem: Environmental > Aquatic > Thermal... | reverse complement strand
AAAGGAGAACGCCGATCGCTTTCACAGGAGAACACTGATCGATTTCCGAGGAGAATCTGTGATCGGTTTCAGAGGAGAACCGTGATCGGAATGGAGGAGAATCCGCAACCGATGCCGTGCTCGTCCGCGGCCGATCCGATGGTAAGCGCCTGCCGCCGCGCGAAGATGCTGCGAGCGGTCCGCCCGGAGCGCACGCGGGCTTTCGCGGCATGCTGGCTGGAATGCGAAGCGCGCCGCGAAACGGAATCAACGCAGAGAAGAGTGGAGGAAATCGGGCGCGCCCCGCCATACGAAGCGCGCCCCGAAAGACGAACTACATCAGGAACCGCAAGCCGGTAATCAACTGGTTGGTACGGAATCCTTCGATGTCGAACAGCGGTTGGTGGAAGCCGTACCAGCGCCACTCGCCGTACCACTGCACGTGCTTGCCGAACGGAATCATCGCCCGGCCCAGCGGCTGGTAGAACCGCTCCGGCCGCGTGCCCGAGGAGAGGAACAGCGAACCGCCCGCGCTGATCCGCGGTTGTATGCCGACCTTGGCCGGCAGCATCGCCACGTCTACCAGCGCCGTTGCCTCGTGCCCCTGCAGGTTGTAGATCGACAGCGCCGGCGTCAGCGTGCTCGGATTCAGGAACTGAATCGTCGAGCTGTAGGACGGCCTCGAATACTCCGCCATGATCGTGTACCGGCTCGCCTTCGGCGTCCAGTACGCCGATGCCGAAGCGTCCCAATAGCGGAACTTGTACGTCGTCGGGAACGGGTTGTCGTTATTCAGAATGTTGAAATTCCCCGTCAGCGTCAACGTCGGCATCGGCTCGTAGCGCACCTGCACATGCCCCTTCTGGTAATCGTACAGGCTGGTCCGGAAAAACACGTGGTTGCCGGAGGAGCCCTCGAAGTCGGCTGTAAAGCGCAGCTTCTGGTTGGCCCGCGCCACTAGGCCCGCCAGCACCACATTCCGGTTCAGCTTCGACTGCTCGACCGCTTCCAGGCTCGCGAGCGCCAGCGCCGTCGGAGCTTCGATCTTGCCCCACTCGTACCGCCACCCGCCGCGCAGCGTCAGCCAGCTCGTGGCGTCAAACAGGACGTTCGCTTCATTGCGGTTGTAAGTGACTACATAATCCTGCGGGCTGAAGGTGGTCGAGACGTTCGGCGGCACACCGGTGGCCAGGAACGTGTCCGTTTCCACGGCCCCGGTCGAATCGTGCAGTTGATCGGCCGAGAACGCCTCCAGAAACCGGATCCGCTTCCACGGCCGGATGTCCGCGCCGAAGCTCCCCGACGGATGCGGCTGCTTCGCGCTCGCGTTCACCACCTCACCCGCCGTGTTGTAGAACACCAGGTTGGCCAGGTTCACGATGTTGCCCGTAGCCAACTGGCCGAAGTGCGCTTCGTTCGTCCCCTGGTTGAAGACGAACTGCGCGTACAGGCTGGCCCACGATACCGGCCTTGCCGAGAACATCCCGCGAGTGAAAAACCCGTGGACACGGACGCCGTAGGACTGGTCGCCCGAGTTCAGGAACAATCTCTGCCCCAGGAACGGAGTCGTCAGGTTGCCGAAATTGGTGAAGCCCGCCGGCGTGCCCGTGAACGTCGCCGTCAGCGGCAGTTGCTGGGCGTCATGGAAGTTGTATTCTCCTCCTTCCAGCGTCAGCCCCCAACGCACATAGTCGAACCGGATACCGGCCCGGTACAGGTTCGTGAAGTCGTCGTAGTTGGTCGGAAACGTGTACTCGTTGGACTGCAACACCAGGTTCGTCGTTCCGCTCCCGGCAAAGCTGTTCCGGTTATACGCAACATACGGGACGACGTGCTTGCCCGGCAGGAACTCCAGCATCAGGTCGTTGTCCTTGAGCCTGGTGTCAAATCCCCGCTGGTTGAAGAAGAAGCCCGTGGCTGCGGTCGGGTCGGCAAACGACGGCAGGAAGTTGAAGTAATTCGTGTTCAGGTAAGTCCAGTTGAGGCGATAAACGTCCCCCTTCTGGGCAAAGATCCTCAGCGTGTTGTACGGGTCGCCCCAGTTGGCGGCGTCCACGGTGATGCGATCCACATACTTGTTCGGCGCGGGCGTGATGAGGAAATTCAGCCCGAAAACCCGGAAGCCCTCTTCCAGGTTCACGATGCTCCGGTAAGTGTTCAAATCACCGTTCCGGTCCACGACCCAGCGATAACCGATGTCGAGCACTCCGGTCACCGTCGAGTCCGCCAGCGCGGCCGGAAGCTGGTCCTGCGCCTGGGTCTGGGTCTGGTCCGGCGGGGACTGCTGCGCCGGCTGGTCCTGCTGGTTCTGCGGCGGGGTCGATGTCTGGCCGGCCGCGGGCGGCGCCTGCGCGGCGAGCGGTAACGCGAGCAGCAACGCAATCAGTATCTTCATCGCTATCGCTCCAGAACGGGATCCACGAAAGATCCATGGATCTTCGTGTGGCAGATGGTGCAGTTTTGGAAACGCGGGCTGGCCAGGTTATGGAACGCCGGCGGAACGCCGCCGATGGTCTTGCCCACGGCTATGTTTGCGTGGCACTCCAGGCAAACGAAACGCACGTCGGCGCGTACCAGCATCCGCGGATTCTGCGATCCGTGCGGCTCGTGGCAGCGCCAGCAACCCTCCGTCTTTACCGGCGGATGTTCGTACGTGAACGGCCCACGCAGGTTGCCGTGGCACTTGAAGCAGGCAATCTGATTGCCCGCCACCGTCGCCAGCATCTTCGGCAGAAAACTGCCGTGCGGATTATGGCAGTCTACACACGACATCGAACCGGTGTCCAGCCGGTGCTTGTACGGCCGCATGAACTGCGTCCACACCGCTGTGTGGCAGGTCGCGCACAACCGGTTGATGTCCGAAGCCCGGATCGGCAGCAGCCTTTCCGGCCCCTTATGCATCGCGTGGCAGCTCAGGCAGGAGATCTCGTTCCGGGCATGGGCGCTCTGCACCCGCCCGTTTCGCTCCGGCTGATTGCCGTGACACTGTAAACAGATTTCCGCCGCTTTGAGCGGCGGCAGTTTCGCCGGATTCGTGATAAACGCCGGGTCGGCCGTCTCGGCGTGCTTCGCTCCCGGCCCGTGGCAAGCCTCGCAGGCCATGCCTTTCCATTTCCAGGTATTCGTCACCTGAAGTTGATGGTGGGGGTTCTTCTGAAAAGCCGTCGAGAGTTCATCGTGACAGGCGGCGCAGGCGTCCGAGCCCACGTATCCCGGCTTCAGTGCTTGAGCCGGGGCCTGGGCTGCTGATAGCGCGCCTGATAAAAAGATGGCCGTCACGGCCGCGAACGCGAGCGGGGGACCCCATCCGGGGCCCCCCTTTGCTGACGGAGGAGGAGTGTGGCCTGCGTTCAACGACCGTGACGGCCAAGCGCTGGAATTCCTCGCTTGAATTTGCACAGTCCGATCTTTTTCAACTCAGTGAATTTGACACCTGATTAACCTATTTTAACTCTAACTGCGAACCTCCGAACTACTACCTGGCGTGCACCTTCGGGACGCTGAACTCGCTCGTCGAAGCGTGGCACGCTGCGCACGCCTCTCCGAGCTTGTCGGTCGTATTCGACAAGGCATGGGAAGCGTCCGCCATGGTCGTGTGGCAACCCGTGCAGGCGGCCGTGACCGGCCCCATCGGGTTCAGATATCCGCGCTGGTTCTGGACATTCAACAGCCCTGGCGCCAGCGGCGGCTGCTGCGAATTGTTGACGTGGCACACCGCGCAATCGCGGCGGTCGCCCGGGAACCGCACTTCCGTGAAGTCGTTCACCGAACCGTGATACCCGTAGATCGTGTATTCGGTCGTGCCTTCTTCGCCGGTGTGGATCCGGTGGATCATGTACGAGAAATCAATGGTCTGGGCCGGGGCCTGAGCGGCCGGCCGATAAGTGGCATCGTTGGCGTTCGGATTGTGGCACAGCACGCACTCTTCGATGCGGTTGCGGTTGCCGCCATGCAGGCTCAGGCTGGCGTGGCACATGTTGCACTTATCCAGGCTGACCACCTGCCGGCGCGGCTGCACGGGGCTGCCGTCCACCGAGAAGTTGTACTGCACGTTGACCGCGGCGTCGCGAACCGCCAGCGCCTGCGTCGTGCCGGGGTTGATGGTCACGTTCCGGTAACCTTCCAGACCGATCGTCCAGGTCCCCTTCGAGCCGGCCGGAATGGCGTTGTTGAACGTGTACGTGTAGATGCCGTTCGAGCCCTGCGCCTTCACATAGCTCTCCGAGAACACGGTGGCGTAATCCGTCGTCGGGCCCGCCAGAACCAGCGAACCGCTGTTCTGCGCCAGGCTCGTGATCGGGTTGCCGGACTTGTCCTTCACGCTGAACGTCACGGTCGGCTTCTGGCCGGCGGCCGTGTTCGTCACGCTCAGGATCGTCAGCACCAGGCCGGGCAGTTGCTTCGAGTTGGTCTCGATCGTGTGCGCCCCGATAATGGAGGCGTCGAACTCGAGCTCGCCCTGCGGCTGGTGGCAGCTCGCGCACTGGTTGTCGGAGATCTCCACCAGGTGGTTCTGCCCGGTGGCGAAATTCACGTCGTCGTGGCAGGAGCCGCAGGTTGCGCGCGTCGGCTTGGTCAGGTAGTTGGTCGCCTGCGCCGCGCCGGTGTTCTGCTCGTGGCAGAACGTGCAGTTGCGGACGTCGGCCGGGAAAGCCACGGTCGAGTAATCCGCAACCGACCCGCCGTGTCCCACGATCTGGTACTTGCCGCCCGCCTTCACGCTGGGCAGGCTCGAACCGGCGTGGATCTTGTGAATCATCACCTTGAAATCGACCGTGTTGCCGGTCTCGGCGTCCACCGTCTGCGGCGTGTGGCACAGAACGCACAGGTCCACTCCCTGGCGCTCGTCGTGCGCCGAAAGCGGATCGTGGCATTTATTGCAGCTCTGCGTGCGGACTACGTCGCGCGTGGTCGTCACCGGGCTGCCGTCCGGCACGAACGAGAACGTCGTCGAGGAGTTGTTCACGATGCCGGTCATGTCGAACTCGCTCAGATCGCGCGTCGCCCACATGCCGATCGTGTGCGTCGCGTGCTTGTCGAAGCCCGACGGCGCCTTGTTCTTGAACGTGTACGTATAGTCGCCGACGGCATTCGTCGTGAACGTGCCGCCCGAGTCGTAGCTGGCCTGATCCGAACTGCGCCCGCTCACCGGGTCGGTCTCTTTGCGCGTGACGTAGGAAACATACTGCGTCTGGCCCGCGGGAATCGTCGCGATCATGATGCGCGGGCTGAACGTGCCCGGAGTCGTCACCCCATCCTTGTCCAGGGGCAACCCCTTCGGGTCTGTGGCTGTGAATCGGACCTTGATGGTGCCGTCGTCGGCGATGCTCGCCGACTGAATCTTCAACACCAGTCCGGGACGAACGAAATTAATCGCAGCGGCATCGGCATAGTACGCCTTATCCATCGCGGTATACACCGGCCGGTCCGAATTGCTGAGCAATACGGCGGAGCCTACAACGAATGCAATAGGCAATCCGATCCGAGCCGCTGTTCCATACGAGAACGGAACTCGCATTGTCACCTTCCTCCAATGAACACACTGCTGTCGCTAGTGCGGTGAGTCACTTAGCAGGATTGTGGCCAAAGTAAGTAGCTGAACGCAGCGGAATAAAAGACCGTGTTGTCTATTAATTACACCGACTTGGCGGGACCCTGGCCCAGCCCGCCCCAAAGTCGTGGCAGCCGAATGGGTTATTATTCGCCATCCATGGGTGAAAAGTCACAACAGCGCCCATGGCGAAATGCAACGTATTGCGGATTACCGTATATTAATATGCGGTTGGTACGCGCACCGCGGATCCTCTTCCAACCAGTCCCCGCTCAGCGCATACGCACGCGACCGCGAGCCCCCGCACAGATTTCTATACTCGCACACCCCGCACTTACCCTTCAGTCGGTCCGTGTCCCGCAGCGCCCGGAACAACGGCGAGTTCCGGTAGACGTCCTCCAGCCGGTCCCGGCGGACGTTGCCGGCCGAAACCGGCAGGAATCCGCTCGGAAAGATCTCGCCGGTGTGGGAGATGAACACGAAGCCCTTGCCGTCGTTGATGCCGGCTTGCCTGCCGGCGCCCGCGGCCGGCGCCCGGCGCCCTTCGGCCTTCCGCCGCTGCGCGACGTACCTGCGATAGTGCTGCGCCTCGGTGGTCTTGATGTCGAACGGCGCGGTCTTCGAAAGCTCGTATAAGTAACCGAAGACCTGCTCGTATTCCTCCGCGGTGAGGTCGTCGGACTGGCTGGCGCGGCCGGTCGCGACCAGGAAAAACACGCTCCACAGCTTGGCCTCGGCCTCGGCCGCCAGTTCGGCGATGCGCGCGAGCGCCCCGATGTTATGCCGGCTGACGGTGGTGTTGACCTGCGTGTCGAGACCCAGCCGGCGGGCGCACTCGAGGGCGAACACGGTGCGCGCGAAAGAGCCGGAGACGCGGCGGAAGGCATCGTGCGATGCCGCGTCCGGCCCGTCCAGGCTGACGGCCATCCGCGAAACGCCGCAATCGCGGAAGCTGCGGATGGCCTCTTCGGTGAGCAGCGGTGTGGCGCTGGGCGTCACCGTGGTGCGCAGGCCGAGTTCGACGCTGCGGCCGAGCAGGGCGAACAGGTCGGGCCGCTTCAGCGGATCGCCGCCCGTGAACACCATCAGCGGCCGGCCGAACCCGGCCACCTGGGCCAGCAGTTCGAAGCCGGCTTCGGTCGTCAACTCGAGCGGATGCCGGGCCGGCACGGCCGAGGCCCGGCAGTGCACGCAAGCCAGGTCGCAGGCCTGGGTCACCTCCCAGATCACCAGGAACGGCGCCGCAGCAAAGTTCTGCATGGCTAAAGCCTATGCCGTCCCCCCGTCCGGCCGCAGTGACCGCCGTCACGCATTTCGGGGACAGGCTACGAAATCCCCAAATTCCGCCGCGCGCACGAATACGGTGAAAGCGTAGCCTGTCCCCGAATTGCGCTTGTGACCGCGGTCACGGCGGTTCCGGTATCCGGCGCCCTACCATGAGATTGCGAGGTGGACATGAACGGGAAAACTGTTGGAGAGATCGCCGCGGCGACGCCCGGCGCCGTGCGGGTGTTCGAGAAATACAAGATCGACTACTGCTGTGGGGGAAATCGCCCACTGCGCGAAGTTTGTGAAGAGAGAGGGCTTTCGGCCGAAACGGTTGTCGCCGAGGTGGAAGCCGCTGCGGCGCCCGGCGCTGCTCCGGAGCGCGATTGGCGAACGGCGCCGCTCTCCGGGCTGATCGCGCATATCGTCTCGACGCACCACGAGTACCTGAAGTCGGAGCTGCCCGTAGTAGCGAACCGGCTGGAGAAGGTCATCCAGGCGCACGGGACGAAACACCCGGAGTCGCTGCTGCCGCTCAGGGAGGTGTTTCTCGGCCTGGCCGAAGAGCTGGAGATGCACCTACGGAAGGAGGAAGTCGTTCTCTTTCCTGCGATTACAGAGCTGGAAGCGGCCGAGTCGGAGGGACGTAGGCCGCGGCCGCTGCCCTTCGGGACGGTAGAAAATCCGATCCGTATGATGATCGCGGAGCACGACGGGGCAGGGCACGCGCTGGCCGAGATGCGCCGGCTGACGGGCGACTACACGCTTCCCGCGGACGCCTGCAACACCTACCGGGCGCTGTTCGACGGCCTGAAGGAGATCGAGGCCGACCTGCACACCCACATCCACCTCGAAAACAACGTGCTGTTCCCACGCGCCACGGAACTGGAAGCGCGGCTCGGCTAGCCGAAACCCCGACCCACCCTGGTGCATATCGCGCAGAGGCCGCCGGACCGGCGGCCTTTGTATCTTCTTGATCCCGCAAAGGCTAAACGCTTCCGGACAAGTGGAACCGGAATTGCTCCGCCGTACGGTTGTAATAGCACCATCTCTTGATCCCCTGACGAGGTGATATGCCCGAAATAGCCGAAAACACGCCGGTCCGCCCGGTGTCGCCGAAGCCCAAGCGCAACCCGAAAGCTCCGCGGCAGCAACTGCCGGTGGTCGATCCGGAAACGCGCGCCAAGACCTGCGAGGAAGTATCTCTGGGCTTCACCCTGGAGCAGGCGCGCATCGAGGCGCTGCGCTGCCTGGCCTGCAAGGATCCCAAGTGCGTCGAGGCCTGCCCGTTGCACATCAATATCAAGGCCTTCATTACATTGATGGCGGACGGCGATTACGGCGCCGCGTTCGACAAGATCAGCGAGTACACGCCATTCCCGGGCATCTGCGGGCGCGTTTGCCAGCACGAGCTGTTTTGCGAGAAGGAGTGCCTGCTGGGCAGTCCGAAGACGAAGCTCGAGCCGGTGGCCATCGGCTCGCTTGAGCGCTTCCTGGCCGATTTCCAGCGGCAGTCGAAGGAGGCGCGGCTGGTGCCGGTTCCGGAGTGGAACGGGCTGAAGGTCGCTCTGGTGGGCAGCGGTCCGGCTTCGCTGATCACGGCGTTCGACCTGGTGCGCAAGGGTTACAAGGTCACGATTTTCGAGGCGCTGCACGAGTTGGGCGGCGTACTGGCTTATGGAATCCCGCCGTTCCGCCTGCCGCGCGAGATCATCAACGAGGAAATCGAGCGGCTGAAAGCGCTGGGAGTCGAGTTCCGGACGGACTTCATCGTCGGCCGGACAGCCACGGTCGAAGAGCTGTTCCAGCAGGGCTACTCGGCGGTGTTCCTGGGCACGGGGGCGGGTTTGCCGCACCTGATGGGCATCCCGGGCGAGAACCTGATCGGCGTCTACACGGCCAACGAGTTCCTGACGCGCATCAACCTGATGAAGGCGTACGAATTCCCGAAGAGCGACACGCCGGTGCGCGTGGGCAAGCGCACGGTGGTGGTGGGCGGCGGCAACTCGGCGATGGACGCGGCGCGGTGGGCCAAGCGGCTGGGCAGCGAGAGCATCATCATGTTCCGCCGCGGCCGGGCCGAGCTCAGGGCGCGCCTTGAGGAAATCGAACACGCGGAAGAAGAAGGAATCCAGTTCCATTTCCTGAGTGTGCCGGTGCGGCTGATGGGCGACGAGAACGGCATTCTGAAGGAGATGGAGTGCATCCGGATGGAACTCGGGGAAGTGGACGAGTCCGGCCGGCGCTCGCCGGTGCCGGTTCCGGGCTCCGAGTACAGGCTGCCGGTCGATACGTTGGTGATGGCGATCGGGCAGAGCCCGAACCCGACGGTGCAGCGCGCGACGCCGCAGTTGATCACGAAGAAGGGCAAGATCGCGATCGATGAAACCGGCCTGACGAGCATGGAGAACGTGTTCGCGGGCGGCGACGTCGTGCGCGGCGGCGCCACGGTGATTCTGGCGATGCGCGACGGGCGCGTCGCGGCGGAGGCGATCGACAAGGCGCTGCGCCCGAAGATTCAGGGAGCGCCGGCGGTCGTGAAATCCGCCAACGGCAAGCCGAAGGAAGCCGGCTACCTGGTGATCGACAAGCAGCTCCTGACGCCGGAGATCGCGCGGCTCGATATCGAAGCGCCGGAGATCGCGACGCACTGGAAGCCGGGGCAGTTCGTGATCGTGCGGCCGACGTCCGAGAGCGAGCGCATTCCGCTGACTCTGGTGGATGGCGATCCGGCGGCGGGGACGATCCGGCTGGTGGTGCAGGCGCTCGGCAAGACCTCGCGGCAGACGGTGGCGCTCGAGGTCGGCGACCGCGTGGCGGACCTGCTCGGGCCGCTGGGACAGCCGGCGACCGTCGAGAAGGCCGGCTACGTGATGTGCGTGGCGGGCGGCGTGGGCACGGCGGAACTGCTGCCGGTGGCGCGCGCGTTCCGCAAGGCGGGTAACCACGTCATTGCGCTCTGCGGCGCGCGCTCGACGAAGCACATCATTCTCGATGACGAGCTGCAATTGGCGGCCGACGAGGTGCGCTGGTCCACCGATGACGGCTCGGGCGAGTTCCACGGCACGGTCGTGGATCTGATGAAAGCCTGGAAGGCCGAACGCGGCATCACGCCGGCGATCGTGCACGTGATCGGGCCGATTCCAATGATGCGGGCGGCGGCGAACCTCACGAAGGAATGGGGCGTCAAGACGTTCGCGAGCCTGAATCCGATCATGGTGGACGGCACCGGAATGTGCGGCGGCTGCCGCGTCACCGTGGGCGGCAAGGTGCTGTTCGCCTGCGTGGACGGGCCGGAGTTCGACGCGCACGGCGTCGATTTCGACGAGCTCATCCGCCGCAGCCGCGCTTACCTCAAAGAAGAAAAACAGGTGCTCGAGGAGCATCTGTGCCGGATTGGGCTCAGATAATTTGTGTCGCCTGAATCGGCAGAACGCGAAAAGAAATGGGCGGCGGGCAGTTCCGTCATCGCGGCCGTCGCCCTGACCGGCTTCAAAATCATCGTCGGCATCGCCACGGGCAGTCTGGGCATTCTGGCCGAAGCCGCGCATTCGGGGTTGGACTTGGCCGCGGCGGTGATGACCTATCTGGCGATCCGCATCTCGGTGCGGCCGGCCGACCGCAATCATCCCTACGGGCACGGCAAGGTGGAGAACCTCTCGGCGCTGTTCGAGACGCTGCTGCTGCTGTTGACGTGCGGGTGGATCATTTATAGCGCGGTGGACCGGCTCATCAACCATTCGGTCGAGATCGAGGTGACGTTCTGGTCATTCGCGGTGATGGCGACCTCGATTGCCGTGGACGTCTCGCGGTCGCGCATTCTGTATCGGGCGGCGCGGCGATACAAGAGCCAGGCGCTCGAGGCCGATGCGCTGCACTTCTCGACCGACATCTGGAGCTCGGCGGTCGTCATCATCGGGCTGGTCGGCGTGAAGCTGGCGAACTGGTGGTTTGCCGACGCGGTGGCGGCGATCCTGGTGGCGCTGATCGTGATTTACGTGAGCGTGAAGCTGGGATTTCGCACCGTGGCTGCGTTGACGGACACGATCAAGCCCGGGGTGGAGCGGCAGGTGATCGATGCGGTGGAGGCGCTGCCGGGGGTGACGAACTGCCACCAGGTGCGCGTGCGCTATTCCGGACCGCATCCGTTCGTAGACGTGCACGTGCTGGTGGACGGCGAGCAGACGCTGCGCGCGGCGCACGATTTGACCGAAGAAATCGAGCGCGTGATCCAGCGGGTGGTGCCGGAAGCCGACGTCACGGTGCACCCCGAACCGACGTAATTCGGGGACAGGCTACGCAATCCCCAATTTCATCTGCGCCGGAGCCGGCCCGGTTTTCCGCTTGCGTCCGGCCTTGAGCCGCCCCACCGGGCGCCCGACGGCGCATTCGATCCGCCTCACGAAATCATCGCTGCCGAAAGGCCGGCCGGTGCGCGTGGCTTCGCGAAGACGGGCTGCGAGCGCGGCTTCCTGAAAGCCTGCCCGGAGCACCTCGGGCCACCAATCCGCGTCGCAGTTGGCGCGCCACCATGTGAGGTCGAGGATGTGCCAGGGGTCCTGCCCGGAAAGGTGGGCGCGGGCGCTCGACCAGGGCCAGTCCGCGGCGGCTTCGGCCATCCCGGCACGAACCGGGTTCATCTCCACGTAGAGCACCGCATCCCAGAGGTGGCATTCCTCGAGGGGACAGGATTGGAGGCGCTTTTGCCACAGGTGGCCGGCGCGGCGCTGTCTGGTGTGCAGCCAGCGCGCGTACTCGTTGTGTGTGCGTCCGAACGCCGTCGCGACGGAGTCTTCACGGCCGGGCACGACCACCATGTGCACATGGTTGGTCATCAGGCACCAGGCGATCACCGAGATTTCGCTGCGCCGGCAATGATCCCGGAGAAGCGTGAGGTACATGCGGCGGTCGTCGTCGGAGAAGAAGACGTCGCTGCGGTCGGTGCCGCGCTGGGTCAAGTGGTGAGGGAAGCCGGGGAGCACCAGGCGAGCCAGGCGGGCCATAACAGAGAGTGGGGCGGGGAAGGTGAAAATCTCATGAAATTAGCGATTGCGTAGCCTGTCCCCGAATTAGGCCTCGGGGCCGAGCCAGCCTTTGCTGCTTTCCAGGAAGCGCACGCCGATGCGCACGCCGTCGTCGGAGGGCCGCATCCAGGCGACGCAGGCTTTCACCAGCACGACGTCGGAGAAGGGCGCGACGAACTCGATCAGGAAGCGGTGCACGCCGCCTTTGGCGAGCGGCTCATCCGCGAGGAGGCACATGCCGCCGTAGGAGACGTCGAGAAGCCGGCAGGCGTCGAGCGTCAGCCGGGAGTCCTGAGTGCCGATGAGCGCGATGCTCGCCTCCACCGCACCGGCTTCGAACCGCCGGTAGCGGCGCCGGTCGGAGGCCGAGGGGCCAGACCAGTCTTTAAGGACACGCACCATCACGAAGCGCGTCTTCGAGCGCACCTTACCCTCCCAGCGCTTCTTCCTGCGAATCCTCGTCGAGGTATTGCCTGGCGAAGAGCGCGGTCCCCGGGCGGTCCTGGAGTCCGAGTTTGGCGTGCAGGCTGCGAATATGCCAGCGCACCGTCTCGTGACTGATGCGTAGTTTCTCCGCGATCGCGCGATTGTTGTAGCCCTTGGCGATCCACTGCAGAATCTCGCGCTCGCGCGGCGTGAGCCTGGGCGAGCGGGACGCGAAGAGCAGCCGCTGCACAATGCGCGTAAGCAATTTGCGGCCGACCCAGATTTCGCCGCCGGCGACCGCGCACACCGCCTTCTTGAGCATCGTGGGCGGCGCGTTCTCTTCGATGAACCCCATGCATCCCATGTGCAGCAGGTGCTGGATGGAGCGGTCGTCGTGAACGGCGCCGTACGCCAGCACCTTGATGCTCCGCCCGAAATCCACAAGTGCGGAGAAATCCGTCGGTTTCATGCCGGAAATCAAGGCTTCATCGGCGAGCAGGATGCAAGGAGCCAGGCGCTGGCACTGCGAGAGCAACTGCTCGGCGGGAGGATATCCCTCGACGAGAATAAAGCCGTTATCATGGGAAAAACTGCGCCGCAAACGCTTGAGGTCCCAGCTTCTGCCGCCGCTGACCACGACCGGCATGGGCGTGCATTCGGCGGCCGGGTATTTAGAGATCTGCTGTGCAAGAGTGCCGGGTATTGTCATATCGCTATCCCCGCTCATGTGGCTATCACATCCCTCCCCAGGTCCCCACTTATGAGGGGCAAAACCGTGACAACACGAGTATAGGACGGAACAGACAGAAATTCTTGATGGGCGGAAGAGAAATGGTACCAAGGGGTACCGCAAGGCCGGCCGGGACACCACCTGCGATTGGGTGCAACAGTACCGGGCGGGCCGTATCGAGGCGCTACATATCCCTGTAGAGCGCCGCTCCCAAAATCAGGATTTCCACAGGGGAGGCCGGATTGTAAGTGGAGGAAAAATCAAGTAATCTTAGGGATAAAGCAGCGCGGCGGCGACTGGTCCCCAAAGTGCTCACGACCGCCGTGGGAAGGTGTACGGTCTCGCTGTCCGCGTAAGAGAAGGCGGCAAATGAGAGGACTCAAATTCCAGTTCTCCAGCGCCCTGCTGATGATTCTCACTGTGGCGGCCGTTGTGTCCGCCTTCTTAAATTTTCAACAGCAGAGCCGGTTTCTGCCGCCGGATGACGGCGCCATCTGGGTGGAACGGCCGGCCGGCGTGGTAGCGCTGAGCGTGCCGGCCCGGACGCCGGCGTCGCGCGTGGGGCTGCGCGCCGGAGACGTGCTGCTGAAGATCAACAGCCTGCCGGTCACGAAGGTGACCGACATCAGCCAGATCCTGCTGCGGCTGGGATCCTGGAACAAGGCGACCTACACGGTCCGGCGCGACGGCGTGGATTTCGACGTGCCGCTGATCATCGGCCAGGCGCGGCGCGATTTCCCGATTATCTACTACCAGTACATTGTCGGGCTTGCCTACCTGGGCATCGGTCTGTTTGTGTTGTTCCGCCGCGGCAATTCGCCGATGGCGATGCACTTTTACGTGCTGTGTCTGACGTCGTTCGTCTTCTCGACCTTCCACTACACCACCAAGCTGAACGACTTCGACAAGGCGATGTACATCGGGAACGTGACGGCGGGGATCCTGGCGCCGACGATCTTCCTGCACTTCTGCCTGGCGTTTCCGGACAACCGGGGCTGGCTGCGGCGGTGGTGGCGCGGGCTGGTGGTGTACACGCCGGCGGCGGCGCTGCTGGCGGTGTTCGCCGGGATCTCTTCGGGGCGCGTGCGGGTCGGCGAAATTTCGCCGGTGGAGCTGAGGTGGCTGTTCGACCGCGTGTCGATGGCGTATCTGGCGGTGATGTACCTGGTGGGGGGCTACTGCCTGGCGCGCTCGTACCGGCGCGCGGACGACGCGATCGTCCGCCAGCAGCTCAAGTGGCTGCGCAATGGCGCGATCGCGGGCGTGGCGCCGTTCGCGCTGCTGTACGTGCTGCCGTACGCGCTGGGCGCTGTGCCCTCGCGGTACATGGAGCTTTCGGTCCTCTCGCTGCTGCTGGTGCCGCTGACCTGGGCGTACGCGATCGTGCGCTACCGCCTGATGGACGTGGACGTGATCTTCCAGCAGGGCTACGTCTACACGCTGGCGACGATCTGCGTGCTGAGCGGGTTCTATGCGCTGATCTTCTCGGTCGGTGGTTTCGCGGACCTGGGTCCCACGGCGGGCGGCGCGCTGATCCTGATCGCGGCGTTCATCTTCCAGCCGATCCGCAACTGGATCCAGGAAATTCTGGAGAAGCACGTTTTCTATAAGGAAAGCTACGATTACCGGCGGACGCTGATCGAATTTGCGCGCGAGCTCAGCTCGGAGACGGACGTGGACGCGATGCTGCGCTCGGCGGCCGAGCGGCTGGCGCACACGCTTTCGCTCGAGCGGCTGATGTTCTTCCTGAGCGACGAGGACGGGCGGTTCCGCCTGAGAGATGTCGGGCATTCCGGGATCGACGCGGGCGCGCTGGATCTGAGCTTTCTGTCGGCGGAAGAGCGGCGGCCGTACCTGTTTTTCGAGAGCCCGAAGCATCCGCTGGACGTGCGCTCGAAGGAATTGCCGCAGAAGGTGCGGCGGACGATCGCGGAGCTCGACCTCACCTATTACATCCCGTGCGCGGTGCGCGGCCGGATCATCGCGTACGTGGGCGTGAGCCGGACCGACAAGGGCGACTTCCTGTCGAGCGACGACCTGGAACTGCTGGTGACGGTGTCGGGCTACATCGGGATCGCGATCGAGAACGCGCGGCTCTATCACTCGCTCGAGCGCAAGATGGAGCAGTACGAGCGGCTGAAAGAGTACAGCGAGAACATCGTCGAGTCGATCAACGTCGGCATTCTGGCCGTGGATCTGGAGGACCGCGTCGAGAGCTGGAACTCGCAGATCGAACGGCTGACGGGCATCGCGCGCGAGGACGCGGTGGGGCGGCCGCTCAGCGAATTGTTTCCGCAGGAGCTGGTCGAGGAGTTCAACGCCGTCCGCGGCGGATCCGACATCCGGCACATCTACAAATTCGTTTTGCGGAAGGCGCCCGCGGCCAAGGTGATCGAGATGCCGGTTGCGCGCGCGAACGGACGGGCGGAGCGCGAACCGGCGGCCGAGGCGCGCGAGACCGTGGTCAACATCGCCGTCGCGCCGCTGGTCTCGAGGGACCTCCAGCAGATCGGCCGGCTGATTATCTTCGACGACATCACCGAGCGGGACGAGCTCGAGCGGCAACTGGTGCAGGCCGACAAGCTCTCTTCGATCGGATTGCTGGCGGCGGGCGTGGCGCACGAAGTCAACACGCCGCTGGCGGTGATCTCTACTTACGCGCAGATGCTGGGCAAGCAGGTGACGGGCGACGACCAGAAAACGCGCCTGCTCGACAAGATCGCCAAGCAGACTTTCCGCGCCAGCGAAATCGTCAATTCGCTGCTCAATTTCTCACGCACCTCGCCAACCGTCTTCGACGAGCTGGATCCGAATCGCGTCGTTCAAGACAGCCTGGTACTGATCGAGCATCAACTGGAAAAGGCCGGGATCAAGGTACAATTAGACCTGGAAGAGCATCTCCCGACAATTAAGGGAAATTCAGGGAAGCTCCAGCAGGTGTTTTTGAATCTGTTCTTGAATGCCCGGGATGCCATGGGGGCGAACGGCACCTTGACGGTCCGAACGCGCAACCAGGGGGATACCATCGGCGTGGATGTTATCGACACCGGCCATGGGATCAGCCCGGAGAACCTCAACCGCATCTTCGACCCCTTCTTCACGACGAAAGCGGCCAAGAAGGGCACGGGCCTGGGTCTGTCCGTAACTTACGGCATCGTCCGCGAGCACAACGGCATGATCGAAGTGGACAGCCGGCCGGGAGAAGGCACGCGATTCCATCTGGAGTTCCCGTTGGCGAGGAAAGCGGTACATGCCTGCAACTGATCCGGACGATCTGGGTACACCCAAAGGGAAGATTTTAGTTATCGACGACGAGGCGGATATCCGGGAGAGCCTGGAGACGCTGCTCGAACTGGAAGGATACAGGGTCGAGCTGGCGACGGGCGGCGTCGAGGGCCTCGCGAAACTGGAGTCGAACAGCTACGACCTGGTGCTGCTCGATCTGATGATGCCGGACCGCTCGGGCATGGAAGTTCTGAAGGAAGTGCGCGAGCGCGACCGGGAGACGCCGATTTTTATGATCACGGCGTACGGCTCGACGCAGGTCGCCGTGGATGCGCTGAAGAGCGGGGCGACGGACTACTTCCAGAAGCCGTGGGCGAACGACAAGCTGCTGGTCGAGATCGAGCGGATCATCGCGAAGCGGCGGCTGGAGCAGGAGAACGCGCAGCTCAAGCGGACGCTGCGGCAGCGGTACAGCTTCCCGAATATCGTCGGCAAGAGCGAGCGGATGGTGCGGATTCTCGACCTGGTGTCGCAGGTGGCGTCGAGCCGCTCGACGATTTTGATCACCGGGGAGACGGGCACGGGCAAGGAGCTGATCGCGAAAGCGATTCATGCGAACTCGCCGCGGGCGGAGAACATGTTCGTGGCGGTGAACAGCGGCTCGCTGCCGCCGGATCTGCTCGAATCCACGCTGTTCGGCCACACGAAAGGCTCGTTCACGGGCGCGATCAGCTCGCAGAAGGGCTACTTCGAGATCGCCAACCGCGGCACGATCTTCTTCGACGAGGTGGGGACGATCAGCGCCGAGATTCAAGCCAAGCTGCTGCGGGTGATTCAGGAGCGCGAGTTTATGCCGCTGGGTTCGCCCGAGGTGGTGAGGGTGGACGTGCGCATCCTGGCGGCGACCAACGCGGACCTGCGCAAGCTGGTTGAGGAGGGCAGGTTCCGCGAGGACCTTTATTACCGGCTGAACGTGATCAATATCGCGCTGCCGCCGCTGAGGGAACGGAAAGAAGACATTCCGCCGCTCATCGAGCACTTCTTTAACAAATACTGCCAGGAGAATGAAAAATTTCTGGATAGCGGCGGGCGGAGCGTGCTGCGGTTCGAGCCCGACGCGCTGCAGATTCTGATGGACCACAACTGGCCGGGGAACGTTCGCGAGCTGGAGAACGTGGTGGAGCGCGCGGTGGTG
>Ga0078972_1010409_pt1 | contig 17403 bp, 23 predicted proteins | sample YelNatPaOPGAMG01_FD_67568 | JGI IMG/M metagenome (GOLD analysis project Ga0078972, IMG submission 67568) | Hot spring thermophilic microbial communities from Obsidian Pool, Yellowstone National Park, USA - OP-RAMG-01 (SPADES assembly) (version 2) | ecosystem: Environmental > Aquatic > Thermal... | reverse complement strand
GTATATCTTGAAGTGCCTTTGGGATATGTCTTACATCTTGAGTAATGGGTGCCATATTCATTAATTTTGTAACAGGTATATTTTTAATTTGTTGCATTGTAAATGATTTTGGTGAAGTATAAGGGGACGGTGGCATTTTATCTAATGGTTGTTCTATATCAACTGGTTGACTTTTTGGAGTAGGTTGTGGTTTTACATTTGTTACAAGTTGTGTCATTTGTTTTATTGTAGTAGGTTTATTTGTATTCAATTGTTTTTGACCTTCCATTGCTTTTGTCATTATATCATAAATACCCTCAAACATTATTTACCTCTTTTATACTTAATCTAATTTTATCACACCAGGTTGAAATGCGTTTTTAATTATATTATTAAATGAGTCATTTGAATTAGAATTAGGTGGATACTCTCCTTTTAAATATCTAATTTCTTCTCTTATTGCATTTGCTTGTTTTATATTACCTTTTTGGAGAGCTCTTTGTAAGGCTTCTTGAAGCTGATTTAATCTTTCGTCCATTGCAATTTTTCCCCTGTTAACAAACATAGATGCGATTTCTTTTTTATTGGATGCATTGTAAATTGTTTTTTCCCAACCAGCTTGAATATTCATTGCGGCTATTTTAAGTTTTGCTTCCATTTCTTCTATCTTGCTTATCATATCAGATGTAGTTTTATACAATGACAGGTAAGTATTTAGATTATTAGTAGCAAAATTAACCTTAAATTGTGCTATCTCATCGTCTATTTTTTCACCCAACATTAACTTTTGCATCATCATATTTACTTTATTATATACATTTTCACTTTTAGCTTTCCATTGTTCCAGTTGATTTTTGAAATCCTGTGTAGCGGCTTGATAATCAGTTAAGCTTTTTTCTTTAAGAGCACCAAACATAGCATTCATTTTGTCTGCCATTGTGGTTCCATCTTTATTGCCAAATACTGCTGTGCCTAATGCTATAATACCAACCATTAATGGAATAAGCTTGTTGTTTTCTTGAACTACTTCCTTATAGGTTTTTACTGTTGGTATATCATCAGCTTGTTTTAATTTTTCATCCATTTGTTTAAATGTTGTTTCTAATGTATCTTTCTTTTTTGCTACATCTTGTAATACCTGTTTTTCAGTTTCATTTAACTCTTTTTGGCTTTCTCCTACTTGAGCCTGAATACCTTTGAAACTATCAAAAAGTTCTTTTAATCCTAAATCAGTAGATTGTTGTTGTTGTGGTTGTTGTTGCTGTTGTATTTGTTGTAATGATTGTTTTTGTATTTTTTGAGTAGGAGCTGTTGTTGGTTTTGCTGGTGCTATAGGTGGTGCTTTTTGTGGTTGTTTTAAAATTGGGTTTAATGCTGCCGCTGACCCATTACTTTTTGGTGTAAGTAAATCTATAAGTGTTTGATTAACTTGTGTGCTTGGTGATGTCCATGCCATATTATTCTCCTATTTGTTTTAACATATCAATTAGGTTATCATTCATACCCAAATAGTTTTGGAATAATTGATTGTAACTGTTAGCAAACTGTTGGTCGTTTGAATATACATCTTGTAATTGTTGAGTTAACTGTTGATAGCTATTTTGGTCTATCCAAGGAGATATTCTATTGTAAATATTTTGTAAGTATGTTGCAGTTGTTCCTAATATCAATGCTTTTGCTGTATCAGGGTTTGCTAATTGAGTTAATGAATTTTGAATATTTTGTTGCATACCATTTAATTGAGTTAAGTAACTTTGTTTTTGGGTATCTAATTGTTGTTGTTGTTGGTTATATTGATTTTGATATTGTTGCATTATTTGATTTTTTGGTTGGTTTCCGCCTAACGATAAACTAATTGAACTTGTATCTGTATTTGGTTTTTCCCAAGTATTAGCAAATAGATTAGATGCAAGATTTTGTTGATTAGTAATATAATTTTGTAGTCCTGTTTCTCCTTGTTTTGATAAATCAGATAACATACTTGTTAGCTTTGGATAGTATTGTGGATTTTCCATTGTCTCTAATTGCGTTGAGACATTAGGGCTTAAGTATGTAGCAACGGTTTTACCGTGCACGTGTTGACTTGTAGTAGGGTCTTCTGTCATAAGAGCATTATAAAAGAATGATTGAACAGGACTTAAATTTAAGTTGCTTGGCAATTGTTGACTACCCGTTGTTTGCTTGTTTTGATTTTGACCTAATATATTCTGCAATTGTTGATTTGCTTGTTGCATATTATTTATATTAGCTATAGATTGATTTATTATATCGTTAATAGCGTTAGCCACTTTGACCTCCCAATAAATTGTTTAATGATGGAAGTCCAGCTGCCCCCGTTGGATTAGATTGAGGCGTTTGATAACCCAAAGGATTTGAAGAATATTGTCCTGTTCCTATATCATTTGTAGATGTCGGTTGAGCAGTATTGCTTCCACCTAATCCTTTTAATGTTCCTGCTAATCCCGAAACACCTTGCATTATATTTGAAGCTTTTTGATTTAACAATTGTTGGTTTTGCAATTGAGCTTCTGTTTGTCCTAACTGTGCTTGGTTGTAAGAATTAGTGCCTTCAATATTAGCAGCATTATTTTGTGCATTAATACTACTTTGAGTTGTCCAAGAACTCTCTAAATCTTTAATAGCATTATCAGATAAACCAGCCATTTTTAATCCAGCATCTAATTGCTGTTGTAGCATTTGAGATTTTAAGTTTGCTGCCCAAGTTTCAAGATTTTGCATAGCATTAGTATACTGTGTGCTACCTGCTGTAAATCCTTGTGCTGCTAATTGCTGTAATATTTGTTGTTTTGCTTGATTATACTGCTGTTGATACTGTCCCGCATAAGCAGCTGAAAGCTGTCCTTGATTGTAGCTGTTAATGGCGTCTAATGCTGTCTGCCTTGCACTATCAGATAACTGCGTATTTTGCGCTATCTGATTATTTAGTGCTTGTAAGTCTGTTTGTGGTATTTGAAAGTTTTGAACTTGTGGCATTTGTAGTTTAGGCATTTTAACGCTGCTGCCTCCAAATAAACCTTCACCCATACCAAATAAAGTTCCTATGCCACTTATAATAACTCCCGCTAATTCAGTGCTCATTTTTATTCCTCCTTTTAATGCTTAATATGATAGCAATAAAATCTTCTTTTTTTTATTCTATAATAACATACTATAACAAAATAATAGCCTTTTGTCAAGAGTAAGTTATATAGTTCCTTTTTAATATTGATTTTTCTCGTAACTGTTAAATAGTGAATATAAACCATTAAAGTATCAGGTTTATACACAAAACTTACAAATCCTATTTCTTCATCATTTTTGTATATTAAATAATTTTCTGCATCTTTTACATTTGACTTAAAGATATCATAATTAATTAGCCACCCATTGTGATATTTGTCATATATCTTTCTAAATGTATGGTTTCTTGGGATATACTTAACTTCTTTAAAAGTAATCATAAATTCCCCGCTAATGGTATTGGTTGTCTGTTTAAAGTATCAACTAATATTCCCAAATATCTCATAAAAGCGTTATGTATTATAACCTCTTGGTTTACGAATTTATTAAGTATAGAATAATCATAAGTATTGGTTGTTTGAACTAAATTCTCATTGTAGTTGATTAAAGTAGGAGTAATTCCATATCCTTTGTTTACTAACTGCTGTGCTATTGTAGTTGTAGATTGATAAAATAATGCGTGGTCTGTTTTATTATTAAATAAGAAGTTATTAAAACTTGGTGCATCCGAAAAGAATAAATTAGGTATTGGCACTTTTATTTGTGGCATACCAAGGCTTTGATATAGATTATTAATTATACTGTATATAGTTGAATGGTCAGTATAGTGTTGTTGTTGAAAATCTCTTATAATAGCAGCAATTTTATCTTCAGGAAACTTGCTTTCTTTATCAGGTAAACCTGTTATAGTAATATAACTAACTGGTGCTTTCATACTATTGACCTACCTAAAAATGCTTTTATATAAGTTTGAATTATATCAAATGAAGCATTGCTGTTATCTACTATATCAAAACTAAATGCACTACCACTTACATTTAGATAAAATATTGGCAAGTAAGATGCAGGAACTGTAGTGTTAGTATTTATTAACAAAGGTATATTAACACTATTTTGAGGTAATATATAAAGAGGTGCAGTTGTTGTTGAAACCGCAATAGCTACATTGTTAACATACTTTGAAGCATTCATATTTGTTCCAGTAACACTTGGAGATGTTCCTGTAAGAGATTGTAAGTTTGCTGTTAATGATATATTAGGTGAACCGCTGTAAGGTATTAAGTTGAAGCTTGTGCTTCGCACCGTTTTGTATAAGAATGGATAACCAAAATCAAAGTTCTTTGTCCTAATTAAACCCTTTAGATTTGATGTTCCACCACCTAATTTGTAAATACTGTTTTGTGCTAATATATAAATACTGTGGTCTGTTATACTTCTTGTTGCATAAACTCCAAGAATATTGAATCCTAAATCTATCTGATAGAATTGTTGTAAATCAATACAATAAGCTAACAGCATATTATAGTTTTGAGAAAACAATATACTATATTTGTTAACAGGTAATAAGTAAAAATTCAAGTTATTAATCTGTGCTATATCGCAACCTGCATTTGTCCAATTTAATTTAGTTATATCAATAGAATAATCAATCTTTTGAGATTGACTGCTTATTACTTGATATATACCATATTCATTAACAAGATAAATTGTATTGTTAAAGTTGATTATACTGTTTGGATAAATACTACCTGTGGTATTAAATATCTCTTGCATATACCATAAGCTTGGGTCGTTGTTTATGGTAGTTCCTGTTATAGCAATAACAGCGTGGTCTCCTACTACATAGATATTGTTCATATATGAAATTAACTTTACTATCTCTTGCTTTAAGTCAGGAGACTCTATTTGAAAAGTTCCACCACCATTTGTAGTTGTAAAGTCTAAAAAGCTTAATGGTGCTGAATATTGAATATTTCTACCACCACCGATAAATACTCTACCCTCATAAACAATTATTGTGTTACCTAATATATCAGGGTGAACTGTCATTAACCCGTTGCTAACAGTAAAACACTGCCATACAACGGTATTGTCTGTTACTGTTTGTCCTGGTGTTGTTGGGAATGTAGGTGCAGATGAACCGCTTGTTCCTGCTGTAATGCACCAATAATAATAACTACCATTTTTAACTATATTACCAACAACATAAGATGTGCTTGCAGCCCAAGTAGTTGCACTTGGCGTATATCCTACTGCAAATGCAAATATTCCTTTTGTGCTATCTGTTATAATATAGAATTGATTTTGCCAATTAGTTATTTGAATATTACTTGCAACAGTGCTGAATGTATTTGCAGGTGCTACTTGTGTATAAGTTCCGTTGCTAACGGTTCCAGCACTGCCATCAGCAAGTATAACAAACATTGTAAGATAGCCATATAAAATATCATTAACCATTATAAGTGGATTAGTAGGAAGATTAACTACAAGAGAAGGTGATTGAAGTTTTCTTATTGTTCCATTGCCTATTGGTAGAAAGTTATAAATGTCCTGCACTGCATTATCGGGAATTAGGTCGGGTGGTTGAGTATTTATTATTCCAGCAAAACCTTGTATGGATATTGTAAGACCCTTCATCGGGTCTTTTTTATTCATCTGTATTTGAGATACTCTTGGCTGTCCTTGTTGTGCCATTACCACCTCCCTAAATGAGCTGACCCGATTTCTTTCTGTGCCATCTGTTCATAGAATTGACCCAACTGTGAGTTACCATCGGCATAGGCTGTTAAGGAAGAAGCTAATAATCCTGTTGTTTTAAATAATACTTGAGGTATATCGTTATCAGTATCAGTTGGATAGTTGAGAGCGTTTGGTTGGTATGTATAGTATATTTCAACTGGATAATTACCCGACGGTGTTGGGTATAGTCTTAATGACTGTGATATTATCCAATAAGTAGTTGGATACTGCTGATAGTCCCAATTGTAATTTCCTATACTACCTTTTTGGAGGGGATATTTAAATGTTCCTATCCAGAGCCATACCGATATTATACCTGTTAATGCTTGACTGCCGAATATGGTGCTTAATTTATATAAATTAGTCCCCTGCGTTAAATTAAATGTCAAGTTTGTTTTTGTGCACCCACTCCAGAGGGCTATTTCGTTGCGTGCCTCATTAATTGCATCAACAACAATATTCTCTGGAATGGATGGATATGTTGGAACCTTGCTACTAACAAACGTTAAGTAATCATTTAGAGTTGCCATTTGCTACCTTTCCCTTTTGTGGTTCAGGTTCAAGCATTTCTAATAATTCATCGTGGCTTTCTGATATAAGCCACTTGCTATTAGGCATATTATAATCAAGCCAACTATCGTCCTTTATATTAATTCCAGAAATAGCCCATCGTTGTTTTATAATATCAGCCAGTCGTTGTGCTTCTTCTTTAGCTTTTTTTTCATCTGTTCTATTCTGAATCTCTACATTGTAACCAAAAAATGCTGCTGCAATTTCGCTTTCTATTTCATTCATTTTTGGTTGTAGTTTATAATATTTAGAACCCCATTTTAAATTATATTCCTGATTTGTTTTGTTGTAAATCCACATACTAACCTCCTTTTTTGTGGGTGTGCTACCCAAATTTTTATTACTATGCTAACGAAACTCCTGGGAAGCCTGTTAGCTGAAAATGTGCTGCTGGTTCAAAACTGTAAAATTGACCCGCTATTAGTGCTGTTTGAACGAAGCCCAAGTCGCCTACTGGTTGTAAATCTGCTGGCGGTGTTAGTTTGAAATTAAGTTGTGGAACTGTTGCAAGCTCAAGTTTGTTAAGATTTAAGAAGTAGATTGTGTTTGTCTGAATACTTGGGTCTGGCAGAATTGGAACCCCGTCTATACTTACTACCTGAACTGCCCAATCCCTGCTGTCAGTTATCTTTGCTGGGTCTTGAATGTTAACACGCTCTATATTTGTCATAGATTCTGTTAATGCTGAAAAGACTGCCATAGATGTAATACCTACATCAGGTATTCGGTAGTTTACATCGTTGATAAATGATAACAGATACCTATGAACGATTTGATAAGCTGTTGGTGTTGTTGTGAATAAGCCTGAACTGTAGGTGTATATTTTAGAGTTTAGATATGTGTAGTTTGACCTTGGTAAGCCGCCCCAATATGACTGATTTGTTCCGTTATCTACGATATCATATAACCCTTGCATTTGTAAGGAATTAGTGCCCATTGTTCCCAATATTGTTGCATTTAGATTATCAAACATCGTTTCATATGCGTCTGTAATCCTTTGTGCAACAACATCTATTACCGCATTAGGGCTATCCATCATAACACTTTCGGTTAATAGATAAGAGATTGGGTTTACAAATAGTGTTGGTAAGAATTGTAGATTTTGAATAGGGTTAGATATTGTAGGAATGTTAAAACTTCCGCTCATTCCTGTCCAGTTACCGTTGTTACCGAAGTTCTGAAAACTTACTGGTTGATTAATTGGTGCCCAACCGCCCTTCATTGGTTGTTGAGTTCGTTTGAGTATTAGTCGCAGTGTAGGTCGTGCCTTCCTAACGCCTTCATAGATAACGCTTGGCATTATCTCTGGAAGCATTACATTGATATAGTTCTGTGCGTTCTGTGTCGCTGTAGGGTAAAAACCCTGTCCTATTAAAGGACCTGTGCCTGTTGTAGGTGTTATACCTGCCATTCTTTATTCCCCCTTTTTTTACTTTAGTAAGCTACGCTTAATCTAAATATAATGCTTGAACAAGTTTAGTTGTGCTTGCAGTAGAGCCCGCTAATACTCTAAAACTTGCTCCATCGCTGTAAATTAATTCACCGTTTCCTGCTGTTCCCATATTTGTCCAAGTGCCACCTATATTCATTTGCAGTGTGCCGTTTGCATCAGGTATTACATAGTAGTATCCTTTTTGTGTAATAACCTGACTTGTGCTTGCCGCAATATTCAATGTTATAGGTGTTCCTAAATAATCTCCACCTGTTCCCGTTACACCGAAATTGACTTTGTTAGCCATTTTTAAAATCCTCCTTGTATGTATCTAATTTTTTCTATTGCCCTTTGTTTTGCTGTATTAATGTCGGGTATTTCTGCTTTTGATGTATTAACGGAAGCTAATGCATCTTCTTCTACAATGCTTGTCTGTAATCCTCTACTTTTATCCCGAATAGCAGCATAGTATTCCATAGCAGCTTCTAAATCCAAGATTTTCTTTTGAACTGCAAGTTCATCTACTTTGGTGTATTCTTCTGGACTAATACCAAGCTGTCTTGCCTTTGCTTCTAATCGTGCTTTTAGTTCTTTCTTTGCCTGTTCTTGTTTAAATTCTTCAAACTCTTTTTTGATTGGTTCAATATAATTTTCAACAGGATTTTTAGGAAGTTCTACATTTGGGTCTACTTGCTTTACTATTTGTTCAAATTGCTGTTTTAGTTGAGGATTAGAGTAAACCTTGTTCATAAACTCTTGTAATTCGCTTTTAACTTTAGAAGCTTGTTCATATTGTTTTGCCAATTCTTCTCTTTCTTGTGCCAACGCTAATATCTTTTGTTGAGTTTCTGCGTCAAGTAATTCTAATTCTTGTGGTGTTATCTGCATTATTTTTTCCTCCTTTTCTTTGACTCTTTTCTAAATGTTTCAGCCAAGACTGCCCTCTTTTTAACTGTAGGGTCTCCTGACGCTTTAGCTTCTGATATACATTCATCTGTTACGCCATCAAAACCTTTTTTCTTACAGTAAGCTGTAAAGCTTCCAGGTTTCTTAACTGCCCCTTGCATCCATTCATCTTTTGCTTTTTTCTTCTTTGACACTTTTATCCTCCTTTAAGTTTTTATTATATAGTTCAAAGTTATATATGGTTGTAAGTTATTGTGTGCTGCTCCCCCACCAACTGTAGATGTTGTTGCTGTTTCTATATTTGTATAACCTGCAGCAGTTGTAGGATTAAGGGTTGATGCGTGATTTGTATCCCATATATAAGCATTAGTAATTGTATGATTATGCGCTGGCATTTCATTTACAGACAAAGTGTGTGCTTCTTCACCACCCGTTTTACCTAACCATTGGAAGTTGGGGTCATTTGCATTCATACCTACAGGAACCATACTTTGTAAGTTAGGAACATTAAAAGTAGTTGAACCATCTCCAGCACCATAAGTAGTTCCAATTGCAGCATATAAGTTAGCATATGTTGTTCTGCTAACTGCTTGTCCTTGGCACAGTAAGTAACCAGCGGGAGCATATCCACCAGCAAATGGCAATACTGAACCAGTAGGAACTCCTGCAGGATTTGTAACAGTAGTAGCATTAGTAATTCTGCCCTTACTATCAACTGTTATTTGTGGAATATCTAAAGCATCACCATAAGTTCCTGCGGTAACCCCAGTGGCTACAAGCGTAGCATTAGTAATTGCTTTATCTATACTACCACTCATTGTTAAATCAGAGCCTTGAACTACAATAAAATTACTTGATTCGTATATAAAGTAATTTGTTCCATCAGAGAACAAAAGATATCTTTTGCCATTAGCACCTGTTATTGAAAGAGAAGAAGTTGTTTCATTACCTTGAAAATAAATAATACCGCTTGGAGATTGAATAGTATAATAATAACTTGTAGTATTATTACCAAGAAACATTGCATAAAATCCATTTGCAGGTGCAGGAACAGCAAGTAACACCTGTTGTAGCTAATGTGGCATTAGTTATAGCAGTTCCTGTAGTCCCACTCATTGTCAAGTCTGAACCAGTAACAGATATTGATGTGCTTGGGAATGCAATGTTTACATTACCTGCCGATGTAGCTCTCCCTTTTGCATCAATAGTTATCTGTGGAACTTGAGTTGAACTTCCATAAGTTCCAGCCGTTACACCTGTGGTTGCAAGAGTTGCATTTGTAATAGCAGTTCCTGTATTACCACTTAAAGTCAAATCAGAACCTGTTACCGAAATAGATGTGCTTGGATAAGAAATATTTAAATTAGTTATACTTGTAGCCCTGCCTTTTGCATCTACAGTAATTTGAGGCACTTGAGTTGCACTGCCATATGTGCCAGCTGTAACACCAGTCGTAGCAAGTGTTGCATTAGTTATTGCTGTTCCTGTGTTACCACTCATTGTTAGGTCGCCACCAGTAACACTAATGTTTGTGCTTGGAAATGCTATTGATATATTGCTTACACTTGTTGCTCTACCTTTAGCATCTACAGTTATTTGAGGAACTTGTGTTGAGTTGCCATAGGTTCCTGCGGTAACTCCAGTGGTTGCAAGTGTAGCATTAGAGATTGTAGAACCTGTATTACCACTCATAGTCAAATCAGGACCAGTTACATTAACAACGTTACTTAAATTATTATCTGTTTTAAAAAGGTAATAATTTGTTCCATCTGAAACAAGAATATATCTTTTACCGACTGTTGCATCTATTACAACCGAAGAACTTGATTGAGATGTTGTATATTTAATAACACCGCTTAAAGTTGTTAATGTGTAAGTATAGCTTGATGTGTTATTACCAACAAAAGCACAGTTAAATCCATTTGTAGGACTTGGAAGCGAAATAGTAGTATTTGAAGCTGGATTATTTAACTCATAAATATTACCGCTGTTGTTTGTTGTTAAAGATATATTACCTGCAACAGGAATTAATGGATTAACAGGATTTGCTAACGCACTATAGTTAGCGTCAAATACATTACCAGATATGCAGTATACCCCTGATATATTTTGAACTGCCGAATTAGATATATTGTTAATCTGATAAGGTAATGTTATTGCCATCTATATCCTCTTTGAAAGTAGAGTAGGCAAAATGCCTACTCGTCTTTCTTTTCGCCCCAATAAGGTTTAGCATTCTTGTTTGGTCGCTCATTTTAAAACCTCTTTAATTTTTTTAAAATCTTCTATTTGTTCTTTGGTATTATTCCTAACACCAAAAATTTTATGAAATTCTTCGTGGCAATTTTTACAAAGTGTAATACCATTGTTTAACTTATATCTTAATTCTTTAAATTCAGCAAAATTATTTAGATGGTGTGCATTTAATTTACCACCCCGCTTACCACATACTTGACAAGTAAAGTTGTCTCTTTTTAAAACTGCTTTACGCCAAATATAATATTCTTCTCTGCGTCTTGCCATAAAACTTTCTGAATGAAATTGTTTTATTTCACCACTTTTTACTTTATTGATATATTGTAATTTAAGTGTTTCACCAGCTGTTCTAACTGGAATGTTATGTTGTTTTAACTTTTTAATTACAAACATATCACTTACATTGAATATATTTCCTATTTCAGAAGAAGATTTACCTTCTATAATATAAAGTTTATATAACTCATCTTTGTCTATATTTTTTCGCATTGTTGAGTGTTTATGTGTAATTTCTATTCCATATTGTTTTAAATAACGAGTAACAGTTCCACTTGATACTCCTAATTCTTTAGCTATTATTGTTGATGATTTTTCTTCTACTACATACATTTGATAAAGAATTTCTTTATCTAATATTTTACTTCTGTTTTTATTTGCTTCTATAGTAGTTTCTTTACGACTTCGCAATGGAATATTATATTTCTTTAACTTATCATAAGCTGTATGTGGGTCAATATTATATTTTTTAGCTATTTTTGTTGTTGATAGTTTATCTACAATATAATCTTGATATAACTGTTCTTTTGTTAACGGAATAGCATTTGCCATTTATAACTCCTAAAGTAGGAGGGTAAAACCCTCCTATTCTTTCTCCGTATTCGGCCAATACTTTTTTGCTCGTGGATTTTCTTTCCACCCATATTCTAAATTATCCCTAACCCTTGATGGGTCTACATACTGGCTATTGTTCGCTGTAAACGGCCTTTCTGGGTTAATCTTGATTTTAGTAAACGACGCCAGTTCGTTGCCTTTTTCATTTGCCATTTTATTGACCTCCTTGCATTAATGATTGCATATTTGATGGCATTCCGCCTTGCGGTGGCATACCTGGTGGTGCACCTGCTGGTGGTTGAGGTTGACCTTGTCCGCCACCCTGTAAGATACCTGATATACCCGATAATGGATTACCTTGTGCCCCTTGTAAATTAGCTGGGAGACTTGATATCAGAGTTTGAATTGCAGACATCACATCTGTTGCTTTTGCATCTCCAGCTACATCTTGTAATCCCCTAATTGCACTTAATATCTTGCCACCCTCTTTACTTGATGTTCCAAATATTGGAAGTATAAAATCCAAAACCCTGATAATTGCCGCCACTATTGCAGAGGCTAATTTTCTTAAACCACCAGTTCCTACTGCACCTGCAGCAGCAAGGGGATTGCCAGCTAAAGGTGATTGTGGTTGAGAGGTATCTTGTGGTCCTCCAGTTGGTGGTGGTCCACCTGTTGGCGGCATTTGACCGCCTTGCTGTAATAAATCCGTTAAGCCTGCCATTATTCCTCCTTTTTTAAAAAGCGGGGACTACCGAAGTAGTCCCTGTGAGTAGCACACCCGAGATAGCTGTTTTACAGACTATCTTTTTACCTTGCGACCCCTTTTCTCGGCTACCAACATTCGGCACCTCCTGCGTGGATTTTTCCTTACACGAGAGTTGCCCACCTATGTAAGGAAATAAAGTGCTACTTCTTCTTTTCAGCATCTTTTGATACCTTTTCCTGTTCTTTTGCCTTTTCCTGATTTTGCTGGGCTAATGCTTGTGCCTGTTGGTTCATTTCTTGTTTTTTAATATATTCCAAAATTTTATCTTTAAAAGGCAAATCCAATACTTCAATTAAAACATCTTTTGGTATTAATCCCATTTGTGTTAACTGTATTAGCAACATTTGATTTTCTTCTTGAATAATAGGACTTGAACTATGTGCGTAAATTACTATCCTGCCCCAATCAATTGTTTTTAGGTTAGAAAAACTGTAAGTAAGAGTTTGCCCTTTTAACAACATCTTGTAAGTAATTACAGAACCATTTATATAAATTTCTGCTATTGTATTAAACATATCTTCTATTTGCTCTTCAATCTTAACAGCAATCTTTTTAAGCGGCGCAGCAGAAAATTGTGATAGTATTTGTGCGTAGCTTGCAGACCTTACATTCTTTGCAGGAACACCTTGCATAATTGAAGTCATTGACATAACTTTTTGTGCGTCTTGTTCAAGTGTTTGTTTTTCTTCCATTGCAATCTGCGGTTGTATTTTTGATTCATAAGTATCAATCTTAACACCTTGAGCATCAATTATTTCAACACTTCCGCCAGTTCTAATTGCTGCTTCTATTTCGTCTTTTACTTCTGGATTAACACCAAAACCCGATATTAAGACAGGTGGGTCAATTAGTCTCTTCCTCGCTTTTTTAACATCACTGTAAATATCTTCCATTCCGTCTTGAATGTTTTTAAGTAATTCAATAACTGAAAAACCATATTCATCAGTAGCATAATCAATTGCAATTATTGAGAAAAATGGGTTTACCATATGAAGTCTTGTCTCTAAAATTATATCTTCTGCTGCAATTTTTTCTACCCATTTCTTTTCTTCAAAATCATAATGCCATAGCTCTACAATTTCAAACATATCAAATACTGGTTGTTTGTTAACAACAGCAGGTTTATTTAGTTCCATTTCATAAGGAACTTGTGCTCCTGAAGGAGATTGTGTTGGGGGTAAAAGCTGAAGTGCCAAATCTTGATTGATTTGGTCAGAGGTTTGTTCTTCAAGTGCTTTTTGATACCTTGATTTTATTTTCTTGTAAGCGTCTTTGTATCTTATCTCAAATTCTCTTGATGTCATAAAAGTCCTATGCATTATGATTTGAGATAGGTCTCGTATATTAAGGCTATCGTAACCGATAGCCATATTATAGGGATTCAATCGGATTACCTTTGGTGTCTCCCAAAACCCTTCAGAGTTATATACAATCTTTCCAAAGCCATTTTTAGTAATCAAAGCATCTAAAATAATTTTACTCAATTCATCATCGGATTTTGTATTTTCAAAATCTTCTCTGATAGTATTTGCCAGTTTATTAACAATCCTTTCTACAAATTCTTTACTATCTGTTTCGTCTAAAGAGTTGTCTAATCTTGGCTCTAAAATCAAGTGGTCAGCACTATAAATTAAGCTTAACAGCTGATTGATTGTTGAAAATATATTATTAACTTTTGCAGAAAACTCTGTTGGTGTTCCGTAATAAAAATAATTATATTTTTGCTTGTAATACCATCTGTTGTATGCTAATTTACTTTTTAGTCTTTCAATCGCTTCTAAAATTTCTTTATCTGTCATAGCATTTTCTCTTTTTGTGTAACTGAAACATTTTTGTTCTTATCATAACTTATGTCAATTACTGGAACTCTTTCAGGCTTAATTTTTTCTAAAATGTCGCTTGCATCAATTTGAACTTGTTTGCCTTCAACTTTTGTATACATCGGAAGTTTTACTTCTTGGTCTCTGTATTTTATTAGCTCTTCTTTAGTTGCCCAATGTGCTTCGTATTTTTTCTTGACTTTAGGGTCTGACATCATATTGAGATATTTCATTCGTTGACTTATAGGCATTTTTCTTAAAATCACTTCTTCGCTTTGTTCAATGGCTTTTTGTCTTTCTTGCTTGCGTTCTTTTTCTTCTTCAAAAACTTTGTAGTTGCTTTCAAGTATGTTGTCAATTGTTTTAACAACCTTTTTGTCAAGAATTTTAATAGCCGACATTGTGCCTCCTAATTGTTTATATTAACGCTCTTTTGAGCGAATTGTTTTTTTGTTTTGCCAATATTTATACATCTCTTCACTTGCCATTTTATCTCTTTCTCTTATCTCTACTCCAAATTCTTTCAAAACTCTGTGAACTGTCATAGGAGAGATATCTAATTGCTTTGCAATCTTTTTCATTGACAAACCCTCGTCTTCATACAAGCTTTGAATAACTATCTCTGGCATTAAACCTTCTTTTTCTAAAGCTATAAATTTTGAATTTCTAAATTTTGGTGTCTCTAAATTATCACGCATTTCTACCTCCTCTGCGTGCACATTTCTTCTCCCCATATTATAAGTATAGCACATTTTGGGTCTTTACGTGAAATTCTGTTTTTTCCGTAGAATATATTGTTATAACAAGAATATCTTACCAAAAAATCGTTTATAAAAAAAGTCTCATTTTTATTACCAAAATTATACCCTTAAAAACCTTATTCTAACAACATCTGATTTTTCAAAAAAAATTACTTTTTAGAAACAAAATTACTTTATGAATCATTTTTAATGATTTTGTAATATTATACTTCTAACAGGAGCACTTTAGTGCTTCTAATTCTGGGGATTTTAAGGGAAGAAAAGAATTACCAATCCAGCCCGTTAGGGCTGGGTGTCTATGCCCGCGCGTTAGCGCGGATGGTGATGCCCGCTTTATGCGGGCAAAAATCCCACGCCGATAGGCGTGGAACACTTTTTGCTACGCGCGCGCACGCACGCGCGCGATAAGATATATTATATTTATATTTATATCTATCCCCCTTTAGGGGGATAGGTTTTCTTTTCTTTTCTTTTTCTTTTATTTCTTTTTTCTTTTGGTTCTTTTCTTTTTTCTTGTTTTTCTTTTTCTTTTCTTTTCTTTTTTGAAAAAAGTGTTGCTGAAAGCCCGCTTGCATTTGCAAGTGTAACTCAAGGGTATGTTTTGCGGGGGAAAGCAATGAGGGTCGCGCAAACGCGTGAATTTTGCGCCTTCCAATTCATAATTGGTTAGCAAGTTGGTTACTAATTTTTTTGCTTAAAAATAATCAAGCGTTTGTTTTAATCAATCGTTTAATTAGTGCTTAAAATATAACTAAATTATATAAGCGCGTTTGTTATATATGTTACCAAAGCAAGTAAGCGTGTCGCTAACCATTACCAGACTTGTCAAGTTATAAGTTTATAACAAAACAGGTTAGTAAGAAGGTCGCTTACTTGTTTGTGTATAAGCGTAGCTTGCTAAAGCAAATATGATTAAGTCATAATATAACTAATTCCATAGATGTTAAGTTGTTAAGTTGGGCAAGTTAACAAGTTAGCTATTAAGACTCTCCACTCTCGCATTTGTTAGTTACTTCCTTACTATTCTTTTTTTGTTTAAAATCCTTTTTAGTATTTTTAAGTTTTATAGAAAAAAAATGATTAATTTTATCTTTTATTTTTTTATCGCTTGATTATACTGTCAATATAATTTTATCTTAATTATATATAATTTATAAAAAAACTTGACATTTTATAAAAAGTGTGTATATTATAATCAAGCAAGCAAAAAGCTTGCAAATCTTAAAAGGAGGCTTTGTATGAAATGCGTAGTATGTAAAAATGACTATGCAATCTATGATGGGCGCATCATAGAAGGTATGGGGTATGTTTGCAGGCATTGTTTGTCATTAAAATCATATAACACAACTAATGACAACTATATCGGAAATCGTAAAAAGATGCCTAAATATGGTTTTGAATTAGAATTGAGTAAAAAAATAGATAGTGCTTACAAACTATTAAAACACGACTTCCTGCCTACTTACGATGGCAGTGTCGAAATTGAATTTAAAAGTCCGATATTTGCAGATTTTTATCATTACAATAGAATTGCAAACATAATAAATGAACTTGACAAACGGAGCATTGCTTCAACACATATTCATATTGAACTGTCTTTGTATACTAAAAGAATAATTACAAGCTACTGGAAGTTACTCTGGAATCCGATGGTAAACTTTTTGTATTATAATGACAAATTGACTAAAAAAGTATATGGGCGTTATTTTAATAGATGGGCAAGCGCTTATATTACACCTTATCAAAGGTATACCGCCTTTAATATTGCGACACATTATCCGACCTTTGAAATAAGGCTTGCAAAGTTTAGAAATCCAGAACAGTTTAGAAAACTAATAGAGTGGGGCAGGATGGTGGGGCATATGTTAGATAATATTGAAATTGACCATATGAGCGAGACGATATCAGAATTTGAAATAAAAAGAGCGCGCTTTAATATCGTAAAAATTTTTAATTATGTATTTAAAAAAGAGTTAAAATATTACAACCTTGATGCTATTGATTATGTAAAAAAATATTACAGTAGGATGCAATAGCAAGGCACGATGCCTTGCTTTTTTATGATTTTGTTATATATATAGTTAAATTATGTATATAATAAAATCATAAATTATAAAGTAATATATGTAAACATACTATATAAGTATGTTATATATATGAAATTAGAAAAGCAAACACACAAACACAAAGAAACAAAAACAAACACAAACACAAACAAAACACTTGACTTTTTAAAAAAAAAGTGTATATTATTTATTAAGAAACAAAAAAAAGGAGGTTTCAAATGATAATGTATGACAATTGCATTGAAGTAAAAGA
>Ga0078972_1010404_pt1 | contig 17410 bp, 17 predicted proteins | sample YelNatPaOPGAMG01_FD_67568 | JGI IMG/M metagenome (GOLD analysis project Ga0078972, IMG submission 67568) | Hot spring thermophilic microbial communities from Obsidian Pool, Yellowstone National Park, USA - OP-RAMG-01 (SPADES assembly) (version 2) | ecosystem: Environmental > Aquatic > Thermal... | reverse complement strand
CATTTGACGGAATAATAAAGTCAACTACTATCTCAAAAACTCCAAGCGGTGAATACTATGTGTCAATATTGGTAGAAACAGACAATACCACAAACAACACTGCTAATTTAAGCCAAGCCTGCGGCATTGATTTAGGCTTATCTAGTTTTGCAGCAGTAACTAACGATTTAGGTTCTTGCAAAATAGATCACCCACATTACCTAAAAAAAGCTGAAAAAAAACTAATAAGATTACAAAAGCGATTATCCAAAAAGCAAAAAGACTCTAAAAGCAAAGAAAAAGCAAGATTAAGGTTAGTTAAATGCCACCAGCACATAAGTAATGCAAGAAATGATTTTCTACATAAGTTGTCCAAAGCCATTATAGATGAAAACCAAGTCGTAGTGGTAGAGGACTTAAACACAAAAGGAATGGTTAAGAATCATCATTTGGCTAAATCAATCTCTGACAGCGGATGGAGTACTTTTGTTACGTATCTTGAGTATAAAGCTAAATGGTATGAAAGAAAGCTTGTTAAAGTTGATAGATTTTATCCAAGCACAAAAACTTGCTCTAAATGTGGCTATGTAAACAAAGACCTAGCACTCTCAGACAGAGAATGGACTTGTCCTATCTGTGGCACTCACCACGATAGAGATATAAATGCATCTAGAAATTTATACCTTGTAGGGTTGAAACAACCCGAACTCAAGCCTGTGGAGATAGGCTCTGTGGATGACCGTAAGGTTATTGCCTTACCTAAAAAGCACCCTATCACTGAAGCAGGAAGCCACCACTTCTATAAGCGGGGGTAGTTCACCTGTAAACATAATCATACACTTTACGTTATATTAATTATTACCTTATCTTATAGCGAATTTCACTCAATTAGGGCATATTTTGTATATCAAAGTGTAAACTTTCATTTACACTTTTACTACTTTTTTTAAATATATATTGAATATATCTTTAGATTATGCCTTATATATAGTATTGGAACAACTATTGCTATATTAGGTATAGCTTGCTTAACGGAGGTTTTAGGACATGAAGTACTTTTTGGTTACGCTTAGTTTATTAACGCAAGTCTTTTTTGCGCTAAACTCTTTTGCCCAAGATGTTAATAGTATGGTTTTGCTAAGTGATAGTCAGCTTTATAGAATAGAAGCCCGTGGTATAAACAAAGATGTAAAAGTCAATTTGGAAGCATGTAAAATTATTTTATGGGATGAAAGCCGTTCCACTAATCAGGCTCAAATACAGTTAAATGGTCAGACACAATCCGTAACAAATACAAACATCAACGGTGTTTCTAGCGTGACAAGATGGTAAACAAATGGGTCTCTAATGTATTTAAAAATATTTTTTAGGAGGTGTCTCAATGAGGCATAAATTTTTATCGCTCATAGCAGCGACATGCATGGTTGGTTTAATGGCAGTTTCATCACAGGCTTTAGAGCCAGTATCAAACACTACACTATCTTCAATTAGCGCAAAGGGCGTGGACGTAAATAACTACAGCTATGTAAGTTTGTCGGGTTCTCAGAATTGGGCATCTGGTATTGTTATAGCAGATTTGTCTTCTTCTGCTGTAAACAACCAAGCAAACTATGCATCGTATGCAAGATATTTATTGCAGGTTAATAGTGGTAAGGCTATTAACAAAGTTGAAGCCAGCGGAAGTACTACTCAAAATAGTAGCGTTTCACTTAATAATTCAGAAGCATATGCTTCTGGTTTGATGATTGTAAATGCTTCTTCTTCTGCTGCAAACAATCAACTCAACGTTGCTTGGAACTCAGGACTTGCAGCCCAACTTAACTTTGGAAAGGCAATTAACATCATATCGGGTGAAGGTGAGTCTTGTGGTTCGGGTTGTCAAAAAAGTAATGTTAATACAGCAAGCGGTGTTGTATTAACGAATGGTTCTGAAAATAATACCTCTGGCTTGATGATTGCAAACATGTCTTCTTCTGCAGCCAATACGCAGCTGAACGTTTCTTACGGAGCTCCTTGTGGATTGCCTCAAATTAATACTGGTACAGCAGTTAATGTAATTAGAGGCGGTTTTTAGTCATAACTAAAAGCTTATATGATTTAAGGGGGATTTCTACTCCCCCCTTTTTTTTCCTACTTTGGAGGGACTATGAAGCCTAATTTGTTATTTTTGATTATACTAACCTTCCTATTGGGTGTGGGTGTTTTCTTCTCCAATGCAGAAGCTCAGATGTTAGCTTTGTCTGACAATGCGTTATCTAAAGTTTCTGCTAAAGGTATTAATTTTGGTATTAATGGTTCAAATATTAACGTCTATATAAACAACAATATTTCCATACAGCCTTTGAATAACGCAAGTGTTCAAGGCAGCGTTCCTGGAGCTACATTCACATTAACAACTACTTCTGCAGGTTCTAATTTATCTCAAACTTCACAACCATCCATAAATATCAGTGGTACTGGCGGAACATCTTTTATAAGCTTTAATTCAGTTAACAGCGCAATAAATGTTGGTGTAAATGTAATAGTTGTTATGAATTCTAATATAGTGAATTTTACTCCTACACAATCAAACGTACAAAATAGTTATAGCTATGTTCACGGTTACACTAATTTTGCGCGTTAGGAGTTGATAGCACTATTTGATGTGGATTATTAGCAGTTTAGCAATTATCGATGATTTTATGGAAAAAAGCTAAACTCATCGATAGCTGGATTTAGTTTTTTTGCTCAAATTTAAAGTAAAAGGTAGGGAAGTTGTTGATTTTTTTTGTTAAATTAAAACTTGTTGTATTAAAAAAGATAAAAAATTTTTTAATTTATATACAATATTATGAAATCAGAAACAGTATTTAAAACTTCGAGAAAAATTTTAGCCTCAATGGTATTAACAGTATTATTTTGCTTACCGTACAAAGCTAATGCCACAAGTGTGCCTATTATGTTTGGGGGCAATATCGTAGGACAAGAAGATGCTACAAGTTATTGGCATCTTAAAACACAAGGCATAGTAATGCAGAAAATGGACTACAGTTGTGGTTCTGCTTCGTTAGCCACTATTCTGACTTATTACCTTGATAAGCCTACTACAGAAACAGATATTATACAATATTTACTATCGCATGGAGATCTTCAAGCTATAATAAAAAGGCAGGGGTTTTCGCTACTTGATTTAAAAAATTACGCCGAGCATGAGGGTTTCGTGGCGCAGGGCTTTAGAATGGAAATAAGCGATCTTTTAAAAGTACATGACCCTGTATTAGTACCAATCGTTATTCAAGGATACCGTCATTTTGTAGTTTACATTGGAACCAAAGACGGAAGAGTTTTTCTCCTTGATCCAACATTTGGGGCAGTATCCATGAATATTTCTGAATTTAAAAAAATTTGGTACGCATATGAAAATGTTGGTTTGATTATTACCAAGAATGGATACAATGAGAATGAAAATAAAATTTTAACTATAGCCCAAGTAAGGGAAATATATGTTAGAGATTCATTAGTTCAAAATATTATCAATCAAATAGCGCCTTTTTTTATTAAAAATCCTTCAAGTTGGTAATTTGTGAATAAAAATCCAAAAATACATGAAGCAGCGAGTTCCAATCATGATGTTTGAGTTTCATATATATACTAGACGGCCATTTTTTAAAGAAGTAAGAAACTATAGTCCGCATATTAATTATCTCTATTCTATTTAATTCTATTTTTTTATTAAAATACATTGACTTTTATAAAAAAAGAGTTATATTAAAACTATGAAAACTAAGGAAGTTTTGAACCTACTCCGTATAACCCGCCAAACTCTTACCAAATATGTTAAAAATGGGACTATAAGGGTTACTGTGCTTCCTAATGGCCACTATGATTACAACGAAGAAGATGTTTATAAGATATTCAATAAGGGAGTAAAACGTAAAACTGTAATATATGCAAGAGTATCTACAAGAAAACAAAAGCAGGATTTAGAAAACCAAATAGAAATACTTAAAACTTTTTGCTATTCAAATGGTTGGACTATAAATGCTGTATTTTCCGATATTGCATCAGGCATTAGTTTTAAAGACAGAAAAGATTTTTTCGCTATGCTTGATTTAGTTACATCAGGTCAAATTGAAAGAGTTTTAATTTCTTATAAAGACAGACTTTCAAGGGTTGGTTTTGATTTATTTGATTATCTATTTAAAAAATACAATACACAGATAGTAGTTGTAAGTGAAATAGGCTCTCATAAATTAGACAGTGAAGAGATATTTGAAGACATAGTAAGTCTTTTGAACTGTTATTCTATGAAATTATACAGCAAAAGAAAAAAAACACTCATAGAGCAACTTATAAAAGAGGATTCTAATGGTTAACTCCCTCATGTTTACCTCCAAGTACTACAACCACATCAAAGAAACCAACATAAAACACTTACTCTATACTGCATCTAACATTAAAAATCAGCTCTCTCAGCACATATACAACCACAAGCATCTTCTGCTATCTTTATCAGGCATTAAAGAGCTGAAAGAGAATTATAAGCTAGTAAAAAGCGGTATTCTGAAGGCTTGGAATATCCAAAAAGAACACCAACTCCTTGTGGATTTATATTCTAATTCACTCAAAAAGCACATACAGAAACTAGATATAAGACTGCAAGACAAAATGATAATTCAGTACTACTCCAAAGATACCAAATACCATAAAAAAGGCGATGCAAAACTCTTTAAACTCACATACCGCTCAACCAAATTTACAAAGCTTACAAAGTATTTGGTGTATCTAGACCACACCAAAAACCTAAAAGAACAGCTCAAGCACAACGAAGTTATTTACTCTGTCTATGAATACTATGAATCTAAAGGCTTGATAGATAGAATAGTTAAACTTGCTTACAGCAAACAGCAAAGGCTGCTTTCCAAGCTCAAGCTCATACAGTTCAAAGAATACAGCTCGCTCATACTAGACTGCAATATCAACAAAGCTAGAATAGATTACATGCAAGAAAATAAATTCTATCAGTACTGGTTTGTATTTAGAATGCGAAAAGACGGTATAGAGTATAGACTACCGCTTCGGCACAATGACAGCTACCATGAAAATAAAAAGCTTATTGCTAAAGAGTTCACTATCAACTTATCTTCCAAAAAACCATCTAAAATTAATATAGCCACCACCTGCGAAGCTGATAAACCGCATTTTAAGCCTTTCAACAAGGTTGTAGGTATGGATTTAAACCTAAAGAACAACTTTGCTAAACTATCAGACGGTTTTGTTTTAGACTACGATAGAAACTACATGAAACGCACAGTGGATGCTCTCAAAGCATTAGACAAAATAGGCTACCAAAAATTAACTAACACTCAAATGCAAAAACTAAAGAAAATCCACAGACAATTAGAGTGGTACGTCTCTTTGCTTATTCATAAGCTTATAGAATATTTAAACTCTCACAGCATAACCGACATAGTAATAGAAAACCTACTCCTTTCTGGTAAATTCGGCATTAATGAAGAATTTGACATAAAATACTCTAGATTATCTAAACTTTTACATTTGTCTAAAGTAAACGACTTACTTAAACGACAAGCTGAAAAGCATGGAATACGTGTTCATATAACTCTAAGCCACTATACCTCTCAAACTTGTCCTAAATGTGGCTACATCTCAAGAGACAACAGAAAAACACAAGAAAGCTTTAAGTGTATGCAGTGCGGCTATGAGTATAATGCAGACACAAACGCAGCATACAACTTAGAGCTAAGATACACCTCAGATGTTCTGAGGTATAAGCTCCACAATATCGATGAGTACGGCAGACTAACACCAAAAAAACTAAACAAATACAAAATAAAAGCCATACTCAACAGCTACTATACCTTACTGTCCAATGCAGCACCCCGTTGTGGGCAGTATACGGAGCAGGCAGAAGAAGTTAAATCTGGGGAAGAGGATTTAACAAATGGAAGGGAATCGTGGGTGTGACAATTCTGAGTGAAAATTTTAATACAAATGCTGTAAATAATTATTTTGAAAAGCTAGAGCTTGATGATAAACTTCTGCGTTTTTATTACGGCAAGAGCATTTTAGTTACTGGCGGTGCAGGAGCCATAGGAAGCAATCTTATAATCGCTTTATCAAAACTTGTTGGCAGGAAAGGCAAAGTCACAGTTTTAGATAACTTGTCAACAATAAAATATAAAGACTCGTGGAATGTGGCACATCTGCCAAACTTAATGTTTGTTTTAGGAGACGTAAGAAGTGATACTGATCTGAAGAGAGTTTTTAAAGAAGATCCGCAAATAGTGTTTCATTTAGCGGCATTATTTGCTAATCAAAAATCTATAGATTATCCAGAAACTTCTGCCGAAGTTGATATTTTAGGACAAATAAAATTACTTGAATATTCAAGATTATCAAAAATAGAGAGATTTGTTTATGCTTCCAGCGGATGTGCTATCTATGGTTCATATCCTCAATTGCCACTAAAAGAAGATTTCATTTCTATGAAATTGACTACACCTTATCAGATTAACAAGATGACGGGAGAAATGTATTGCAACTTTTACTGCCATCACTATGAACTTCCAACTGTAAATTGCAGACTCTTTAATTCATATGGGCCTGGCGAAGTGCCGGGGCAATACAGGAATGTAACGCCGAACTTTATATATTGGGCAATCAAGGGTTATCCTATACCTATTACGGGCACAGGCGAAGAAACTAGAGATTTTACTTATGTTTTAGATTTAGTCCAAGGGCTTGTTAAAGCAGGCTATTATCAAGAGGCTATAGGAGAAAATTTCAATTTAGCTTCTGGCAAGGAGATATCAATAAAAGACATTGCAAATCTTATCTTGCATATGACAAGAAGCAATTCGAGTTTAGTGTTAAAGCAGAGAAGAAAATGGGACACAAAAATAAGACTGTGGGCCTCTATTGAGAAAGCTCAGAAATTAATTGGCTATAGGCCTATTATAGAATTTCCAGAAGGTCTTAAAGCTACTATAGATTGGTTCAAAATTAATTGGGATAAATTAGACAATTTAGCTGACTTTCCTCCGGGAATTAACAGTGCTGTAAGGTAAATGGGGACAGTATCGTTCACCAATTGTTTGTTAAACATGATTTTCTTTAGGTAATAAAGTTTCTTTTTTTATTGGAGATCTTTATTATGTTTATTTAGTAAAGGAGGATTTATTGAATTTATGAAAGTTATATTTTTTTCTCTAGTTTTATTTTTACTTTCTAATCTTTTCAACTTAAGTTATGCTGGAAACGACAACTATAACAAAAGATTGGAATTTGGAGGTTCTTATGAATATTTGCTACCTAATGATACATACGGTAGTTGGAAAATTGGCAGAATAAAGTTTTTTGATAAACCAACTCCTACTTTTAATTATTTTCTTGGCATAGATGGTTTTTCAAGGATAGAGGGTTCGGCTATTTTATTTGAGGGCGGGGCTTATAAGCACTGGAATGATTGGTTTTATACCTACACAGGTCTATCTGGCGGTTCTAATTCGGTTTACCTTCCCAAATATAGGGCAGACCAAAATTTTTATTTTGCAGTTGGGCCAAAGAAAAATATAGTTCTTATAGCTGGCGCTACATATATAAAGTATTTTGATGTTCATAGATATGAAATATTCTCTTTAGGATCTACGTATTATAGTGATGGATGGAATTTAACATATCAGCATTTTTTTAATATCAGTAATCCAGGCAGTGTTCATTCTTCTTTAGATCTTGTTAGTTTAGGTATAGGAAGAGAAGGTAATTCATGGACTTACTTCAACGTTTCATATGGTAAAGAGGCTTATCTTGCAACATATATTGCTACCCCTCAAGAGGTTACTCACAATAGTTTGTACCTTGAAATTAAAAGACAGCAATGGTTAGGTAAAACATGGGGCATAACAACCGGTATGAGCTTTTTAAAACTGCAAGAAGGTTACGATAAATATGGTATTAGTTTTGGTATTTTTAAGGATTTCTAATGGCAGATATTTTTGATAAACCAAGTAAATCTGCTGATTTAAAGTCACAAATCCACTATGCTCGATATGGAAGGGCTTTGAATTTTAAAAAAATAAATTTTATATTACAATTTGTCTTATCTATTTTGGTTTTTGAAACAATTTTATTTAAATATATAAACAGCATAACCTATTATATTGCAATTTTTGCATCATATTTTATAAAACAGCCTCATTTGGATAGCGAAAAATTTCTTAATTTTCACATTTTTTATACTTACAGTGTAAGTCAAATCCCTAAAACTAATTTTTGCATTATTCTTATTATAATATCTATAATTTTCATATTATTTCTATATAAACAAAAATTTATTATTAAATTGTTTTCAATGTGGTTAATTTTGTTTTTTATGTTAATTTTATTGTCTTCAATTTATTTCTTATTATTTGGCAAATATTTCCCATATGCCATAAAGGATTTCTCTATTTTGTATATTAAATTGCAAATTGGAATTTTTGTTATGATACCGATAATTATTGGCCTACCACTAGCCTTATTCTCTTTTAATTATAAAATAATAATGTTAAATATTGTAACAATGATTATCGCGCTTATTTATTCTATTTTATTTGGTTCTATTCGGTATGCTTTATTTCTATTTATTCTTTCAAAATACTCAGTATTATGGATGTCTTCAATGTTTTTTCTGTTTGGTCCTTTAATGGATTTTACATACATAGTGGCTATTTTCTCCTTATATGTTTCTCTTGTATCAAAAGCCTATAATAAATCTTTGAGCATTTGGAGATGGGTTGCATGATTTTTTTAATGAAAATGTATCTTATTGTTTTTATCGTAATCATAATGTTATATATGTTCAGGCATTATTATTTTTCTTATAATAGAGTTTTTGGTAAACAAAAAATAGATTACCACGATATTATAGATAGTGATTTACCAAGCTTAACTGTACTTCTACCTATGCACAATGAGGAGAAAGTTGCAAAAGATATCCTTAATGCTTTAATAAACTCGCAGTATCCAAAAGATAAGATGGAAATAATTGTAATTAACGACCATTCAGAAGACCAAACTAGCGATATAATAAACTATTATGCTAGAATACATAATTATATCAAAATAATAGAAAGAAATGGCGATCTGCCTAGAGGTAAAACATACTCTCTAAATGAAGCTCTTACTGTTGCCAAAGGAAGTATTATTGTGGTTTATGACGCTGATTATATACCTTCAAAGGGAAATTTAAGAAATTTAGCAATTAACTTTAAAGATCCAAAAGTAGGTGCTGTAATGGGAAGGGTGGTGCCTATTAACACGGGTTCAAATTTGCTTACAAGACTTATTGATTTAGAAAGGTCCGCTGGATATCAAATTGATCAGCAAGCAAGATATAACTTAAATCTAATACCTTTGTATGGTGGGACTGTTGGAGCTTTCAGGAAAGATGTAGTTTTGCAACTAGGCGGTTTTGACAATAAAATTCTAGCAGAAGATACCGACTTGACATTTAATCTTTTCACTAATGGTTACAAAGTGATTTATTCAAATGAGGCGGAATGCTACGAAGAGTCTCCTGAAACATGGGAGTCTCGTGGACAACAAATAAGTAGATGGTCGAAAGGTCATAATCAAGTGTTGTTTAAATATTTATTTAAAGTTTTAAAGTCGAAGAATCTCAGCTTTTGGCAAAAGGTAGACGGTTCACTGCTTCTTTTTATATATTTAATTCCGTTCTTAATGTTACTTGGATACGCTGACTGTTTAATACTGTTCTTTTTAGGTGAAATGAGCATTCTTAGTGGATCAATAGCGATATTATCGGTATTTATCTACAATACTTTTGGTAACTTCGCGACCTTTTTTGAAATTGGTTTAGCAAGCTTTTTGGATGGCTCAAAAGATAGAATAAAGCTTATCACTCTTTTTTATTTTGTTTTTGTTTTTAATATTTTTTACGCATCCGCAGGTTTTATTGATTGTATAATAAAAAGAAATCCAGCAAAATGGCAAAAAACTAAAAGACATAGAAAGTTAAGGTCTTAATTTATGGGGTCAACCTACCCCCACTCCTATGAGTGGGGCTTGCTGTTAGGCAAGCCTGGTTGATTAGCCTCAGTGCAATTTATTTGCACTACGTTAGGCAGGAATGTATAGGCACTGTCGGGTGCTCCACAAGCCCGACACACTGCGGTTAGTGGTTAAACATCTTGCAGGGTTGGCAAGAAGTGCTGCTGACATAGAAACCCTGACTAACATTGGCAATGTGGACCTACAGGCTGCAAGGCCTGATTTACTCTTTTAAAGGAGTTACGGTAATGGTTTATGTTATTTCTAAAGACGGCATACCTTTGATGCCGACAAAAAGATACGGCAAAGTAAGAAGGCTTTTAAAACAAAAGCTTGCTAGAGTAATCCGCAGAAAGCCTTTTACTATCAAGTTGCTTTATCAAACAACCATCTACACACAGCCAGTATCTCTTGGAATAGACAGCGGATACACCTACATAGGCTTTTCAGCAGTAACAGACAAAAAAGAGCTTATAAGCGGTGAGCTAAAGTTATTAAGCGGTATTAGCGAAAGGCTAAAAGAAAGGCTGATGTACAGGAGAATGAGACGCTCAAGGCTCAGATACAGAAAGCCAAGATTTTTAAACAGAACAAGACCTGCAGGTTGGCTTGCTCCTTCTATACAGCACAAACTTGACAGCCATATAAGGTTCATTAATTTTATCAAATCTATTTTGCATGTAACAGACACCAACATTGAGGTTGCTAACTTTGATATTCAGAAAATCAAAAACCTAGACATATCAGGCACTGACTACCAAAACGGAGACAAAAAAGGCTTTTGGAATGTTAGAGAGTACGTTCTCTACAGAGACGGACATAAATGTCAGCTCTGCGGCAGATCAGACCTGCCTTTGGAAGTCCACCATATAGGCTACTGGAAGCACGACCGCACAGACAGACCCAGCAACCTAATAACACTTTGCACCAACTGCCACACTCCTAATAACCACTTACCAAGCGGCAAACTCTATCAGTGGCAGCCAAACCTAAAGTCATTTAGAGATGCTACATTTATGTCAACAGTAAGGTGGAAGCTAATAAATAAGTTAAACTGCAATTTGACTTACGGCTATCTTACTAAATCCAAACGCATTGATATGAACCTACCCAAATCTCACTACAACGATGCTTTCTGTATTGCAGGCGGCACTGCAAACCACACAAGAGTTGAGCCTATATATTTTACTCAGTCCCGCCGAAACAACCGCTCACTAGAAAAGTTCTACGATGCTAAATACATAGACATAAGAACAGGCAAACCTGCTAAAGGTCAAGAGCTGTTCAACGGCAGGAGAACTAGGAATAAGAGTTTAAGCAGTGACAACCTGCATAAATACAGAGGAGCTAAACTCTCTAAGGGCAGGAGACAAATACGTAGGCAACATTACTTTTACCAACCTAATGACTTAGTTAGGCTCAACGGAAAGGTATTAATGGTTAAGGGCATCCAAAACAACGGTCAGTATATCAAACTGGCTGAGTTACCAAAGCCAGTTAGAACTGATTTAGTTAAACCTTATATGTTTAGGAGGAGTATATATGCGTGCGGATAGAAGAAAAGATAGGAATGCAATTCATCTCCACCTTACAGAAGGCGGAGTCTTCTTGCATGAGAGGAATAAAATATGGATATTTTTCTAATTGTAGTTTTTTTTATTATGTTTGCAGTTCCTTTTTTACCAGCTATCATTGAGATTTTATTTAAAAAGGACGCGCAAGCATTAAATATTAATATGAGTTTATATAAGAATCCTAGATATTTTGGCGATAGTTTTTTTGAAATAATTCATAAAGGTTTACAGGATGCTGAAGGAACCGATAAAATATTGAGTTTGTCTAAAAAAAAATATAGAGTTGAACTGTCATCATCTCCAGAAGAAGTATTTATATTAGATAGTGACGAAATAAATAATTTACCCGATAAATTTGATAATATAGTTATTTGTAGCGAAAATTTAACTATCAATAGAAAAAAGTTCTTCAGCAAAGAGATATTTGTTAATGGAAATCTAAAGACAGAAGAAGAATGCTTTATTAGGGCTATTTATATTAATGGTTTTGCTAATTTAGCAAATAGAATCAATATATTAAGATGGTTGCATATAAATAACAACTTATATATAAACGCAGACGCTAATGTAGGTGTCAATTGTTATTGTGAAGAAACAACTTTTGTCAATGCTAAAGTTAATTTTAAAAAAATCTACGCAAAAAAAATTTTGATACACAAGCAGGATGAATCTATTGATAAAAAGAAGTCTTACAATCTAGACAGTGTGGTCAACTTTAATAATTTAAAGATTAATAAAAGCATAATTATTGCAAATGATAATGTCGTTATAGATGGTAATATTATTAGCGATAAAGCAATAACAATTGATGGAGATTTCTGGATTAAGGGTGATATTTTCTCTCAAGAACAAATTATACTGAAAAATGGTGTTGTTGTAGGAGAAGAAAATAAAATTAAATCAGTTGTTGGAAGAGAAAATATATATTTAGGTAAAAATGTAGTGATATATGGCTATGTTTCTACTGAAAAAAGCGGTTTAATTGATGATAATATTTAAATCAACTGTATGAGTAAGCTTTTGACAGAAAATGGTAGACGTAAGTCGGTGGCATGAATGGATATCGAAGATTTGTCTGCTGAAGAAAGAGCTATAGAAAGCATAAGAATTGATAATCCCAATGAAGAATTTAGACTAGGCATGTTTAAAGCAATTGCAAATGAAGAAGGTTTATTAATACATATTAACAAGACTTTAATTAAAAAATTGCAAGCAAACTCTTTAAAAGAATTTTTATATAAAAAACTATTTGATTTATATTATAATTCATCTGATTGGTTAAAGCATCTTGAGTGTATTCGAAAAGACAAAGAATGCCTTTTTAAGAATGTTGCCTTTAAATCAGTTTATGGTAAGCCAGTATATTTAAGCGTATATTTAATTTTATCTTCACCTTTTGTTTATGGCATTTTTAGAGACATTGAAGTTGATATGGAAGAAACGAACTTAAAAAGAAATGAAGTTAAGAGTTCTAATGATAACTCCAACGATGTATTAGTTATAAACTTAGATACATCCAAAAACATATTTTCAAAAAATATTAATTACTATAAAGAAAATAATAAACATATAGGAGACAAATCAGAGTTATTTGAAGAAACATCTAAAACTCTGCAAAAAGCAATAATCTCAAATTCAAGCAAAATAGATTATGAGGAAGTTGAAGATAAAGATATAGAAAAAATCATTGAAGCAAGCGACACAGGCCCAATTCTTACTAACGAGAATTTCTATAATGCACCTTTTGGTATTATAATTCAAAACTATGAATCAAAATATGTTGTCTGCAATAATAAATGTAAAGAAATTTTTAATATCAAAGAAAATAATATTAGTTTTTGCGAGTTGTTTTTAAAATATATATTACCATCAATAGAAAAATATGAAGATTACAATGAAAATAAAGATAATGATGAGTTCTTTAAAAATTTTATTAATGCTATAGTATCAAAAGAAGATATTGCTTTAAAAGTTAGTTTATCCAATAGAGAGTCTTATCAATACCAAATATACTCAATGACTTTTAATATTGATGGGCTAACCAAAATATATCAAAGAGTATTTTATTTCTTTGAAATGAGAAAAGAAAACAAAAATATCGGAAGAACCGAATCTTTCAATGCGCCCTATTTGGAAGATCCGCACGCTAACATAGATAATCGTACAAGTTTTGATAGCATACTTACAAATAGTATAGAACTGTCAAAAAGATACAAAAAGCCATTGTCTTTAATAATGTTTGGCATAGACAACTTTAAACAAATAAACGATACTTATGGGCAAAAAATGGGCGATGAAATAATGCAAAATCTGGTGTTACTTGTAAAATCTAATATTAGAAAGTCTGATATTTTTGCAAGATATGAGGGTGATAAATTTATGATTTTATGTCAGGAAACAAGAATTTCTCAAGCAGTGTATTTAGCTGAAAAGATAAGGTTGCTAATACAATACCATAAATTCTCGATTGATCAAGAAATTACTTGTGGTTTTGGGGTAGCTCAACACAAAGAAGAAGATATAAATAGTTTTATTACCAGAGTCAAAACTTTATTACACAAAGCAAAAAATAACGGAGGAAATAGGCTAGAAATAGAAATAATTGAAAAAGACGGCTCAATAAATTAGTTTTAGACTAATAATTTTGGAGGTGATGCAAATGCCAAATATAGAAAACAAATCAGAAATTTTAGAGAATATAATGGATAAAGCAAACAAAAGCATAAAAGAAGTCTCGAGTGCCCTAAATTGTCTTATAGAAATTATATCTTACAGTATTTCATCTGGCGAAGAAATAAACATTAGCAATTGGTTTTTCGAAGAAAGACTCACTCAAATGATAGCAGAATTATCGCGCTACAAAAAATCAATCGCCTTATTACAAATTAATATAGATAATTTTAAAGTGATAAACGATACTTATGGTCATGGTTTTGGTGATAAATTGTTAAATGCGATAACATTAAGGTTAAAAACTGTCTTAAGAGCAATTGACACATTATCTAGGTTTGGTGGAGATGGTTTTGTTGTAATAACAAATGCTTTCAGTGACAAAGATGAACTGCAAAAATTATCCGAAAGATTACTGGCATCAATTAGAGAGAGTTTTTTTATCAATGATATTGAAGTAAAAATAACAGCAAGTATAGGAGTAGCTTACGCTACAGTGAGCTCAACAAGGGATGACTTATATAAGGCTTCAGGAGAAGCCTTATATAAGTCAAAATCTACCGGTAAAAACACTTATACTATATTGAACTGTTCACGCTTATAGAAGCTGGGAATTCCTATTTCAACGATGAGATGCTTTTTAGGTAAGGTCATCTTACGGTCATCCGCAGAGCACGTCTCCACAGTCGTTAATTCGGGCAGTTCCTGCCGTCGACTTACACCTACTCATTTCTATCCAAACATAACATTTGCATAGACTCAAGTAAGCAGCGACGCCTCTGTGCTTTGGTTTGCCCACAGCACAGACTTACCCGACACACTATTCTGCAGGGTTTTTAAGAGCTTGCAGAATTCGTAGTCGCTTTTTATTTTTATTGGGTTGCACAGCTTAAACAAGCTGTTTTTTAGCCACTCAAAGCTTTTTGCTGTTGCAATCTTAATGTGGTTTGCTGCACCGTTAATGTCAGCATTGAATACTTTGTTTAGCAAGGTATCTAAAAACAGCCCTCTTTCAACACGCTTTCCATTGAAAGCATTAGTCGAATTGGGCTTATTCAGCTGTATGCTAATTATGTCATCTGATATACAGCTTGATTTGGAAGAATAGGATTCATTTATCCAGTGAATGTTTATACCTAATTCTTGAGCTTTGTATTCAATGTTTTTTAAAAGCTTTATAAAGGGTATTTGTATGAAATTCTGTTTTGTGGTTTTTCTTAGGCTGCATTCACCATTGTTTTTAAGTTCTGCAAGGTTTTTAGATAAGTAAAGGTCTGTTACGTTATTGAGATGCAAAAACTCTACAATACGCTTTGAAATTTTATGGAATTGGTCATAAAAGTATTTGTTTCTTTTAGAGTACAAGAATGATATGAATTTATTTATATCTTTGCCTTTCTGAGTATATTTTATAGGGTATTTTGTGCCTGTTTTAGAAACTCCCCACTCTAATACCTCTTGAGACTTTGATTCATTGAGTTTTGATAATAGCCTGTTGAATTTTGCATTGTAATGCTTAAATGGTTTACCGTCTATTATAAGAGAAGGTGTTGTTTTATCATTCACAAAAACAGCTGCAAGGTTATTTACACCAATATCAATACCTGACTCTTTAACTGTAAGTGGTATAAAATCAGTTGCCTTTTTGAGATACGAAATATTTAAATACAATAGACCACTGTCGTAAACAATCTTTGCAGAGTAGAGCTTATCTAGGTCTGTCAATTTTTTTAACTTGCGTAGAATTACAGTTTATATAAAACATCTTGTTTGATAAATTTACGCCTATAAGATTCTTTCTTTCTAGTTGAGCAAAAGACAAAGCTGTATATCTGTCTATATCAACTGCATAGTTAGTGAGTTTGGAGAGCTTTTTAGGTCTTGGTGGTTTAGGCATTCCTTTAAATAAGCTTGGGTTTTTGTGCCACATCTGCATATTGGTAAAGTATGTTTTGTAGTTTGCTCGAATCCTATTTATAATATAAGTAAAGTTGTGGTGTTTTATGGTTTTAGCTGTTTCTTTAAGACTTTGCCATAGTTCGCTTTCTTTGTATTTTTCATTTAAGTAATCTGAGTCTTTCAAGTTTTTGGCTTTGTAGTCTAAAAGAGCATTCCTTAGTGTTTGTTTATTGGTGAGATATTTAAAATCATTTGTGTCTTTTCCTTGAATGTAGAGCTCATAGTTTTGCTTTATAAGAATAAGCAAGATGTTTTCAAAGTGACGGTAGGAGTAAACCAAAGATAGAATCTTTTTGTTTAGCTTGGTTGAGTTTATTCTTATAGAAAGAGTTCTTAACTCTTCGTTAGAGCCAATGTCCTTCTTTTTCAGGGTAGTTTTCATTCAATAACCTTTCAGCCACTTTCTTGTTTATATGACTTTTTTTACCATTCAGCTTACAAGAAAAAACGTGAATTATGTTTAAAATATCCTCTACTAACTCCTCTTCGTCAGTTTTATCTTCTGTTTGATTAACTATTTCAATATTTGTGCTGTGAAGTTTTGCAAATTCTTCTATAAGTTCAAAGCCAAATCTAACAAGCCTGTCTTTATATAGGACATAAATTTTATCTATTTGGTTTAATGATATTAACTTTATTAATTCTTTTAGCCCTTCTTTTGAGTAATTTATACCGCTTCCTATATCAGAGATTATTTTAAAAGGTTTACCTTGTTTTGCTAAAAACAGCTCTAATAGATCAATCTGTCTTTTTAAGTCATCTTCTTGTTTTTTTGAACTTACTCTTGCATAACCTATATTAATACGTGATGTATCTGGTTTCTTCTGCAGTATGCTCTGCAGTTGAGCATCACTGTATCTTCTTTCTCCATGTGGTGTTTTGAACTCTGGTTTCAGTATTCCTTTTTTATCCCATACTCTTAAAGTTGGTATCGATATACCTGTAAGCCTTGAAAACTGACCAATTTTATACATACTTATATTATATACCAAAATATGTATTTATCAAGTTGTTTTTAGTAGAAAACATAATAAAATGTTTAACAGTTAGTTTGCCTATCAAAAGAGTTCTATTTGAGGAGCGTTATTTTCTACTTTAAAATCAGTTTTATTATTTAAAACTTTTTGGTGTATTTCCCTTTGAGAGTCCATAACATATTCCTCGTATATTTCTTT